>Ga0138256_10007852_pt1 | contig 11242 bp, 9 predicted proteins | sample KNB2016incub_MG_FD_105486 | JGI IMG/M metagenome (GOLD analysis project Ga0138256, IMG submission 105486) | Active sludge microbial communities from wastewater in Klosterneuburg, Austria - KNB2014incub_MG | ecosystem: Engineered > WWTP > Activated sludge > Unclassified | place: Austria...
AAATTATGGTGGCGCTCTCTTTTCAGAAAAACTCATTATATAATTTGGTCAGGAGCTGTCTACGCTGCCGGGAGGAATGATTCATTTCTCCGAAGAGTGCAGCGCAGATTTATCGCAAGAGGAGCGAAGGGCTTTATAGCTTATGGCTCGAAAGCAAAAAAATACATTGAAAGTCTTGGAGTTTCTTCGGAGAAGATCCTGATCGGAATAAATACAGTTGACACCGGTTTTTTCGCTTCTGAGACTAAAGCACTCAGGCAAGTTCTGTCGCCCGACCCTGTGGCTCACCTTACTTATGTCGGATATCTTTCAACAAGAAAAAATGTAAGCCGTTTACTAGAGATAATTCAGGAGCTCAGTCAGGAGCGTAAGGACTTTGTTCTTGACATTATTGGTGACGGCGATGATAAACCTAATCTCGAAAAATTCGTACAAATGAACGGTTTGTCTGAATTTGTCCGTTTTCATGGGTTTAGGCAGAAATCCGAATTGCCCGCATATTTGGCTAAAAGTAATGGATTTTTGTTTCAGACTGATTTTGACATATGGGGTCTGGTATTGAATGAAGCCATGGCAGCTGGTTTGCCTTGTATCAGTTCAACACAAGCCGGAGCTACAATTGATTTGATCAGAGATGGAGAAACAGGTTTTGTGCTCGACTTTAGGGATAAGGAATTAGTAAAATCAAAGGTAAAGTGGATACTGGATCACCCTGAAGATGCCAAGAGGATGGGTGAGAAAGCAAGATCTTTTATTGAGAAGGAAGCATCGATACATGTTAGTGCTTCCGGATTTGTGAAAGCAATTACAAATAGCTTAGCATAGTAGTTTAATGTTGTTGATTGAAGTAGCATGTCATTTTCAGATTGGAAAAAATATTGGAAGGAACTGGATTGGACCCGCAAATGGTTTCCATTCTTTATTCTAATACGTCCTCTCGTTGACAACTTTTATTTTATTAAGGATATAGCTTCCTTTTTATCTCCGCTTTACATTGTTGGTGTCTTAACTCCGCTGCTGATTATTGCAAGTATGCAGTCCGGGAAATTGAAGAGTCCGGCAAAGAACTCTTCTGACGAGTTTATGCGTGTGTGGGGAATAGTCATCGTGATAAATTGTGTCGTCATGCTGATTTCACGTCTTACGTTGGATAATTTTGGAGATTCTATCAAATACATCACTCCGGTACTTTTGTTTTTTTATGCTCGACATTTTATTCAGCGTAAAGAAGATCTGCATTTTTTACTGCAAACATTTTTATTCTCATGCCTATATCCATTCGGGATGTTGGCATTCGAAACCTTCGTTCATCCACTTGATCCGCACCACGTATCGGAGGGAAGAGGAGGAGGTACCAGGCTTAGAGGTGAATATGGTGACAGCATGAGTTATGCGGTTTACTTCGTTGGCTCATTCTTGATCTATTCTTACTTTTATCTCGACAAGGTTTTCGCAGTAGTAAAAAAAGTAAAGGTGCCAACTGCCAAGTTGCTCCTGATGTTTTTACTCTGCCTCTACGGTATTATCAATATCCGTCACGTTTCAACATGGTCTGTATTTCTGATAATACTTTTACTCTTTACTTATTTTAATTCTAAAAATATTAAAGGCGTGATGGTAGTCGTGTTTGTAGGTCTTATCATTCTTCCTTTTTTCGCACGACAAATTTATGAATCTCAGATCAGGCCATTGATTGAAAAGGAGTTTGCTGTAATGACCGGAGAAAAAGATGTGGAGTTCGCCTTTAACGGACGTGTTCAGCGCTGGGAAAGATATTTCGATATATGGAATAAAATGCCGGGCTTTGCACGATTCTTTGGAACTTCATTTTCCGGATTTAAGGAAGTGCCGACGATGATAGGTGGAGGTATGCACAACGACTATATTCGGATAACTTTCCTCTCAGGTATCTTTGGTGTTGCATTGTATGTATTGTTTATTTTCTCAGTATTTCTTCAGCAAAACCGTTTCCGCCCTCCTGAACGTTACCTCATTCTTAGTGCTTGCGCTACTACTTTGCTTTATTCAATGAGTATCTTGCCAAGCTTATACCTGGCATTGATGAACTACACTTTCCCAATTTTTGCTTTTGCAATGCTGAGCAAAAGATCCGCTTATTCTGTCTTGGTAAAAAAGGAGCCGGCGGCTAGTAGTTCTCAGATACAGGATGCAGCATGAAAAAGAAGAAAGTCCTTATCCTCGGAAAACTTCCACCTCCATACATGGGGCCGGCAATTGCTACGCAGATAATTCTTAATTCATCACTGAAGGATAACTACGATTTGATTCATCTTCATACAGGTGCTAATTCATCATTACGCTCTATTGGAAAATGGAGTTTTTCAAAATTGTTTCGCACAGTAGGAATATATTTGAAGCTGATTCGGATCTCCTTATTTCAAAGACCTGATTTGGTCCTGATCCCTTTTAGTCAAAGTACCCTCGGTTTTATAAAAGACTTTTTTTTTATAGCTCTTGCCCGCCTTTTTGGACGAAAGGTTCTGTTGCAGTTGCGGGGAAGTAATTTTCAAAATTGGATGAAAAGTAGTACACCGTTAATTCAGGTATTTGTAAAATGGAGCCTTCGCCTCAGTGAGGGTGTAATTGTTCTTGGGAATAACCTAAAACCTCTTTTTCATGGAATTTTCGAAGAAAAAAAGGTCTTTGTTGTGCCAAATGGAGGTAACTATGACCTCTCTTTTCGAGTAAAAAGAAATGACTTGGTACGTGTTCTCTACCTTGGGAATCTACAATCTTCTAAAGGTATTGAGGATGTGATTGATGCTATTTCAATATTGTCTGAAAAGTATGCAGGCAAATTTAGTGTTGATGTGGTTGGAAATTGGCGTGCAGAAAAAACACGCGTGTTGTGTATGAATAAAGTCGAAGAAAATAAATTACCGGTAACATTCCATCCGCCGGCATCAGGTGCCGATAAAATGAAATTTTTATCGGATGCTGATATGTTAGTGTTCACACCTCGTGCTCCTGAAGGGCATCCATGGGTTATAGTTGAAGCTATGGCTGCCGGATTGCCAATTATTTCAACAGACAGAGGGGCAATCGTGGAGTCTGTTCATCATGGAGAGAATGGTTTTATTGTTGAAGTCGAAAGTCCTTCAGCGATTGCAGCAAAACTTGAATTATTAATTGCGGATGCAAATCTCAGAGAACAAATGGGAGCTTCCGGGAGAAAATTATACGAAGAGAATTTTACAGAGGAGAAAATGGTCCACAATCTCTCAGTCACATTCGAAAGTGCGATGGGAAGTGGAAGATAAATTATGGAGCAACTAACACAAAATTTGAAAGATGGATTTATGCAGGTACTTGAAGTGCCTTTTCCTGCATTGTCCTCAGGTTGTGTGTTAGTGAGAAACCATTTTTCACTTATCAGTGCAGGAACCGAAGGGAAGACGGTAAAAGATGCCAGACTCGGGCTTATTGGAAAAGCAAGAGCCAGAAAAGATGAAGTGAAAAAAGTGATCGAAGCTGCCAAGACATTTGGTGTTTTGGATACGTATAAAATGGTGATGAATAAATTAAATTCACCTTCTCCATTAGGTTATAGTTGCGCAGGGGAGGTCATCGCTGTTGCTTCAGATGTAAAAGATTTTAAGATCGGCGACTATGTTGCTTGTGGAGGAGGAACAGCAAATCATGCAGAGGTAGTTTCTGTCCCTGTAAACCTTTGTGTGTTGATTGATAAGTCTGTTCCATTAGAGCATGCTGCTTTCACTACTCTTGGTGCAATAGCCTTGCAAGGTATTCGCCAGGCTGATCTGCGACTTGGTGAAAATTGTGTTGTTATCGGCTTGGGTCTTATCGGACAGCTTACCGTTCAAATGCTCAAGGCTGCCGGAGTAACTGCCATTGGCATAGATATGGATGAACGGATGGTAAGGCTTGCTGAAGAGAGTGGTTGTGAGCTTGCATTTCATCGTCATAGAGAAGATCTCGAACAAATTATACAGAAGTATACTGATGGTTACGGTTGCGATGCCGTAATAATCACTGCAGGCACTGAGTCATTGGATCCTATAGATCTTGCAGGAAAAATTTCCAGGAAGAAAGGAACCGTTGTTGTTGTCGGAGCTGTACCAACAGGATTTAAACGGGAACATTATTTTAAAAAGGAACTTAATTTAAAGATGTCATCCTCATATGGTCCCGGACGGTACGATCCGGAATATGAAGAGCACGGAATTGATTATCCTTATGCATACGTTCGCTGGACTGAAAATAGAAATATGCAGGCTTTTGCTGAGATGCTGAGAACAAATCAGGTGCGGCCTGAAAAACTTCTTACGCATACTTTTGCATTTAGAGATGCTAAGCAAGCTTATGAGCTTATTCTAGGGAAATCAGTGACGCTTGCCGGCGTCGTGCTTAAGTATGACCAAACAAGAGAAGTAAGCTCAGTCGTTCATCTTGAAAACAAATCTTTCTCGGCTGCAGAACCGGCCATAGGGCTTTTAGGAGCCGGCGGATTCGGACAGAATTTTTTAATTCCGGCAATGAAAGATCACGGAAATTTTGTGACTGTCGTTACTGCAAAGCCTCAGAATGCAAGGAACATTGCAGATAAATTCAACTTTGCAACCTGTTCGGGAGATGCGAATGATATTTTCAATGATACCCGGATCAATACTGTCTTCATTGCAACCAGACACGACTCTCATGCCGAATACGTGTTAAGAGGACTTAGAGCAGGCAAGAATGTGTTCGTAGAAAAGCCATTGTGCTTGCTTGAGGAGGAATTGGAAGAAATTAAAAAGGAATATGAAAAGTCGGATGTAAGACTCATGATAGGTTTCAACAGACGTTTTGCTCCGCAGATCGTCGAACTGAAAAAAGCAATCTCTCCTGAGATGCCTTTGTCAATTAACTACCGAATCAATGCAGGAATAATTTCTAAAGACCACTGGATACAAGATCCAAAAATTGGTGGAGGAAGGGTGATTGGTGAAGTATGCCATTTCATTGACCTATGCACATTCCTTACATCCTCAAAGATCATTTCACTGAATGCGGTCTCTATGGCTGACACTGCTAACTTACAAGATACTCTTGCGATATCACTGCAATTCGGGAACGGAAGTATTGCGCAGATCTCTTATTTCTCAAACGGTAACAAGAGCTTAGCAAAAGAGAAGCTTGAAGTTTTTGGTTCAGGCCTGGTAGCTGTACTCGATGATTTTAAAACATTGACGGTGTATGGAAAAGATACTGTAAAAAATTCAGGGAGCCAGGATAAGGGCCATAAAGAAGAAGTAAAACTCTTCCTTGAAGCGATAAAGAATAAAACTGCGACACCAATATCATTCGATGAATTATATCATTCAACGCTTGCAACTTTCAAAGTGTTGGAGTCGGTAGCTTTGAATGGAGCTTTAGTCCGCTTGTAAGTAATTCTTTTTTCATTTAATTATTCAGAAGCACGAAATTACATGTTCATCCTGATAAGTACTACACTTAATAAATTTGAATCCGGAAGAGCAGGATGATTATGAACACTGACAATTCAATTTCCGATAATGATATTATCACTTCGCTACACAGGCTTAGGGAGTATATTGAAGCGGAAGAATTTAAGGGTTATGATCCATATGATACGCTCACATCTGCATTTCCTTTTAAAGTATTTGGAAATTGGACAGCTGCTATAGCTACGCAGGTTCAGAAGAGAAATCCGATCAATATTAGGCCGCTTTTAGGAATTAAAAAGGAGTATAATCCAAAAGGAATTGGTTTGTTGCTTCATGCATACGTACGACTACAAGAGTCTTTTCCTAAAGATGATTATTCCAATCAGATTGGTTTTTTGTTTAATTGGTTAAAAGAAAATTCAACAAAAGGTTTTAGCGGGACATGCTGGGGTTATAACTTTGCATGGTCAGGACCGGGAAAGCATTTACCGGCTTTTGCCCCAACTGTTGTTGCAACAGGATTTATTGCGCAGGCAATACATTCTTATTATTTGTTCAGTAAAAATGAACAGGCAAAAGATCTGCTTTTAAGTATTGCCCCGTTCATTACAAATGATATTCCTATTACAAATTTCGATAGTGGAATCTGTTTCAGTTATAGTCCAATGATGAAGGACTGTTGCTACAATGCCAGTCTGCTTGCAGCAGAAACTCTTGCGAGAATTTATTCTATAAACAAGGATCAATCTTTGAAAGAACTTGCTCATCGTGCTGTCGATTTTGTCGTGTCGAAACAGCAAATAGATGGACATTGGGAATACAAGATCGATGTAGAGACAGGAGTGGAAAGGCATCAGGTGGATTTTCATCAGGGCTATGTCATTGATTCGATAAAAGCTGTGATGGAGTATACAGAAAACTATCCGGAAAACTGGAAAAGTGCCTGCGACAAGGGTGTTAATTTTTATATAAGTCAACAGTTTTTTGCTGACGGACGAAGTTGGTGGAGATTGCCTCATGAGTATCCGGTAGAAATTCACAATCAGAGTCAAGGCATTATCACATTAAGCCGTTTCAATAAAAGCAAAGACCGCACTCTTGAATTTGCGGCTACGATCGCTAGGTGGACGATCAGGGAAATGCAGGATACTGAAAAGGGTTTTTTTTATTATCGTAAGTTGAAATATTATAAGAATCGATTATCCTTTATGCGCTGGAGTAATGCATGGATGTTCTTAGCACTGGCTGAATTAATTTCTGCTCAAAAAAAAGCGAAAGGAGTTCCGAATGCGTGATTTTACACTTGAAATTTATTCAGCACTGTTAGTGGCTATAAAAAAGGCAGGATATACTTGTCTTAGCTATGAAAGGTTTGTTCAGCAAGGCCAAACCGGACGAAACTATATTCTGAGGCATGATGTTGATGATCTTCCTGAAAACTCATTAGCTACAGCACGCCTCGAAGCGGAGGCGGGGATGCTTGGAACTTATTATTTCCGAATCGTAGAGCAGAGTTTTAAGCCTGATGTGATTGAAGCGATTGCCGCACTTGGGCATGAGATAGGTTATCATTATGAGGATCTTGCACTATGCCATGGAGATTATAATAAGGCTTATGAACAATTTCTGTTCAACCTAGAGAAAATTAGAGCCTATTATCCCGTGAAAACGATTTGCATGCACGGAAGTCCTTTATCTCCTTGGGACAATCGCCTCCTATGGGATAAGTTTGATTATAAAAAATCAGGTATACTTGCAGAACCATATTTTGATACTGACTTCAGCAAAGTGTATTACCTGACAGACACATCAAGGATGTGGAATGGTTCCGGTTATAGCGTAAGAGATAAGGTTAGGTCACCTTTTCAGATTACTGTTAGGTCAACAGAAGACTTAATTCAAAAACTTGATCAGGATGCATTACCTTCGCAAGTGATGCAGAATATTCATCCCCAAAGGTGGACCGATGAATTGTTGCCCTGGACAAAGGAGTTGGTGTTTTAGAACGTAAAAAATGTCGTAAAGCGAGTCATCACTCGTTTCAATAAATAATATGTTAATTAGAAAAAGACGTATCCCTGTACTTCACATGCTGCTCATCGGTGTGTTGCCTTCTTTTTTTAAAAAGTTGGTATATCGTCTGAAGGGTTATCGTATTGGAAAGGGTGTAAGCCTTTCACTTGGTTGCGTCCTAATAGGTAGAAAGGTAGAGATAGGAGATCACACAAAAATCGGATTTCTTACGATTATTCGCGGACGTGAAATATGTATAAAACGCTTCGTGAAAATCGGGTCGATGTCTGTTATAGACACTGAAAAAATATTTATTGATGATGATGCCCGACTAAATGAGCAGGTTTATATTGGAGGAATGAGAACACCAACATCTTCTTTTCATTTGGGTAAACGAGGAATTGTGATGCAGCTTTCATATATTAATCCAACTATGCCGGTCTTTATTGATGATGATTCAGGCATAGGAGGACATTGCTTGTTGTTTACACACGGAAGTTGGAATTCACAACTTGAGGGTAATCCCGTTAGATTTGCTCCAATACATATCGGCAAGAAGGTATGGTTGCCTTGGCGTGTGTTTATCATGCCGGGCGTAACGATCGGGGATAATGTCGTCATAGGCGCTAATTCAATGATCAGTACAGATATTCCGTCAAATTGTTTTGCAGCCGGATCGCCGGCCAAAGTGATTAAACAAGATGTACCTGTCATGCCTGATAAAGCAAAGCAGGAAGAAATGTTAAAGAATATTTTCAAAGATTTTTTTGAATTTCTGCGTTATGAAGAATTCAATTGTGATGTCAACGATACAGAAGATGGATTTATAGCCAAAGTAAGAGGAGTTAGAAGTGGCAACATTCACTATTCATTCGCTGAGAGAATACCTGAAAGTGGCGAGAAGGCTACAGTTCTTATATTGTTTAAGGCTAATGAAGGTCAGTTGAAGGAAGCTTTGCATAGGGGATTTGGCATGGCCGTTTCAATTACTGAAAGAATACGTATCGGATCTAGTGAATCGGGAGAAGAAACACTCACTTTCTTTTCAAGGTATGGAGTGAGATTTGACCGGCTTGATTAGTAAAATATTTTCAGGCATTTATAGAATATGACAGAGGCACTTTTTTATTTAGGACATCCGGCCCATTTTCATTTGTATAAAAATGCAATACTTTCGTTCAAGCCGGAGCAAGTTATTGTCTGTATCAAATCAAAAGATGTATTGGAAAAACTGTTACAGGAGTCTGGAATAGTTTTCATTAATATCGATAGTATAAGTTCAGCAGGAAAGAAAGGAAAGTTGATCATTCTGATGAACTTTTTCAGACGGATGCTAAAGCTTCAGGGAATAATTCTGAAGAATAAACCAAAGCGTTTGGTTGGCAGTGCAGCAGAACTTGCTGTACTTGGAAAAATTCTCAATATTCCGTCATTTATTTTATTCGAAGACGATTTTGAAAAAGTAGGCTTCTTTGCGAGAATAGCAGGGCCTACAGCTACCTATTTGATCTGTCCTGATTGCTGTAGCGCCTGGAAATGGAATCATAAGAAGATCGGTTATCCATCTTACCATGAACTTGCCTATCTGCATCCCAATCATTTTATTCCTGATAGAGAAAGAGTCGAAAAAATATTTGATCTGACTAAACGAAATTTCATTCTTCGTTTTTCAGACTTAGGCGCTTATCATGACGTTGGTAAAACAGGGATAACAGATACACTCGCCTCAAAACTTATTTCAAAGTTGTCTGAGCACGGGAAGGTTTACATAACATCAGAGAGGCCATTGAGTGATGAGTTTGAAAAATACCGTATACATATCCGTGCGACTGATATTCACCATGCGCTTTATTATGCCGATCTATTCATAGGTGATAGTCAAACAATGACTGCAGAAGCAGCTGTTCTTGGTACTCCTGCAATTCGTTATAATGATTTTGTTGGTGAGTTATCCTATCTTGAAGATCTCGAAAAAAACTACCAACTTACCACCGGTGTTTTAACAAAAGATGTTGATAGATTATTCAATGTTGTAGATGAATATCTTTCTCATGCTGATCTAAAAACAACATGGGCAGGTCGTCGGCAATACATGTTAGCTCAAAAATCCGATTTTTCTAAAAACATCAATTGGATTCTTTCATGCCCTGCAAAAGACCTTAAGTGCTTGAAGAAGATTGAACTGAGGGATGGTTTTGAATAAATTTCTTGCCCTCAACGGACTCGGAAACCTGCACTGATGGCTCATTTAGGGTTTTTTAGCCTTTTTTAATAATGAGCATCTTTTTTTTTCAACATAATCTCAATTATTCGCAGGAATATTTGCCTAATCCAATTGCTTTACTACATTTACGTTACAATTCAGGAAAACGTAACATCTATCAGAAACACAACTACTCCGAAAAGTAGTCTGATCATCCCGATTGTTTTGCACCTCAAGGACTAAAAACCACTGCGGAGGTGTGGGCATCAGATCGGTAAATTCAATCAAATACATCCTTCGATGTCTTGGTTTCACCAAGCATAAAGGAGTATTCGCCAGATTTACGTTCGTTTTCACCGAATTAACTTCCTTTCCAATGTGGTGAGGAGTAAATTGTAGGAATTCCCGCATTGCTCGGGTAACGGTGAGAAAATGAAAAAAGTTAATATTCTTAAATCTGTTAATACTAAAAGGGTCGGTCGTCTAAAGATGGCTCCTGTTTTAGCAGGTGAAGGTGCATTAGCTATTTCGTTACCAAGAACTACTAAGGCTCGCCGACCTAAATATTTTCCTAAACCACATCTCGAGAAGATTGGTGGAATGGACAAAAGTGTGAGAGCGTTTATTTCCTCACACTGTAACTTGAATGAACCCGGAACTTCTATTCTTCGTACATCTATAACAGAAAGCATTCATCAACTTCCTCAAAACACAAAGGCAATTGTGAACTTGAAGCGAGTGAACGATGTGAAAGAGATTAATAGATTCTTTTCTTCTGTTAATCACCAGTTGATTGATGGAGGTAAATTTATTGGTTGTGTTGAAACCAAGTATCAAAGGAGAATGAGGATCATGAAAAAGTTTCCTCCCGTGATCAGTCATATTTATTATGTACTTGATTTTATTTTAAAGCGTGTATTCCCTAAATTACCAATTACAAATATCATATACCTTAAGCTCACCGGTGATCGTAATAAAGTACTTTCACGCACTGAGACTTTCGGTCGATTATATGCAGCAGGATTTAAGATCATCGACAAGAAATTTATTGGACACAATTTGTATTTCGTAGCCACTAAACAAAAGGATCCGCTTTTTGATTATGAGCCCATATATGGAGCGATATTCAGAATGCGTCGCCATGGAAAGAATGGGCGCATTATCCATGTTTATAAAATGCGAACAATGCATGCCTATTCTGAGTTTATCCAGCAATATGTCTATGAACAAAATTCACTGGCAGATGGTGGCAAACTCAAAGACGACTTCCGTGTTTCTACCCTAGGTAAATTCTTCAGAAAATACTGGGTTGACGAAATTCCAATGATCATCAATTTGTTACGTGGCGACTTGAAAATAGTGGGTGTAAGACCATTGAGTGCACATTATTTAAGTTTATACACTCCGGAACTTCGGGCTAAGCGTCTTCAGCATAAACCCGGCTTGCTTCCTCCATTTTATGCCGACTTGCCCAAAACGCTTGAAGAGATTATGGCATCAGAAATGAATTATCTCACAGCTTATGAAAAGTATAGTTAAATGACAAATATCAAATATTTCTTCAAAGCGAGTTTTAACATAATTATCAAAAGTGCCC
>Ga0138256_10007853_pt1 | contig 11242 bp, 7 predicted proteins | sample KNB2016incub_MG_FD_105486 | JGI IMG/M metagenome (GOLD analysis project Ga0138256, IMG submission 105486) | Active sludge microbial communities from wastewater in Klosterneuburg, Austria - KNB2014incub_MG | ecosystem: Engineered > WWTP > Activated sludge > Unclassified | place: Austria...
AACCCGCTCCACAAAAACCCGCTCCTACAGAGTTGTCGCATGCCTGTGGCCGAGCCGCCGAACCGCCTACTTCGCCCCCAGCACCTGCCCCGCCGTCGGCGTCACGCGCTCGCCGCCAATGGTGAACGCAAACGGCACCGACACCAGGGTGCCGCCGCTGTTGCGCTGGATCACGAAATGCAGGTGCGGGCCGGATGAGAACCCGGTGTTGCCGCTCTTGGCGATGACTTCACCGGCGCCCACGTGCGCACCGATGCCGACCACCACGCTTTCCAGCGCCAGATGGGCGTAAACCGCCATGGTGCCGTCGCTGTGGACGATGCGGATGTTGTTGGCGCGATCGCCGAACTTGGCGATGTCGGTGCCGGCGCCGTAAAAATCGCTCTCGACTGACATCACGACGCCCGCGCGGCTGGCGCGTACCGGTGTGCCCTCGTCCATCGAGATGTCGACGGCGTGAAAACTGTGCGCGTCGCCATGACTGTACTTGCCGCCAAAGCCTTGATCGACGCGCAGCGACAGCGCCTCATCGAAGGGCAGCCGATAGACCGCCTCGGGATCGGGCCGGGCATTGGGGTCGCCGTGGACGTAGCGATAGCTGAAGCGATAGGTCCAGGCCTGGTGCTCGTCGATGGGTTGCACCTGCAGCACCTGCGACAGCTGCATTCCGGGGATGACCAGGGTACCCGGCAGCCGCGGCTCGCTGACGACATTGGATTCGTCTTCGAAATCCATCAGCACTTCGATCGGCCCACCGTAGCCGTTCCACAGCGAAAAACGACGATTGTTGGTCGGGCCGTCCTCGCGCAGATAGACCAGGCGCTTGGGGTCCACTTCGATCAACTGTTCGGACACCTCTGCGGTGGTATCGGTCGGCGGACTGTCGCTGAAATGCATCACCCCCGACTCGTCGCGATAGGAATAGATGTGCTTGGCCTCGACCGCGCCGCCGGGCAGCAGCACCAGCAGCGCCAGCAGACCGTTCAGCGCGCAGCGACGGCGATTCGAGTGGGTGGGATTCAGCGTTGTCATTGCGCTCTAGGGACCCTCTGAACAAGTTCTGCGGCCGCGACGGCGGCTGAAACGGTCGCCAGCAAGGATGACACCGAAGGCCATAGCCTGCGCTCTGGGCGAGGTGTCAGACGCTGCTGGAGGCCGTTTCAGCCCCGTCCCGAAGGGTTGTGACCCATTTTGCCTGCCGCGTCGTTCCGGTCCTCGGCTTCGTAGACCGTGCTACGACCTTCGGACCGCGCCTAGCGGCAAGCAAAATGGGTCACAACGCGGCTCGCAGAACTTGTTCAGAGGGTCCCTAGCCTAGCGGACGAGCGCCGCAGCTTTCCACTGTTGGCGCATGCGGATCGTGCTGGCGCAGCTGCGTCACGCTGAGCTGGTACAGGCGTTCAGCCAGCAACGCCTGCCCGCGCTCGGACAGATGCACGAAATCGAAGAACAGCGGCTGATCGCTGCCATCAAAGACAGTGCCGAGGTCCACCGCAGTCAGCGTCGGATCGACCGCCAGACGTTGGCGCAGGTGCGCGCTGGCCTGTCGCTGCAGGTGGACGTGGCTGGCGATCGATGCGGCGACGATGGCCGCCTCGTCGCCGCGCGGCGTGGCGCGGTCGAACAGCGTCGGTTGCCAGACGGGGATCAGATCGATTCCATGGCGCTGCGCCAGCGCCGAGGCCTGCGTTACCTGGGTCAGGTAATGCTCGGCCGTTGCCGCCGCCAGTGCGTCGAGGGCAGCGGGCTGCGCAGCGGGCGGAGCGGACTGCAGCAGCCCGGCGATGCCTTCCAGGCGCAGCGCCCACGCGCGCAACTGCGCACCCAGTTGCCGCGAACTGTTGAACTCGCGGCGGCGGTTTTCCTCGTTCTGCGGCAGACCGGCCTGACCCTCCTGCAGCGCGGCAAAAACGTCGTTGGCGCCGTCAAGGAAAATGGCGAGGTCCGCAGGCGGTTGCGGGCAGGCCAACGCAGACTGGAACGCCGCCAGGCTCTGCCGCGAGACGTAGCCGGACTCACCGAAGTTGAGCACGCGCACGCCAAGTTCCGGCGCGCGCTCGGCATAGATTCGCTGCAGTTGTGCGGCGAGCGTGCCCTCGTTGCGGTTGCCGGTGCCCCAGGCGGTGGAGCCGCCGAACAGCCAGATCGTGCGCAGCGGCGCGGTCCGCGCCGGCGGCGTGACGCGGAAACCGTGGGCATCGATGTCGATGAGCTCGCCGTCGTAGGGTTTGCGCCGCCAGTAGACGTAACTCTCCCACTGCGTGTGTCGCGATGCCTGGTGTTCATTCCAGTACGCGTCGATCCAGTCGTCATCGGCCACCGCCGCGGCGCGCGAGCGTCCTGGAGCGATGGCGCCGGGCTCCAGCGTGGCCATCGGGACCGGCTTGGGCAACACCGCGCGCAGGATCTGGTCGACCATCAGCAACAGCAGCAGCGTGATGCCGAGGATCAGCCAGGCCTGGCCGAGCAGGCGCCCGGTTGCGCGCAAAGCGCCGAACGCGCGTCCGGTCATGCGGCGCCACGCTGTAGGTCACGTTGGCCAGCAGGGCCTACGTGACAACGGGAATCGTCACGCAGGCCTTTCAGGCCAACGTGACCTACGATGAGGTTGGCCACCTCAACACTCGATGACATTGACCGCCAGCCCGCCGCGACTGGTTTCCTTGTACTTGTCCTGCATGTCGCGGCCGGTATCGCGCATGGTCTTGATCACCTTGTCGAGCGACACCCAGTGCTTGCCGTCGCCGCGCAGTGCCATGCGCGAGGCATTGATGGCTTTGACCGCACCCATCGCATTGCGTTCGATGCACGGAATCTGCACCAGGCCGCCGATCGGATCGCAGGTGAGCCCGAGGTTGTGTTCCATGCCGATTTCGGCGGCGTTTTCGACCTGGTGCACGCTGCCGCCGAGCGCGGCGGCAAGGCCACCTGCCGCCATCGAGCAGGCCACGCCGACTTCGCCCTGGCAGCCGACTTCGGCGCCGGAGATCGACGCATTTTCCTTGTAGAGGATGCCGATGGCGCCGGCAGTGAGCAAAAACTCGATGACGCCTTCCTCGTTGGCGCCGGGACAGAAGCGCGTGTAGTAGTGCAGCACCGCCGGCACGATGCCAGCGGCGCCGTTGGTCGGCGCGGTGACCACGCGACCGCCGGCGGCGTTTTCTTCGTTGACTGCCAAGGCGTAGAGATTGACCCAGTCGAGGATGGTCAGCGGATCGCGCAGCGCCGCTTCGGGCTGCGACAACAGTTCGCGATACATTGACGGCGCGCGGCGGGCCACCTTGAGGCCGCCGGGCAAAATGCCGTCTTCACGCAGTCCGCGGGTCACGCAGGCCTGCATCGCCTGCCAGATCTGCATCAGACCGCCGCGGATCTCGGCATCACTGTGCCACACGCGTTCGTTGTCCATGACCACACCGGCAATCGACAGGCCTGCCTCGGTGCAGCGCTCCAGCAGTTCGTCGCCGGTCGAGAAAGGATGCGGCAGTGGCGTGGCGTCGGGCACGATGCGATCGGCCGCGGCTTCGTCATGGTTGACCACGAAGCCGCCGCCGACCGAGTAGTAGTCGCGCGTCAGCAGCACCTCGTCGTGCTCGTCGAAGGCGGTGAAACGCATGCCGTTGGAGTGGTAGGGCAGTTTCTGCCGCTTGTTGAACACCAGATCAGCCTTCTCGTCGAAAGCGATCTCGTGGCTGCCGTGCAGGCGCAGGCGCCTGTCACTACGGATGCGCGCCAGCGTGGCCGGGATCTGGTCGGGGTCGCAGCGATCCGGCTCGGAGCCCTCGAAACCAAGCAACACCGCCTTGTCGGTACCGTGGCCACGCCCGGTATGCGCCAGCGAGCCGAACAGCTCGCCGCGCAGGCGCCCCGTGCGCGCGAGCAGGCCACGTTCTTCCAGGCGATGACCGAAACGGCAGGCGGCGCGCATCGGGCCTACGGTGTGCGAGGACGAGGGGCCGATGCCGATCTTGAACAAATCGAATACGCTGACAGCCATGGCGCGCTTCCGGGCTCGACGCGGTGACGTCGGGGGCAGGGATTATGCTTGGCGCCAGTGACAACGGAACAAGCGATCGCGCATGTCAGTCAGGTTCTACCACCGCGAGCAATGCCATTTGTGCGAGGAGGCGCTGGCGCTGCTGCATGAGGCAGGACTCGTCGGGGCGCTGACGATGATCGATATCGACAGCGATCCGGAACTGGGAGTGGCCTACGGCCTGCGGATTCCGGTGGTCGAGACTGGCGATGGGCGGGTGCTGGAGTGGCCCTTTGACCTTGAGGCGCTGGCGGTGTTGCTGTCGTAGGAGCGACGTGCACGTCGCGACCATCGATACCGGCGCGTCAACGGTCGCGACGCCGGCGTCGCTCCTACATCGAGCGGCCGAGCACCTTGGCCAACGCCGCCAGCACCCGATCCACGCTGTCCGGGCTGCTGCTCGCACCCATCAGCCCGATACGCCAGATCTTGCCGGCGAGCGCACCGAGGCCGGCGCCGATCTCGATGCTGTGCTCGTCGAGCAGGCGTTTGCGTACCGGCAAATCGTCGACACCAGCCGGGATGCGCACCGCGTTCAGCTGCGGCAAGCGATGACGCTCGTCGACCAGCAATTCCAGACCCAATTCCTGCAAGCCGTCGCGCAGCCGTAGATGATTGGCGCGGTGCCGTGCCCAGGCGGCCTCGAGGCCTTCTTCCTGCAGCATGAGCAGCGACTCGTGCAGCGCGTAGAGCATGTTGATCGGCGCCGTGTGGTGGTAGCTGCGGGCGCCTTCGCCCTGCCAGTAGGCCATCACCAGGCTCAGGTCCAGGAACCAGCTCTGCACCGGCGTCTTGCGCGCCTTGAGGGCCGCCACGGCGCGCTTGCCGAAACTCAGTGGCGACAGTCCCGGCGGCGCCGACAGGCATTTCTGCGAGCCCGAATAGATCGCATCGGCGCCCCAGGCGTCCACATACAGCGGAATTCCGCCGAGACTGGTCACCGCATCGACGATCGCCAGCGCGCCATGCTCATGGGCCAGCTTGATCAGCGCCTGGGCGTCGGACTCGACGCCGGTCGATGTTTCCGCGTGCACGAAAGCCAGCGCCTTGGCGCCCGGATTGGCCTTGAGCGCCGCCTCGACCTTGTTCAGATCGATCGCCGTGCCGAAATCGTCCTGCACCATAACCGCCGTCGCGCCGACGCGGATCACGTTTTCTTTCATGCGCCCACCGAACACGCCGTTCTGGCAGACCACGACGGTCTCGCCCGGCTCGATCAGGTTGACGAAGCAGGCTTCCATCCCGGCCGAGCCCGGCGCCGAGATCGGCACCGTCAGCAGGTTCTCGGTGATGAAGGCGTAGCGCAGCAGCGCCTTCAGCTCATCCATCATGCGGACGAATTGCGGATCCAGATGACCGATCGTCGGTCGCGCCAGTGCGCCGAGGATGCGTGACGGCACATTCGATGGGCCCGGGCCCAGCAGCAGACGGTCAGGCGGGATGAAGCTGGGCATGGCGGCATTCCTCGGCGGAAAGCCCGAGGGTAGCGCCGGGGCGTGCGCGGCGAAAGCACCAGATTGGAGCAAGGGCTCGGGAGCGGGTTTTCCCCGCGAAAGCCCTCGCGGTACAAATCCGCTCCCACATCAAAGGCAACGATTTACGGCAGCTTTGCTGAGAGTGGCGCAGCAAGAAGCGGCGAATCCGAATGGAGCCGCCGTGCGAGCCTTTCCCGTGCCCCGTGCCCCGTGCCCTGTTGATCAGTTGTATTGGCGGCGCAGCGCAACACCACCCAGCGCGATCAACATGAGGGTCAGGAGCCAGTTGCCGAGGCCGCCACCGACCGGTACCGGGATCAGGTCGAGGGCGCCAGTGATGCCGTTGATCGGCGTGCTTTGGCCTGGAAGCGCGGCGAAGCAACGATCGCCGAATTGCAGCGGGGTGTTGGCTGTCGCCGAGGTGTTGACGACCACGTTGGCCGCGACCTGGGCGGTGTTGCCCTGGCGCGTGCAATACAGGTCCAGACCGGTCGGACAATATCCAGTCACCTGGATGCGATCGGGCGCCGACAGGTTGATCGCCGACACCGTGCAGGTCGCCACTTCGTACACACCCAGCGTCCCGCTGACCTCGTTGGCCATCAACAGCAGGGCACGTTGGGTCGGGCTCTGCGCCGGACTGATGTAGGCCACGCCCTCGGGAGAGATATCGCCACCCTGCGCACTGCTGTAGCCCAGGCGAACCGGCTGCGCCGGGTTGCTGATGTCGTAGACAAATGCGCCGCCAATCCGTTCCAGCCCGACGAAGGCAAAGCGGCGGCCACCGACATCGCCGATGGTGATCGCTTCCGGCTCCGGACCCTTGTTGTCGCTGCGCCCATCGAAGGTCGCTGGAGCGCCTTCGGAATTGAACAGGGTCGGCACCTGCGCGGCAATGACCTGCTCGAATTCATCGCCGCTGTCATAGACCAGCGCACCGGTGGTGCCATCGAAGGCCGAGAAGGAGCGGGCGCCGAACACATAGATGGCATCGAAGTCGCCGTCGCCATTGCTGTCGCCGCTGCGGTTGGTGACGGTCAGGCGGCCGAGGTTGGCGTTCTGCTTGAGGGTTGCGGCGGTCGGAAATGTCGTCGGATCAAGTACGTAGCCAGCCGCTCCCGCGCGGACTTCTTCGCTGAAGGCCGCGTAATCGCGCGAGTCGCCCTCGTTGGCAGTGAACACGATCGGGCGACCGCTGCTGTCGCTGGTGACGGCGATGGCGTCGGGCTGGTACATGCCCAGCACCGGGAAGTTGCGGATCGAGATGGCCTGTCCATTGCTCGCCCCATCGCGATCGGACGGGTCGAGAGCAGCGCCGGCGACATTGTGGTTCTTGAAGCCCAGCGCGAGGATGCGGCTCACCGTCGCACTGGCGATGTCGATGACTGCCAGCGCGTTGGCCTCCTGCAGCGACACGAAGGCGGTGCGGCCATCTGCGGTCACCGTGATGTACTCGGGTTCCAGATCCTGGGCGACGCTGGCGTTCAGGCCGAAAATGCGCACCGCGGCAGGCAGTTCGCTGTTGCGCGGGCCGCCGACATTGAAATCGTTGAAGCGCACCTGGCGCACCGTCGCCGCAGCGACGCCGGCACTCAAGTCGATGATCGAAACCGATCCCTCAGGGTCGCTCGTGTAGTTCGTATTGGGCTCGCCTTCGTTGGCGACCAGCGCCAGGCGACCGTCCGGCGAAAAGGTGACCATGTCCGGCAGCGCGCCGACCGGGACATTGCCAAGCAGAACGCCGGCGGTGGAATAGAACGCAACCCGGCCGTTGTTCTGCGGCGTCGCATCCTGGATGGCTACGGCGACGATGCCATTGGCGACGGCAACACTGTTGGGGCTGCCGAACTGCGCCGTGCTGACCCGTTGGACCAAGGTCGGTGCGGCCGGGTTGCTCAGGTTGATGATGTCGAAGGTGGAATTGACGCCGTTGACGGCAAAAACCTGACGGGTCGCCGCGTCGAACGCGGAAATCTCGATTGAACCGAGTCCGAGTCCCGAACTGTAGCCGCCGATGCGCTGCAATTGCGCGGTTTGCGCCAGTGAGGCGGGCGCAAGCAGCAGCGTGGCGATGGCAATGGTCAACTGGCGCATGGGTCCGGGTCTCGATAGCGGGCAAGCAGCGGACTATCGGCACGACATATGACATCCATGTTGCAGGCCCCATTTGTCGGCCTGTTCATTCCGTTCGTCCTGTTGCAGCATTGGCGATCCATTACTGTCCGTCGGCTGTCGCGCGCCCATGCCCGAAATTCTGGTCGTCGAACGTTCGGCGACGCTATGCAACCTGCTGGAGCGCACGCTGGAATCGGCGGGTGTGGGCATTGCCAAGCATTTCGAGCGCTTTGGCGACGCGGTCGAGGAAATGCGCGAGCGCGTGGTGTCATCGCGCCTGCCCGCGCTGCTGGTGATCGGCATCCCCGAACGCGAGCCGGCCGAGTGCCAGGCGCTGCTGAAGATCGTCCGCGAGTTGACCGGTACCGCGTTGCCGCTGCTGATCCTCAGCCATGCGCCGCTGCCCCGGCTGGATGCCTGGCTGGAGCGGCGTGGTTCGTCGATGCGCCTGTTGTGGTCGCAGTTCTGGCAGGTGCCCGGCGCGATCAGCGAACTGGCGCCGAACCTGTTGTTCAGCACGCCGCCGGAGCGGGTGACAGCGCAAAGTCCGATGCGACTGCTGCTGGTCGACGACTCGGTCAGCGTGCGCCGCACCTATCACCAGCTGCTGACCCAGCAGGGGCTTGCGGTCGACCTTGCCGAGAGCATTGCCGAGGGCTTCGCGCGCGCGCGCGCTGGCCGCTATGACCTGATCGTGGTCGATTACTACCTGCCCGACGGCACCGGCGACCAGTTGGTGCGCAAGCTGCGCGCCGATCCGGCCACCTCGGGCGCGGTGGTGGCGCTGATCACCGCGACCTACAGCGAGGAAGTGATCCAGAAGGTGCTCGATGCCGGTGCGGTCGAGTGCCTGTTCAAGAACGAGGTGATCACCCTGACGCTGGCGCGGATCAAGGCGCTGGCGCGCTCGGTGCAGGACCGTCGCCGCATCGAAACCGAACGGCGCCAGCTGGATGGCATCCTGCGTTCGGTCGGCGACGGCGTTTATGGTCTCGACGAGACCGGCGTGGTCACTTTTGCCAATCCGACCGCGTGTCGATTGCTCGGGCAACCCGATGATTCGGCGCTGGTCGGCAAGGATGGTGGCCAGTTGCGCCTGAAGTTCCAGCGCGACGACGTGGCCGGGCGGCTGGAGACCTATTTCAACACCGCCGACGGACGCATGCTGCCCGTCGAGTGCAGCATGGTGCCGATGCTGGTGGGCGGCGAAGTGGAAGGTTCGGTCGTGGTGTTCCGCGACATCTCCGAGCGCAAGAGCGTCGAGCGCGTGCGCTGGGAACTGGATCACGACAAGCTCACCGGCTTGTCCAATCGGCGGCATTTCCTGGCGACGCTGACCGAATCGGTGGCGCGGCGCCGCGAAGGTGGCTACAGCGCGGTGCTGTTCCTGGATATCGACCGCTACACCCAGGTGCTGGAAAACGCCGGTGAACTGGCTGGCCAGCAGCTGCTGGTCGATATCGGGCAACGGCTGCAGGCGCGTTTGCGCGGCTGCGATGCGCTGGCGCGGCTGGAGCACGACCAGTTCGGTCTGCGCCTTGAAGATGTGCAACTGGAGCATCTGTACACGCTGGCTGACAGCCTGCGCGAGATGTTGCGCGAGGCGCGTTACACCGATCACGCCGGGCGCGTGCTTGGAATCACCGTGTCGGTCGGCGTGGCCATCGTCAGCAAGGATTCGCCGTCGGCCGAATACGTGCTGGAGAACGCCCGCCAGGCCTGCGCCCAGGCCAAGCGCCGTGGCCAGAACCAGACGCAGATCTTCGTCGTCGAAAGTGATTCGCGCATCGCCAAGGAGCTCGAAGCCGGCTGGGCGCAGCGCATCCGCGAGGCGATGAGCGAGGATCGCATCGTGCTGCTCGGACATCCGATCCTGCCGATTGCCAGTCTCGCCGACAACGGCAAGCCGGGCCGCGCCCCCGGAGAAGTGTCCGAGCAGGTTTTTGAAGTGCTGATGCGGATGGTCAATCGCGATGGCCAGTGGATCAGCCCGAGCGTGTTCGTGCCGCTGGCCGAGCGCGCCAACCTGATGCCGAAAATCGATTTGTGGGTGATTGCGCGCACGGTGCGCATCGCTACCCGCGTACCGGACCACGCGCCGGTATCCTTCGCCATCAACCTGTCCAACCAGACGCTGCAGGACGCCGAAGCGCTGGTGCACATCGAAAACACCTTCGCCAGCCACCGCGTGCGGCCCGATCGCTTCATCTTCGAGATCTCCGAGACCGGCGAGATCTACCAGTTGCACGCCGCGCGGCGTTTCATCACCCAGCTCAAGCGCCTGGGCTGCCGTTTTGCGCTGGACGACTTCGGCGCCGGCAACAACTCGCTGTCGCACCTGAAGTGGCTGCCGGTCGACCTGGTCAAGGTCAGCGGCGAGTTCGTCGCCGAACGCCAGGGTAGCGAAGTGGATCGCGCCATGGCGATCTCGCTGACGCAGATGGCGCACTCGCTGAAGCTCAAGGTGATCGCCGAGCGTGTCGATTCGGCCAAGGCGCTGACCTGGCTGCGCGCGGCGCGCGTCGACTACGTGCAAGGTCATCTGTTTGGCGAGCCGACACGACTCGACGAGATAGATTTCGAGGCCTTGCAGGAGGCTTGAGCCAAAGGCATCGCGCGCAAGCGCGCTCCTACAAGCTTGCCGCTGGTCCACGCAAGAATTGTAGGAGCGCGCTCGCGCGCGATGCCTTTGATAGTCGACCAAACTCGCCTACAGGCGATCCAGAAACCGCGAAATCACCGGCGCGAAGCGCGGGATATCGACCAGGAAAGCGTCGTGCCCCTGGATCGACGGCAACGACTGGAAATCCACATCCGCACCCGCCGCGGCCAAGGCTTCCGCCAATTCTTCCTGTTGCTCGACCGGAAACAGGATGTCGGTGGCCACGCCGATGACCAGCGCGTGCTCCACCGCCATTTGCCGGCACGCGGCTTCGACGCTGTCGCCGTAATCGGTCAGATCGAACCAGTCCATCGCTCGCGACAGGTAAAGGTAACTGAGCGGATCGAAACCGCCGGCCCAACGCCTGGCGTGGGCATCGAGGTAGGACTCGATCTGGAATTCGCTGGCGAAGGGGTCGTCGCTGCGCTCTTGCTTCTGCCGTTCGCGGCCGAAACGTTCGCGCCATTCCTGCGGCGAGCGGTAGGTGGCCACCCCGAGCTTGCGCGCCAGACCCATGCCGGTGGCGACGTCGATGGCGTGCGCGTACTGGCCGTTGGCATAACCGGGATCGGCACGCACGATTTGCCGCTGCAGCGAGCGCAGCGCAATGGCGAAGGCCGACGAACGCGCCGCGCAGGACATCACGATCAGATTGGGAACCAGTTGCCGATGCCGCAGCGCCATCGCCTGCGCGGTCATGCCGCCCATGCTCGGGCCGACCACCGCGCGCAGGCGCTCGATGCCGAGCGCGTACGCCACGGCGGCGGCGCCATCGGCGACGTCTTCGATGCTGATCGACGGAAAGCGCAAGCGATAGGGCAGTCCATCGTCCGGATGCGCCGAGGCCGGCCCGGTCGAACCCTTGCAACTGCCGAGCGAGTTCACGCAGACGATGAAATAGCGCTCGGTGTCGAAGCTGCGGTCGCGACCGATCATCGGCTCCCACCAACCCGG
>Ga0138256_10007855_pt1 | contig 11240 bp, 6 predicted proteins | sample KNB2016incub_MG_FD_105486 | JGI IMG/M metagenome (GOLD analysis project Ga0138256, IMG submission 105486) | Active sludge microbial communities from wastewater in Klosterneuburg, Austria - KNB2014incub_MG | ecosystem: Engineered > WWTP > Activated sludge > Unclassified | place: Austria...
GCCCTGCGGCCCGAGCTCCTGCGACATCGTTTTCGCCAGGCCCCAGACCCCGGCGCGGAACGCGTTGGAGAGTACGAGGTTCGGAATCGGCTGCTTGATCGACGAGGACGCGATGGTGAGCACACGTCCGTAGCCGGCTTTCTTCATCTCGGGTACCGCCGCGGTCACGAGGCGGACCAAGCTCATGAGGTTCTGCTCGAAGGCCTGCTTCCACTGCGGCTCGGTGATGGCCGTGAAGAGACCAGCCGGCGGGCCGCCCGCGTTGTGCACGAGGATCTCGAGGCCACCGTAGGCCGCCACCGCTGCGCCCACGAGGCGCTCGGCCTCGGTCGGGTTGCTCACGTCGGCCACGACGGCCTCGACCCTGGCGCCGGTGTCCTTGCGTATCTCGGCCGCGGCGGCATTGATGCGCGCCTCGTCTCGACTGCACATCACCACATGGCAGCCCTCCTGCGCGAGTCCGCGGGCGCAGGCATAGCCGAGTCCACGGCTCGCCGCCAGGACGAGCGCACGCTTTCCCTTGAGTCCGAGGTCCATCAGCTCAGTTCCAGTCTCCGGAGGATGTCGTCGAGGTCGGCCAGTGTCTCCGCATCCACTGGCGCGAACGGTGAGCGCACGCGCGGCGACGCGATGGCGCCGCGGCGATGATAGATGTGCTTCCTGAGCGCCAGGTTGATCCGCGGCTGATTCTCGAAGCGGATGAGCGGCAGGTACTTGTAGAACACCGCCGTGGCTCCGTCGACGTCGCCGGCCGAGAACCTGCGGTACACGTCCACCAGGATCTCGGGATAGGCAAAGCCGGTCATCGTCCCGTGGGCGCCGTGCCGCAGTTCCTCGAGGAACATCATTCCCCCCAGTCCGCCCAGAATGACAACGCCAGGGCTGGCAGCGCGAACCTGACCGACTTTCATCGGTGAGGGTTCGTCTTCGAGCTTGAGCCAGCGGCACCTCGGCGAGGCGGCCGCAATCCGCCCGATCAGATCCACGCTCATCAGGATGCCGCCGACAGCCGGCGGGAAGTCCTGGACGACGACCGGGAGGTCGATGGCGTCGGCCACGGCCTTGTAGTGGCGCTCGAGGGCCGCATCGTTGGGGCGCGCCAGACGCGGCGGCGCCACCATCACGGCCCGCGCGCCCAGTTCCTGCGCGCGCCGGCTGTAGGCGATGCATCCATCCGTCCCCGGATGCGTCGTCCCGACGCACACAGGGAACGCGGGACCCGCCGCCTCGATGGTGGTGCGGACGACCAGGTCGCGCTCGGCCTCGGTGAGCTTGTCGGCCTCGCCGAGCACGCCGAGGATGGTCATGCCGTCCACACCCTTCTCGCGCGTGAACGCGGTCAGACGCTGGAGGCTCTCCACGTCGACGGCGCCGTTGTCGCTGAAGGGAGTCGGGGTGATATTGTAAACGCCGGACACGGACATGAACGTGGATGATACCAACAAGGCACTGTCCATCCACCAGGTTTTGAGAGCGGCCATTCCCTTCGTAGTGGAGATGCTATGAAGTCCGTGAGGATTGCGTTAGCCGCGATTCTGCTGTGCCTGCTGGCCGGGCGGGCGTCCGCTCAATCGCCGAACAACGCGGCCATCGTGGTGGTGGTCGTCGACCAGACCGGCGCAGTCGTCGCCGACGCGAAGGTGACGATTCGCAACAACGCTACCGGGGCGACGCGCGACGTGATGTCGGGCGCCCAGGGCACCGTCAACATTCCGGCCTTGCCGCTCGATGGCACCTATACCATCAGCGTCGCCAAGACCGGCTTCACCGCTGACGATGTCACGGGTCTCGCGCTCCGCGCGTCGGAAGTATCGACGGTCAGGGTCCAGCTCGTCGCCAGCGGCGGCACGAGTGTGGTGACCGTGTACGGCACGGAACACGGCGTGCGGGCGAACTCGCAGATCGGACGCCGGTTCGACAGCCCGTCAATCGACGACACGCCGATCCTCGGCCGCAAGATCACGTCGATTCCGCTCCTCAACTCGGCGTTCCGCCAGGGCAAGGGCACGGGCGATTTGTTCGTCAACGCCACCTACTTCATCACCGGCAGCGGCAGCCGCCGCACGACTACGTTCATGCTCGACGGCGCGAACAACGACGAGAGCTGGGGCCGCCAGACGATGGTGGCCACGGTACCGGTGGGCGCGATCAAAGAGCTGTCGGCGATGACCAACGCGTTCTCGGCCGAGTTCGGCTGGACGTCGGGTCCGGCGCTGAACATCGTCACCAAGTCGGGCAGCAACGGCATGCACGGCGAAGCGCTCTATCTGGGCCGGCCCGGGAGCTGGCAGGCCAAGACCTTCGGGACATCGGGCTACTGTGCGCCGTCGGTCTCGACGTGCGTGACGCCGAGCCAGCTCACGGCGATCGACCCGGCCGACGTGCCGGACGTACTCAACCAGTACTCGGCCTCAATCGGCGGCGCTCTGGTCAGGGACCGGACGTTCTATTTCCTCACCGGCGACTACACGCGACAGGACCGCACCACGCTCCTCTCCGACACGCTACCGTCGTATGTGCTGATCGACGGCAGCCTGCAGTACGAAGGCCGTTACCGCCAGAAGCTGTTCGACGGCCGTCTCGATCACACGATTTCGCCGGCGCAATCGCTCATGGTGCGTGCCAACGTCGACACGTTCTTCGACACGAACCCCAACGATGCGGTTGTTGGCAACAACGCGCCGACCGTCGCGCGCCGGTACACGCGCTCGTCGGTGACCGGCCAGGTCAATCACACCTGGGTGGTGACGCCGAACGTGCTGAACGAAGTTCGCGCATCCTACAGCCACGGCGATCCGGTCACGAAGTGGGAGGCCCAGAACCTGTCCACGACCTATTCGCGCAGCGGTTCGGCGCCGTTCAAGATCGGCGAGTCGCGCGTGGCCGACATCTACAGCAAGCAGCTCCAGTTCCAGGACACGCTGACCTGGTCGCGCGGCCAGCACACGCTGCGGCTCGGTACGAGCGTCGCCCGTCACCATTCGGGGGGCAGCGGCTCCGAACCCGGACAGGCCCTGCTCGGCACGTTCACGTTCAGGAGCAACACCACGGCGAGGTTCGATCAGCTCTCCCTGGCCGACGTGCAGAGCTACAGCCAGCCGATCACCTACGGCGTCAGTTCGTACGAGGTCACGCAGTGGCTCATCGCCGGCTTCGCGCAGGACTCGTTCCGCGTGACCAACGATCTCACGCTCGACCTGGGCCTGCGCTACGACCGACAGACGCTCACCGACGCCACGAAGGATTTCGCACCGCGGGTGGGCTTCGGCTGGCACCCGGGCGGCGACGCCCGCACGGCCATCCGCGGTGGTTACGGCGTCTACTACACGCAGCTGCTGGTCAAGCAGCAGGCGAAGGGCCTCACGGGCGATCTCGACGGCTTGTCCAGCTACACGGCGATCCCGGGGCAGGCAGGCTTCCCCACCTGCCTCACGGGAAGCTGCCTCCCCGTGAACCTCGATCCGCTCACGCTGCCGACCTCGCAGCGGCCGGCGCGTGACATCACGCTGCTGGCCGGCCACCGCGCGAAGTACGAGGCGCAGTTCGCGCAGTACGGTCTCGACTTCTCGACGATCGCCGGGCTCTATCCGGACGCGTTCGTGAACCCGAAGAGCCAGGTGGCGTCGGTCGGCATCGAGCGTGAGATCGCGAGCGGCCTGTTCGTGAGCGCCGACTACGTGCACCAGCACTGGGCTGGCCTCGACGCCATCGTCGATCTGAATGCCCCGGTGCCATTCGATCGCACCGAGGTCGGCCAGATGCGGTCGGTGGCCGGCGCCAACGCGACGCGCCCGATCACGCCCGTCAACGGCGGTGTCCGGCAGGTCAACGTCTTGCTGAACCAGGGCGTGGCGGATTACGACGGGCTGCAGACGCTCGTCGACTACCGCCGCAACGCGAAACTGAGGGCGTCGCTGAGCTACACACTCTCGAAAGCCACCAACACCACCGAGCCCGACGGCAACGGTATCGCGCCAAACCAGGGCCATCTGGCCCGGCTGGGCGAAGAAGAACGCGGCCCGAGTGTCGTCGACCAGCGGCATCGCGCCGTGGCCACGCTGATCTACCAACTGCCGCACGATGTGTCGATCGGCACGGTCACCACGCTCGCCTCCGCGCGACCGTTCAACGCCACGACCGGCGTGGACAACAACGGCGACGGCGCGAACAACGATCGCCCGGTGATCGACGGCTCGGTCGTCTCGAAGTCGGCGTTCAGGGGCACCGGCACCGAGGACGTGTCGGCGTTTGTCGAAGGTCGCGTCAGGATGGGCGGCGGCCGCTCGGTGCTCCTGCGCCTGGAGGGGTTCAACCTCTTCAACCACGGCAACATCCTGGGCCGCGCGCAGACGACCTACGGCAACACGCCGACGATCAACCCGACGTTCGGCCAGGTGGCGTCGGTGTCGTCAACGCAGCCGAAGGCGATTCCGTCGCTGGCCGACATCGATCCGCCGCGCATGTTCCAGATTCAGGCGCGGTTCCTGTTCTAAGGACGATCGAAGTCACCCGGCCGTCAGCGTCCATCCGCGGCCCTGGGTCTCGCGTCCGGGAACGCGTTAACGCGGTGGATGACCGGCTTCACTGTCCGGAGGTAGGCATAGATCGCACCCAGGTCCTCCCGGGTCATGCCGGCGTACTGCCGCCAGGGCATGACCGTATTCTGGCGCTGCTCCTCGTCGGTAAGCACCCGATCGTCGGGGCCCTCGAGACCCTTGAACTTGTCCACGAACTGCGCCTGGGTCCACTGACCAATGCCGGTGTCCGCGTCGGGCGTGATGTTGGCGCTCCGCACGCGGTAGCCCAGTTGGGGATGGCGGAACTCGAACCCACCGGCCAACGTCATCCCGGGCAGAGGCTGCCCGCGATCGTCCATGGGCGTGTGGCAGTCGCCACAGCCGGCCGCCGTCACCATGTACTGGCCGTACGCCACCGTGTCGTCCGGCGACGGACGCGGGCCGAACGACGCCTCACGCGGGATGGTCCGGACGATGAGGTTCATCGGAAAGTCGAGCGTCCGCGGGGCCGGGTGGCTCTCGACGGGCGCCATCGTCCGTACGTAGGCCAGCGCCGCCAGCACGTCGTCTTCGGCGAGCTGCCCGTAGTTGACGTACGGCATCAGGGGGAACAGCGCGCGGCCGTCGCGCGACACCCCCTCGGCGACGGCGCGCATCAATTCCCCGTCCGTCCAGTCGCGCAGCGCCGCCGGCGTGATGTTGGGCGAAATGATGATACCGGGCACGCCGGACGTGTCGTGGTCGAAGCGCTCGCCGCCACCGCCGAACGTTTCGGGCCGGATGGGGCCGGCAAACTTCGAGAAGTCGCGCTGCGAGTGGCAGACTGTGCAGACCATCACGTGGCGTACGAGGTACTCGCCACGCGCCAGCGCCTCGGGCGCGGTCGGCAGTGTCACCGCGCGCGGCGGCGGCACGTCGGGGAAACGGTTCAGGAAGTAGGCGGTGCCAGCTATCAGCACGAGCACCACGACGCCGCCGAGCAGTTTGAGAAACGTCCGCATGATGTTCCTTTCCGGGGAGCCGCCCGGAGGCGGGGAACGTCCGGGTTCTTCCCGCGTCCTCGGTATCACAAGGGTCCGGCGCCCCACAGCGCGCCCGCAATCGCGCGGCCGCCATCCACGTCGAGATTGGGCCGTTGGAAGCGGCCGTATCCTGGCGCGCCGACGATCTCACCGTCCCGGCACACCACCGTGCCGCGCACCATCGTCGCCACGACGGCGCCCCTCAGGCGAAAGCCGTCCCACAACCGCATGTTCGCCCGCGAGCGCGTTCGGGCCTTCGAGACGTCGAACCGCCACTTGCGTTTCAGGTCGACGATCGTGAAGTCGGCATCGGCGCCGGGCACCAGCCGGCCCTTGTTCGGCAAGCGGAACACGTAGGCCGGGTTCTCCGAACACACCGCGACCACCTGCGGCAGCGTGATCTTCCGCTGGTGTACGGCCGTCAGCATGAGCGGGACGTAGATGTCGAGGCCGGCGATGCCTGGCGGCGCCTTGAAGATGTCGTCACCGAACCGCTCCTTGTCCTCAGCGGTGAAGGGCGAGTGGTCCGTGCCCAGATACTCGACATTGCCCGACTGAATCGCGTGCCACAAATCGTCACGACACTCCGCGCTCCTCAATGGGGGATTGCACTTCGCATACGGCCCGAGCCTGTCGAGCGCGTCTGTCGTCCAGAAGAGATAGGGTGTGCAGACCTCCACCGTGATGTTCAGCCCCTTCAGCCGAGCGTCCGAGGCCAGCACGGCCGAAAACGGACTCGAGCAGTGGACGATGCCGATGGGCAGGGGCCGCTCGGCCGCGCGCGCCAGGACCACGGCCACCGAGATCTCCTCACAGGCGGGCGGCCGGCTCTCCGCGTGCGCACGGCCCCTGGTCCGCCCCCGCGACTCCAGCCGCGCCCGAAGCGGATCGTACAAACCCGGCTCTTCGCAATGAAAGCAGTGTCGCAACCCCGTCGCCCGCACGGCGTCCATGACGGCGCGCACCTCGTCATGACGGCACCAGAGCCCGTGGAACTCGTCTTCGCGTCCGGAGGGCGGCGGCTGCAGAAAGGTCTTGAAGGCGATGGCGCCCGCCTCGGCCTGCTCGGCAATGGCGCCGAGGTTATCGCGGCCGGCACCGCCGTAGAGGGCGTAGTCCACGTGGGCCTGGGGGCCCATGGCCTCGACGCGGGCACGCAGGTTGGCCGCCGAATTGGTTGGCACCTTCGAGATGGGCATCTCGAAGATCGTGGTCACGCCGCCGGCGGCGGCGGCGGCCGTGCCGGACGAAAAGTCCTCGCGCGCCTCGCCACCCGGGTGGCGGGTGTGCACGTGCGGATCCACGACGCCGAGCAGGACGTGCAGCCCCCGGGCGTCGAACGTCTCGCCCGCCGGCGGATGCTCATCGACCGCCAGCAGGTCGGCGATGCGGCCGTCGCGCACGGCTACCGTGCCCTGATGGGCGCGCCCGGCCGACACGAGCGTACCGCCGCTGATCAGCAGGTCGAAGGGGCCCTGGGCCACACGTCACCGCGGCGCGCCGGCGTCGTTCATCGCTTCTTCGCGGCCACGACCTTGGCGGCCACGTCGGTGGCCAGCTTCTTCGCGTCGTAGACGATACCGTCCTTGATGGTGTACTTCACGCCGCCCACGCGTTCCACCCGGCCGGTTTCGTCATTGAGCTTCACCGCGCCCGTCGCGTAGAGCGTCTTGAAGTTCTCGAGCGGGTTCTGGTCGACGAGGACCATATCGGCAAGCAGACCCGTCCGGATGATGCCGAACTCGATGGGCGTGCCCTTGGGCTCGTGCAGCGCCTCGGCGCCGTACAGCGTGGCCGATCGCACGACCTCGAGTGGATGGAAGCCGGCCTCCTGCAGTATCTCGAACTCGAGGATGTAGCCGAAGCCGTAGGTCTGGTAGATGAAGCCGGAGTCGGAGCCGGTGGTCACTCGGCCGCCGGCGTTCTTGTAGTCGTTCAGGAAGCTCATCCACACCTGGTAGAACTTCTTCCAGGCCACCTCGTCTTCGGTCGTCCAGTTGAACCAGTACGAACCGTGCGCGTTGCGATTGGGCTGGTAGAAGTTCCAGAGTGAGGCGATGGTGTACTTCTCGTGCCAGTCGGCGTTGCGCATCCGCATCACGTCGCGGCCCGCCGAGTAGATGGTCATCGTCGGGTCGATGATCAACCGGCGGTCCACCCACTCCTTGATGAGCGCGTTCCACGGCTCGCTGCCGCGCGGATGGATCTTGTCCCAGAGCCGCGCCACCTGGCCGAAGCGGTGCTGCTCGTCGTTGTAGTTCTGGTCCACCGGATATTCCTGGATGCTCGAATCCTTGAGCAGCGACTCGAACAGTCCGTAGTAGTGCGTCAGGGTGCCCAGCCCCAGCCGCGCGGCGTCGCGGGCCGTCATGCGAACCACGCCCATCTGATCGAGGTGTGCCGTCGAGCCGAGATTGTGCTTCTTCGCCTCGTCCAACAGCGCCGCCATGATCTCGGGGTCCTGCGCGCCAAGTTTCAAGCCGTCGATGCCCTTGTTGGCGGCCCACCGCACCCACTCGCGCGCGGTGTCGGGCGTCTGGGGCTTGCTGCGATCCCACCCTTCCCCGGTAAACGGCCGATGGTAGGCGAAGATCCGCGGCGCCACGATCTGGTTCTTCGCCGACAACTCGCGCTGGCCCAGGTCCCAGTCCATCGAACCGCACGGAACGCCGCGTACGGTCGTCACGCCGTGCATCAGCCAGAGCTTGTAGACGTAATCGGGGTCGCGCGCCTGGCCGCCGCCGCAGTGGACGTGCAGGTCCACGAAGCCCGGCATCAAGTAGAGCCCCGTGCCATCAATCTCCCTGGTCCCCGTCTCGGGCCGCCTCTGCGGGTTGATCGCCACCTTCGGGAAGCCCACGCTTCGCACTTCGCTGATGCGGTTCTGCTGCACCACGATGTCCATGGGTCCGCGCGGCTGGGCGCCGGTACCGTCGATGACCGTGACGCCGCGAATCACCAGCCGGTCGAACGGCCCCTCGCCCTGGGTGCCCCGCGGCTCCGTGGGGCTCATTGGCTGTTGCGCCGCCAGGGTGATACCGAGCGCGGCCACCACGGCGACCGACAGCGCCAACCGAAGACGGGCAGACCTCACCTAGACCTCCAGGAAACCGACACAGTATACGTGCCCGGCGCGGATCGCGCGGCGGCGCGCGCGCACACCATGACCGGGCCGGTTGGAAGGCGTGCCTCCATCAGCGCCGGGCCATCGTCTCGATGCGACGCTGCAGCCCACCCAGTTGTTCGCGCGCGGCCGCCAGTTCCTGCCGGGCGGCGCCGAGGCGCTGATGTTCCGCGCGGACGAAACGGCTGTAGGGCGCCACGGCCTCGCGCACGCGGCCGGCGCTGCGGTCCACTTCGCGCTCGAACTGGCTCGTCAGCGACTCCATCAACTGCCGTCGCATCGTCTCGATCCGTTCGCGCATCGCCGCTTTCGCCTGCCGGCGCTTCAAGGGAATGACGAACAGGCCCATCACCGCCAGCGCGCCGGCGGCTAGAATGCCCGTCACGTCGGCGAAGGTCGTCGTCGCCAGCGCCGTCACGGCGGCGCCCAGGCCGATCGCGCCCACCTCGGCCAGCGCCGTGCCCGCCACCGCCATCCTGACCGACTCGGCCATGGTCTCGGCCTCGCGCGTGTGATCGTAGCCCGCCACGGTGCGCTCGGCGGCCCGGCCGACCGTGTCGAGCAGGCGCACGCGATCGTACTGAAACCGACTATCCATCTCGCCAGTCAGACGGTCGGGATGCGCGGCGCGGCGCGACTCGATGCGTGTCATCACGCCTTGCCACTGCCGCAGGTCGCTCGCCACCATCCAGTCGATGATGTCGTGCACTTCGCGCTCGATGTGCCGCGGCATGTCCTGGATGACGTCGCGGGCGAATTCCGCCTTGAGACGGCTCTTGTTGAGCAGGTCGAACACCCGCCCCAGGCGGAGCGTGTCGTCGAAGAAGGCGACGCCGCGACGCTCGAAGCCGTGGAGCACGTTGTCCACCGACGCGAGCCGGTGACGGAATTCGCGGCTCATGTCTTCCCGGTACACCTCCAGCTGACGATCGATCTCGTCGATGGCCTTGACGTCGTCGTCCAGCAGCGCGCGCTCGGTGGCCACCACGGCCAGAACGCGCTCGCTCACGCGCAGGGCCACGCCGACCGGATTGAGCAGCTTCAGGCGCAGGCGCTCCCGCTGGTCGAGCGTGGTGGAGAGGAACCGCTCGAGGGCCGCGAAGGACTCGGCGCCCGGCGACGCCTGGCCAGCGGTCTTGGCCCGGAAGGCGGCGCGTGCCGAGAGGGCGAACACCGCGGGCTCCACGCCGAGCAGCGTCGTGGCGGCCTGCTTCACGAACTGCTCGACGCTGGCGAGGTCCGCCGCCGTCTCGAGAATGTCGGCCTTGTTGATGACGATGACGATCTTCTTACCCCAGTCGCGGATCGCGTCCATGAATCCGCGCTCGGTTTCGGTGAACGGACGATCCGCGGAGGTGACGAAGAGGACGAAGTCCGCGCGGGGGACGAAGTCGGTGGTGATGGCCTCGTGCTCGCGGAAGATGGCGTTGGTGCCGGGCGTGTCGACGATGTGGATCTCGCGCAGCGCCTCCACGGGAGCCGCGACGGTGTCGACGGACGCCTCGGATGAGACGCGCGCCAGCTCGGCCCCGTACACCAGCACCTGCACCCGTCGCGTGGTCGGCGTCGCGCCCTCTTCGAGCACCTTCTGCCCGATCAGCGCATTGATGAAGGTGCTCTTTCCGGAGTTGAACTCGCCCACCACGACGAGCAGGAACAGGTCGTCGAGCCGGCGGATGGACTGCGCGAGCGCCTCCTGGTCCGCAGCGTCGGTGTCGAGCCGCGCCAGCGTCCGCTGGAGGCGGACAAGGCACTCGCGCTCCTCGGCCAGCAACGCGTTGTCATCGGGGGTGAGGACGCGGGTGATCATCGGTCCTGAGACTATCCCATAGACAGGTGGGAACACGTCGGGGCGCGCATGGGATCCACACGCATCGCCCGGCGCGCTGGCCCCAGGTTGGCGAGTGAGGCCGCGACGAGCATGGTCACGAGGGCCAGCGCCCAGGCCAGCGGGTCGAGTGGGGTGACACCGTGCAGCAGATCGCCGAGGGTGAAGGCCGCGCCATCCGCCTTCAATCCCCTAATCCATCCGCCGGTACCGGCCGCCCGTGACGTGAACGACCCGCCGAACGAGCCCCTGAGGAAAGGCGCGCGCCAGCCACGCGATGGTGCGGTTCACGCCGCCGTTGATGTAAACCGGCTCGCCGCGCATCACCGCGGCGTAGCCTTGCTCGGCGACAGTACGGGCGTCCATCCACAGGAAGCCCGGCATGCGGCTCACCTTGTCGCGCGTGCCGGTCACGTCGTGGAATTCGCTCAGCGTGAACCCCGGACACACCGCGGTCGTGAATACGCCCGCGGCCGCGGACTCGGCATGCAGGGCCTCCGAAAAACGGATGACGAACGCCTTGGACGCGGCATAGAGCGTGTGGCCGGCCGGGGCGGGCAGATGACCCGCGAGCGAGGCCACGTTGATCACGCGCCCCCACCTGCGCGCCGCCATGCGCGGCACCAGGCGGTAGCTCAGTTCGCACACCGCGCCCACCATCACCCGCAGAAAGGCCTCGTGCTCGGCCCACGTCGGGCGATCGAAGCGGCCCGGCACACCGTACCCGGCGTTGTTGACCAGCAGATCGA
>Ga0138256_10007856_pt1 | contig 11239 bp, 10 predicted proteins | sample KNB2016incub_MG_FD_105486 | JGI IMG/M metagenome (GOLD analysis project Ga0138256, IMG submission 105486) | Active sludge microbial communities from wastewater in Klosterneuburg, Austria - KNB2014incub_MG | ecosystem: Engineered > WWTP > Activated sludge > Unclassified | place: Austria...
CCACCGCCCCCCGCCGATTGCGAAGGTCAACGCCACCCAGAGATACCACATCGGCGCGCGCTGCGCGAGCAGGAGCAGCATCCCCACCACCAGCAGCCCCACCAGCTTCTGCCGCCGCCCGAGCAGGCCGTAGAGCACGTGCCCGCCATCGAGCTGCGACAGCGGCAGCAGGTTGAGTCCCGTGATGAAGAGGCCGACCCAGCCGGCAAACGCCTGTGGTGAAAGGAGCACCGCGCCATTGCCCGGGAGCAACCAGTCGCGGAGCGTGTGCGTCAGGAAGGAATCGCCGAGGAAGGCTGGCCGACCGGCGAAGAGGACGAAGGACGGCGCCCCCGGCAGCGGAATGTCCACGCGGTGGGAGAGTTGGTACCCCCAGAGCATGACCCCGACCGCCACCACGAAACCGGCAAGCGGCCCGGCGGCACCGACGTCGAGGAGCTGACGACGGTCATAGACCGGCGAGCGCAGCCGGATATAGGCACCGAGCCCCCCGATCGGGGAGAGGTTGGGAGGGACCGGGAGGAAGTAGGGCGGCGAGACATCAATGGCATAGCGTCGGGCCGCGAAATAGTGCCCCAGCTCGTGAACCAGGAGAATGAGGAGCAGCGGCGCGGCGAACTCCCACCCGGGGAGGAGCACCCGCCAGCCCCCCTGCACCACGAACTCGGCGAATTCCAGCACGGACCGAATGGCGCCCCAGAAACCGGGGTGCACGGTCGGCACCCACCGACCGAGGAGGACGCTGCCGGCGCCGAGGGTGCAGAGGACCGTGAGGAGGAGGAGCGCGCCGTGCCAAAGCCAGCGCTCGGGCCGCACTGGCACGGTGCCCTTGATCAGCACGAGACGGGTCTTGGCATCGTCGCCCCAGTACCAGGCGCCGGGCCATTCCGTGAGGAGGGCGCGGAGGGCTGGCGAGGGGCCCCGATGCTCGGGAGCGACCACCCCGTCGAGCACCTCGCGGGTCCCGGCGAGGGGCTGGGCCCGCCAGACCGTGAAGAACTGCCGCGGATCGGTCACGGCCGGTGTTGACGCGGCAGGGGGCGTCCCGTATTATCTGGCAATTGTAGGCACCCCCGCACCTCTTCCGATGGTCTTCTCCGCGCACTGGCGCGAGTCCCATACGCCCCACATCTCAACTGATCAAACCTCACCATCCCAACTTGTCGCACCGCGTGCCGGCACGCGGGACGGTGATGTCACCCGGAGCACTCCGTGGATATAGCTGAACTGAAGCAGAAGTCGGTCGCCGAGCTGCACGTCCTCGCGGCGGAACTCAACATCACCAACTACTCGGGCCTCCGCAAGCAGGACCTGATCTTCCGCATCGAGCAGTCGCTGCTCGACAAGGACACGGTCATCCGCGGCGAGGGCGTCCTCGAGATCCTTCCCGAGGGGTACGGGTTCCTCCGCTCGCAGGACTGGAACTATCTCTACGGCCCCGACGACATCTACGTCTCGCCGAGCCAGATCAAGCGCTTCGACCTCCGCACCGGCGACACGGTGCAGGGTCAGGTCCGTCCGCCCAAGGAGGGGGAGCGCTACCTCGCCCTCCTCAAGGTGGAGAGCGTCAACTTCGAGGAGCCGGAGAAGACCAAGAGCCGGATCGCCTTCGACAACCTGAAGCCGCGCTACCCCGATGAACGGATCCGGCTCGAGGGCACCAAGAACGACCTCTCGATGCGCGTCGTTGACCTCATGTCGCCGATCGGCAAGGGGCAGCGTGGCCTGATCGTCGCACCGCCGAAGGCCGGCAAGACCATCCTGCTGCAGAAGCTGGCGAACGCCATCACGGAGAACCATCCGGAGACCTACCTGATCGTGCTGCTCATCGACGAGCGGCCGGAAGAGGTCACCGACATGCAGGAGAACGTCCAGGCCGAAGTGATCGCCTCGACCTTCGACGAGCCGGCCGACCGCCACGTGCAGGTGGCCGACATGGTGATCGAGAAGGCCAAGCGCCTGGTCGAGCATGGCCGCGACGTGATCATCCTGCTCGACTCGATCACCCGCCTGGCGCGCGCGCACAACGTCGTGGTGCCGCACTCGGGCAAGATCCTCTCGGGCGGTGTGGATGCCAACGCGCTGCAGAAGCCGAAGCGCTTCTTCGGCGCGGCGCGCAACATCGAGGGGGGCGGCTCGCTCACCATCATCGCGACGGCGCTGATCGACACCGGCTCGCGCATGGACGAGGTGATCTTCGAGGAGTTCAAGGGCACCGGCAACGCCGAGCTCGTCCTCGACCGCCGCCTCGCCGACCGCCGCATCTACCCGGCCATCGACATCAACAAGTCGGGCACCCGGAAGGAGGAGCTCCTCCTCGACAAGGACGAGCTCAACCGCGTCTACCTGCTGCGCAACTTCCTCGCCGACATGCCGGTGGTCGAGGCGATGGAATTCCTGCTCGAGCGGATGAAGCGGACGAAGAGCAACAAGGAGTTCTTTGCGTCAATGGCGCAATGAGGCGTGAGCGGTGAGTCCTGAGTCCTGAGGGGTGCGTCCTGGAAGCCTTTCCGTGTTTCGCGGATCTCGCCCCACCTCATCTCACGACTCAGGACTCAGGACTCATGACTATCCCTTCCACCGGCCGCGTCCTCGCCCTCGACTGGGGCAACGCCCGCATCGGCCTCGCGATCACCGATGAGACCCAGTTGCTCGCTTCCCCGCTCGGCACGCTTTCGCGCCGGGCGGGGAAGCGCTTGCCGCTGGGCCCCTTCCTCGACGTGGTCGAGCGTGAGCTGCCGGTGGGGTTGGTGGTCGGGCTCCCGCTGGATGACGAAGGAGCCGAGGGCGAATCGGCGCAGGCCGCCCGGGCGATGGGCGAGCAGTTCGCCGCGCGGGCTGCGCTCCCGCTCGCGTGGGTGGACGAGAGCTTCTCGACGGCCGAGGTCCTCGACCGGCTCACGGCGCGCGGGATCGCCCCGCGGCAGCGCAAGGCGATGATCGACGCGATGGCGGCGGCCGTGGTGCTGGAACGATGGCTCGAACAGCGGCGGACCCCGTGAGGCGGCTCCTGCGCGGGGGCGCGCTGCTGCTGCTCCTCGGCTGCGGCACCCGTGACGGCGCCGCCGTGCGCGTCGCCGTGCCACCCGGGAGCACGTTGGCGAGCATTGGCGACTCGCTGGTGTCGCGTGGCGTGCTCGCCAACGACGCCCGCTTTCGCGTGCAGGGGCGGGTGCAGGGCGTAGACCGACGGATTCAGGTGGGGATCTACGAGTTCACGCCCGGCAGCAGCGTGTCCGAGATCCTCGACCGCCTCGTCGCGGGTGATGCCATCGAGTTCAAGGTCACGCTGCCCGAGGGCGCCACCATCTACGACCTCGCCCGCCGTGCCGAGAGCGTGATGGGGATCTCCGCCGACTCGGTGCTGCTCGTGGCACGAGACAGCGCCCTGCGCCGCGAGTTCGGCATCCCGGGTGCCACCGTCGAGGGGTGGCTCCTCCCCGCCACGTACAAGTTCACCGGCCTCGGCGGCGCACGTGACCTGGTCGCCACCTTCCTCGATGGCCGCCGCGATCGGTGGCCCGCCGACTGGAAGCGTCGCGCCGATGCCGCCGACCTCGACCGCGACGAGGTGGTCACCCTCGCCTCGATTGTCGAGGCGGAGGCGATGCTCGCCAGCGAGCTGCCTCGGATCGCCGCCGTGTATCGCAATCGGCTCCGGCTCGGCATGCCGTTGCAGGCCGATCCGACCATCCAGTATGCCTACCTGGTCGATTCGGGCAGCCGCAAGCCGCGCCTCTACAACAAGGACTACGCCTACCCCTCGCCGTACAACAGCTACCTCAACCGCGGACTCCCACCCACGCCGATCGGCAACCCGAGCGACGCCGCGATCGAGGCAGTCCTCTCCCCCGCCCCAGTGCGCGACCTCTATTTCGTGGCCGTGGGGGATGGCAGCCATGTGTTTGCGACGACGTATGCGGAGCATCTCAGGAACATTCGGAGAGTGCGGAGCGAGAAGTGAGTCCTGAGTCCTGAGGGGTGAGGGGTAAGGGGCGGCGCTACGTCATCCCGAGCGTAGCGAGGGACCTACGTGATCGCGAATGGGCCAACGTCCAGTGTGACCGCAACTACGCGGGTCCCTCACTTCGTTCGGGATGACGTAGCGCCGCCCCCAACCGCGTACCGCCGCGCCCTCCCCTCCACGTCTTCCCCCCCCAGAATCCCGCTCACCACTGCGACGCCCGCGAACCCCGCGGCCATCGCGGGCGCGACGTCCGCCGGCCGCACCCCGCCGATCAGCACGCACGGTCGACCGCCCGCGAGGTCGAGCAGCGCCCGCGCGCCGTCGTGCCCGAGCGCGTCGCCGGCATCGCCCTTGGTGCGGGTGCCGTGCAGCGGACCGATTCCCCAGTAGGCGGCGGCCAGTCCCCGTTCGACCTCGGCCGGCAGCCCCACCGACGCACCGATCACGAAGCCTGCGGGCACAGCTCGCCGCGCCCGCACCGGCGGGATGTCGTCGCTGCCCAGGTGCACCCCCGCGGCACCCGCCAGCAGGGCGATGTCGAGGCGATCGTTGACGAAGAGCGGCACCGGGAGTGCGGCGACCAGACGCCGGGCCGTGGCCAGGAGTTCGCGGTCCGAGGCCTCCTTGAGACGGAGCTGGACCGCGGTCACGCCACCGGCCACGGCGGCCAGCGCAACGGCCACGGGATCACGGGCGCCGAGGAGGGCGTCGTCGGTGACGAGCAGGAGACGGAGGGTGGCGGCTAGATTCTCGCGCATGCAGAGTGGAATCAGCGGGCATTGCCCCGCCAGCGCCAGCCGTCCCCGCCCGTGAGCGAGGCCTTCGTCAGCGACCGCGGTGCCAAGCGGTGGACCACGGGACATCCGTGGATCTACCGCAGCGACGTGCGCGAGCATCCCGATGCACCGGGGATCGTCGCCGTACGCGATGGCCGCGGCCGCTTCCTCGGCCGGGCCCTCTGCTCGCCCCGTTCCGAGATTCGCCTCCGCCTCCTCGAGCGTCGCGACGTGCCGATCGACGCGGCGTGGTGGCGCGAGCGGCTGACTTCCTGTCGCGTGCGACGCGACGGCATCGACGCCACGGCCTGGCGCGCAGTACACGCCGAGGGCGACGGCCTGCCGGCACTGGTGGTGGACCGCTACGATCGCTGGCTGGTGGTGCAGCTCCTCTCGGCAGGCCTCGAGACGCAGCGCGGCCTGATCGTGGATGCGCTGCGCGACGTCTTCGAGCCCGAAGGGATCCTCTTCCGCCACGACGTGCCGACGCGGCGACTGGAGGGCCTCGATGATGGCGTCGAGCTCGCCTACGGCTCGGTCCCCGAGCAGGTCGAGGTGCGCGAGGGCGCCATCCGCTGGTATGCGGCCCCATGGACGGGCCAGAAGACCGGTGCCTTCCTCGACCAACGGGAGAATCGCCTCGCGGCGGGTGCCCTGGTCCCCTCGGGTGGGACGGCGCTCGACTGCTTCTCGTACCACGGATCGTTTGCCCTGCATCTCGCCCAGCGGGCCAGCCATGTCACCGCGCTCGACGTGAGCGGCGAGGCACTCGCCCGTGGCGCAGAGCACGCCGCACTCAATGGTTTCTCACAGATCGACTTCGTCACCGGCGACGCGTTCGACGTCCTGCCGGCCTGGGGGAAGGCAGGGCGGCGCTTCGACGTGGTGGTGGTGGACCCGCCGGCCTTCGCCAAGAGCAAGGCCAATGTCCCGGCCGCCCTGCGGGGCTACCACGAGGTCAACCGTCGGGCGATGCGCCTGCTGGCCCCTGGTGGGTGGCTCGTCTCGGCCTCCTGCTCCTTCCATGTCCGCCGCCCCGAGTTCCTGGCGATGCTGGCAGGGGCCGCCGCGGACAGCGGCCGACGCCTCACGCTGCACGCGGTCCTGGGCCAGGGCGTGGACCACCCCGAGGTGATCACGATCCCGGAAACCGGCTATCTCAAGGGGGCAATCCTCCGAGCGGATTGACGCGCCGCGCCCAATTCGCAAAGTTGTGGGATGCTTTCCCAGCAGCAGCTCCTCGCCACCGCCCCCAGGCGGCGTCCCCTCCGCTCGCTGCGCCAGCAATACGACCTCTACATCATGGACCGGGTCGAGCAGTTCAAGAACCGGATCTCCCGCGAAGAACTGATGCGCCTCGCCGACGAGGCGGTCTCCGACGTGCGCGGCGCCGACGTCGACCAGTTCCTGTTGACGGAGGTGCTCGCCCAGGAAGCCGTCGACGAACTCATCAAGCGCCGCCTCGGCGTCCGCAGCTTCGACGCGTGGCGGAAGTCCTATCCGAAGCGCCGCAACTCGCAGCGCGAACCGATCTACTGGAACCTCGACGAGGCCCACCTGGTGGCGGGACTCGCCCCGCGCATCGAAGCGGGCGACCCGGTGCTGGTGGTCGGCGTCGGTGCCGAGCACTGCGCCTACTTGCTGGCCGCCCACGACGCCGACGTGACCTTCCTCGACCGCGACTTTTCGGTGGTCGAGCGCGCCGAGGGTCGGGTCGCCGACGAGTCGCTCTCCTCGACCTTCGATGCGATCTGCGTCCAGTTCGGTCAGTGGTTGCCATGCATCCCTGGAGAGTTCGTCCTGGTGATCATCGACGCCGGCACCCTCGGCGTCCTCTCCCCGGGTGAGCGGCGCATCCTGCTGGAGGAGTTGCAGTCGCTGACCTCGGTGGGGGGCCTGCACGCGCTGGTGCCGGACGCGCAGGGCGCCGGGCCCGAAGGGTTCGCCGGGCACTACGCCAGCTGGGCGCGGGAGACGCTCCCGCCGAGCGGACGCCGGATTCGCGGGGGCGCGTCGCGCGGCGCGCTCTTCTGCAAGCCGGCGGCGGCGCGGACGGAGAGCGGGCGGCGCGACGTGCGCGCCTGACGATGGTGGCGGGGGGAAAAGCATAGGGCCGGCAACGTGCCGGCCCTTTTTTCATGCCTCTCGCAGCGAAGGCCGCGAGATTGACCGCTTACGCAGCCTTCTTCGCGGCCTTCTTGGCGGCCTTCTTCGCCGGACGCTTGGCGGCCTTCTTGGCAGCCTTCTTCGCCGGACGCTTGGCAGCCTTCTTGGCGGCCTTCTTCGCCGGACGCTTGGCGGCCTTCTTGGCGCCCTTCTTCGCAGCCTTCTTCGCCGGACGCTTGGCGGCCTTCTTGGTCGCCTTCTTCGCAGCCTTCTTCGTAGCCATGGAGCCTCCCTGAGGAATTGAACATGCATGAGCACTCGGCATACGTGCGGTACTCATGGCGACGCCCCGCTCCTGTCGGCGGAGTAGCGTCGGCATATACAAGATCGAAATTTTCTTCCCCCGCGCAATACCCCCGCGCAACGGAACCGCCGACATGGCATCGGCTTCCACCGATCATCCACATCCCGAACGCCCCTCCGTCCGGCCCCTCGATGACCATGGTTGCGACATCGTGATGCGATGCGCACCGCGTGCGCGTGTGCATGTCATTGCGCACCGTTGCCGTGCATGCTCCCCGCAACGCCTTGTGGAATGCGGCTTTGCGCGTGACGTGCGCGCGCGGCCGCGGCGGACGCGGCGTGTTGCGCGTGCACGGCGTTCGCGTGTTGCACGCGCGCGTGCATGACGGTCACGACGTCGCACGGAGGGCGTGACGGGGGTGCCGGCGGCCGCCCGGCGAGTCTGGCGTCCGACCCCGCCGAAGGGCACGAACGGCCAAAATCTTTCCCCCGTGTCCGGCCGGAGACCTTGGGTTGCCCCGGTCGGTCACCCATATTCCCGCCGTCCCTCCAACCGGAATTCTCATGCGCGCAGTCGTGAAAACTTCTCCCGGCGTCGGTATGGAAGTCGTCGAGCAACCGATGCCGTCGGTCGGTTCACGTGACGTCCTCATCAAGGTGCATCACGCCGGCGTGTGCGGCACCGACCTCCACATCTGGGAGTGGGATGCGTGGGCGTCCGGACGACTCAAGCCACCCGTGGTGATCGGTCACGAGTTCGCCGGCGAGATTGTCGAACTCGGACCGGAGGCCGCGCGTGAGGGACTCCTCGCCGTCGGCGACCTGGTGACGGCCGAGGGGCACATCATCTGCGACCACTGCGTGCCGTGCCGCACCGGCAACGGGCACCTCTGCGTCCGCACCAAGATCATCGGCGTGGATCGCGACGGCGCCTTCGCCGACTACATCGCGATGCCGGCGGGCAACGTGATGAAGCTCGACGGGATCCCGACCGACATCGGCGCCATCATGGATCCGATCGGCAATGCCGTCCACACCGCGCTCGAAGGGGGCTCCGTCCCGGGGAGTACGGCGCTGGTGCTGGGCTGCGGCCCGATCGGCTGCTTCGCGGTGGGGGTCCTCCGCGCCGCCGGCGCCTCGCTGGTCCTGGCCTCCGACTTCAACCCCTTCCGCCGGGAACTGGCCGGGAAGATGGGCGCCCACCACACCTTCGACCCGGCCACCGAAGACGTGGTCGCCAAGGTGCGGGAGCTCACCGGCGGGATCGGCGTGGACCTCGTCTGCGAGATGAGCGGTCACCCCGCCGGCCATGCCCAGGCGTTCGCCGCCGCGCGTCCCGGTGGTCGCGTCAACCTCCTCGGCACGCCGTCGCGCACCACCGAAGTGGACTTCGCCCGCGACATCATCTTCAAGGGACTGACGCTCTACGGCGTGACGGGACGACGGATGTACCGCACGTGGATCGAGATGACGCAGTTCCTTCGTGCCGGCCAGCTCGACCCGCGGCCGGTCGTCACGCACCGCTTCCCGCTCGAGGGGATCGCCGATGCGATCGCCGTCATCAAGGCGGGTCAGGCGGGCAAGGTCATCCTGGAGATCGGCGCATGAGCACCCCCACCGCACTCGACACCCGACTCACTGATGCACTCGCGCAGTTCCGCCGCGACGGGGTCTACAAGACGCTCAACCACCTCGAGTCGCCGCAGGCGGCGCGCGTCCGGATGGAGGGACGCGGCGAGGTGCTGATCCTCTCTTCCAACAACTATCTGGGACTCGCCGCGCACCCGACGGTGATGGCCGCGGGCAAGGCAGGGATCGACCACTTCGGTGCCGGGACGGGGTCGGTGCGCTTCATCTGCGGCACCTTCACCATTCACCGCGACCTCGAGGCCGCGTGTGCCCGACTGGTGGGCACCGAGGCGTCGCTCTCGTTCGTGAGCTGCTGGAATGCCAACGAGGCGTTGCCGGCCACGGTGCTCACCGCCGACGACATCATCCTCTCCGACCAGCTCAACCACGCCTCGATCATTGACGGCCTCCGCCTCGCCAAGTCCATCACCAAGTGCGAGACCGGCGTCTACAAGCACGGCGACTTTGCCGACCTCGACGCGAAGCTGACGGCCGCCGCGGACAAGAAGGTCAAGATGGTGGTCTCGGACGGGGTCTTCTCGATGGAAGGGACCATCGTGGACCTCCCCGCCCTCCTCGCGGTCTGCCGGAAGCATGGCGCGGTGCTCTGGATCGACGACTCCCATGCCACCGGGGTCCTCGGGGCCACCGGGCGGGGCACGGCCGAGCACTTCGGCCTGGTGGGGGAGGTGGACATCATCACCTCGACCCTCGGCAAGGCCCTGGGCGGCGCAGCGGGTGGCTTCGTGGCGGGGTCAGCCGCGCTCTGCGATTACCTGACGCAACGCGCCCGTCCCCAGCTCTTTACCAATGCCCTCCCCGCCACGGTGGCGGCCTCGGCGCTGGCCGCGATCCAGGTCCTCGAGGCCGAGCCGGAGCGGGTGACCCGGCTCCGGGAGAACGCCCGCTATTTCCGGCGGCGGCTGGAGGAACTCCATTTTCAGCCGCTTCCGGGCGATACTCCGATTGTCCCCGTGATTCTCGGCGAAACGGCGGCAGCCATCCGGATGAGCGAGTCCCTGCTGGACGAGGGCGTCTTCGTGACCGGCTTCGGCTTCCCCGTGGTGCCGCAGGGCGCCGCGCGGGTCCGCTGCCAACTCTCGGCCGACCACACGCGCGAGGATATGGACACCGCCCTGGCCGCCTTTGAGCGGGTCGGCCGGCAGTTGGGGCTGGTATGACGACCATCGGCCTGTTCTTTGCGGTTTGCAGCGACGATTCCCCTCAGGAGGCTTCCTTGATGTCGCACTTCCGGCGGGCGCTCGTCGCCTGCACCATCGCCCTGGCTGTCGCGGTCACCATGCCCGGGACCGCCACCGCCCAGCGCAACGACTCCTACACCTGGAAGCTCGGGTTGCAGGCCGGCTCGATGATCGTCCAGACCCGGACCCAGGATTCCGAGCTGACGCCGTCCGTCGGCGCCCACATCCTCGTCATGGGTCGCCGCGGTGGCCTGATGCTCGGCGTTGACGAAGCGCTCGGCTCCGACGAGAAGTCGGGCCTCATCGTCTTCAACGACGTGCGCCGGATCCAGGCCATGCTGATGGCCTTCCCCGTCGCGGCCCCGCTCGAGCCCTACTTCGGCCTCGGCGGCGGCATCATGCAGGTCGTCTCGCCACGAGTGGACCCGGTGGTTCAGGATCCCTTCCAGCGCGACGCACTGCTCGAGAGCGCACGGGATGCCTCGGCGTCCGGTTTCCTCACGGCGCTCTTCGGCGTGCAGGGACGGTGGAACCGCTTCACGGCCTTCGGCCAGGGACAGATCCACACCGCACCGAGCGATGACAAGTTGCTGCGCGGGGTCTCCTACTCGATCCACGGCGGCATCCGGATCGGTCTTGGCAGCGCCAAGGAAGGGGTGAAGGCAGGCGGGTACTGAGAAGGGCGAACAGCGAACAGCGATCGGCGAACAGAAACGGGTGAGGGGTGAGGGGTCAGGGGGGCAATCCCCTCACTCCTCACCCCTCACTCATTTTCGCTGTTCGCCGATCGCTGTTCGCCGTTCCTACTTCTTTTTCGGCGCCGCCTTCTTGACCGCCGCCTTCGCCTTGACGGCCGGCTTCGCGACCGGCTTCGCCGCAGCCTTGGCAACCTTGGCGGCCTTCGGAGCCGGAGTCGCCTTGGCCTTGGCCGCAGGCTTGGCCGGCTTGGCCGGCTTCGCAGCCGCGGCCGACTTGGCGGGCTTCGCCGTGGTCTCGACACTCGGCGTCACCGCCGGGGCATCGAGGGTGACCACGCCGACCGGCGAGAGGTTGATCACGCCCACCATCGGCACCGACGACGCACCGGTCGCCGCGCGGACGCCACCGCGGAAGCGGATCGCCGCGGCCGGGGTGGTGGTGATGGTGCCATCGGCCGCCGTGGTGGTGGTGGCCTCCGGTGTCGCACGGCGCTGCATCCCCATCTCGGTGCGGTGCGGCGTGACCTCGTACTGGTCTTCGCCGAGGAGACGCACGTC
>Ga0138256_10007857_pt1 | contig 11239 bp, 9 predicted proteins | sample KNB2016incub_MG_FD_105486 | JGI IMG/M metagenome (GOLD analysis project Ga0138256, IMG submission 105486) | Active sludge microbial communities from wastewater in Klosterneuburg, Austria - KNB2014incub_MG | ecosystem: Engineered > WWTP > Activated sludge > Unclassified | place: Austria...
TTATCCGTTTATACCTGAATGCTTCACACCAGAAATATATTACTCTGGCAGATGAAATTTCCTTTTTAGATACTTATCTGGCTCTTGAAAAAGTCAAAAGAGAAGGACATACTGAGTATGAAATCGAATATAACATCTCTGAATCTCCTCAAAAAATTCTGATTCATCCCATGCTGATTCAGCCTTTTGTCGAAAATGCCCTCTTACATGGACTAAGAAAAATTCCACATGAAGGATACTTACATATAAAATTCAGCAAAATCAATGATAATGTGATCGTAGAAGTATCGGACAATGGTGTGGGAATTATTCAAAGCACAACAAATGGTACTCATGTGTCAATTGGCTCCGGACTGACTCAAAAAAGATTGGAGTTGATCAACAGAACAAAAGAAAATGTAATAGTTTACAGTAAATTATATTCTGAAAATAAACAATTTCCAGGTACAAAAGTAACCATCACCATTCGTACTATATAATTCCAAATCAGATGACTTCAAGGCATCTGGCAGAAATAAGAAAAGTCTCTAATCAAGTCGTCGTTTATCTAACTTCGATGCAGTATAGAAGTCACCCGATCAACAATCACAAGATCCCTGATCAAAGATCACAAGATCAAAAATCACAGATCACTTGATCCCTCCGATGTCCACTAAAGGTTATCCTTCTCGAAAATATCAAAGAGAATTAACTTCAGTTTTTTTATTTACCAGAATACCGAGTATGATTGACATGACACAATACGTGGTAAAAAATAAAGCACCAGGCGATAATTGCGAATTATTAATGGTTTCCACCGCAAAACCTCCCTTATTGTGTGCTATGGAGTCGAGCTGCGATGATATAATGCCATAAAACCCAATGTAAGCCATAAACAGCGCAACTACAAATACATCTGCCATACTCCATTTGCCCAAATAGAAAATGATATTCTGAACGATTTTATTTTCCCTGATTCTGCTGCTGTATAGATATAGCCCGGATAGTATCAGTTTTATAAATGGAAAAATAACGCTGAAGCATAAAACCATGATACCTACCAGCTTAAGATCAAGACCTTTTCCCCTGATCAAAGTATCGGTGACATCCAGTATGGATTTGCTTTGGTAATACATATACTGGCGATCAAACCCAATATCGGTACCCAATACATTGATAGTAAATGAATTGAGTATGGCTTCTATATCTATCATGGGTAGATTTACCCCGATGACGAGCAGAATAATGGAGACAATAGTCATGATAGTAACGGAAGTAACTATACCCAAATAACCGGACAAAAGCCAGGCCATCAGGAATGCAGATAATAAACACCCGTATACCACCTTCACGAGGCGGTCCGTCACCATTTGTTCGGATGTAATGAAGGCGGATAATTTTTGATTGGTAGTCGCGATATCAGTGGCACCATATTTTTGGTAAATCGATAACCGCGGGTCTGAAAAATTAGAATTTTCATCATTCTTCAATATCTTTTTTAACTCCTCCCGCATAATGTCTCTGAGCTGAGGTTCCTGCTTTTTTAATTCATTGGCAAGTTTTATCGCCATGCCCGGGATGTACTGAGGGATATTTAGTAATTTAAGCTGGGGTTTTGTATTTTCTTTGATGAGTTTCAGAAAAATCTTGTTGATTTTTTCATTTTTTTCTGCATCTGCAAATATTTTTTCAAATATTTTACCACTTTCGATGTAGTCCTTGTTGATGCTGCGAAGATATTTTTCTAACTCAACGATGACCTGATCATAGGCTTTAGGTGATATTTCAAACTGACCTATTCTGTTTTCAAAAACTTTGAGCGCTTCTTCTTTCCAGATGGTGATATCAAAAAGTCCATAATTGATTTTATTGATTTCAGCAAGGTCTTCTTTGGCAGATTTCAGGGTGCTGTATGATGATAATAAGCCTATGGTTTGCCAGGAAGAAAAGAGTATTAAACCAGTGATAACTAAAGTAATAAAATGTTTCACGCAATAATTATTTTAAATTTAAATTTCAACAAAACAATGAATAGTTTTAAGAGTATGTTTAAAAAATTTCTTAGTTGCTAATCAATAGGTTATGGTCCTGACAATAAAAAAAGTAATGAGTTTGGTGAACTAAACGATGCGATTATTTTGAAGATAGGTTCATAAGATAATGATTTTAAATCAATAATAATTTAAACATACTCTAATTTTGAGATCGTAAGATAAAATTAATTCACTTATGGTAGGGAATATTCAAATGCTTTCGTTGTATTTTTATATTTTACCATAAAGAGATAGTAATGAGTTTCAGACGAAAGAGTTTAGTCATTTGTTTCACTATATTGTATATATCAGCGTTATTTTCGCAGGCATATCCGGATAGACACAGTACAAATCTTTCAGATGGTTGGTTATCCTGCCAGACATCTGCCAATCCAAATCCTCTGAGAGGCAACAGTCATTGGATCATGTATAATCTTGGAGATACCTATGCTTTGACTACATCAAAAATTTGGAATTTTAATACTCCGGCGAGAGTTAACAGTGATAATAATGGAAGCTGGAGTTTGCAACCTTTGCCAGGGAAACTGGAAGATGGAATGAAAGATATTCTGATCGATTTGTCCACTGATGGAGTCACATGGAAGGAGCATGGCAGATTTACCATTCCTAAAGCACCTGGTTCTTCTTTTTATGAAGGTGTTTTCGGGCCGGATTTCAGTGGAAAAACTGCCCGATATGTGCTGATTACTGCTACATCCAATCATGGAGGAAGTTGTTACGGTTTAGGTGAGTTGAAAATAAAATCAACGGCAATAACCACTACTACGACATCAGATCCATCGGCAGATGCAATCATAAGTGTTTATCCAAATCCATTCACAGACTTGACTGCTCTTACGCTGCAGAATTTTCCGACAGGTGAGGTCGTTATCAACATTCTGGATATAACCGGAAAAAGTTATAAGAATCTGAACTATACTATTCGCGAAAATTATGAGAATATTAATATTTCGGGATCTGATTTGCCATCAGGCCTTTACATATTGCAGGTGACTCAGAATGAAGCCAGTAAATCCATCAAACTGGAAATTGTAAGATAATACCTTTTAGCTATCCAAAATGCAAAAATATGAAGTTTAAAATAAATGTATCCATACTTTTCTACTGTATGATCGCAGGTAATTTGCTGGCTCAACCTTACATGGATTATATCGGCGGCGGTCACAATAAAGGCATTACAATTACAGCCAGTAGTAGCTCAGGCGCATCTACTGCACAAAAAACAATGGATGGTTCCGGAATGAACGACAATCTTATGGCTGCTTCCAGATTTTTGGGACAAGCCACTTTAGGAGCCAATTCTTCAGCCATTAATTCGGCATTAAATATGGGTTTTGAACCATGGATAGATGATCAGTTTACTAAGGCACCTACCAATATTTTACCTACGATGAATAGTATATGGTCCCAAATAGAGACGCTGAACCCGGAAGCTTTTGGACCTTATGCTCTTCATTTTAATTATGCCTGGTGGCAGGTAAATATGACCAATCAGGATTTGTTGAGACAAAAAGTGGCCTATGGACTCAGTCAGGTTTTGGTTACGTCTATTAATTCTGATCTCAGGGACTGGGGAGAATGTTTGTCTTCTTATTACGATATTTTTATCAATAATGCATTTGGAAACTACAAAGATATTTTGCTGCAAGTGACCAAACACCCGGCTATGGGATATTATCTCAGTCATCTCAATAATCCAAAAACTGATCTGGAAAACAACATCAGGCCGGACGAAAATTATGCCAGAGAAATCATGCAGCTCTTTACCATCGGATTATACCAACTCAATCAGAACGGAACAAGGATTTTGGATGGCAATGGCAACCCTATTCCAACCTATGATAATGATGATATCAAAGAAATGGCAAAAATATTTACCGGACTGCATGGTGGAGTTGTGCTGCCGTGTCCTGACATACCTTTACCGCCACCATGTATTTGTTATGATAGTAATAATAGTCCGGCATTTTGTGATACATTATCCATGACTTGTTGCTGGTGGCCTTCCGGTCCGGAATTTGGAAACAGTATGTATGTATTGGATAAGACTGCCCCAATGATTATGTCTAACGACTTTCATGAACCAGGACCCAAAACCATGCCTGATGGTACCATCATTCATTTACCAAATAACGGTATGGGTGAAATAAATGCAGCAGTAAACTGGTTATTTAATCATCCCAATACTGCCCCTTTTATATCTTACCGTTTGATCCAGAGATTGGTCAAATCCAATCCATCGCCTGCATATGTTGGGAGAGTTGCAGCTAAATTTGCCAATAATGGTCAGGGTGTACGTGGCGATATGAAGGCTGTGATCAAAGCCATCTTACTGGATGAGGAAGCCAGGTCAGCTCAAGGTTATCTGGCTGAGTCTGCGGGTAAACTCAGAGAACCATTTTTGAGGTACACCCATTTAGCCAAAGCAATCCCTACGACTACAGATAAGGGTAGATATTGGAACAATGGGTATAACTTTTTAAATAGTACCCGACAGCATGTGATGGCTTCACCTACCGTTTTTAATTTTTATTTGCCTGATTTTCAGCCGATTGGAGATATATCAGGAGCGGATTTAGTAGCTCCTGAATTTAAGTTGCACAATACAGCGTCTTCCATTGGGTATATAAATGAAGTACATGGCTGGACCATTTGGGATGGATTGATGTATAGTTGGGAAGGCTCGTGGCCTGAAGATCCTGATAATGCATACCTGCAACTTTCATATTTCGAAAATATTAATTCCGATACTGAATCGCTGATAAATGAGTTGGATCTATTGTTGACCCATGGTCAGCTATCGGATGAAACAAGACAGATATTAAGAACAGCATTAAACCCAATGTACTGGGGTTGGGACAATGGCTTAAAATACAGAACAAGATTGGCCATCTATTTGGTCATGATCTCTCCGGATTACAATTGTGTAAAATAACTTGATGTTAATAAATAAAAAAATACATGGGACATAACCATAAAGTGTCAAGAAGAAATTTTTTAGGTCAGGCAAGTTGTGCAGCCATAGGTGCTACCACAGTTTTTTCTACCTTATTCAATTTGAAAACGCTGAATGCTGCTGCATCATTTAACTCTTCCATCGGTGCTATGCCTGGTGATTACAAAGCATTGGTTTGTCTTTTAAATGCAGGAGGGATAGATTCCTTCAATATGCTGGTGCCAAGAAATACAGCCGCTTATAATCAATATGCCGAAACAAGATCAACTGTGGCTTTACCACAAGATTATCTCAAGGCAATTAATCCTTTGGTTTCAGACGGGAATCAGTATGGGCTCCATCCATCAATGGTACGCATGCAGGCCATGTTTGAAGCAAATAAACTGGCCTTTGTTTCCAATGTCGGTACACTGGTAAGACCTATCACCAGACAGCAGTTTTATGAAGGGTCAGTTCCGATTCCGTTGGGATTGTATTCGCATGCTGATCAGGTCATGCATTGGCAGACTGGCGTACCTAATATGCGTGTAGGACAGGGTTGGGGTGGCAAAATGGCAGATCTGATGATCAGCGCCAATCAAAATCAAACCATTTCTATGAATATTTCCTTGTCCGGAAGCAATGTATTTCAAACAGGCGAAAATTCCGTGGAATACTCTTTGCACCCGGAAGAAGGAAGCATCGGGATTTATGACTATAATAACCAGGATTGGGCTTTTAACCAGTTGAAAAGGGTTGCCATTGATGGATTGGTAAATCCTGTGTATCAGAACGTGTTTAAAAATACATATCGAAAAACGATCAAATCTGCCATTGATGGCAATGAAATACTTTCCGCTGCAATTGACAGTGCTCCAATATTCAATGTTCCATTTACTCAGTATAGTGATTTGTCCAAAAGTTTTGAGATGATAGCTAAAACCATTTCCGGAAGGGAACAGTTGCAGATGAGCAGGCAGATATTTTTTGTAGAATATGGCGGATGGGATCATCATGATGAATTACTCGATAATCAAGCGGCTATGCTTACTGAATTAGATAATGCACTTTACCAGTTCAACGCTGCGATGGAGCAGATGGGAATAGCAGACAAGGTGACTACCTTTAGTTTGTCGGAGTTCTCCCGAACATTGACTTCCAATGGAAATGGAACCGACCATGCCTGGGGAGGTAATGTATTTGTAATGGGAGGTGCTGTAAACGGAAGAAGAATTTTTGGTAATTTTCCTTCATTGGTGCTCGGCAATTCCAATCCATTGGAAATAGGCGGCGGATCTCTGATACCTACTACATCAGCAGATGAATATTTTGCTGAATTGGCTCTGTGGTATGGTGTGCCGGCATCGGATATCGCTACTTTATTTCCCAATATCGGATATTTTTATGACCCCATGTCAAATTCCAACCCGGTCGGCTTTTTAAATTTTGGATAGAAATCAGTTTCTTTTCATCAGTAAATTCTGACTGATCGTTTTACTTATGACTTCCTCATACTTGTTATCAATGTGGATACGCATGGAAAGGTCAAAATCGGTGATTTCCAGAATTTTTATTTCTGAACCAAGCTTAATGTTCAATTTGGTCAGATGTTTCAGAAACTCAGTCTGATGTTCTTTTACTCCTAATACCACACCACTTTGCAGCAGCGTCATATCTGACAGACTCATCTGTGTTCTCAATGTAAATTTGCCTTCAGCATTAGGTATGGGATCACCATGCGGGTCAAATTTTGGATAATCCAGAAAAGCATCCAGCCTAAGTATAAGTTCATCTGACATGATATGTTCCAGTTCTTCAGCAATGTCATGCACCTGATGCCAGGCGAAACGCAGTTTATTCACTAAAAATACTTCCCACAATCTGTGTTTTCTAATCAGATTGGTGGCTGCTCTATTGCCTGCCGGAGTCAATGATACACCCTTGTATTTTTCATAATTGATCAGATCCTTATCCGCCAGTTTTTTTATCATGTCTGTTACAGATGCTGCCGCAGTGTCCATTTGTTTGGCGATGGAGTTTGTACCTACGGCCTTTTTTTCTTTTTCAGCAATCTTAAATATAGCTTTAAGATAATTTTCTTCCGTGGGAGAAAGGTTCATGATTAATATTTTAAATGCAAATATAAAATAAATTTAGTTTAGTCTAAAAAAAATATATGATAAAATTCTATTGTACGTATTACACTAATATTGAGAAAAGAAGCATATTTGCAGATATAATTACATTAAACTTTGATTTCCAAGGATAAAGATACGTATAAAATCCTGGGCGTAGACCCGGGAACAAACATACTTGGTTATGCGGTATTGGAAGTAGCGGGAAAACAGCTTAAAGTGTTAAGTTTTGGTGTATTTCATCTTGAAAAGTATGAAGATCACCACGAAAAACTAAAAGAAATATTTCTGCAGCTTCAGGAAATCATTGAATCTTATCTCCCGAGCCAATTGGCTATCGAGGCTCCCTTTTATGGTAAAAATGTTCAATCTATGTTGAAATTGGGAAGGGCACAAGGTGTAGCTATGGCTGCAGCTATGACCATGGGACTGGACATCCAGGAGTATGCTCCCAAAAAGATCAAACAGTCGATCACGGGCAATGGAAATGCTTCCAAAGAGCAGGTGGCTGCCATGCTTGAAAATATCCTGAAAATAAAAATAACATCAAAACATCTGGACGCAACGGATGCATTGGGTGTAGCAGTTACTCATTTCAATCAATCCGGGGGTATTTCCGGAGGTCTCAAAAAACATTCGGGTTGGGCGTCTTTTGTAAAAGATAATCCCGATAAAGTTAAAAAGTGATCGATTTATCCTGTTTTGTTATTTAAAGACCTTATTTTTTGAATAGTATTTTTATAGACTTTGATCGTAAATATGAAAAGCAACTACAGTTTTCAATTATCCAATCATTTTTTGTTCTACCCACTCTGCAAAATCCAGCAATGTATTAAATTGAAAATCAGGGATATACGCTTTATCAACAATTGGAGTCGCACCAGCAGTCTTTTTATTAAATTTTCTATGGATCCAAACACTGTCCAGGTTTAATTTTTTTGCTGGTACATGGTCATGAAAAACACTTTCAGCTACATGAAGAATGTCATTTTTTTGTATTCCTTCGTTGGACAATTTTTCAAAAACATAGCTGAATACTTTTTCATCAGGTTTATAGGCTCCCATCTCCTGTGCAGTAAATATTTTGTAAAAATTGATGCCCAGATGTGGCACAGTAGCAGCTATAGATGTATTGTCAATGTTGGAGACAATGATGATTTTAAAGAACCGGGCCAATTTTTTTAATCCGGCGACCGTGTCGGGAAATGGTTTCCAATTTTTAATCGATAAACCGAATGATTCTGCCTCTGCTTTGGTTGGATTAAATCCATATTTTTCACCAAATTTATATACCACTTCTTCCAGCACCTGACTATACAGCATTTCAGGACTTTCTGATTGAATCACATGTTCGGTACGACCAAAATGAATTAAGATTTCATCATCAGATATTTTAACCCCATTGGCCATCAGGATAGGTTGCAGTGCATCAATAATGCCTTTCTCCCAATCAATCAAAGTTCCGTAACAATCAAAAGTGAGCACTTTTTTATTTTTCAATTGCATAGATCATGTATTATTACCGGCAAATATATAGTTATTTGGAGTGAATCGTTGATGTGGAATGATATTTGAAAAAGTAATTAGTATTACCTTTGTCACAAATATTAAACATCATGCCCGAATCTCCTTTCATCAAAAGTAACCGACTCAATAATCTGAGTTACGCCATCCGTGGCCCTATCTTTGATAAAGCGCAGCAACTTGAGGCCATGGGGCAAAAGATAATCAATCTCAATATTGGTAATCCGGCCCCTTTTGGATTCGATGTTCCCGATGAGATCATCCATGATATGCTGATAAATATTAGGAATGCTCAAGGTTATTCGCACCATTTGGGTATTTTTTCGGCTCGTAAAGCGGTGATGCATTATACCCAGCAGCAGGGCGTCAAAGGAGTGACCATTGAAGATATTTTTATAGGCAATGGGGTAAGTGAACTTATTCTTATGAGTATGCAGGCGGTTCTCAATGATGGCGACGAAGTACTTATTCCGTCACCTGACTATCCGCTTTGGACTACAGCGGTATCGCTCTCCGGAGGTAAACCGGTACACTATATATGTGACGAAGCAGCCGACTGGAATCCTGATATTGATGACATAACATCTAAAATTACGGCCAAAACCAAGGGTATTGTATTGATAAACCCCAATAATCCCACAGGTGCTGTATATGAAAAAGATGTATTAAAGTCTATTGTAAAACTCGCTCAGGAACACAAACTGATCATTTTTTCAGATGAGATTTATGATAAAATATTGTATGACAACAATATACACCATCCGTTAGCGGCTTTGAGTGATGATGTGCTGATATTTACCTATGGCGGATTATCCAAAAATTATCGGGCTGCAGGATTCAGAGGAGGATGGTTGGTGTTGAGCGGTCCGGTACACAGAGCAAAATCCATCAATGAAGGGCTCAATCTATTAGCCAGTATGCGGCTATGTGCCAATGTACCTACCCAGTATGCGATTCAAACCGCTCTGGGAGGATATCAAAGTATCCAGGATCTGGTCGCACCTGAAGGCAGATTGACCAGACAACGGGATCTGATACACTATATGATGACCGACATACCTGGCATATCCTGCGTCAAACCCAAAGGTGCTCTCTATCTTTTTCCTAAAATCGATTTGAAAAAATTTGATTTCAACAGTGATGAAGATTTTGCATACCGATTGCTGGAAGAAAAACATGTCTTGATCGTTCCGGGTACCGGATTCAATCACAGGGATCATGCACATTTCAGGATCGTTTTTCTCCCACAACTTGACGAACTGGAACATGCTGCAAGACTGATGAGGAACTTCCTGGACAGCAGCAGAGTAATTTCGGCCACCAATGCGATAGAAGTGTAACTGAAGTACTATGAAAAGTCGATAGAATAATTAAACGTTTAATTGATTTAAAACACTTGTTTAAACCTTATGACAATATTTTTGAATTTCGTCATTTGTCATGCATCATTCGTAATTTAGAGGAAAGATATGCTGGTTTTTGCGGTCATTTTATATTTTGTAGTTACCCTGACCATAGGTTTTGTTGCTTCCCGTCAGGTGAAAACTACGGGAGATTTTATCAATGCCGGCAGAAATCTACATCCTGCAGTAAATACAGCTGCGTTATTTGCATTATGGTTTGGAAGTGAAACCGTTTTTGGAGCCAGCGCCGAATTTTCAGAACATGGTTTTTCCGGTGTGATTGAAGATCCGTTAGGCGGTGTTCTCTGTTTACTGCTGGTGGGCATTTTTTTCTCCAAAAGATTGTATCGGCTCAATATCTATACCATAGGTGATTTGTTCAGGATAAAATATGGGCCCGGCGTGGAATTACTAAGCACTGTCCTCATGATCATTAGCTTTATAGGATATGCGGCTGCACAGATAGTTGCCCTGGGACTGATCTCACAGTCTTTGCTGGGCATTTCTTTGCATTCAGGGATGCTGCTTAGTGTTTCCATCGTCGTGATATATACTTTTACCGGCGGTATGTGGGCTGTTTCCGTGACCGATTTTATACAAAGCATTTTGATCGTTGCAGGATTGGCGGCGGTTTCTTATTTTGTATACGACATGGTGGGTGGTGTCGCACCAGTCCTTAGCAGTCTTACGCCCGAACAGAAAAGAATACTCCCGGACAATAACGTCATGGACTGGCTCAATTGGTTTTCGGCCTGGATGGTGTTGGGTTTTGGTAGCATTGCTTCACAGGATATTTTTCAGCGGGTCAATTCAGCCAGAAGTGAAAAGGCAGCTTACACCTCTACGATAGCCGGAGCCCTGATGTATCTTGTTTTTTCTATGTTGCCACTCTATTTGATCGCTTCCATCAAAATGATCGATCCCACTTTGCTGCAGGGTGATCTTCAGTTGGTTTTACCTCAATTTGTACAACAACAAATGCCCATGTGGCTTCAAATATTATTTTTTGGATCTCTGTTGAGTGCGATTATGAGTACGTGCAGTGGTGCACTGTTGGCTCCAGCCAGTCTTTTGTCGGAAAATATCATTAAACCCAATCTGAGTAAAAAAATTTCTGATCGTACATTTTTGCTGCTTACACGTATTTCAGTGGTTATTATAAGTTCGGTTGCCATGATACTTGCGTTTAGCAGACAAAATATTTTTGAA
>Ga0138256_10007861_pt1 | contig 11237 bp, 8 predicted proteins | sample KNB2016incub_MG_FD_105486 | JGI IMG/M metagenome (GOLD analysis project Ga0138256, IMG submission 105486) | Active sludge microbial communities from wastewater in Klosterneuburg, Austria - KNB2014incub_MG | ecosystem: Engineered > WWTP > Activated sludge > Unclassified | place: Austria...
AGTGATATTTGGTCAAATTTTATTTCCAAATATAGAGAATTACAGCAGGCTTATCAAAAAGAATTTTCCACAAAAGTAAACATGAAGGTCTTTGACTATATCGACGGAGGAGAAAAGATCGTGGAAATGACCCCTTTTGATTCGGTAAGGTATCATAAAATGCACCTGCAGGCAGGATTTCTGGCAGTAGAACCATCTTCCGGCAATGTAAAAGCGTGGGTAGGAGGAGTCAGCCACAAATATTTTAAATACGATCACGCTACCATGCGCAGATCAGTGGGTTCGACCATGAAACCATTTGTCTATACACAAGCGATGGCAGTAGCCAATATCCTTCCCTGTCAGGAGTTTGATGATATTCAGTACACCATCTCCCCCGGTGACCCTGGTTTTGACCTGGTCGAAGAATGGTCTCCTGCCAATGCTACAGAAGAATTTACCGGCAATAAATACAATCTTTTTCACGGCCTTTTATATTCTAAAAATAGTATCACCGTCAAACTGCTCAAAGAAATGGGTACGGTAGCTCCTGTCAGAGACCTGCTTCATCATTTGGGCATAGACAAAAATCTAAGGCTTGAAAACGGACGTCTTGCTGTACCAAATCTCCCATCCATTTGTTTGGGAGCTGTGGATCTGACTTTAATGGAAATGACAGGTGCATATTCAGCTTTTGGCAATAGCGGCACTTATGTACAACCAGTATTTGTGTCCAGAATAGAAGATAAAAACGGCAAAGTCATCTATCAGGACATTCCCAAACGAAAATCTGCTATCAATCCGCTTTACAATGCTGTTATGGTAGAAATGCTTAAAAATAATGTCGGGGGCAGATTCAGCTTGAGTATCAAATCTAAAATCGGTGGCAAGACAGGCACGACCAACGACTATGCTGATGGATGGTTTATGGGTGTGACCCCTACCCTGATTACAGGTACATGGACAGGTGGTGATGATAAGTGGATCAGATTTTTGACGCTGGATGAAGGACAAGGTTATGTCATGGCAAGACCCATTTCTGAATTATTTTTAAAAAAACTGGAAAAAGATGCTCAATGTGGATATGACTGGAAAGCTAATTTCCCACCGCCACCACCAGGATTGGAAGAGCTTATCAATTGTGCTCAATATAAAACCATCAGACCAACGACAGAACGATATATATTGCAAAAACAAAAACTCAAAAATGAAGTTTTTGATGATGAATTTTGAGATAATTATTCCTGGTGGTTAAAGATAGTAAAATTCTTTTGTTGACTTTAAAATTGGTTCTAAAGTAAATCAGTTTCAGGTAAATAGGTTTTTAACCCAACATATTCCTATAGAATGATATTGTTATTTCTCCATATTCCCAACATTTCATATATCGTGTATTGTCATGCAAACACACAATAGTGTTAATAATCAATCTTAAACATGGAGCAAACCATTAAAAATATAATCTTTGACTTTGGAGGTGTGTTGCTTGATATAGATTATCAGCGTACCTATGATTCACTTTCCAGATTATTGAACGTAACTTTCGAACCGGATCTTCTGCCTGATGATGCAAAAAAAGTACTCTTTGACTATGAAACCGGTCATATACATACAGAATCATTTATATGGAATATACAGCGATGGAATAAGTCCAATACAACACCGATGCCGGATGAAATCATTTCAGGCTGGAATGCCATGCTGATCGGATGGAATCCTGATAAATTTGCTTTTTTGGAAGAGCTTAAAGAAAAGTATACATTGTACTTACTGAGTAATACCAATGAGTTACACCTCAATTGGGTGTACAACGATCTTAGATACAATCATAACATCATTGATTTTGATCATCGTTTCTTCACCAAAACGTATTATTCCCATCTGATAGGAATGCGTAAGCCCAATAAAGATATTTTCAATTTTGTGGGTCAGGATGCAAGACTACATCCTTCAGAAACCCTTTTTATAGATGATATAAAAGCCAATGTAGAAGGAGGTAACTCAGCAGGCTGGCACACATACCATCATGACCCCACTGAAGATTTGATAAATATTTGCAGAAATAAATTAAAATTGCTTTAAACATTTGACAAACTCAATAATTGAATATACATTTGTAACAGATTCTTATTAACACCCTTAATTATTGGCAGATCTTACCCGATCTGCCATTTTTCATGATGGCATAAGATGAATTTTCAGACAAAAAAAAGCCATATTGGTCCAAAGATGAAGCTGTAGCGAATATACAGCAATATTGTGCTTTTCAGGAAAGATGTCATAAGGAAGTCCGATATAAACTTATTGAACACGCCATCTACGGGGATTTGCTCGAGGAAATTATTTCAGACCTCATATCCAATAATTTTCTGGATGAAGAAAGATTTGCCAGAACTTTTGCAAGAGGAAAATTCAGAATGAAACAATGGGGGCGCAATAAAATAAAACAGGAATTAAAAATAAGAGATGTTTCAGCTTATTCGATTAAGGCTGCCATGACTGAGATTGATGGGGATGAATATTTGTCAGTTCTAAGCAACCTGTTAGCTAAAAAGGAACGTACCACTACATTTAAAAATCAGTTGGATAAAAAAAAGAAGTTAACGGATTACGCGTTGAGTAAAGGGTATGAATACGATTTAATCGCAGAAATGATCGGAAAGAGATAATGAATCAAAAAATTAATAGTGTCATCTTATGAAAAGATCAATAATACTTATGATCCATACACTGATTTTGTCGGTATTCATTGTACGGGCACAGGAAAACATAAGACTAAAAAAATCCTGGCAAATAGAAACAGGTTATTCGTATATTCAACTCATTAATATAAAAAAAGAAAGGACGGGAGGTATGGGTCTTGGTTGCTGGTCATCAGGATCGGGAGGAAACCAACATAAATCTAATTCTTTTAAATTAGGTGTTTCAAAAAATGTAAATGTTTATCCCTCTTTGTTTGTAAATTTTGGTGCTGAACTAAATTACTATAATGTCAACAAAAATGTCGATCTTTTTTTTGGATGCATTTCTGGAAAATTTAATGAAAAGGTAGGAGAAATTATGATAAATTCTTTTTTATTTAAAGTTCCATTAACGATAAAACACTATTTTCCTACCAAGAAATTTTTTATTGCGGGAGGCTTTTATGGCCTTATTCCATTTTCAGATACAAAATATGAATATCTTTTTACTGAGTTCCGGCGATTTCCCAACATTGTATTAGCTGAGCCTGAAACTTCTTTTAAAAATGAAACTATGGAATTGCACTTAACGTATGGCTGGACAACATCTATTGGGTATACGTTCAATTTAAGAAATAAAAGCTTTTTTGCTAAATTTGGATATTACAGATCAGTAAACGACTTTATTGGAATTACTCCTTTGAATGCTCTTGCAATTTCCGGGATGGAATTTAATTTTGGTATTGATCTGTAAATTTTGAAAATATGTGGATTTCGTAAATCTTTTTGAAATAAACCTTTTATAAATGTGAAAGAATAGATATGTAAATGTCTTTTATTCAAAATTTAAAACATCCGATTCCAGAGAAGTTTAATTAGCGGCAAAATTATTCTTTACCTTTGCCACAAATACTAATATCATATTGAAAACCAATTTAGCAGGAAATGATTTGTTATTACTCACGGAAAAAGCCGTCTGGTTGGAATATGAAAAAACCCTTTTGATAGCAGATGTACATTTGGGCAAAATTGAACACTTTAGAAAAGCAGGAATAGGAATACCTTATCTGGCAACATCTGTAACACAAGATCGCCTTGAGTCATTGTTAAAAAAAATGAAGCCGGAACACGTCATATTTCTTGGTGATCTCTTTCATTCGAAAATGAACCATTCTTTTGATCAATTTAAATACCTGACGGATACATATGACAAAACTGAGTTTCATCTGGTGATGGGAAATCATGACATCATGCCGACAAATTCTTATCAGGAATTGAACATCAAGACATATTCTGAACTAATAATTGGAAATCTCTGGCTTACGCATGAACCTCAGGATGAATTGAAAGAAGGTCTATATAATCTCGCCGGACATATCCATCCCGGCGTTAAGCTAAAAGGTAAAGCCCGTCAATCCATCACTTTACCTTGCTTTTATTTTGGACCGCAAAGAGGACTTTTACCGGCATTCGGCTATTTTACGGGAAAATCACTGATAAAAATTGAGAAAAATTCAGATACCTTTGCCATAGCAGAAGATATAATTTTTAATATAAAAAATATATGAAAATTTTACACACGGCAGATTGGCACATTGGTAAAATACTCCACAGACAAAGTCTGTATGATGACATCAGTTATTTTTTCGATTGGCTGGTACAAAGAATAACCGATGAAAAAATAGATCTGCTGCTGGTTTCAGGCGATATTTTCGATCTGGCCAATCCATCCAACATGGATACTAAATTATATTACCAAACTTTATACAGGCTTTCAAAAACCAATGTAAAAGTTATCATTACCGGAGGAAACCATGATTCGATCAGCTTGCTGGATGCTCCATCTTCACTCTTGGATGTCCTTGATATTACTGTGGTTGGCGGAGCAAAAGATGATATACATAATGAAATCATACCCATAACCGGTACTCACGGAGAAGTGGAATGTATTGTACTTGCAGTACCCTTCCTGAGGGACAAAGATCTCAGACAGTCTATGCAGGCATCTGAAATGGCCGATAAATCTTCCTTCATAAGTGAAGCTATAAAACAACATTATGACAAACTTGTAGAGATGACCGTAGAAAAATTCGGACATTCCGCCCCCATCATAGCCATGGGGCATCTGTACATGCAAGGATCTATCACTTCAGATAGTGAAAGGGAGATTCATATCGGAAATCTGGAAGGACTGGATAGCAAAATCATACATCCGGAAATAGATTATATGGCACTCGGGCATATACACAAACCTCAGAAAATAGGAAACAAAAATAATATCAGATATAGCGGGTCGCCTGTTTTTCTGGATTTTTCTGAGCGCAATTATGATAAAATGGTCATAGAAATAGAAATCGAAGCAAATGAAATTAAATCTATTACCTCAGTTGCTATTCCAAAATCCAGAGAAATATTAAAATTCACAGGAGACTTAACCTCTGTAAAAAATATGCTGATGGTATATCAAAATAAATATCCGCTTACCGCCTTTATAGAAATTGAAATACAGGAGAACGAATTTGATGTTTTAAAGATCCAGGCCATGGAAGATATGATAGATTCCATCAAATCTGAAGAATTTAAAATATTGAAAAACAGAATCTTTTTTGATCAAACTCCTGATTCAATGAAGGTTATACTTAATGAAAGCAGAACAATACAGGAATTGACGCCTATGGATATTTTCAGACAAAAACTTTCTGAAAATAATCTCAATGAACTGGAAATGAAAGAACTAACTGAAATATATGTGTCCCTGTTAGAAGAAATTCAAGACTGAAAAATAGCAAATGAAAATACTTAGACTTCATTTTAAAAATATTCATTCTTTAAAAGGTGAACATGCTCTGGATTTCACGATTCCGCCGCTTTCAGTCTCGGGTTTATTTGCCATTACAGGTCCCACAGGTGCCGGAAAATCTACCATTCTGGATGTAATTACCTTGGCATTGTTCAGCAGAATCCCTCGTTTTGACGGTAAAATAACCAATACAGAAATAGAAAAAATAGGTTCAGTGATGACACATTTTGCAGAAGATGCCTATGCAGAAGTGGAATATCAGAGTAATGGAAAAATCTACAGATCTACCTGGAAAATAGCCAAAACAAGAACCGGAAATCTCAAACCTTATGAGATGACCCTTGCGACCCTGCCTGATGGAACCTATCTGGACCTAAAAAACAGCGATGTTCCTGCGGCCAACGAACGTATAATTGGACTTAATTACGAGCAGTTTATCAGATCAATACTCTTATCACAAGGAGAATTTGCCAAATTTCTGAAATCTGACGAAAAAGAGAGGGCAAAACTTTTGGAAGATATCACCGGCAGCCAAATTTACAGAACTATAGGTAAAGCTGTCTATGAAAAAGCAAAAGAAAAAAGAGAAGAAATACAAGTCTTAAAACAACAAATTTCAGCCATCCCTACACTAAGTGAGGATGAAGTAAAAGAAAAGAACGCCATCATCTTAAACAATAAAAACAAGATGGGAAGCGTAAAAAAGACCTTGGATGAAAAGGTTCATTTGCTCAATTTATCTCAGAAAAGAAGCCAAATCCTACTCAGGCTGGAGCAATTAAATGTTGAACGCAAAGCTATTGAAATTAAAAAAGAAGCATTTCATCCTCAGGAAATAAAACTGCAAAAACACCAGTCATTTGATGTGTACAGAAGTGAACTTACACTCCAGTTCAGTGAAGAAAAAAGGCTAAAAGAATCCCAAAATGAACTCTCAGCGTTGCAAGAAAAAATTAAAAGGCATGAAGCCCGATTGCAGGAAGCTTTGGATAAAATGTCAGCTTTTGTCAGGAGGGCATTGAATGACACCAACTTCATGTCAGAAACCAAAAAATTTGAGCAATACATTACCAGTTTGGACAATTCATTGGAAAACTTAAAAGAGAATGGTGCAAAAATCAGAAATAAACTGACAGTCGTTTTAGATAATTCAAATAATATACATGCCAAATTCATTAAAAATATTAAGAATCTGGCTGAACAATTGACATATGCAGAGAGTGAATATTTAATATTACAAAACCGAATAACAACTTATACAGATCAAGAGTTAAAAAACAACATAGATAAATATCAGGAATTATTATTGGTACTGCAGCAAAAATATAATGATGCTTTAAGTCGGGAAGGGGCATTACATGAATTGGCAACCATTTCTCTTGATATTAAAAAATCTGCTGACCTGCAAAAGGAATATGTTCAAACTTCCAAACAATTGTCCAGCGACATTGAAATTTTGGAAAAGGAGATCGAAGCACTCACCAAAAAGAAAGAAACTCAATTGCAATTTGCCAGTCTGGACGAACATAGAAAATATTTGAAAGATGGTGAACCTTGTGCATTGTGCGGGTCCACCGATCATCCATATGCGCATGCACAAAATTTACTTCACCTTGGTGAGGTAGAACTAGAAATTTTTCAAAAAACAGAAGCTTTCAACATTAAAAAAAACAAATACACCCATCTTTTAAAAGAAATTTCAGTCGCTGAATCAAAAATTGAAATACTTACCACTCAGGCCCACAACAGAAATATAGTAGTACTTGAAATCGAAAATAAATGGACCATTGGCGGAGATGTATCTTTAGTCAGCTCCCTTATTGCCAACGAAATTGAACAGGCAAAATCATCCTTAAAAACCTTTACTGAAGCTCAGGAATCCATCACTTCTCTAAATTTTTTGAGAGAAATCAGAGAAATATTACAGGATTTATCCATTATCGCCACTCAATATCTGGAAATAAATAAAGATAGAAATGAGATGTACAGCGGTAAAAATATCAATGCTGATGCAGACCAATTGTTGAACGCCTATATAGCAGAAAGGGAAAAAGACAAAGAATGGAAATTTTCAGCTTTAAATTTTATAAAAAATATAGAATCATTGGAAATGTCTATTGCCGAAAGAAGCTCCAAGATACTACCGAAACTGGAAGCACTGGGATATAGTGACATCACAAAAGCCTTTCAGGATATTTTAGATGATGATCAACTTCAAAAAATACTTAGTACCAAAGAATCCCTTAGCCTATTGGAAATTGAAAATAAAACTTCTATTCAGAACCTTGAAAATGAACTTGTAGAAATAATCATTCCATCTGAAGAAGACATGCAGGTAGTCCAACTTCAGGAAATTATCGATACCTTAAATAAAGAAAAAGATGACTACATACATCAAAATGGAGCATTAGAAAATGAACTTAGAACAGATGAACAATATAAAATACAAATTTCGCTATCTTTAGTTATCCTTCAATCCAAAGAGAACGATGCGTCAAAGTGGTTTGTACTTGAACGACTTATAGGCGATTCTACTGGAACCAAATATGCAAAATATGCACAAAATCTTAGTTTAAAACATCTCATAACTTTGGCAAACAAAAGATTATCAAAACTTACCGATAGGTATCTTCTTGCGTATGCAGATATAGAATCAGATCTCACCGTATCAGACTTATATCAGGGAAGCATTACCAGAAGTGTAAAAACCCTATCTGGTGGAGAATCATTTATAGTGAGTCTGGCGCTTGCATTAAGTCTGGCGGATATGGCATCCAAAAATGTAAAGCTGGAATGTCTCTTTATAGATGAGGGATTTGGTACTCTCGATGTGGAAACACTGGAAACAGCCTTAGAGACCCTGGAAAAATTGCAATCCGAAACCAGCAGGACCATAGGCGTTATCTCCCATGTGGACAGCCTTAAAGAACGAATATCAACCCAAGTCCGTGTGCAAAAGAACAATCTTGGACACTCAGTAATATCAGTAGTGTAATGCTGATCTCGTATTCAAAGTGCGATGTCCAGCATTTGCAAAACGAATATTAACGTGTGAAAAACGTTTCTTTTTGGTAATACACTTATTAGCCGCAAAATATAAAACACCAAAATCAACATCTTTCTGCTTTTTTCATTTAACCTATTTTTCAAAATAGGAGCCACCATTATCACTACATCCCTTCTATTTCAAAAGACAGGTTTTCCCATTCCAGCATTTTCGCTTCGAGGCTATCCTGCAACGTTTTATATTTTTTATTTACTTCCGTAAAATGTGGATCAGTGTAAAAGTTAGGGTCTGAAAGTTTGAGTTCAAGCAATCCTATTTCATTTTCCAGCTTAGCTATATCCCGCTCAGCAATATTGATTTGTTTTTTTATTTTGCGGACATCTTCGGTATCCATTTTTTTAACATCCGTGATGATCTTCGCGGCAGAATTTTCTGAAGATTCAGACTTTTGCAACTCTACAGAACGCATATTATCCATCTTCTTTTTACCCAAAAAGTACTCAATGTCTCCAAGGTATTCTTTGGTACTTCCATCCTTAAACTCAATTACTTTATTGGTCAAGTCAGACAAAAACTCTCTATCGTGTGAAATAACCAACAATGTACCGGTGTATTCTTTGAGCGCATTTTTAAGGATTTCTTTGCTGTAAATGTCCAGGTGATTGGTGGGCTCGTCGAGGATCAGAAAATTGCAGGGCCTCATGATTAACGATGCCATGGCCAATCTCGCCCTTTCCCCTCCGGAAAGAACAGATACTTTTTTTTCAGCATCATCTCCTGAAAAAAGGAATGAGCCCAGAATATTCCTCACCCTGGATCGCATTTCTTCAGGTGCTTTATCTTCCATGACCTGCATGACAGTGCTCTTTAAATCCAGTAGTTCTGACTGATTCTGGGCATAATAGGAAAGATGCATATTGGACCCTTCTTCCACCTTACCTGAAGTAGCTGGCAGTAAACCTGAAATGATTTTTGCCATCGTGGTTTTACCTTGACCATTCTGACCTACGAAAGCAACCCGATCTCCACGCTCTATGGTAATATTGATATTTTTAAAAACGGGTTTATTATCAAATGATTTAGACACATCAACTGTCCTGACTACATCCCTACCCGATCTCGGCACTTCTGCAAAACGTATCGTCATGGCTTTAGTAATTTCTGCAGGTACTTCGATACGCTCGACTTTATCGAGTTGCTTCTGCATACTTTGGGCCATTTTTGTTTTTGTAGCTTTCGCCATAAAACGATTGATGGTCTTCTCTTTTTGAGCTATATCTTTTTGCTGATTTTCAAACGCAGCTATTTGTATCGTTTTTTGTTTCTCTTTTTCTTCAAGAAACTTGCTGTATTTTAACTTGTAGTCAATAATGCCGCCCAACTCCACCTCTATAATGCGGTTACAAACATTTTCAAGAAACTGAATATCGTGCGAAATAACGATCACTGTCCCGGGATACTCTATCAGATAATTTTCAAGCCAAATGATTGATTCAATGTCCAGGTGGTTGGTAGGTTCATCCAGCATCAGTAAATCCGGCTTTCGTAGCAATAACTTGGAAAGCTCAATTCGCATTTTCCAGCCACCACTGAATTCTGAAACTCTTCTGCCAAAATCCATATCAGAAAATCCCAGTCCCTTCAGGATTTTAACGGTCTCTACTTCAAGTGCTGACAAATCAAAATGTTCCAGTCTCCCAGTAAGTCCAGCCAATTCTTCAAGCATTTTGCTGTAAGAAGTACTTTCATAGTCTTCCCGGGTCATCAACTCCGCATTGATATCATCGAGCTGCTTTTGCAATTCCAATGCTTCTTCATGACAGGACATCGTTTCATCCAGGACTGTTTGTGTTTCGTTGAGCTCAAATTCCTGTCTCAGATAACCTACAGTTGTTTTGGTCGGAAATTCCAGAGCGCCTTCGTCCGGTCTAGCCTGCCCTGCTATTATTTTTAACAGCGTCGATTTTCCTGCCCCATTTCTTCCGATAAGACCAATTCGTTCTTTGGGACTTATCATAAAACTTATTTCATCCAAAAGGCTTCTTTCCCCGTATTTTACTGATATATCTCTGACGTAATACATTTAATTGTGTTGATTTGTATTTTTATAAATACGGATAAAATAATATTTGACTGCTGATTTGCTATTTACACAAGGTTAACCTCAAAAGATAGCAGATCTGATGAGGGCAGATATTTTCAATTGAGGCTCACTGAGTCCGGCATCTGAGCTATAACTGTATAAGTATTGCCTTTGTTGTGGAGTACGGTCTGCCACAATACAAATGGTTTGATTCTGAATAAATAATTGGCATCCATATCATCCACCAGCCAGGTGAGTTCTTTCATTTCTTCTACCAGCTGTCCCTTAGACCATCCACTGTAGCCCACAAAAAATTTGATGTTATTATCTTTTATGACGCCGTTTTCCATAAGAAATTTCAACTTTTCAAAATCTCCACCCCAATATACGCCGGGACTTATTTCAAGACTGTTTTCCAGTAAGTCTCCTACATTATGCAAATAATGTACACTATCTACTGCTACAGGTCCGCCTACATGAACCGGCGCATTGGATTCTGGAAAATCCGCGATCAACTCATGTATCTTAATATCCAAAGACTTATTCAATATAAAACCGGTGGTACCGTGGTCGCCATGTTCACAAATGAGGATTACTGCCCGTTTAAAGTTCGGATCAAGCATAAATGGCTCTGCTACCAATAATTTTCCAGCTTTTAACTCCATGTGTTACAGGGTTTCGGTTTCA
>Ga0138256_10007862_pt1 | contig 11237 bp, 6 predicted proteins | sample KNB2016incub_MG_FD_105486 | JGI IMG/M metagenome (GOLD analysis project Ga0138256, IMG submission 105486) | Active sludge microbial communities from wastewater in Klosterneuburg, Austria - KNB2014incub_MG | ecosystem: Engineered > WWTP > Activated sludge > Unclassified | place: Austria...
GCGACAGGCCGGATGGTTCGAACGCGGATCGCGCGTTCGTCGGCGGGGGCGTGCGCGTCTCGACCCAATTCTGGCGTGTCTATTCCAACGCCGCCTCTCGCTTGTTCGACATCAACGGCGTGCGTCACATCATCGAGCCGGAAATGCACCTCTTCGCCAGCGCTCAAAGTGAAGATCGTGATGAGTTTTTCATCTACGACGAATCGATCGACGGCATCAACGACATTCAGGTTGCGTCGCTGATCATCCATCAACGCTGGCAGACCAAGCGCGGCGCGCCCGATCGTCGGCGAAGCGTGGATGTGCTTGCGCTGGATGTCGGCGTGAATGTGTTTGCGAATGAGCCCGAGGAAATTGAATCGATCGATGATGATGAGCCGAACAACGCGAAAGCATTTAGAGGTTTGTTCCTGCCCAGCGCGCCCGAAACTTCAATCGCGCGGGACCATATCTTTGCGAACATGAACCTGCGCCTGAGCGACACCACCGCGATGCTCGCCGATGCGAATTACAATCTCTCCGAAGAAACGCTGGCCACCGCCGCTGCCGGTCTTGCGGTCGGGCGCGATCCACGCGTGAAGTATTTCACCGGCGTGCGCTACATTGGCGAGATCAACAGCACCATCGCCAGCCTGCGCGGCGAGTATGAAATCAGTCCCAAGTACTCCATGTCCGGCGGAATCTCGTTCTCACTCAACGGCGACAAATCACAGAACGCGTCGATGACCGTCACGCGCCGATTCGATCAGTACATGCTCGGCGTCGGCATCTATCACGACCAGATCGAAAACGAGAGCGGGATGCGATTCAGTTTCTCGCCGATTGGCAGCGGACTTTCGTTCAGCAGCGATCAGCTTTCATCAAGGTGAAATCGGGATTTTTCATTCCGGCTCGTCTCGAATCCTCCGAATTGTCGGATCAATCCCCAAATATCGAGCCCAAAGCCTGATTACCGCGTTACAAGCAGCCGTCCGATAAATGATCTCACCCGCGCCTGAAACCTTTCCGTGCGGTATGCTTTAAGTTCCAAGGAGTACCAAACCCGCATGTGTGGAATTGTCGCTTACGTCGGTCGAAAACTCGCGCAACCCGTTCTGATTGAAGGGCTCAAGCGGCTCGAGTATCGAGGCTACGACTCCGCCGGCGTGGCGGTGATCGATCCGTCCGGCAAGATGCATCTGCGCAAAGCCGTCGGACGAATCAGCAATCTCGAAGACGTCATCGAAACACGAAAACTTCCGCCTGCCCACATCGGCATCAGTCACACACGATGGGCAACCCACGGCGGGGTGAATGAAATCAACGCGCACCCGCACACCGACAACGCCGAGGCGTTTGCCCTCGCGCACAACGGCATCATCGAAAACTATGCCGTCCTGAAAAAGTTTCTGGAAGAAAAGGGATACACCTTCAAGAGCCAGACCGACACCGAAGTACTGACGGTGCTGATCGCCGACATGTACAGCGAGCTGGCGACGAAAGGTGTCGCATCGGGAACGAGTTTGTTGATGAAGGCAGTTCAGGCGGCGCTCCACGAAGTGCAGGGAACGTACGGCATCGCGGTCTTGTGCAAGGCCGAGCCGGAGACGCTTGTGGTCGCGCGAAAGGGCAGCCCGCTCATCATTGGTGTGGGTGATGATGAATACATCGTCGCATCCGATGCCGCTGCCATTGTCGAACACACGTCGCGCGTGATTTATCTCAACGACAATGAGATGGCATTGTTGCGTCCGAACGAATTCACCACGACCACGATCGATGACATCGAGACCAACCCCGTCATCTCACAGCTCGAACACAAGCTCGAGGAGTACGCGCTCGGTGATTACGAGCATTACATGCTCAAGGAAATCTTCGAGCAACCCAACGCCGTGCGCAACTGCATGCGCGGTCGTGTCGACGCGCGCGAGGGTCGCATCGTGCTCGGCGGGATCAGCAAGGTTCACAAGGCATTGATTGCCTCGCGCCGCATTATGCTGACCGGCCAGGGAACCGCATTTCATGCCGGTTTAGTGGGCGATTATTTGATGGAAGACCTTGCGAAGGTTGTGACCGAATGTACCTATGCGAGTGAGTTTCGCTATCGCAACCCGATCATCGAAGACAACACGACGGTGATCGCCATCAGTCAATCGGGCGAGACGATCGATACGCTTTGGGCGCTGCGCGAAGCGAGAGAAAAAGGCGCGATGGCGCTTGGCATCGTGAACGTGGTCGGCTCAACCATCGCGCGTGAAACCGATGCGGGAATTTATCTCCACGCTGGCCCTGAGATCGGCGTTGCAAGTACGAAAGCGTTCACCTGCCAGTGCGCGGTGCTCACGATGCTCGCGCTCTACATCGGCAGACGAAAATACATGAGCCTTCCGCATCATCAGGAACTGATCGAAGGACTGGTGAAAATTCCCGAGCAGATGGAACAGGTTCTGCAGTTGAGCGATTACGTCAAGGAACTGACCGGGCGATTCATCGAGCGAGAAAACTGGCTGTTTTTGGGCCGAGGTTATCACTACCCCGTCGCGCTTGAAGGCGCGCTCAAGCTGAAGGAAATCAGCTACATCCACGCCGAGGGAATGCCCGCTGCCGAGATGAAGCACGGCCCGATCGCACTGATCAATCCGGGAATGCCCGTCGTCTTCATTGCTACGCGAGGCAGTCAGTATGAAAAGGTGATGAGCAACATCGAAGAAGTTCGCGCGAGAGGTGGAGAAGTGATCGCGATCGCCACCGAAGGCGACACCGAAATCCACAAGCACAGCAACCACGTCATCACCATCCCACACACCCTCGAACCGTTGCAGCCGTTGCTCAGCGTCGTGCCATTACAACTGATCGCCTACCACGCCGCGGTAGCGCGCGGCTGCAACGTCGACAAGCCACGCAATCTGGCGAAGAGCGTCACGGTCGAATAACCAAAAGCCGACCAACGACCCAGAAGCCATCCCCCGAAGCCGCGAATTTATTCGCGCAGAATCACGCGCCAATTCGTGAAAAACATCAACGACAAAACAACCAGTCCAACCGCGCTAACGATCGCCCCAACAGGCAACAACCGCGCCCGATATTCCAAAACCATCTCATGCTTTCCCGCCGACAACACGACTGCTTGAAGCGCGTGATCTGCTGCAACAACTTCGAATTCCTCATCGCTCGCTACCGATCGCGCCGACCAGCCGCGGGCGTATGCGTTGGTTATGACGACTGCAGCGCGCGTGTCGAGGTCGGCGGTGAGCTTGAGGGAATCGCTGTCGATCCATGATGCGCTGACAGAGCCGATCGATTCATTTGGAAGATTCTGATCTGTCTCCAAGATCACAATCTGTTTGGGATCGAAGCTGGGATCGAGAAGTGTCAACAGGCGTTGATCTCGATCGGTGACGACGATCGAATGCTTCGGAACAAATGCGAGCGGGGCGGGATCGGGAATTTCGATCGGCGCTTTGGATTGTTCTTGAAGGACAGCGCCCACGCGCAGCATCGCCAGCAATCGCCAATTCGACTCACGAAATCGCAGGTTCGGGGTTTCGGAGTCCGGCGATTGCGTGCTCGCCAGCGCGAGGACTTCGAACCAACGCTTTAGCACGAGTGGATCGACGCCCCACGCGCTTTCGAAACCCGAGCGCATTCCCTGATTCTGATCCGCCATTTGGTTGAAGATGACGCGCGCGTCTTTCCCGGCGACTTCGAGTGTTTGATTGGACGACTCGGAAAGCGGGCGATCGATGGCGACCGATTCGAGCTGGTTGCGATCAAAGCAAACCAATCCCGCGAGCGCAATCACAGACAACGCAATCGCCGACCAACGCCCGCGAAGCAGTGTCGCGCCAATGGCCGCGATGAACCACGGCAATGTCCAAAGCAATTGCCGCAGCGTGGCCTGGGCAAATTTCGACGCAACACTTGGATCACCGAGAACAGATTCGTACGCACTCTCGCGCGATCCAATCATTCGATTTAAGATGTCTCGCCAGATTCCATTCGATTTTGGATCAGTTCCTTCATAGGCAATCGAAGCAGCAATCAATAGTATGAAACTAAGAATGCCAACGCCGATGATTGCATGTCGCCGACCAAATCCCAATCGAAGTCGATCGACGCCGCGCGCAGCGAGCAGTGCAACAACGATCGAAACATAAAATAACAACTTCGACATACCCCGAAATTGCCCCCAGCCGGGGAAGTATGAATACAACAGTTCCCAAATTGGCGTGTCGTAGCCGATCGAAAGAATCACACCCACGAAAACCGCAATGATCGCAGGCCAGTTCGCGCGGCGATTCGCAATGCTGGTAGCGCCCACGATCGCCAGCACCAACACACCAACACCAAAAAACGCGGATGCTTCCCAATAAAACCCGCGGCCCCAGTAATCCGGTGTTTCTGGACGTACCCCGTTCGGCCGCCCGAACGCATCGGGCGCGACCGCTGTAATCAGGTTCTCACTCGGCAACGAGTAAGCTGCCGCAAAACCCGGCTCAAGCTTGCGCCCGCGAAGAAACTCGTTCGACACATCCAGCGCCGGCAGCCATTGGATCGCAGTCAGCATCAGCGCGAGCAAACCAATCAGCGACATCGATGCGGGGAATTTCCAATTTCGATTCGAGAGGCGAGTCCATCTGTAGATTGAATATAGAATCGAAAACAGAATCAGATAGTAAGTATACTGCGGATGCCCGCCGAGTAACGTCAGACTCAAACTAAGAATCCCAACAAACAGTGCGCGGCGATCAAATGGCTTTTCAACAAGTCGATCGATGCTCCACAACATGAGTGGAGTCCATGCCATGGAGGCAAAGTTTGCGTGCATGCTCCAATAGACGCGCGCGAACCATGTGCCGGCGCTGAAAACTATGATCGCACCTAGAATGCTGGAGAGATTGGAAACACCTCGCCCGCGCAGCCATAGCCACATTCCGATTCCGACGATGCTTGCGTGAAACCATAAATGGAGATTGAGCGTCACTTCAAGCGGTAGAATCAGGCCGATCCAGTTGGGTGGATAGAAGAGTGCCGATTGCCATCCTTCCAGAAATGGCACTCCGCCGAAAATGTGTGGATTCCACTCGGGCAGCTTCCCGTTTTTAAGATTCTCAAATGCGAACGCGCGCCACGGCGCGAACTGTTGATCGGCATCACCACCCGGCACGCCGATCAACTGTCCCGGCGTGAAGATCGCTGGAGCATGCAACGCCAACGCGTAGAGAACGATCGCCAGGATCGAAACCAGCGTCGGCCGGCGTTGGATGCGCGCGATCCAATTCATTGCTGCTGGCGTAACTGCGCCCCTTTCGCTTGGCAAGCTCTCAATCCTTCGGCCGTACGATTCATCACGAAAAGTTGGGAAAATTGCAGGCGACGGGTACGCTTTCCGGTTGATTGTGAACTTTGGATTCTTCAGAAATGCTTCATGCCGCCCTGGCGTCAACGATTGCTTGATCTCTTTCTCTCGCCACGAATCCGTCCGTGGGCGATGGCGACGCCAATTCTGGTGTTGCTCTTTGCATTGCCGTTGTTGCGTCCGCTGATCGCGCCCGCAGGCGCGACGCCGACTGAGCGTTTGTTGCTGGAGAGCGTTCAATCACTCGTTGAGGGGCGAAACCTCGCGCTCGATCCGGTGTGGGAAGGCGAAGCGGGCACAGTCACGATCGAAGGTAAAACATTCGCGGCGCGTCCGCCTGTGTTTGCTGTCGTGTTGGCGGGGCCGGCGTGGATCCTCGAACAATATGGTTACGAATTCGATCGTGATGAATCGAAGTTCTCATTCTTTCTCACACTCGTTGGCGTGGTGATCCCGACTGCAGTCGGTGCGGGCGTGGTCTATCGCATGGGTCGATTGTTCGAACTCTCACGCCCCATGCGTTCGTTGCTCGCAGTGTTGTGCGTGATGGCGAGTGGGTGGATCAGCTATTCGACCGTGTTAAATCCACACGCGCCGGCAGCGGCTTGTGTGATGCTTTCGATCGCGACGATTCTGTACGTCTGCGCCGCGCGTCGGCCTGGGCGAGTGATTTGGATGTTGATCCTCACCGGCCAACTCGCGTCGCTGGCGTTTGCGTTTGATCCGTGGACAGCGCCGATCGTGGTGCCACTGGCGCTCGTGATTCTGGTGGCGCGGTTTTCGATCACGCTTCGATTGGTCGGCGTGTTGATGATGACGCTCGGTGCGATGCCGGTCATCTGGCTTCACTGTGCGTGGTCGCTCTCGACATTCGATTCAATCTTCCCACCGAGTTCGATCGCGCTCCTGCGTGAAATGACCGGCAGCGCGGATGAAACTTTCTGGCAACGCATCGGTTCGCTCGCGCGCGGATTGTGGGTTTCGCTCATCGGGCGGCATGGAATTTTCACCCATTTCCCGCTGCTAATCGCTGCGATCGTCGGCCTCATCGTCGTGCTTCGTCGCCACTGGCCGATGCACGCGAAGATGCTCGCGGCGGTCACGTTTGTGGCGGCGATTACGATCATCATGATGTCGGCCACGCAGCCGAGCCGGCTCGATGGATCGATGTTCGCGCTGACGTCGGCGGTCACGTTGCTTCCGCTCATGATGTTCTGGCTCGGCGCGCTATTGCGTCGCCCGTTCTCCGCACCGGTTCGTGTCACGCTGATCGCCCTCGGATCGATGAGCGTTTTCATCTCCTTCGCTGGCGCTCGCGGGCCGATGCCGATCACGCGTTACCCGAGCCACACCGCGCTCGGTGCAATCGAAAGATGGATCGAGACCGATGCCGAACCCGCGAATTCATCGATGGCCGCAGCCCGATAGTTGTCGTTTGAAATTCCATCTGTAACCTCGACGCAATGACGAAGCGTCTTCAACTCGATCGACTCGAATCGCGCCGCCTGCTCTCCTTCGGCGAACTGCCCGCGGCGCTCTTTGGAACGGAATACGACAGCATCGATGCGATCGCCGCGCGACCCGATGGCTCGTTCGTCGCCGCCGGTCTTTTTCATTCCACAAAGTTCACTGAAGACGGCCCAACAGTTGAATCGTCCGCCGACACCGACATCTGGGTCGCGGGCTTCGACGCCTCGGGCGACCTTCAATGGCATTTCACCTTCGGCGGAGATGCAGACGAAATCGAAACCGACGAGGGCCGCGCGGATTTCGTAGCCTGGCCGAAGCGCGCGGGTGATCCGTTTCCGTACGGTGTCAGCGCTTATCCGCGCACCATGGGCGAGATGGTGAGCGACATCACCTTCGATCAAAACGGCAACATCTATCTCGCCGGAATTTTTCGAGGCGTGATTGAGTTGGATCGTGGCGATGTCGACACCACGCTCTCATCCAACGCAGGCGATGATTTTTACGATTCGTTCGTGATGAAACTTTCGCCCGGTGGCAACGCACGATCGGTCTTCACGTTCGGCGGGCCGTTCAACGACATCGTGACGGATATCGAAATCGATTCAGAAAACTGCATCTTCGTTTCCGGATCGTTCGAACGTCAGGCAGATTTTCAGCCAGGAAAAGCGACGATTTTGAAGGAACCCGTCGGCCGTGGCGACGGCTTCATCGCGCGCTACACGCCCAACGGAAAGCTCAATCGCTTCACACAATTCGGCGGCGATGCTACCGACGCTCGCCAGCTCGACGCCGTGAACGACATCGCCCTGAAGCCCGATGGAAGCGTGGCCGCCGTCGGAACGTTCGCCTATCGAACCGACTTCGATCCAGGTCCGGGCACACTCATCCGCAACCCCGGCCGATCCACCAACGCGTTCACGCTTCTGCTCACGAGCAAGGGCAAACTCGATTGGGTGCAGACCCAGGGTGATGAAGATGAGTTCGAAGGCAACCGCGCGGTGGCGATCGGACGCAACGGCGATGTCTACACCGTCGGATATTTTTCAGACGAAGTCGACCTCGCGCCGTTCGGTGAAGACCCGATGGAGTTCCGCGCGTACGACGACGACATCGATAGCGACGATGCCGGCGAATACACCGATCTGTTTCTGAATCGCTTCGATGGTGATGACGGTGAATGGAAACTCATCAAGCAGATCGGCGGAACGGGTTACGAACTCGTGTCGCATCTCGATGTAGATTTCGAAGGCAACCTCGTGCTTAGCGGCTCGTTCTTTGGCATCGCCGATTTCGATCCATCATCGAGAACCGCTTTCGTCCAGACCCCCGAAAGCGGCAACGACGACGCCAACGTCGCCGACCGCGACAACGCCTACAGCGGATTCGCCGCGCGGTACTCGCCCAATCTCGTCTTCAAGAATGTTGAAGAAGTTGACGGCGACAACGAAGGCGACGTCTTCCTGCTCGGCTCATCGCTCGACGGCAACGGCAACATGATCGCCGGCGGCCGTTTCAACGAATCCTTCAGCGTGGTCGGCCAGACTTCGAGAATTCATGCGCCGGATGTGCGTGGAGAGAATGAGGATGGGTGGCTGGCGGGGATTGAGATTTGATTGGTGGGATTGAAATTCTGGTCGCCGCGTCGTCAAAGAAGTTAGATCCGTCATGGAGGATGCCACAGGTTGGTATTCCAACCTGTGGAGAGACGACGGAATCAGCGAGACGATCCGAAATCGGTCGACTATTGAATGGGGAAGATTCCTCACAGGTTTGGGTACTAACCTGTGGCACCCGGCCAGACTCCGAGAATTCATGCGCCGGATGTGCGTGGAGAGAATGAGGATGGGTGGCTGGCGGGGATTGAGATCTGATTATCGTTCGCCCATTTCAGATTCAATTTGGGTGCCACGGTCGGTACGTCCGCCCGTGCCACTGCGGCGAAATTCCCACTCCGGAGCGCACGGGCGGAGTACCGACCGTGGCACCCAATCAGTCGTGATCGATGGCACCCGGCATCAACCGCGCAACGGTTGAAGGCAACCGCGCGATTGTTGAATCCAACGCCGCGGCGATTGCTCGCGGGCAGCGCAGCGCCGAATCCATTCGCTGCGAATCAGTTTGAAAATTTGGAGTCATCCCGACATCAGGAATGACTCGATGGGCCTACGAGTCGCTGGCGGGAGATTCGCATGCGGCATTCTCCAAAAGCGATTTTCGGCGGTCAACGCTGCGACTAATCTGCTCAAGTATTTCCACTGAGCATGGTCTGAAACGAGTCATGCCGTTACAGTCGGGCGCTCGCGTTTCAGGTAACTTAAATTTCGACAAAGGAGTTCCGCATGCCATCCTACAAGACGCTTCTTGTTGGCATTGATCTTCACGAAGGTAGCGCTGGAGCATTGCAGAGTGCGCTGCGCATCGGGACTCAAAGTCAGGCGAGAATTCATGCGCTGTATGTGATTGAAGATTCGATCGTGCATGATCTGCAGGTTGGATTGAAGCGCATGGAGGTTGATCTTCTGGATAGCCTGAAGTCGGATGCGCGGGCGGCCTGGAAGCAGTTCACGCAAGACATGCCCGAGGCGGGAGCGGTTTCGTTTGATGTTCAGATTGCTCATCCCGCAGTCGCATTGACGAAAGAGGCCGAAAGGTTGCAGGCTGATCTATTGGTGCTTGGAACAGAAAAGCCGGGCCGTGTCGGCGCGACGGTGCTCGAAATGGCCTGCCTGCGAAAATCGCCCTGCGATGTTTTGATCGCGCGGCAGGTGCCTCCAGAGCCGTTCAAGAACATCGTTGCCTGTGTCGATTTTTCCGAACACTCCCGACAGGTTCTCGAACGGGCCAGCAAGCTGGCAGCGATGGAAAACGCAAAGCTCACCGCGCTGCATGTATTCCATGGCCCGTGGCACAAGCTGCACTACCGCGCTCCAACGCCGGAAGCATCACCGAAGTTCGAACGAGAGTACGTCGAAATGCTCAACCGACGGCTCAGCGAATTCTCCAAGGCCGCCGGCGATGCGAATACAAACGTACTACTTCGCGAGCATTCCAATGACGGCGATGGCATCATTCGGGAATCGCGCAGGTTGGATGCCGATCTGATCGTGGTCGGTTCAAAGGGTCGATCGATGCTGGCTGACATGTTTTTGGGTCGCACTGCCGAGCGCGTTCTGCGCGAGACGAGTTGCTCGGTTTTGGTCATCAAGTCGGATGGAAGGAATTGATCCGACACATCTTCAATCTTGAATCGTTTCACACCCGCGCATCAGGCATTGCATGACGCAGGCCATCATCCAGTTTCTTCTGAGCGCTTCAGTCATCGTTGTTGCTGGAACGATCCTGACGCGCAGCGCCGATGCAATTGCTGATCGCCTGAAGCTCGGACGACTTTTGGCCGGCATGATTTTTCTCGCAACGGCCACGTCGCTCCCCGAACTGGTGGTTGATGTCAGCGCGATTCGAATCGGTGAACCCGATCTGGCAGTGGGTGATTTGCTCGGAAGCAGCCTGATGAACCTGTTGATTCTCGCGGTGCTCGACCTGATGCACCGATCGCGCAGCGGGATGCTCTCGCGCATGTCGGCTGCGCATGCGCTCTCGGGCACGATGAGCATCGCGCTGACCGCGCTGGCTGCGCTCACGATCATTTCAGGCAAGCAGCTGGCGGACATCCAGTTCGCAGGTATTGGGGTTGGCGGATGGATGATTGTGCTGGCGTTTCTGCTCGTGATGCGTCTGGTTTTCTTCGATCAGAAGATGGCCGCCGAGCAGACCCCACTCAAGTTGATGCCCGAGAATGAAAAGCAGATGTCGCTGCCGCGCGCCGCCACCGGCTACATCGGCGCGGCAGTGGCGATCGTGCTCGCCGGACCGTTTCTTGCCCGCTCGGCATCGATCATCGCTGACGAATCGGGCCTCGGCGGGACTTTCGTCGGCTCGACTTTCGTTGCCCTCTGCACCTCGCTGCCCGAACTCGTCACATCGCTGGTTGCTTTGAGAATGGGCGCGTTCGATCTCGCTGTCGGAAACATCTATGGAAGCAATTCGTTCAACATGGTTCTGCTCGCGCCGCTCGACGCGGTCCATTCCGGCCCACTTTTCGCATCCATTTCCACGAGCCATCTCGTGACTGCCATGGCGACGATCCTCATCACGTCAGTCGCCATCGCGGGCCAACTTTACCACGCCGAACGCCGCAAGCGTTTCATCGAACCGGATGCAACCACCATCATCGCGCTCATCATTCTGACGTTCGTGTTTCTTTACTTTCTACCAATCCACTAATCACTTAGTGCGCCTGCACGCGTCCCGACTCAACCAGCTGCCGCTCTCAGGTTCCCTGATTTCTGTTGATATTTCCGCCCCCGTACGATAGCGATTCACGTAACGGAGTTTGTTATGTCGGATCAGCCCATTCAGCCGTCCAAGC
>Ga0138256_10007863_pt1 | contig 11237 bp, 10 predicted proteins | sample KNB2016incub_MG_FD_105486 | JGI IMG/M metagenome (GOLD analysis project Ga0138256, IMG submission 105486) | Active sludge microbial communities from wastewater in Klosterneuburg, Austria - KNB2014incub_MG | ecosystem: Engineered > WWTP > Activated sludge > Unclassified | place: Austria...
GACGCGTATGCCGGCCTCGTCCAGGACTCCGGCCAACCGTTGCGCCAGCGCCAGATCCAGGCGCCCGCTGAACTCCAGCAGCACCTGGGCGTCCCCGAAGAAGCCGCCGCCGCGCCCGGCAAGTTGTGACCGCAAGCTGGCCTCGGCCTCTGCCGGATCACAGCGCGGCGCGATGCTCAAGCGCAGCCCGCGGCCGCGGCCCTTCAGCTGCACGGGCGGCCGATCTGGCGTCGGCAGTTCGCGGGTAGCGGAGGGGGGGATGCCGTTCATGGCTGGGTCTCCTGAAGTTCGGTCGCTGCCGCGGTGGGGCTCTGATCCGCGTGGGGTTCGGACGCGCCGGCGGCTGTGGCACCGGCATCGGAGCTTGCGACTCCGACATCCGGCAGATGGAACCAGGCGCGCAGGATCTCAGCAGCGATGGGTGCGGCCACCTCCGAACCTTGGATCACCTTGCTGAGGCCTGATCCGTCGACCAGAACCGCCAAGGCGATTTCGGGATTCTCGTAGGGAGCGAAGGCGATGAACCAGGCATGGGTCAGGAGGTAGCCTCCTTCTTTGGTGCGCCGGCAATCCCAAACATCGTCGGTCAGGTCGTCGGGGCTGCCGTTGTCCGAAGCGCGGTAGCCTTCACAGAACTCCGCCGTGCCCGTCTTGCCGGCCGCGCGGGCCTGCTCTGGGATTCCCGTCCAAGACGATCTGGCCGTGCCGTAGGTGACCGTGCCCCGCATGCCTTCGCGTACGACCGCGATGTGCCGGGGATCCACGGGCAGCCGGCGGATCGCCTCGGCACGAGCGCCCACCGGCTGCCCTGGGATTGCGTTGCCGTCGGCGTCGGTCACTTGCTCCACCACCCGCGGCCGCCAGAGCGTGCCCCCGTTGGCCAGGGCTGCCGCCACGTTGGCCATCTGCAGCGGCGTCACCCGTGCGTAGCTCTGGCCGATACCCATGATGTAGGTCTGGCCGGTGGTCCAGATGTCGCCCGAGGTTTCCTTGAGCCAGCTGGCGGATGGCACCAGTCCCTCCGCCTCGCCCAGCAGGTCGATGCCAGTCGGCGCGCCCAGCCCGAAGGCGCGCGCGTAGTCGGCCAGCCGCTCGCTGCCCAGACCGTTCACTTCCGGACGGCCCGTGGCCTGGCCGCCGGATACCTCATAGAAGAACACATCACAGGAGTTGGCGATGGCGCCGCGTACGTCCTGGGCGCCATGCGCTCCCTGGCCCAGAATCCAGCACACGTAGGGATACGAGGTGCCTGGATCGTATTGGTTGACAATGCTGATCAACCCGGGGCAGACAATCCGCCGCCGTTCGTCGATCACCCCTTCCTGCAGCCCCGCCGCAGCCGTGATGACCTTGAAGGTAGAACCGGGGGCGTACTGGCCGCTGAGGGCGCGGTTGAGCAGCGGGCGATCCGGGTCTTCGATCAAGGCCCCGTACTGTTCGGGACTGGCGCCGGTTGAGAAGAGGTTGTTGTCGAACGTGGGTAGCGAGACCAGGGCGCGCACCGCGCCGTCTCGAGGGTCGATGGCCACCACGGCGCCGCTCCTTGCCCCCACCTTGTTCAAGCCGCGGCTGAGCGCGGCCTCCGCCGCCTGCTGGAACTCCAGGTCAAGGGTCAGGTGCAGGCTGTGTCCGGGCACCGGCTGCCGACGCTGCTCCAATTGCTGTACCTCCTGGCCCATGGCGTCGACCATCACCACCTTCTCGCCCTTGGTGCCCCGTAGGTCTGATTCGAAGGCGTATTCGATGCCGGTTCGTCCAACGGCGTCTTGCCGTTGGTAGCCTCTTGCCAGGTAAGGGTCCAAGGATTCGCGCGGTATGCTGCCGGTGAAACCGAGAAGGTGCGCGAGGCTGGGGCCGGCCGGGTACTCGCGCACCGATGACTCACCGATGAGCACGCCGGGAAGCTCAACCTCGTCTTCCATAAGGGTGAAGGCTGCTTCGCGGGGGACGTTGCGGGCCACAGTCAGAGCCGACCAGGTGGGCACGAAGGCGCCACTCTCGTCGAGCAGCAGCCTCCAGATGGCCTCCTTGCGCGCGAGGATCGACGCTTGCGTCGGGTCACGATGATCGGCGGAAGACAATACCTGGGCCACCCGCCACAGGACCTGGTCGCGCGCTGCCGAATCCTTTGGCAAGGCCGCGGGAACCATCCGCAGGGCGAATTGCGGCCGGTTCAAAACCACGCGCCGGCCGGCGCGGTCATAGATCACCCCCCGGTCCGCTTCCAGTTCGCGGAGGGCGAAGCGATTCTGAGCGGCTTTCTGACGGAGTTCCGCGCCGCGTACGATCTGCAGTTGCCACAAACGTAGTCCGAGCACCGCCAAGATGACCATGGGCATGAGGCGCAGCCAGCGCAGCCGCGTGCCAAGCAGCTGCTGCATCCGCCGCGGGGACGGGGGTGCCATGGCTAGCGTTCCCAACCCATGCTCGGCGGCGCCAGCCACCGAACCAGCATTCGGAGCGGGGCAAAGACGACCGGCAACCACAAGAGATTGACCAAGGTGGCGCGCAGAGCGATACCGGCCAGCAGCTGGGGCGTCCAGAGACCGCTTTCCGCCCAACGCCCGGCCAGGAGCAGCTGCACGCCCAGGTGCAGCAGACTGCCCAGGGCGGTGAGGGCTGCGGTCAGCGCCAGACCGCCGGTGAAGACCCGCCGCCGACCCAAGCCGGCCAGGAGCACCACGCTGAGCAGTGGCAGGCTATAGGCGGCGAAGCTGCCTGAGCGCCAGTCGAGGAGCCAGCCCATCAGCAGCGCCCACCAGGCCGCCTGCTCGGGGCCGAGCAGCAAGCAGGCACATACCGCCACGAGGAGCGGAAGGTTGGGGATGGCTCCGTCGAGGGCGGCAGCGGGCATCGCCGAGAGCTGCAGCTGCACCGCGCCTGTGAGCATCAGGGCCAACAGGAGAGGTCTCACGGGAGGCGGTTCGCATCTCCGCTGAGCAGCGGGTCGACGTCATCCGGGGCGCCGTCTGCGCCGGGGTCGCCGGAGCCTTGCGCGCTGGGCCGCCAGGCCGTGACGACCATCACCAGCTCCAACGCGTCGAAGTCCACCGATGGACGGATGGAAGCTTCCTGCCATTTGGCCACATCGTTCTGGCGCACCTTCACCACCTGGCCGATCGTGATCTGGCCGGGAAAGCGCTGGCTCATTCCGCTGGTTTCGACGATGTCACCCACCTGGACGTTGGGCGGTCCTCCCTCCGGATCCTGGGGAATATGGCGCATGACCAGATCCCCTCCCGGAAGGCCGAAGACAATGCCCGTCGCTTGGGAACGGCCGATGCGGCCACGGATGCGACTTCGCGGATGGGTGATCAACATCACGTCGCTCCAGCGCTCGTCGAGCCGCAGCACCTGGCCCACCAACCCACGGTGGCTGACGACGGTCATGCGCTCCGCCACACCGTCACGGCTGCCGATGTCCATCTTGATGCTACGCAGGACCGGACCCGGCTCAGCGGCGATGCTCCGACCAACGATGCTGGCGCCTTCCAGGTCGAGGTCCGGACGAAGTCGGCGGAAGCCCAGCTGCTCGCGAAGCTCCCGATTCTCGCGCTTGAGGTCGTCCAGCTGTTGGGTCTCCACCTGCAAGCGGTCGAGTTCAGCGGACAGGCGGCGCACCTCCTCGCGAAGGCTGACGGCATCCTGGCCGGGTTGCGCGAGCAGACGCAGCCTCGCCGCCGCGAAACTCAAGCCGGACTGCAGGGGAGACAGCGCCCGATCGACGCGCGCCGCCACCATGTCTGCTCCGGGCACGAGGCGCAGGAGGGCGCTGGCCAGCCAAACCAGGGCCAGCGAGGCCAGCATCAGTGACGGTCGCTGCCGACGGCGGTTCATGGCCGGGCGCGAAGGATCGGTGGCCGGCGTCTCAGCCGGCGCGGGCCATGGGGGCGCGCTGGCTGCTGGCCAGAACCTTGGCCAGGCTGTCCAGGTCCTCCAAGACCAGACCGGCGCCGCGCGCGACGCAGGCGATGGGCTGGCGGGCCACCTTTACCGGTACCCGCGTCTCCTCTTCCAGACGCCGGGCAAGCCCTCTCAGGAGGGCGCCGCCGCCCGCGAGCATGATGCCGTGCTCCATGATGTCGGCGACCAACTCAGGTGGTGTCTCGTCCAAGGTGTCCTTGGTCACGTCGATGATCGCCTGCACCGGTCCGGCGATGGCTTCGCGGATCTCGATGGAAGAGACCTCAACCGACTGTGGCAGTCCGCTGAGGAGGCTCCGCCCGCGCATGGTCATGGTCAGTTCCTCGTCCAACGGCCATGCGGAGCCGATCTCGCACTTGATGTTCTCGGCCATGCGCTCGCCGATCGCCAGATTGTAGCGGCTGCGGGCGTACGCGATGATGGCTTCGTCCAGCTCATCGCCCGCCACCCGCAGGCTGCGAGCAACCACCATGCCGCCGAGCGAGATGACGGCGACCTCGGAAGTGCCGCCGCCGATGTCGACGATCATGCTGCCCATGGAGGCGGTCACCGGCAGGCCGGCGCCGATGGCCGCGGCCATCGGTTCCTCGATCAAGAAGGCCTGCCGGGCGCCGGCGGAGAGCGCCGCGTCTTCGACGGCGCGCTTTTCCACTTCGGTCACCCCGCTGGGGATGCCGATCACCACCCGTGGCTTGGGCATGGGGTTGATGGAGCGGGCATGCACCTTGTGGATGAAGTAATGCAGCATCTTCTCGGTGATGTCGAAGTCGGAGATCACGCCGTCGCGCAACGGACGTATGGCGACGATGTTGGCCGGCGTTCGGCCGACCATCTTCTTGGCTTCGGAACCGATAGCGAGCACCCGCCGAGACCGCTTGTCGATTGCGACGACCGACGGTTCATTGATGATGATGCCTTCGCCGCGGACCATCACCAGGGTGTTGGCGGTCCCCAGGTCGATGCCGATATCGCGCGAGAAAAAACCTAGGAGCGAATTGAGCGGGCTGAACACTAGGCGTACTCCAGGAACTCCAGGGAATGGGCCTGCCGGTCGCCAGATAGCACGACCGCCGGAACCTCAAGAGTATACCACGCCCGCCGACCCGCCCTTGTACGCGCGTCGTCCCGCATCTGGGCCGGCGGTCGTGCCGGCCCAGGACATCAGGCGACGATGAAGTCGATGTGCAACGGGTGGAGGCGCGTCACGTGCTGCTGTAGCGCCTGGATTCGGACGCCTCGCGGCGTGTCGTCGCCGGCGATGTGCATCTCGATGGTCTTGGTGGTGCCGGCGGCCTGGGCGACCTTCAAGAACGCTTTGGTGTCCACCTGCAACGACACCGGGTCGTGCCCGTTGCCGTATAAGACGGCTGGGGTCATCGCAGATCGTCGCAGCGGCCCGAGATGGCGGCCGTGCACGTTGCGGGGCTCAGCATGCAGCACAATGGCGTCCGACATGGCTAGGTTCTCCTGAATGGCGCGGCCCGCGGCCCGCGGCCCGACGTTCTTAGGCAGTTTGCCGATGATTCAAGCCGTCAATGATAACCGGCCCTTGCCCCGGTGGTCAAGATGCGGCAGGAACTAGCCGGTGCGCGGCGCGCGGACCGGGCTTGCCTTGCACGGTGCGGCGCCGCGGATATCATGGTGGCGTTCATCTCTGCCGGCTGTCCCCGCAACCCCGGGCTGCTGCATGCCCTTCAACCATCGCCATCCTGGAGCACCACCGCCATGAGCGTTCCCTCAGACCTCTCCATCGCCCAGGCCGCGCGCCTGGAACCCATCGAGACCATCGCCGCCAAGCTGGCTCTTGGCGCCGGCGACCTGGACCGCTATGGCGATTTCATGGCGAAGATCCGCCTCGAGGCGCTGCCCCGTCTTCAGGCGGAGCGGCCCCTGGGTCGGTACATCCTCGTGACGGCCATCACCCCCACGCCCCTCGGCGAGGGGAAGACCACCACCACCGTGGGCCTGGCCCAGGCCCTCAACCGCATCGGCAAATCGGCGGTCCTGGCCATTCGCCAGCCCTCGATGGGCCCGACCTTCGGCATCAAGGGCGGCGCGGCAGGCGGCGGATACAGCCAGGTGGTGCCCATGAGCGACATCAATCTGCACCTCACCGGCGACCTGCATGCCGTAACTGCGGCCAACAACCTGCTGGCGGCAATGATCGACAACCACCTGTACCATGGCAACGCCCTGGGCATTGACCCCCACGCCATCACCTGGAAACGGGTGTTGGACGTCAGCGATCGGGTGTTACGCAATGTGATCGTGGGCCTGGGCGCCCGGGGGGACGGTCCGCCGCGGCAGACCGGTTTCGACATCGCCGTGGCTTCGGAGGTGATGGCCATCCTGGCCTTGACCACTTCCCTCAGGGATCTCCGGGAGCGCATGGGCCGCGTCGTCTTCGGCTATGGCCGCGACGGAAAGCCCATCACCGCCGAAGATCTGAAGGCCGCCGGAGCCATGACCGTCCTGATGAAGGACGCCCTCAAGCCGACCCTGGTGCAGACCCTGGAGCAGGGACCGGCGTTGGTGCACGCCGGCCCATTCGCCAACATTGCCCATGGCAACAGCTCGATCCTGGCGGACCTCTTCGGCACGCGGGGGGCGGACTACTGCGTGACCGAGGCCGGCTTCGGTGCGGATATCGGCGCCGAGAAGTTCTTCAACATCAAGTGCCGGGCCAGTGGCCTGCGACCGGACGCCGCCGTCCTCGTCACCACGGTGCGGGCGATGAAGCTGCATTCGGGCAAACACAAAGTGACACCCGGCAAGCCCCTTCCGGAGGCCATGTTGGCCGAGAACGTAGAGGATGTCCTGGCCGGTTGCAGCAACCTGGCCAAGCAGGTGGCCAACCTGCAGCGGCACGGCGTGACGCCGGTGGTCTGCATCAATTTCTTCGCGACCGACCACGCTTCAGAGGTCGAGGCCATCCAGCGCTTCGCGGCGCAGCTGGGCGTGCGCTCGGCGGTCAGCCGACACTGGGCGGAAGGTGGTGCCGGCGCGGAGGCGTTGGCGCGCGCGGTGGTGGAGGCGGCCGAGGAGCCTTCCACCTTCCGGGTTCTCTACGAACTGGACCAGCCCGTCAAGACCAAGATCCAGACCATCGCCCGCGAGATCTACGGTGCCGACGATGTGGAATACAGCTCGGAGGCGGACAAGCAGATCGCCCGTTACGAACAGGCGGGCCTCGGCGGATTGCCCATCTGCATGGCCAAGACCCACCTCTCGCTCTCCGACGACCCGAAGAAGCTTGGCGCGCCGATGGGATTCAACGTGTCTGTCCGCGAGGTACGCGCCAGCGCCGGAGCCGGCTTCCTCAGCCCACTCCTGGGCGAGATGCGGACCATGCCCGGTCTTCCGAGCCACCCCGCAGCCGAGAACGTGGACATCGACCTGGAGACGGGCGAGATCGTGGGGCTGTTCTAACCGGCGGGTCGGCGACAGCCGTGGCGGACCCGACAGGGGAGGGCGCGACACGCGGAGAGGGTAGCCGCCGGTCGCCCTCCGCCCGCTTGCGTGCCGCCTCCGGCCGGCCTGTCGTTTCGCCGCTCCACGTTGCGCCTCCGGACCGCGGCCCCGCGGACGCGCGGACGGACCAGCGCATCGAGACCGAGCTGGCCGGCTGGCCCTGCCACTTCGTCACCACCTTCGGTCTCTTCTCGCCGCGCGAGATCGATGCCGGAACCAGGCTGTTGGTGGCGCAGTTGGCGCCGGAGCCCGACGACGACTGCCTTGACCTGGGCTGCGGCTATGGGCCGATCGGTTGCTACCTGGCGGCGCGAGCCCCGCGCGGCCGCACGCTGATGGTCGATCGAGACTTCGTAGCGGTGGACTACGCCCTCCGGAATGCCGCGGCCAACGGCTTGACCAATGCCGACGCCATGTTGTCCAACGGGTTGGCACAGGTGGGCGATCGCCGTTTCGACCTGATTGCCAGCAACCTGCCGGCCAAGGTCGGACGCGAGCTGTACACCATCTTCCTCGAGGATGCATGGTCTCATCTGAAACCGGGCGGCTGCTTTCAAGCCGTCCTCATTCGGCAGCTCTGGCCGGCGCTCCGCCGCGAGGCAGAGCGCGTGTTCGGCCAGGTGGAGAAGCAGCGTGAGGGCCCCAAGCACATCGTCTTCCGGGCTCGTCGATCCGCCCCCTGATGGCTGCGGCTCATCGTTCACTCAGCCAGGCCCGTATAATCCTGGTTCATGGACATCAAACCCCACCTCAAGGTCATGGGCCTCATCCTCAGCATCATGGTGCTGGTGACCGTCGTCACTGCGATGGTCGCCTTGCGGTTGCGGGCAGGAAGTGCGTTGTCGGCTGTTGCGGCACCGACCGTGGCTGCGGCTGACGTAGCCGCGGCCGGCGCTACGACCGCCGCCTCCGGCAATGCCGCGTCGGTCGGCAACACCTCTGCGTCGGCGGGCGGGCAATGCAGTTCTGGCGCCAGCTCGCTGGTTGAGAGCCAGGCCCTGCAAGGCGACATCAGCATCGGCCTGGAACCCCTGCAGATGCCCGTCGGCACCCGCGCCGCCCCGTAAGTCCCTGGGCGGCGCGGCCCGTCAAGCGGAACGCCGCCGGTTCATCCGCCCGACGGGGCCCGGTCCTCGCCGCGAACTCAGGAGCGCCAGCATGGCCAGCGAAACCCGAAGGCTGCGCGAGGAGCTGCTGCGGCGCGGCGTCCGCATCCCCGCTCCGGAGGCCGTGGTCCTGGAAGACCTGGACCCTGAGCGCATCGCTCCGGGCGTGGTCCTCCATCCCGGGACCACCCTGCGCGGCCGGCGCACCTTGCTGGGTCCGGGTTCCGAGCTGGGGTTGGCCGGCGGCGGCTGCTTTCACGACATCGGCTGCGGGCGAGCGGTGCAGCTCTGGGGCGGACATCACCAGGATGCCGTCTACCTGGACGGCGTGCGTCTGCGCGGCCAGGCCGAAGTGCGTGCTGGAACCGTCCTGGAGGAAGGCTGCCAGGGGGGGCAGCATGTGGGGTTCAAGATGACCGTGTTCCTGGCCAACACCGTGGCCGGCAGCCTCGTCAATTTCTGCGATGCCATCGTGGCCGGCGGGCCGTCGGCGGCCGCCCATAGCGAGATCGGCAGCTGCACGGCGCTCTACAACTTCAGCCTGCAGGGCGACAAATGGGCCTCTATCTTCGGCGATCCGGTCGCCGGTCTCATCGGGCGATCCGCTCCCGTGTTCATCGGCGGGCAGTCACAGGTGGTCAGCCCCGTGCGCATCGGTCCCGGCACCGCCATCGCCGCTGGGGCTGCCGTGCGGCGGGATGTGCCGGGTGGTCGCCTCTATGCCGAGGCCGGTCCGGTGTTCGACCAGCCCTTGGACGCTGTGCTGTACGGGCCTCTCGACCGAAAGGTGGCGGTGACCAAGGCGGTCATCGCCAGCCTGGACGCTATCGCTCATTGGTACGATGCCGTCCGCGGTCCTTGGGCCGCGGCCGCGGAGAACGCGTGGGAGCCGGAACTCTGCCGCATGGCGGCGCGGCAGCTGCGGGCCGGCATCGCCGAGCGCATCCAGCGGCTCGAGCGGCTGGTCGGCCGGCTTCCGGCGTCGATCGATGGCCATCGGCGACAGCTGGAACTCGCCGATGGCGGCGACCGAAGGGATTGGCATCAGGCCTGTCTCGATGAGCAGTTGCGGCTCATGGCGGATTGGTCCTCGCTGCGCCGCGGTTTCCCGGAGCCCGGTCCGGGGCCGAGCCGGCCAAGCGCCGTCGTCGCCCCTTCGGCGGCCCCTGGACGTGACTTCGGAGCGCAGGCCGCAGATCGGCCTCTCGATCGGCTTGCCGCGTCCCTGGTGCAGCTTCGCCGCCAGGGACGCACGGAGAGCTTCCAGCAGGCGGTGGCGACCGTGGATGCCGAGCTACTGGATGAGGTGGCGGCAGCGTTGGCCGCGGGGGTCCGGAACGCGTCCTGAGCCGCGGATCGCGATCCGATCAGCGGTCACTGCCATCGCGGTGGGCGGAAGCGCAGCCGCCAGAGCCATCCGACCGGATAACCCAGCATCTTGGCGGCGTCGCCCCAAACGCGGATGAGCGGCAGGCTGGCCGTGGCCACCAGCCGTTGCGGCCAGTCGAGGGACGACCATTGCCCGATCAGGCGCTGCAGGGGACGCGCCACCATGCTCGCCAGACCAGCCGCCAGCAGCAGCCCGGCCAGGACAGACCCCGGAGGGCCAGCGGTCAACGCCGCGGTGGCCAGGACCGGTACGACGATCAGATAGGTGACGTAGCGGATGGCGTGCCGACGAGCCCACAGGTTCGCTTTGCCGTCGCCGCGGGCGTAGCGGTAGTACTGCCGGCCGAAGGCGAGCCAAGAGGGGCGCGGCCGGAAATGCGCTACCGCCTCGGGCGCGAAGGCCGGACGGCCGGCCTGGGTGATCATCCGCAGGTCGAAGATGAGGTCTTCGCAGTAATCCAGCCATTCGGGATAGCCGCCCGCGGCCAGGGCATCAGCCCGGCGAAAGGCCACCGAGCGGCTGGAGGGCAGGAACACCGACGGATCGATGTCGCGCAGTTCGGGTAGGGTAACGGCGCCCAGAGCGGTCTCGAAGGCGCCATGAGGGTCGCTGGCGAAGAAGCCGGCGACCCAGGCCGCCCCTGTGTCCGCCGGAGCCATGAGCCGCTCCAGCCAACGTGGCTCCAACCAGACCCCGGCGTCGGTCGCGGCGATCCACGGTTCCAGGGCCGCATCGATGGCCAGGTTCCTCCCTGCGGCGATGTTGGCTCCCGGCGCGCTGATCACCCGGAGCGGGATGGCGGGGGGCCAGGTCGAGGAAGCACCGCCGCCACTCGCGCCTTCGCCACTCACGTCCTTTGCGCCGACCGTCAGAAGGCGCTCCAATGTGCCATCGGTCGACCCGCCGTCCACCACCACCACCTCAGCGGGCGGCAGCGTCTGGGCCGCAAGTCCGGCCAGCAGACGGTCGATGGACGTGATCTCGTTGAAGACGGTGACGATGACCGAGACGCGTACTTGGGACATGGGCGATCTTATAGCATAGGCTGCGACGGGGCCGCAGCCGATGCTGGGTTGGCGGCGGTTGTGGTCCACCACGCTCCCGGTCGCGAGTCGACGGCGTCCACACATCGCCCGAACTGCGCTCGAACTGCGTGCCGCCGCCCCAGAGGGCATACAATCAGGTCATGCATCCGCCCCTGTCTGGATCGTCCGTGAACAGCTCCGCGTCCCTCCGCCGGGATCTGCCGCCCAGCCCAGACCTCATCGCCTGGCGTCTGGCGCCCCGTCAGCGCTGGATCCTGGCTGAACCGACCGCGGCCACCGACCGCTTGATCGCCCAGATGC
>Ga0138256_10007864_pt1 | contig 11236 bp, 5 predicted proteins | sample KNB2016incub_MG_FD_105486 | JGI IMG/M metagenome (GOLD analysis project Ga0138256, IMG submission 105486) | Active sludge microbial communities from wastewater in Klosterneuburg, Austria - KNB2014incub_MG | ecosystem: Engineered > WWTP > Activated sludge > Unclassified | place: Austria...
ATCATTGATGCTGACATTCACTCCAACATTTGCAAGACATTTAAAAACAATACCTTCTTCTTCCATCAATTTTATTCTTCTGTCAATCACCCATTTTTCTAATTTGAAATCAGGAATTCCATATCGTAACAAACCACCGGGTGCATCATCTCTTTCAAATACAGTAACAGTATGTCCGGCATAATTTAATTGTGCCGCTGCAGCTAATCCTGCCGGACCTGAACCAATCACCGCCACTTTTTTTCCAGACCGAAGATTAGGATTATGTGGTTTTACAAAACCTTTTTCAAAAGCAATTTCGATTATATGTTTTTCAATTTCTTCAATGGCAATAGCAGGTTGATTAATGCCAAGTACGCAAGCCGTTTCGCAAGGAGCAGGGCAGATGCGGCCAGTAAACTCAGGAAAGTTGTTTGTAGAATTTAAAATTTCATAAGCTTCTTTCCAATCCTGTTTGTATACAGCATCATTAAATTCAGGGATCACATTTCCTAAGGGACAGCCATTATGACAAAATGGAACGCCGCAATCCATACAACGGCCAGCTTGCTGATTCAATTTTTCATCACTATAGCGATGCGCAAATTCATTGTAATGCTGCAGCCTTTCCTCCACTGATTGTTTAGCAGGAAGTTCCCTTGTAAATTCTTTAAAGCCTGTTGGTTTGCCCATCGAAATATTTTTAATTTTTTGTTTTCCAGCTTCAGTTTTTCATGGCATCGCCTGTTGTGTCACTCACTTCATCGTTCTGTTCATTACTCGTCATTTACTCACCTCGCTTTGTAATGCAACACCTTTCGCAAGCAATACTTTTTTGTAATCTCTTGGAAATACTTTTACAAAATGCTGCAACTGATTATCTAAATCTTCAATAATGAATTTGCCAACAGTGCTGCCGGTATATTCCATATGTTTTTGTACAAGATTATATAACTCTTGTTTGTCCGTATCATCACATTTATCAAGATCAACCATTTCTATGTTACAGTTATCTGCAAATTTTCCTTTTACATCATACACATAAGCGATGCCGCCACTCATTCCGGCTGCAAAGTTTCTTCCTGTATCACCGAGTATCACCACTCTGCCGCCTGTCATGTATTCACAGCCATGGTCGCCAACAGATTCTACTACAACATTAGCTCCGGAATTACGAACGGCAAACCTTTCACCTGCTTTGCCTCTGATAAATGCTTCGCCTGAAGTGGCTCCATAAAACGCTACATTGCCAATGATGCTATTGTCTTCAGGAATGTATGTTGCATTTTTAGGAGGGTAAATAATTAATTTTGCACCACTTAATCCTTTACCAAAATAATCGTTTGCATCGCCTTCCAGTTCCAGTGTAATACCTTTTGTATTAAAGGCGCCAAAACTTTGTCCCGCTGTACCTGTAAAATTAAAATGAATGGTGTTATCAGGCAATCCTTCGCTTTTATATTTCTTTGTTATTTCATTGGATAAAATAGTTCCGATGGTTCGGTCTGTATTTTTGACATCGAAAGAAGCGTTGATACTTTGTTTGTTTTCAATAGCAGGTTTTGCGGCTTCTAATAATTTCCAATCAAGACTTTCATTCAATCCATGGTCTTGCTCTTCGCTGCAATATAAAGTCTGATACATAGACTCAGGCTCTCTGTACAGAACAGCAGAGAGATCAATGTTTTTATATTTCCAATGTTCAATATTTTCTCTCATTTCAAGATTTCCAACTTGACCCACCATTTCATTCACCGTTTTAAATCCAAGCTCTGCCATTATCTCTCTTAACTCTTCGGTAATCATTTTGAAAAAATTCACTACATGATCAGGATCGCCTTTAAAACGGTTACGTAGTTCCGGGTCTTGTGTGGCTACACCAACAGGGCAAGTGTTCATATGGCATTTGCGCATCATGATACAACCTTCCACAACTAATGCAGCGGTAGCAATGCCCCATTCTTCTGCACCGAGTAAAGTTGCAATAGCAATATCTTTTCCAGTCTTTAACTGCCCATCAGCTTGCACAACAACTCTGCTTCTTAATTTATTTTTTACCAATGTCTGTTGTGCTTCAGCTAACCCTAATTCCCAGGGAAGGCCTGCATGTTTTATAGAACTTAATGGTGATGCACCTGTGCCTCCATCATGTCCTGATATTAAAACTACATCTGCTTTTGCTTTGGTAACACCTGCTGCAATGGTGCCAACACCGGCTTTGCTTACCAGCTTTACACTTATTCTTGCTTTACGATTGGCGTTTTTCAAATCATAAATCAACTGTGCTAAATCTTCAATAGAATAAATATCATGATGTGGTGGAGGAGAAATTAATCCAACTCCCGGTGTAGCATGACGAACTCTTCCAATCCAGTCGTCAACTTTATGTCCGGGAAGTTGACCACCCTCACCCGGTTTTGCACCTTGTGCCATTTTTATTTGTAATTCATCTGCTTCTGTTAAATACAGACTGGTAACACCGAATCTTGCTGATGCAACTTGTTTTATAGAACTTCTCATGGAGTCACCATTCTCCATCAATTCATATCTCTTTTCATCTTCACCACCTTCGCCAGTATTGCTTTTACCACCAAGGCGGTTCATCGCAATAGCTAATACGGTATGTGCTTCCCAGGAGATGGAACCAAAACTCATAGCACCTGTAGCAAAGCGTTTAAAAATGTTTTGAGCAGATTCAACTTCATCAATACTAATAGATCCACGGTTTTTTCTGAACTGGAAAAGGCTACGCAGTGTACAAGCTTTTTCTCCCTGGTCATTTACCAGCTTCGAATATTTTTTGAAAGTTTCGTAATCATTCATCTTTGTTGCATGCTGCAGCAGATGAATTGTTTGAGGATTGAATAAATGAAACTCACCTTTTCTTTTCCATTGATAAACACCACCAACAGGCAACCTGTCTGCCGGTATGTCTTTTTTACTGAATGCAAAGAAATGTTTGGCCAATGTTTCCTTTGCAATTTCATCCAAACCCATTCCTTCAATTCTTGATGTAGCACCGGTAAAATATTTGCTGACCACATCTTTATTCAATCCTAATATTTCAAAAATTTGAGCACCTTGGTATGATTGCAACGTTGAGATTCCCATTTTGGAAAAAACTTTGAGCAATCCATCATTTACTGCTTTTATATAATTCTTTTTTAATTCATCTTGTGTTAATTCAGTTTGCAGCTTACCTGTTTCTTTCATGTTGCGAATGGAAGAAAGTGCTAAGTATGGATTGATAGCAGTGGCACCAAACCCAATCAGGCAGGCAAAATGATGCACTTCATACACATCACCAGCTTCTACAATAATACCTACTTGCCCTCTCATTCCTTTACGGATAAGATGATGGTGAATAGCAGCAGCCGATAACAACGATGGGATAGGAGCATGGTTTGAATCAATAGCTCTGTCCTGCAAAATCAAAACTTTGAAACCATCTTCCACAGCATCAACCGCATAATCACAAATTTGGTCAACTGCTTTTTTTAATCTTCCTGGTTTGCCGTCAGCTTTGAGATAACATTGGATTGTTTTGGATTGAAACAAACCGGTATCAATACTCCTTATTTTCTCCAATGCATAATTAGTAAGTACCGGATGTTTTAGTGCTACGCTATGACATGTTAATGGATTCTCAACTAATAAATTTCCTGTGTTACCTGCAAAAGTTGCCAGCGACATTACTAACCGCTCACGGATTGGGTCAATCGGCGGATTAGTTACCTGTGCAAATAATTGTTTAAAATATCTGCTAAGATGTTGCGGCTGGTCACTTAGTATGGCTAGTGGTACGTCAGTGCCCATTGAACCAAGAGGTTCTTTGCCATCCAATGCCATTGGTGAAATAATCGTATCAAGGTCCTCTGTTGAATAACCAAAAGCTTTTTGATACTTAAAAATTTGTTCCTGTTCCAAATGCGTAAACATTACTCTTGGCTCAGGCAATTCTTCTAATCGTATTTTATATTTATTCAGCCATTCGCCATAAGGCTTTTGAGAACAGATTTCTTTTTTCAATTCATCATCGCTGATAATTTTTCCTTTCTCCATATCCACCACAAACATCTTTCCCGGTTGTAATCTTCCTTTTTCAATTATGGTAGAGGGATCAATGGGAAGTACACCTGTTTCCGATGCCATGATAACACGGTCATCATTCGTAACACAATATCTTGATGGACGAAGTCCGTTTCTGTCTAATGTAGCGCCGATAATTTTTCCATCGGTAAAAGAAATAGATGCTGGTCCGTCCCATGGTTCCATCATGGAAGAATGAAATTCATAAAATGCTTTTTTCTCTTTGTCCATTTCTTCATGTCCGTCCCATGCTTCCGGAATAAGCATCATCATTACATGTGGCAATGACCGGCCGGTTAGTGAAAGCAACTCAATTACATTATCCAGACAAGCTGAATCACTTTGCCCTGCCATCACTACTGGCAACAGCATTTCTAATTCTTCCTGGGAAAAGTAAGGAGACGTAAATCCTTTTTCACTTGCTTTCAACCAGTTCAGGTTTCCTTGTAATGTATTTATTTCTCCGTTGTGTGCAATGAAGCGGAATGGCTGCGCCAATTTCCAGGAAGGAAAAGTATTGGTGGCAAATCTTGAATGCACCAAGCCAAATGCACTAACAACTCTTTTATTACTCAGGTCAGTAAAATATTCTCTTACCTGCATACTCGTCAACTGCCCTTTGTAGACAATTGTTTTGTAGGATAGGGAGGCAATGTAAAAGCCTATTTCATCTTTACGAACTGTACTATTTATAATGTGTGAGGAGTAATTGCGAAGGATAAATAATTTTCTTTCAAAATCATCGGGATTAGAAATATGGTCAGGGCAGGCAACAAATACCTGTTCCATTTCCGGCTCCACACTTAATGCTGTTGGGCCGATACCATCGGTATTAACAGGAACTTTTCTATACGCTAAAATTTCAAGCCCTAATTTTTCTGCAGTACGATTAAATATTTCACGGCATTCTTCCCGCAGTCGAATTTCTTTTGGAAAGAAAATCATACCCGCTGCATATTTGCCAAAAGAGGGAAGATGAACTCCCAATTTTAAACATTCATCAAAGAAAAATTCATGCGGTGTTTGAATCATGATACCGGCTCCGTCACCCGTATTTATTTCGCAACCGCAGGCACCGCGGTGTTCCATATTTTCTAATACTGTTAATGCATCAGAAATATGCTGGTGTGATTTATGTCCTTTTATATTGGCGACAAAACCAATACCGCAGGCATCATGTTCGAAAGATGGATCATATAAACCCTGGTTACCCGTCATGTTTATAAAGTTTTATTCAAAAAAATTAACTAAGCTTAATGGCAGGCAATCGTCTGAAAATACTAAATAGTCTTCGGCGGGTAAAAGGATTTCAGTTGTAATTATCCACAAAATCAGTGGACTAATCCACTCAAATTAAATATCCAAACAACTGATCGTTCTTATTAATTTCATTGAATCCGATATGGGATGCTTTCAATTTTGCTAATAGCAAATCATAATCTTCTCTGCTTTGCAGTTCAATACCAACTAATGCAGGTCCGTTTTCTTTGTTAGTCTTCTGCATGTATTCAAACCTGGTAATATCATCTGTTGGTCCGAGTACATTATTTACAAATTCTTTTAATGCACCGGGGCGTTGTGCAAAGCTGATAAGGAAATAATGTTTCAATCCTTCGTATTGCAGGCTTCTTTCTTTAATCTCCTGCATGCGGTCAATATCATTGTTACTTCCGCTTACAATGCAAACAATATTTTTCCCTTTTATTGCTGAAGCAAAATCATCTAACACAGCTATTGACATAGCTCCGGCTGGTTCTGCAACAATAGCATCTTCATTATAAAGTTTCAGAATGGTTGAACAAATTTTTCCTTCCGGAACCAACCGCATATCATCTAACACATCTTTACAAATAGAAAAAGTAATATCTCCGATTCTCTTTACAGCAGCCCCATCCACAAAACGTTCAATTGAATCCAATGTAACAGGATGGCCTGCTTTTAATGCTTCAAACATAGAAGGGGCACCTTCTGGTTCTACACCTATTATTTTTGTTTTAGGCGAATACGTTTTAAAGTATGAACCTACACCAGCACTTAAGCCGCCACCACCAACGGGAACAAACAAGTAATCAATACCTCCTCCAAATGAGGAAGGGAAATCTTCCAATATTTCTACTCCAACTGTTCCTTGCCCTTCAATTATGCGGTAATCATCAAAGGGAGGAATGAAAATCATTTTATTTTCTTCGGTGTATTGCTTTGCTGCAACAGCACAATCATCAAATGTGTCGCCTGTTAATTTTATTTCAATAAAATCTTCACCAAACATTTTTGTTTGCGTCACTTTTTGTTTAGGAGTAATGATGGGCATAAACACCACACCTTTTACATTTAGTTTTTTACAACTGTAAGCAAAACCCTGTGCATGATTACCGGCACTGGCACAAACCACTCCTTTATTCAATTCTTCAGCAGGCAGCGAACTCATCATGTTATAAGCTCCCCGCAATTTATACGAACGAACCACCTGCAAGTCTTCCCTCTTCAAAAAAACATTACATTCATATTTTTTTGAAAGCGATTGATTAAATGTAAGGGGTGTCCGGGTTACTATTTTCCTCAATCGCTCCGCTGCATCAAGAAATGATAAATTATATGTTGTGCCAGTCGCAGTATTCATGTTTTTATTTTTAACCTACACTCTCAGGCTTCTCCACTAATTTCTTTAAAAGGCCTGCTACATTTTCAGTGCTGCCACCTTCTTCCTGTTTTGGTTTTTGATTTTCCGGACGCAAGCTTCTTACAGTCTTTCCAGATTGCCATAATTCACTGTCACGGAGTTCAGCTAATTCTACTTCTAATTTTTCACGGTAATCTTCTTTGCTGTTGCTATCAATTGAACGCTGAGATTCTTTTCCAGTTGCAACACTTTCATAGAGTTCAGTAAAAACGGGCTTGGTAGCATCACGGAATTTTTTCCACCAATCCAAAGCACCACGTTGCGCAGTGGTAGAACAGTTGGCATACATCCAATCCATTCCATTTTCTGCAACCAATGGCATTAATGATTGTGTTAACTCTTCTACTGTTTCGTTAAACGCTTCAGAAGGAGAGTGGCCTTTCGAACGCAACACTTCATATTGTGCTGCAAATATTCCTTGTATTGCTCCCATCAATGTTCCTCTTTCGCCAGTCAAATCACTGTACACTTCTTTTTTGAAATCTGTCTCGAATAAATAACCACTTCCAACTGCGATACCTAATGCAGCAACTCTTTCAAATGCTTTACCAGTTGCATCCTGGAAGATTGCATAAGAACTATTCAGTCCACGACCTTGTAAAAACATTCTTCTTAATGAAGTACCGCTTCCTTTTGGTGCAACTAAAAACACATCCACATCTTTTGGAGGAACGATACCTGTTTGTTCATTAAACGTTATACCAAAGCCATGAGAGAAATATAAAGCCTTGCCCGGTGTTAAATGTTTTTGTACTGTAGGCCATAAAGCAATCTGTGCTGCATCACTCAGCAAGTAACAGATGATAGTTCCTTTTTGTAAAGCTTCTTCTATTTCGAATAATGTTTCGCCGGGAACAAATCCGTCTTTAATTGCCTTGTCCCAAGTTTTAGAATTTTTACGTTGACCAACAATTACGTTGATGCCATTATCTTTTTGGTTCAATGCCTGGCCGGGGCCTTGCACACCATAGCCGATTACAGCTACTGTTTCGTTCTTCAGCACTTCCTGTGCTTTACTCAATGGGAATTCTTCCCTGGTTACTACGTTTTCTTCAACGCCACCGAAATTTAATTTTGCCATTATAGTTGATTTTTAGATTGTGAATTAATTTATTGTTTTTATTTTGTTACCAGCTTTTGTTTTTCATGGCATCGTCTGTTGTGTCACTCACTTCATCGTTCTGTTCGCTACTCAGCAACCCACCCCAGTTTCCTTAAGTAATTTATTCCCCTCAATTCGCCCCTCCATGGAGGGGAAGTTGCTGAAAGAAAAATCTCTTTTTCTCTTTTTCTCTTTTAAACTCTTAGCTTACATCGTAAACACTTCTTCATTCTTATCCAAAAATTCATTCTCTATCACATCTTCACCGGGTTCTTTGTATTCAAATTCTTTTAGTCTTTCATGGAAACGACTGCTGCCTTTAATAATAGCTACTCTTGCACTACGGACAAATTCAATCAGACCATATGGTTCCAAAGCTTTAACTAATCCATCTGTTTCTTCTCTTTGTCCTGTAGTTTCAAATACCGTATAATCTTTACGAATTACAACTGCTCTTGCTCCATATTTTCTTAGCAATCTTTCTACTTTTACTTTTTCAGCAATAGCATCAGTACTTACCTTATACAAGGCCAGTTCCTGCCATATTATTTCTTCGTCAGTATTATAATAGGCTTTCAATACTTCAACTTGCTTTTCTATCTGGCGGCAAAGTTTTTTTACCACATCTTCTGTTTCGTTGATGACAATCGTAAAACGATGTACACTATCTACTTCAGTGGGAGAAGTATTCAAACTATCCACATTAATTTTTCTTCTCGAAAAAATAATAGCGATGCGATTCAGTAAACCAATTTGGTTTTCTGTATAAACGGTGATAGTAAATTCCTGTTTGTCCATTTTTTTTATTTATCTTATTTAACCGCCGACAGGGTCTTTGACCGCTGTCGGGGTTAGCTAAATTTCTTCTTTACATAATACAACTTCTGACACACCCTTACCTTGAGGCACCATCGGGAACACATTGTTTTCTTTTCCTACCATTACTTCTAATAAGTAAGAGCCTTTGTGATTCAGCATTTCGCTTAATGAGCTTTTTAATTCTTCTCTTTTGCGAACCGATTTTCCTTCTATGCGATAAGCTTTTGCCAATTGTACAAAATCAGGGCTGGTAATATCAGTAAATGAATATCTTCTTTGATGAAACAATTCCTGCCATTGACGGACCATGCCGAGAAACTCATTATTCAGAATTAAAATTTTTACATCAATATCAAATTGCATAATGGTTCCCAATTCCTGCAACGTCATTTGGAAACCACCATCACCAATCACCGCAACAACTGTACGCTTTATATCGCCAAACTTTGCGCCGATGGCTGCTGGTAATGCAAATCCCATAGTACCTAAGCCACCACTGGTAACATTACTTTTTGTCTGGTTAAATTTTGCATAGCGGCAGGCTACCATCTGATGCTGACCTACATCAGTTACAATTATTGCATCGCCTTTTGTTAATTCATTTACCAACTCAATTACTTCACCCATTGTTAAAATATCAGAAGAAGGATTCAGCTCTTGTTTAATTACTTTTTCTTGTTCTTTAGTAATGCAATCTGCAAATTTTTGTATCCATTGCGGATATACTTTATGTTCCACCAACTTTGTAAGCATGGGTAATGTTTCTTTACAATCTCCCCATACAGGTACAGTTGTCTTTACATTCTTATCAATCTCTGATGGGTCAATATCCAAATGAATTACTTTGGCCTGCTTTGCATATTTATCCAATCGTCCGGTAACACGGTCATCGAAACGCATACCAACAGCAATTAATACATCACATTCATTGGTTAACAAGTTTGGTCCGTAGTTGCCATGCATACCTAGCATACCTACACCCAAAGGATGGTCAGTTGGTATAGCACTCATTCCCATAATTGTCCAAGCAGCAGGAATACCTGCTTTTTCTATGAATGCTTTAAACTCTTTTTCTGCTTTACCCAATATAACACCCTGCCCAAATATTACAAATGGTCTTTCCGCTTCGTTAATCAATTTCGCTGCTTCTTCTACATATGCTGAGCGAACAATAGGAGCAGGGCGGTAACTTCTTATATGATTACATTTTTCGTAACCTTCGTAATCGAATAATTGCAATTGAGCATTCTTTGTAATGTCAATCAACACAGGTCCTGGTCTTCCGCTTCTGGCAATGTAAAATGCTTTGGCAAGTACGGCAGGAATTTCTGTTGCATCTGTTACCTGGTAATTCCATTTGGTAACTGGTGTAGTTATGTTTATCACATCTGTTTCCTGAAATGCATCCGTACCTAACAAATGTGCAAACACCTGACCAGTTACACATACAACAGGTGTGGAGTCAATCATTGCATCAGCTAAACCAGTAACAAGATTTGTTGCACCTGGTCCACTTGTTGCAAATACCACACCCACATCGCCACTTGTCCTTGCATAACCTTGTGCTGCATGTATAGCGCCTTGTTCATGGCGAACCAAAATATGATTAAGCTTTTCATTATAATCATACAGCGCATCATATATAGGCATAATGGCACCACCTGGATAACCAAAGATGGTACTGACACCTTCTGCAATGAAAGCTTCGAGTACTGCAATGCTACCGCTAACAGAAGTAGTCTTTTCTGGTGTTTGTTTTTTTTCTTTCAATTCTAATGTTTCCATATTCAATAAGTTTATACTTCATCTGTTACACAACCTTGATCTGCCGACTTTACATGTTGTGCATATTTGAATAAAATTCCTTTAGTTGCTTTTAATGCAGGTTGCTTCCAATTCTTTTTTCTTTCTGCAATTTCTTTTTCTGAAACTTTTAATGTCAGCTTATTATTAACCGCATCAATTTCGATAATGTCATCATCCTTTACCAAAGCAATCAATCCACCGTCAAATGCTTCGGGAGTTATATGGCCAACCACAAAACCATGTGTACCTCCGCTGAATCTTCCATCTGTAATCAATGCGACAGATTTACCTAATCCCGCACCGATGATAGCACCTGTAGGTTTTAACATCTCTGGCATACCCGGTGCACCTCTTGGCCCGATGTAGCGAATTACGACAACATCGCCTGCATGCACTTTGCCGGAGGAGATGCCAGCTATCAAATCTTTTTCTCCATCAAATACTCTTGCTGTTCCTTCAAATTTTTCTCCTTCCTTTCCTGAAATTTTTGCTACACTTCCTTTCTCTGCAAGGTTGCCATACAATATTTGTAAATGCCCTGTTACTTTCAATGGCTGTTCCAGCGGCTTTATATTTTTTTGTTTTTCAAATTCAATTTGTTTCTCTTCTTCATTCAAATAAGCTTCCTTCACAAATTCTTCTCCGTAAAGAAAGATCCCATCTGAAACTTCCGGTAAGAATTTCCCTCGCTTATCTACCAAGGTAAGAGAACCAACATTGTTTTGTTTTGCCACTTTAAAATCATCAGCCCCAAAGCTTGG
>Ga0138256_10007866_pt1 | contig 11236 bp, 8 predicted proteins | sample KNB2016incub_MG_FD_105486 | JGI IMG/M metagenome (GOLD analysis project Ga0138256, IMG submission 105486) | Active sludge microbial communities from wastewater in Klosterneuburg, Austria - KNB2014incub_MG | ecosystem: Engineered > WWTP > Activated sludge > Unclassified | place: Austria...
CTGGGTGGCGTGATGTGGGGGCTGTACCAACAGAGTGTGATTCCGCAGATGGGCGCGCAGGTCAACGTGCTGATCTTCATTGTCATCATCATCGGCGGCCTGGGCAGCACAGGTGGGGCTTTGATTGGTGCGCTGCTGGTGGGCCTGATGGCCAACTACACGGGCTTTCTGGTGCCCAAGGTGGCGCTGTTTTCCAACATCGCGCTGATGGTTGCCATTCTGCTGTGGCGCCCACAGGGCGTTTATCCGGTCACAAGCCGCTGAACCGGAGCCACGTCATGCTGAATCGTATCCTCTCTGGTGACTATCCGCGCAGCCGCGTACTGACCGTGGTGCTGCTTGCCATCTTCCTCGGGCTCGCCTTTGCGCCGTTCTTGTTTCCCGGCGTCAAGGCACTGTCGGTCGCGGCCAAGGTGCTGATCTTCATCGTGCTGGTCGCCAGCTTCGATTTGCTGTTGGGCTACACCGGTATCGTGAGCTTTGCGCACACCATGTTCTTTGGCATCGGCGCTTACGGTGTGGCCGTGGCCAGTACACGCATGGGTGCGGGCTGGGATGCTCTGGCAGTGGGCATTGCCGGTGGCTTGGCCGTGTCTTTTGTGCTGGCGTTGGCGGTGGGCCTGTTCTCGTTGCGGGTGCGCGCCATCTTCTTCGCCATGATCACGCTGGCCGTGGCGGCAGCGTTCCAGACCCTGGCTTCGCAACTTTTCGAGATCACCGGCGGTGAAGACGGCCTCACATTCCGACTGCCTGAGCTGCTCTCGCCGAGCCACGAGTTTGCCGAAGACCCGTTCTTGGGCGTTTCGCTGGACGGGCGACTGCTTACCTACTACCTGCTCTTTGTGACCGCAGTTGTGCTGGTGCTGGCGCTGCTGCGCATCGTCAATTCGCCATTTGGTCGCGTGCTGCAGGCGATTCGTGAAAACGAATTCCGCGCCGAGGCTATTGGCTACCGCGTGGTGGTGTACCGCACGCTTTCCAGCGTGCTGTCTGCCTTGTTCGCGTGCCTGGCCGGTGCCATGCTGGCCGTCTGGTTGCGCTACAACGGGCCAGACACCTCGCTGTCATTTGAAATCATGATCGACGTGCTGCTCATCGTCGTCATTGGTGGTATGGGCACCATTTACGGTGCGGCTATTGGCGCGGTGCTGTTTCTCGTTGCACAAAGTTATCTGCAAGACCTGTTGCGCCTGGGCAGCGAGGCCACCAGCGCCTTGCCCTTGCTGTCGGCACTGCTGTCGCCTGACCGCTGGCTGCTCTGGCTGGGCGTCTTGTTTGTGCTTTCGGTTTATTACTTTCCCTCGGGCGTGGTGGGGAAGTTGCGCGCGCTCCGTGCGCAGCACTAACCACGTCGTAGCGCTTTGATCCATAACCACAACTGGAGACATGTATGCATAGCCAATTCGACACCCGGACATTGACATTAGTGGCCGCCGCCGCGGCCCTGGTTTGTGCCTCGGCACTGACCGGCTGCGGCGGGGCCACGGCCCTGGATGCAGTCAATACGCTGCCCAGCGGCATTACCGACCTGGGCGCCAAGACGTATCGTGCCACCACCACCGGTGCCGCAAATACAGCGGCCGGACAGGACTTGTTGACTGCTGGTCTGGGAAAGAGCGGTATTGCCAGTACCGCCGCTGCGACGCTGACCAGCTTTGCCGACCCTGCCAACCCAACAGTCGATGAATTGCGACGCAACGCGGTTCAGTCCAACTACCGTGGCTTGGTTGACAACACCGCCGGTGGCGGCTTTGGCGTACTGTACGGGCCCAATATTGACCTGTCTGGCAAGGCGACCTTGGGTGAAGGTCTGGTGCCCGGCATTGAATACACCGGCGTGCTGGATGACGCGGCAGGGCGCAAGCGCGTAACCATGGCTGTGCAGGTGCCCGACAATTTTGATGTCAACAATCCTTGCGTGGTGGTGGGCCCATCTTCCGGTTCACGCGGCGTTTACGGCGCCATTGCCACGGCGTCGGACTGGGGACTCAAGCGCGGGTGTGCCGTGGCCCTGACGGATGCCGGCAAGGGCATGGGCCTGTATGACCTGAGCGACGACACTGTACACAAGGTCGATGGCACGCGCGCCACCCGTACCGTGGCCGGCACGCTGTCCAACTTTGCAGCCAATATTTCCGATGCGGCACGCGCGGCATTCAACACTGCTTTCCCAAACCGGCTGGCACTCAAACACGCACACTCGCAGCTCAATCCCGAGAAGGACTGGGGCAATGACACCCTGAGCGCAGCAGCCTACGCGTTGTATGTGCTCAACCAGCAGTATGCGCCGACAGTCAATAACACCCCATCCAAGGGCGTGCGCTTTACTGCCGCGAACACCATGGTGATTGCGGCTTCGGTATCCAACGGCGGCGCTGCAGTGCTGCGTGCGGCAGAGCAAGACACCGCCGGTCTGATTGATGGTGTGGTGGCTGGTGAGCCCAGCGCCCAGCCATCATCCACCAGTGGCTACGGTGTGCAATTTGGCGGGGTTGATGTTGGGGGCTTTGGCAAGCCGCTGATGGACTACTTCACCATTGCCAACCTGTATCAACCTTGCGCGGCACTGGCCGCCCCGGCCGCGCTGACCGAGGTGTCCATCTACAACTACATTGGTCTGACTGCTCAGACCACCACTGCCACCAACCGCTGCACGCAATTAGCTGCCAAAGGATTGGTGACGGGTGCTACTACGGCCGCACAGGCTGCAGATGCGCTGTCCAAGCTGCATGCGGCCGGCTGGACCGCCGACAACGACACCATGCACAACGCGCACTATGCGCTGGGTAATGCCGTGATCATTTCCATGATGTACACCAATGCCTATGGCCGCTTCTCGGTGACGGACAACGTGTGTGGCATGAGTGCCGCAGCAGTGGCAGCCGGTGCACCTGCAGCAATCGCCGCCACGGTGAAGGCCGCCAGCTATGCCACCGGTAACGGTACGGTCAACGGCACGCCTGCCACTGTGATTTACAACGACTCGGTGGGCGGTGCCAAGGGCTGGAACCTGGGTGTCTCGCCCAGCACCGGCGTGGCCGACTTCTCGCTTGATGCAGCCCTGTGCCAACGTGCGTTGTACACCGGTGTGGATAGCGTCAGTGGCGCAGCCCTTGCTGCCAACTCCACACCAACCAAGGCGCAAAGTGATGCGGTGCGCGCCGGTGTGAACGAGGTGCTGCTCAATGGCAACCTGCGCGGTAAGCCCACGTTGATGCTGGCTGGCCGTAGTGACGCGCTGCTTCCGATCAACAACTCGGAGCGTGCTTATGCGGCCTACAACCGTTCAGTGGAAGGGTCGGGCAGCAAGCTGCGCTACATCGAGGTCACCAACGCACAGCACTTTGATACCTTCAATGCGTTTTCGGGCTTTGATACACGCTTTGTACCCCTGCATAGCTATTTTGTGCAAGCCATGAATGCCATGTACGCCAACCTCAAGAGTGGCACTGCGTTGCCACCCAGCCAGGTGGTGCGCACCACGGCACGTGGCGGTGCGGCGGGTGCAGCGCCAGCCATCACAGCGGCGAATGTGCCGGCCATCAGTGCCAGCCCGGTGGCAGCTGACCAAATCGGATTTTCCGGAACTGCGCTGAGCGTGCCCAATTAGGCAGGTATCGCCATTGCAACTGTGACGTGTAGAAAGTGACCCTGCCATGACGTATGCCTCCCACTACTTGCGCTGTGCCGGGCATGAAATTCATTACACCGAATGGGGGGCACCCAGCGCGCCCGTCGTGATCGCCTGGCATGGCCTGGCGCGCACCGGGCGTGACATGGATGAGCTGGCACAGCACTTGAGCAGCCGCTATCGCGTGATTTGCCCCGACACCATCGGCCGGGGTTTAAGCCAGTGGAGCAGCCGTCCGGCCCAGGAGTACTGTCTGGCTTTCTACGCGCGCATTGCAACCAATCTGTTTGACCAGTTGGGCATTCAGCGCGCCCATTGGGTGGGAACCTCGATGGGGGGCGCCATTGGTACGGTGTGCGCGTCGGGTTTATTGGAACCATCCATGGCGGCGCGCATCCAGAGCCTGACCCTGAACGACAACGCGCCGGCTCTGGCGGCGTCAGCCATCGCCCGCATCCGTGAATACGCCGGCAGCCCACCGTCCTTTGCCACGGTGGGTGAGTTGGAAGCCTTCTTCCGTCAGGTCTACAAGCCCTACGGCTGGTTGAGCGACGCCCAGTGGCGCCGCCTGACCGAAACCTCCACCCGCCGCCTGCCTGATGGGCGGGTGACGCCCCATTACGACCCGGCCATGGTGCAGCAGTTCGCCTACCATCCGGACGATTACCTGATATGGGAGCATTACGATGCGCTGCAGATTCCGGTTCTGGCGATGCACGGCATGGAATCCGACCTGGTACTGGACGAGACCATCGAGGCCATGCGCCACCGCGGTCCCGGTGCTGCTGGCCGTCTGCAGGTGGAGGAGGTGCCCGGTTGTGGCCATGCCCCGGCCCTGAATGTGCCCGCGCAACTGGATTGCGTTACTGCCTTCATTGACCGGGTTGCTGGGGCTTAACGTGCATTTAATGAAATGGCACTTAGTGCCCATCCACCGACACTGCAGCCCAAGACGACCAGCCACGGCGGCAGCTTCCAAAACATCAAGGCGACAAGTGCCAGCAGCGCCAATCCAAAGTCTTCCAACTTAAACACGGCGCCTGTCCAGACCGGGTGATAGAGCGCAGCCAAAAGCAAGCCAACCACGGCGGCGTTCACACCTGCCAGCGCTGCCTGGGCGTGCCGGCTGCGACGCAGTTGTTCCCAAAACGGCAACGCGCAAAAGACCAATAGAAATGACGGCACGAAAATGGAAATCAGGCAGATCAATGCGCCAACCCAGCCACTGGGTGAGCCATCCATGGACGCGCCCAGAAAGGCCGAAAAAGTGAAGAGCGGGCCTGGAACCGCCTGCGCCAGCCCATAGCCTGTCAGGAAGGTCTCGTTTGTCACCCAATGGTTGGGAACAACGGCTGCTTGCAGGAGGGGCAGCACAATATGGCCACCACCAAAAACCAGTGATCCTGCCCGATAGAAAGCGTTGACAAGTGCCAGCCAGTGATTGGGCCAGAGCGCCAGCAATGCAGGCAAACCCATCAGCAATCCGAAGAACAACCCCAGCAGGATAATCCCGGTTCTGCGACCGATGGTGATTGGGAATGGCTCATGGTTCAGGTCTTGGGAGGGCTGAATCAGCGCAACACCGATGACTGCAGCGGCGGCAATCACGCCAACTTGCCCCCAAGCAGTCGGCCAAAACAGAACAACGCACGCAGTGACAACAGCGATAGCAAACCGTGCCGTATCGGTGCAGAGTTTTCGTGCCATGCCATAGACCGCTTGGGCAACCACCGCGACGGCGACGATTTTTAAACCATGCAGCGCGCCCGCTGGAAAGGTGCTCCCCCACGTGGATAGGCCAACGGCAAACCCGTACAACATGATGGCAGAGGGCAGTGTGAATCCAGCCCATGCGGCCAAGGCGCCTGCAAATCCACCCCGCACCATACCCAGCGCCATACCGACCTGACTACTGGCGGGTCCGGGCAAGAACTGGCACAGCGCTACAAGATCGGCATAACTGCGTTCGCTAATCCATCGCTGTCGAACGACGAATTCATCGCGGAAATAGCCAAGGTGTGCAATGGGCCCGCCGAATGAGGTCAGTCCCAGACGAAGGAATACAAGAAAGATCGTCCCCACGTTGAATCGCTGGTTAGCTGGCAGCATTGCAAATGGACGTAAGGCTTGGAAGCTATCCGTGGCGGGCTTGCTGCAAAAACCCCTGGTATTGCACTTCGGGTATCAGCTGGCCACCCGTGGTCCACACGATATGGTTGGCGCCAGGGCAGGCCAGCGCACTGGAACGCAGGAGTCCGGGGCCACTGAATCCGATCGCTGCCGACGGCTCTATACGCAGGCACGCCGTGTCGTGCGCGAGGGCCAGATGGGTAAACAGCGTGTCATCGGCCACTGTGAATATCCCTGCCAGCAGTGGCCGCATGATTTGCGCTGCCAGCAGTGAAGCACGTGGCACGGCCAGGCCATCGGCCTCGGTCTGGTTGGTCAGGCCATAGTCGTACACGCTGTAGTGGCTGCCGGGTGGCGACAGCAGGTGCGCCAAAAAGCAGGGTGACTGCACCGGTTCGGCAAAGAAGCAGTGCACATGCGCCCCAAATAGCTGGTGCAGGCCCCACGCAATGCCCGACGGGGCACCACCCACGCCACAGGGCAGGTACACCACCAAGGGGTGTTCAGCATCCACCAGCACACCCTGGGTTTTCAGTTGGTCACGCAGGTGCAGTGCGGCAGCGCTGTAGCCTAAAAACAAGGACAGCGAGCGTTCATCATCAACAAAGTGGCATCGGTCATCGGCCTTCGCTTGCTGGCGTCCGCTTTCTACTGCACGCTCATAGTCGCCGCTGTGCTCTACCACTTCCACTCCATGCTGGCGCAGGCGTTGCTTCTTCCAGTCCTTGGCGTCGGCGGACATGTGCACCACCGCGCGAAATCCCAGCGCTGCGGCCATCACGCCAATGGCCATGCCCAGATTACCCGTAGAGCCCACGGCAATCTGGTGCTGGCCAAACAGTGCCCGCGCGGTTGGCTGGGCCAAGGTGCGGTAGTCCCCATCCAGCGTGATCAGGCCGTTTTGCAGGGCCAGGTTTTCGGCCTGCTCCAACACTTCGTGAAAACCACCCCGGGCTTTTATGGAGCCGGCCACCGGCAAGCTGTGGTCGGCCTTGACCCACAGGCGGCCGTGCTCGCGTGGCAAGCCCAGTGCCTGCTGCAATTGCGGCATGACCAACAGGTCGGACTCAATGTGCCCTTGGCTGGCTGCCAGTTCAGGAAACAGCTGCGCCAGCAGCGGTGCAAAGCGTGCAACGCGGCTTTGGGCCGCCAGCATGCCCGCTGCATCCACCAGCGCGGCATCGCCGGATTGCGCGGCCACCCCCCGCTCGGGGTTGAGCCAGAGCTGCGGTGTTGCTGTACGTAGCCGATTGATGTGGAGTGAAATCAGGCTCTAGCCCTCGTCAAATATACGTAATGCGCTATCAAAATAGAAGTAATTGGTGGAAAGGTTGCATGGCTATTGCCGTGCGCCCTGTGCCAGCGCAGCGGTACGGGATGCGGCGAGCGTGGCCGGGTCAATAGCCGTCTGGGTTGGCCAACCCGCCAGATGGCGTTCGCTGATATTGGACAGGGCAGTGATCCACTCGGGGTCGTCGTTCAGGCAGGGGATGTAGTGAAACTCCTGTCCGCCAGCCGTCAGAAAGGCGTGGCGCGCCTCCATGTTGATTTCTTCCAGTGTTTCCAGGCAGTCGCAGCTAAAGCCCGGGCAGACCACGTCCACCCGCTTGACGCCGGCCTGGCCCATGGCAATCAGGCTGGGTTCGGTGTAGGGCTCCAGCCATTTGGCACGGCCCAGGCGGGACTGAAACGTGACCTTGTAGTCCGTCTTGTTCAAACCCAGGCGCTCGGCCAGCAGGCGGGCCGTCTTCATGCATTCGCAGTGGTAGGGGTCGCCCAGCTCTAGCGTGCGTGCTGGCACGCCGTGAAAGCTCATTACCAACTGATCGGGGCAGCCGTGGGCTTTCCAGTGGCGCTGGATGCTGGCGGCCAAGGCGGCAATGTAGCCGGCATCGTCGTGGTAGTGGTTGATGAAGCGCAGCTCGGGCACGGCGCGGGTGTGTTGGGCCCAGGCGTAGACCGCATCGAACACGCTGGCCGTGGTGGTGGCGCTGTATTGGGGGTAGGCCGGCACCACCAGGATGCGGGTTACACCGTCGGCCTTCATGGCGTCGAGCTGGGAGGCGATGGACGTGCTGCCGTAGCGCATGGCCCAGCGCACCTTGACTGGGTGGTTGCGCTGTCCCAGCCAGCCCTGCAGCAGCTTGGCCTGCTTTTCGGTCCAAACCTTCAGGGGTGAGCCCTCGGGGGTCCAGACGCTGGCGTATTTGGCGGCCGATTTGGCAGGGCGAAAACGCAGGATGATGCCGTGCAGGATGAACCACCACACCAGCCTGGGGATTTCCACCACGCGGTGGTCGCTTAAAAATTCGGCTAGGTAGCGCCGCACGGCGGCGGGCGTGGGCGCATCGGGCGTGCCCAGATTGCACAGCAAAATGGCGGTTTTGGGCGTTTGGCCGTGGGTGTAGACGGGTTCTTTTTCGAAGGGCATGGGGTATTCTCGTGCACCTATGCTCGATATTTCAACCGTACAGGCAATTACCCTCGATCTGGACGACACACTGTGGCCGATTTGGCCCACCATTGCCAGGGCTGAAAAGCAGTTGCTGGCATGGTTGCAAGTGCATGCACCGGCGACCGCCACCTTGGCGGCAGACCCGCATTCCCGTGTTGTCTTGCGTGCCGAAGTGGAGGCCCGTTACCCAGAACTCGCCCACGACCTGGGCTCGCTGCGGCGCGAGGCCATTCGCCTGCAGCTGGCGCGTGCCGGTGATGACACCAACCTGGCCGAACCGGCCTACGACGTTTTCATCGCTGAACGCATGAACGTCACCCTGTTTGAGGACGTGTTGCCGGCGCTGGAATGGTTGTCGGCCCGTATGCCCATTGTGTCGGTCTCCAATGGCAACGCCGACGTGCACCAAATTGGCATCGGGCACTTTTTTGCCGCCACAGTGACTGCCCGCGACGTGGGTGTAGGCAAGCCCCATGCGCGCATCTTTCAGGCAGCAGCAAAAGCTGCGAGCGTGGCGCCGCAGGCGGTTCTGCACGTCGGAGACGATGCCGCGCTGGATGTGGTGGGTGCCCTGGCAGTGGGCATGCAGACGGTTTGGGTCAACCGTGCGGAGCACCTGTGGACCCAGCCACAGCACCCGCATGCCAGCGTGGCCGATATGCTGGAGTTGTGCGACTTGCTGGGTCGCCGCGGCTAGGGACGCAGGGTGAACGGACGCTTGGGGAAGCCCAAGGTACGAAACAGCTTGTCGGTCTCCAATAGCTTGGGGCCAAGAACCTCGGCCAGCTCACCTTTGGCCAGACGACGCACCATTGCAAAGCAATGGCTAGTTTCGGGTGCGCCGTGGTGGGCGGGCCAGGTTGACCTGGCGGCAGGCACGCCGGTAGGCCAGCAGCGCTTGCTCGGCCAGGCCCAGCACGCTATCTTGCGCGTAGCCGCCTTGCAGTAGGTCGCAGGGCAGGCCGCTGGCCTTGCCGGTAAGCAGTTCCAGCCCGTCACGGATATCGGTAGCAGTATGGATGTGGAACAAGCCCTGGTCCACGGCGTCCAGAACAATGGCGTCCAACATCAGATGGCGGCGATTGCGCTCGGGGATGAGCACGCCTTGCTGGCCGTCCAGGCCAGTGGACTCGCAGACGCGAAACCAGCCTTCGATCTTTTCGTTGATACCGCCTACGGGCAGCACGTCGCCATGCTGGTTGAGCGCCCCCGTTACGGCAATGCCTTGCCGCAAGGGCAGGCCAGAGAGCGCCGACAGCACAGAAAACAGCTCGGCGCAGGAGGCAGAGTCGCCTTCTACGCCATGGTATTCCTGCTCAAACACGATGGAGGCACTCAAAGCCAGTGGCGCAATGTGGGCGAACAGCTTGGTGAGGTGGCTGTGCAGAATGAGCACGCCCTTGTCGTGGATGGGGCCAGACATGTCCACTTCACGCTCAATGTTGAGCAGCCCGCCCAGGCCGGCATGGGTGTGGGCCGAGATGCGCACCGGCAGGCCAAAGCGCCAGTCGCCCAAGTCAATTTGTGTGAGGCCGTTGATTTGGCCCACGCGTGTGCCCTGGGTAGAAATCAGGTGGTCGCCCTCGGCAATGGACTCCTGCAGGCGCTGCTCGGGGTAATCGTGGCGCAAGCGCCGTGCGGTCAGCGCGTCTTCCACATCGCTGGCTTGCACGATCAGACTGGCACCGAGCGTGGCGCCAGCGCGGGCGCGGCGAACGGCAGCGGCTTCGGCCACCAGGGTTTCGATGCGGGCAAAGTTGGCGCTCTGGCGGGTCTGGTCGTCCGCCTGGCGGTGCGCGTCTTGCAGCAAGCGCACAACCGCTGCGCTGGAGAAATGGGGCAGGCCCAGTTTGCGGCAAGTGTGGGCCACAAAGATGGCGGTTCCGGTACGGGTGTCGTCGCTGGCGAAAAAGCTCTCGGCAAAGTCCACCTTGGTGCGAAAGCGCCGGGCAAATTCGGGATCGCCTTCTTGCAGCGCGTAGTACTGCTCTACCGAGCCAATCAGTACGATTTTGACCTCGGCGTCCACTGCCTCGGGTTCCAGCGACATGGCAGCCATGGGTGCCATGGCGGTGCCGGGTTCTTCGATTTGCACGCGCCCGCTGCGCAAGTAGCGGCGCAGCTTTTCCCACACCAGTTCATCTGCCAACAGATCGCGCAAGTGCAGCATGAGAAAGCCGCCGTGGGCGCGCAGCAGGCTGCCGGCGCGGATGCGCGAGAAGTCGGTCATCAGCACGTCTTCTTCGGCCTGGTATTCGATGCTGCCAAACATGGCCCGAAACACCGGGTTTTGCTCCACGATGACCGGCGCGCCGGTGAGTGCGGCGTTGTCCACCAGCACGTTGACCGCATAGCGGGCCAGCAACTGGATCAGGGCCTCGCGGCGCTCCAGTTCGGCTTCTTCCTCATCGATGGGGGTGAACAGCTCCAAGTGCTCCAAAATGTCGTGCGACACCTGGTCCAGGTAGGTACCAAGCTTGACCGAGTCCTTGATCTGCTTCTTGAGGCTGACCCGGATGTCCTGTAGCTCACGGTCCAGCACCGGTTTGACGCTCTGGCGGCGCAGGGCAGCTAGGGCCTCGTTCATCACCCGCTCCAGCGGGCGCGTTTTTTCCAGAAAACGGGCGATTTCGGCACGCAGTTCCTGTTCTGCCTGGTCTATTTCGGTGCGCTTGTCTTTGGGTAGGGAACGGGCTTCGGACTCGGTCAGGGCGCGGCCCTTGTCGCCGATCAGGGTGAAGACCAAGTGGCCGGATTCGCGAAACAGGGTGAAGTGGCGTGCCTCGGCATAGGCGTCCAGATCGGCATAGGACTTGGCTTCTTCCACCTTGTAGGCGTTCTGAATGCGCGCGCTTTCGGCCTTGAAGTCGGCGCTGGACAGGCGCAGCGGAATTTCGGTCTGCACTGTGCGGGTCAGCGCAGCCATCAGCTGGCGCAACTGGCGCCCTTGGCCGGGCGGCATGCGCAGGGCGCGGGGGTGTTCGGGGGCGTCAAAGTTGTGCAGGTAGCACAGGTCCGGC
>Ga0138256_10007868_pt1 | contig 11231 bp, 8 predicted proteins | sample KNB2016incub_MG_FD_105486 | JGI IMG/M metagenome (GOLD analysis project Ga0138256, IMG submission 105486) | Active sludge microbial communities from wastewater in Klosterneuburg, Austria - KNB2014incub_MG | ecosystem: Engineered > WWTP > Activated sludge > Unclassified | place: Austria...
GGTCACCATCGGTGAACTCTATTTGGCCTGTTGCCCGGCTTGATCGCTTTTTTGTTTTGTTTCGCGCTGGGAGTCCTCTGGACAGGCCTGTGTGAGCCCTGGTTTCTTCAAAATTTCTTTGAGACGCTGCTGGAACCCTGGTGCTGGGCTGTCCTGGGATGGCTCATGCTGACGGCACACATTGGAACGCTGCTGTCGGTCTATCTGCGCCACGGTGCGATGTTGATTGCCGTTGCCGTGTGCTGGTTCCTGACTCCATTTGTTTTCGGAATGGTGTTTGGAATCATTAGTCTGGTCTTCCGAGGCCTTGGTGCTGATCTGACAGAAATCATCATGCGATACATGTTACCTGTTGCGATCATCGGTGGTGAGTTCACCGGCTGCGGCCTGATTCATCGCTGGATTCTGTTTCGCTTCGAAGAACTGGCGGCCAAATGACTTGCTCCGCAGTTAAGATCGCTCGATCAATAGGTGAGCGGCAAGGCGCTAGCCGTCGGCAATTTACACTGCCGATTACCGGCGGCTAGCGCCCAATGGCACTTACTTTCCCATAGTAGACGTCACTCTCTGAGTGACGTGGGCCGAAAAACGCGGTCCTTGGCATTCATCACTCGGAGAGTGATGGCTACTTTAATCGCAAAGTAAGTGCCATTGGGCTAGCGCCTTGCCGCTCACTTCGTATCGGACAGTTATTTCTCAAGCGATCCTTAGTAGGCCCAGTTGACCCCGACGTTGAACGTGTTCTGATAGAACGTATTTCGCTCGGTATGATAGTGCAGGAATTCTCCAGAGATGGGACTGGAGTTGTAGACGATCGAATCATTCGGATCAGCCACCTGACCAATCACCAGCAGGGTCCAGCCGAGACTCAGCTTTGCATCTTCCAACTGCCACATGTTCCTCAGCACAGGAACCCGGTTGAAGATCGGGATCTGGGCATTTAACGACTGCTCCAGCAGCGGTGACATGTGAGTACTTGTGGCGTTGTCGCTGAAGGCGTTGAGTGTCGGTCCCTGATAAGTGCTGGTATCGTACATGCGTGAAAAGACGTTGTTTCCTGTGATTGGGTCCGGGACAACTTCCACGCCCATGAAATTGCCGATATTGTCGCCGCTCATCTTGAGTCGTTCGGTATTGAACATCGCGGCCAAACGTGTCGAGCCAGTAATCTGAATGCCTTTTTTACTGCCCAACTCATACTGAAATCCGATTTCCGGGCCAGCCAGATTGCTCACGACCTGGCTGTTGATGTACGAGTACACGATTCCATCACTGGTATTCGTCGGAAGCGTATAAGTTTGTGCTGTAACGGTCGTTGGTGTTTTTCCATCGGCCGGACTGAATGTCTTGGCATTGACGGGAATATCCGCGTCTCCAATGGCGGTGTATCCGAGCAGCGTTGATTCGCCGTAGAAATTGAATGTTTCATCAATCCGGAAATATCTGCCTCCGACAGTCGGCCGAACCTTGATGTTGTCCTTTTCGTAAACCGGACTGAACGCCCATGCGGCATTTGCGCCGCCCGTGTTCATGCTTTGCTTGAGGATGAATTGCAGATCGTACGGAGCTGTTTCGCCGTTGAAAACGATGGGAGTGTTTCCGCTGGTCGTTGGGATGCCATACAAATTGACAAGGGTTCTGTCGAGAACGTCAAAGGTCGTTCCAAGTGCCCCGTAGCTCACGTTATCCGCAGAGTCAAAGACGACCCCCGGTGCCAGAATATCGTTCTTTAGAATATCCATGTCCGTGCGGCCACCCAGACTGAATGGCTGACTGTCACCGAGGGGATTACGCTGGAAACGCAGTGCTTCAGCAGTGTCCATATGACCCACTAACGCTCGTTCCCGGGCATCAAAGGTGGCCGTATCCTGAAACTGATATCCACCGCTGTACAGGAACCCGGAACCGTCCGGATTCCAGAATCCGCCGGACAATCGAATCCCGTTTGTCTTCAACTGCGGAATGGCCGATGCTTTGACAGCGTCGAAATAATTAAAGTATTCCAGCCCCGGAGTGATGCCATCACTTGCCGGATCATTCTGCTGAAAATAGGTCTGCACATCATCTGCGCCCACCAGTCCGCTCATCTTTCGGTTGTAGGTTCTGGTAAAGTCCAGATTCACGAAAGACTCGCGAGGCTTGTTAAACGGCCCAAAACCGCTCATCGAATTCTGGAACCAGGTTCCGTCCCGCTGATAGGTCTGCTCATACATCCCCTGAAACGGCGACTGATACGGGTACATCCCATACGAGCCCGGGACTTGCTGAGGACCCGGCATGGGCATCGCGCCATATGGCATTGGTGGTCCATATGGCATTGGTGGTCCACCCTGAGCCAGGACAGTTCGTTCGCTCGCCAGCATCAAAATGACGGGAATGAACGCTTTGAGTGAATGCCGAATCCGCATTGATCCATCCTTGGAGAAGTTGCAGCTCTGCACTGCCTTCGCTGGTGCTCACCGACCTTTTGCACACAACTCGGCTGGCAAACGCCAACAAACTTTGCGCATCGGGACGGTCTTATCGGAAGTATCGGTCAGGCAATTTGTGAAACTGTAGGGTTTGTTCCGGATGTACCAGTTTTCCGGTCGGACCGTCCTGCGGCAGATTCTGCCGCGCATGAAAAAGGGAGTCCTTCGAACGAAGGACTCCCGGCATATACTTAAAGACACTTAGCGTCTTACTGCGGTAACGACTATATTCAGCAGTGCCGAATTACGGAGCTGCGTCTTTTACTGCATCCTTGGCACCTTCGATAGCGGCCCCAGCTTTTTCGCCCGCTTCTTCAATCGCAGCGCCAGCCTTCTCACCCGCTTCTTCAATCGCAGCGCCGGCCTTTTCGCCCATATCATCAACAGCGGCCCCTGCCTTTTCTCCAACCCCTTTCGCAGCGTCTTCGGATTTCTCCAATGCTCCTGGGGCAGCCGCTGGCGGTTTCACCGACGTTTCTTCACTGCAGCCGATTTGAGCAAACAGCAGGCCGCCCATCATCAATCCCATCCACGTTTTTTTCATCAACAATCTCCAATACATTTGCGGTCTGAATTGAAATGCGACAAGTTCACCGTCAAACCAGCGAAGAACATGGCTCACCAATTTATCAGTGCAGAACAGAAAAACACGCCGGTGCCATGTGCATCTGCCGGTTTTCTGGCAGATGGAAGCAATTGAAAGGATGGCAGGAACTGGAAGATTCGGCGATTGAGGCGAATTCTGAGCGTTAGTGATGTCCCGAATGAATGGCATTCCAGCGAAGCCAGTGATCAGCCAGGACAATTGCCACCATGGCTTCTCCCATGGGAACGAATCGAGGCAGCAGGCAGGGATCGTGACGGCCTTTAGTGCGAATCGTTGTTGGTTCCCCATCACGAGTGACCGTTTGCTGTTCTTTCGCCAGGCTGCTCGTGGGCTTAATCGCTGCACGCAGCACAATCGGCATCCCAGAGCTAATTCCGCCCAGCATTCCTCCATGGCGATTTGAGCGGGTTGAGATGCGGGTCCCGGAATCCAAACGTTCCGCCACGAAAATATCGTTATTCTGGCTGCCTCGTAATTCGGCACAGCCAAAACCGATGCCGTATTCAACCCCCAGAACCGCTGGCAGACTAAAGAGTGCTTTCGCCAGATCCGCTTTGAGCTTGTCGAAGACCGGCTCCCCGAGACCCGCCGGGATGTTCGTCGCGACGATCTCCGAAATACCGCCGATCGAGTCTGTATCTCGCCGGACTTCATCGATCAGCGCCACCATTTTCGCCGCCGCTTCGTAATCAGGACATCGCACAAAATTCGGTGAGCCGTCCGGCAGCGTTTCGACCTGTTGCAGAGTCACCAGTTCCGGATTAGGAATATTGGCGCGAATGGATCCTACCTGAGACACATAGCCGATTACCTGACCGCCGAACTCCTGAGCGATGAGTTTTTTCGCGATCGCTCCCGCCGCGACTCGCACGTTAGTTTCCCGCGCGCTGCTTCGCCCACCACCTCGGTAATCGCGAAAACCATAGCGAGCGTCAAACGTGTAATCCGCATGACCCGGCCGGTACTTGTCTTTGATGTCTGAATAGTCGCCGCTGCGCTGATCGGCATTGCGAATCAGGATCGCGATACTGGTTCCGGTGGTCCGGCCCTCAAACACGCCCGACAGAATCTCAGGTTCGTCGTCTTCCTGACGCTGCGTCACTAGGGGACTTTGCCCCGGTCGCCGTCGTCGCAGATCTGTTCGCAAGTCATCGACCGACAACGGGATGCCGGGCGGTACGCCATCGACGATGACGACGTTGCCCGGTCCGTGACTTTCGCCAGCGGTCGTGATGCGAAAACTATGGCCGAAAGTATTGCCTGGCATAATCAATTTTTGATTTTTGATTTGAGATTTTTGATTTGAGATTTTTTACAACGTTATCAGTTGCTTCATTTCTCGCACGGCGCGTTCAAAGCCCACGAGCACGGATTGAGCCACGATGGAATGGCCGATATTGAGTTCATGCACTCCCTGAATCTCGGCAATCCTTCGGACATTGCGATACGTCAGACCGTGGCCCATGTTCAGCTGTAAACCCTGCGATATTGCGAACTGTCCCGCTTCACGCAATTTATCAAATTCGAGGTCGATGTTTTTCGGAGTCCGCGCGTCGGCGTACGCCCCGGTGTGCAGTTCGATGGCCTCCACTTTGAGACTTTTTGCGACTTCGATGTGTGACAGATTCGGCGTAATAAACAGACTCACTGCAATTCCAGCACCTTGCAACTGATTGGTGCATTGCTGGATTCGCTTCAAGTGAGTCGTCACGTCCAGTCCCCCCTCCGTCGTCACTTCTTCCCGGCGTTCAGGAACGAGAGTGACCTGGTCCGGCAGGATTCGCAGAGCGATCTTCATGATTTCGTCTGATACGGCCATTTCCAGATTCATGCGAACGCGGGAAATCTCCCGCACCAGCGTCACATCGCGATCCTGGATATGACGCCGATCCTCGCGCAGATGAACGGTAATCGAGTCCGCTCCCCCGATTTCTGCGAGGACAACGGCGTGAATCGGATCAGGCTCATTTGTCTGTCGAGCCTGCCTGACTGTGGCAACGTGGTCGATATTGACGCCCAGCAATGGCATGAAAACGCTCCAGTAATAATTCTGCTATTCGTTGCTGCAACCCGGCAATTCTTTCAGCACGAGTCCGCAGATCGCAAATATCTTAGATAGCCAGCGTGCGTCTGTCGCCCGTCGCGACGCAGGGGCGGTGAATTCTCGCAGGCGAATTCGCGGCAAAGAGGGCAGCGGCTGGCTGAAATCGCGTGTACAATGGACCGTTTCCGACACTCCCGCTCCTGAACTAGAGACGCGAAGCCACGTCCGTGCCGCCATCGACTCCCCAAATGGAATCCGCACTGCCAGTCATCGAACTGTCGATTCAACCACTCCGCCCGATTCTGGATTTGAGTGGCGAGGAGTTAGTCGCCTGGCTGGCATCCGTCGGGCAGCCGAAGTTTCGAGCGGGGCAGATTCGCCGCTGGCTGGTCGAACGGCGGATCCAGTCGTTCGAGCAAATGAGCGATCTGCCCGCGAAACTCAGGACACAACTGACCGGCGAGTTTCGATTTTCGCCATTTGACATCGTCCGCCACCAAGTCGCAAAAGACGCGACGGAGAAGCTGCTGCTCAGGCTGCACGATGGCGAACTTGTGGAATGTGTCCTGATGCGTGATCCCGATCGCCGCACCGTCTGCATCAGCACTCAGGTTGGCTGCGCGATGGGCTGTGTGTTCTGTGCCAGCGGCCTGCTTGGCGTGAAACGCAATCTGACACCGACGGAAATCATCGAACAGGTGCTCGTGCTGCATCGCATGATGAAGGACGATGAACACATCACCAACGTCGTCGTGATGGGTATCGGCGAACCACTGGCCAACTATCACAGTCTGATGGATTCGCTGCGGTTCCTCACGGCGAAGGACGGCTTTGGACTTGGCGCGAGACGGATTACAGTCTCGACGGTTGGGCTGCCGGATAAGATCCGTGAGCTTGCTCAATCAGGACAGCAGTACAATCTCGCCGTTTCGCTGCACGCGCCGAATGACGCATTGCGGACGGAAATTGTTCCGGTCAACAAGAGTATTGGAATCCAGGAAATCCTGCTGGCGGCAGACGACTACTTCGAAATGACGGGTCGGCGGATTTCGTACGAGTACGTGCTCATGTCCGGCATCAACGACCATCCGCAACATGCCGAGGAACTGGCGTCACTGCTGCGAGGCCGCAACGCTCACGTGAATCTGATTCCAATGAATGGCGTATCCGAACTTGTGATGACGGCACCCCGCGATCCTGAGACGCAGCAGTTTCTGGAAATCCTCGAACATCGCGGCATCACGGCCACGGTACGAAAGCGCAAAGGTGCCGACATCGATGCAGCGTGCGGACAACTGCGACTGAATCGCGAAAATAGCGCGACAGGATCCGCCACGTGAAACTTCGCAGACTGCCGGAAGATTTTCGAGTCGAGGAATTGACCAGCATTGCAGCCAGCAACGGTGCGTTTGCGCTGTATCGACTGACCAAAACATCGATTGGAACACCGGAAGCCATCAGCGCTATCGTGGAACGCTGGAAAGTGCAGCGGAAGCGAATCAGTTACGGTGGCCTCAAAGACCGTCACGCCATCACGACCCAGCATTTGACGATTCACAACGGTCCCAGGAAGGCGTTGCGGCAGAATTCACTGGAACTGGAGTACCTGGGCCAGGTCAGCAAACCATTTACTCCGGCAGACTTTCACGGCAACCGATTTCAGCTCGTCCTGCGCGACATGCAAGACGCCGAGATTCAGCGCGCCGAAGCCGCCGTGTCGCAGGTTCAGCAGACAGGATTACCCAACTATTTTGACGACCAGCGATTTGGATCACTTGGCGTTTCCGGTGACTGGATCGCTCGGGCATGGTGCCTGAGCGACTGGGAACGCGCCCTGTGGCTGGCTCTCGCCGATCCGCATGTGAATGATTCGTCATCGGAAAAGAAACAGAAACAGATCCTGCGTGAAATGTGGGGACAGTGGCCCGAATGCCAGCAGAGTCTGGACCGTTCGCATCGCCGCAGCATTGTGACGTATCTGTCCGACAAGGCCAAAGTCGGACGCGATCCAGACTTCAGGGGCGCTCTCGCGAGAGTCAGCGTTGATCTTCGAGGACTGTATCTGTCGGCTTATCAGTCAGCGCTCTGGAATCGCTGGCTGACGCGATTCATTGAGGCGCATTGTGAACCGGCAAGTCTTGCTGCGTTCGAGCTGTTAAGCGGTCGTTGCGCCTTTCCACTCAGCCAGACCGACGACGCGGAATGGATGAACATGGAACTGCAGCTTCCCTGCGCCCGCATCGAACGCCCGGACGGAGAACTCGGTGATCTGCTGGATGCGGTGTTGCAGGAAGAAAAAATTGAACTCCGCGAGTTGCGAGTCAAGTACCCTCGCGACAGCTTCTTCTCGAAGGGAATGCGTCGAGCCGTTATCTGTCCCAACGGTCTGACCTGTTCCGTCGAAGGTGACGAATTACACGATCGCCGCCGCAAGCTCACGCTGTCGTTCGACCTGCCTCGCGGCAGCTACGCGACGATTCTGGTGAAACGGCTGACGGAAGTCGGTTAGGATCGCTCGATCAATAAGTGAGCGGCAAGGCGCTAGCCGCCGGTGAGATAGACTGCAGAATACCGGCGGCTAGCGCCCAATGGCACTTACTTTGCGATTATAAGTAGCCATCACTCTCCGAGTGATGAATGCCAAGGGCCGCGTTTTTCGGCCCGCGTCACTCGGAGAGTGACGTCTACTTTGTCAAAGTAAGTGCCATTGGGCTAGCGCCTTGCCGCTCACTTCATGTCGGACAGTTATGTATACTTCACGCGGTCAGAAATGAAGCTGTGGATCTTCTTGCGATTGTCCCCTCTCCCCCGCAATTGATTTTCCAACTTTCCACGTTTTCCACGGGGGAGAGGGCTAGGGTGAGGGGGAAAGAATCCACTGTTTTCTGGTTCATCAATTGAACTCCAGGTCAGCCCCCTCATCCGGCCTGTCGGCCACCTTCTCCCCCTTGCCAGGGGGAGAAGGGACATCGAAAACGTTGACTTTGGAAGTACCTCAGTCTGGACGACGTGAAGTATATCTACTTTATTCCGGATACTCGACTTCCACCAGCGGCCGCAGCAACCCACCCTTCGATGGAACGCGACCGTAAACGGATTCATCCCAGGTATGCAGTCCCAGAACCGCGCGAGAGATCGTCGGCTTTATCAGGCTGCGGTACACGAGCACCTGATGATCGCCGATTCGAATTCGGAAACCACTCGCTTCATGGGCACCGACCGTCCGTCGTGATTCCGTCACGGTGAGTCGCGTCCAGTCTGCCGGAGCATCCGTGCGTTTCGGGTGCCAGTCCAGCGCGAGTGGCAGCGTGACGCCGCCCTTGCCGACGCCAGCCAGTTCCAGTTGACCATCGTGCTCCCGATAACTGCCCAGTGTGTGCAGAACTCGATCGTCCTCAAGCCACAGCGGAAATGTTCGCACGATGCGTGGCCCAGTGCAAAGTGTCAGTTCTCTCGTGATAGTGTCGGTCACGCGCGTCGCGCCCTGAACCAGCGGCATTGATGTGACCAGCTGAACTTTGTGATCGGGTTCGACGCTGGTCACCGTGTCGGTCAGCATCACAAAGCGATCGTGCGGTGCCAGCAGCACCTGGCGGACCTGTTTCACGACGGTAGCGTCCTCGGCCTCCAGTTCCATAAACACTGTTTCCGGATCAAGAAACCAGCAACTGCACTTCCACGCCGTTGGCGATGGCAATATCTGGTCATCGACTCGCACGGACCAATTCCAATTTCCCGCCAGGATGGGAACTCCGGCTGCGGCAAAAGTGAGTTGCGGACGACCGGAATGCCACTCCAGTGTCAACACGTCCGCATCGGGCGCTGACGAGGAACGCAGAATCGTGAGGCAACTGGAATCCGACTGCCACGACACTTCTGGCTTCGGTTTTTTCTCCAGAGACTTTCGATTCGCGGCTTTCTTCTCCTTTCGGGCGTTCCGTGCCTTTTCCGTCTTGGCCGACTTGCCAGTTGTGAATTCAGTCGCGTCGTGTTCCTCAGTTTCAGGTGTTGCTTTGAATTTCTTCGGGCGACTCACTTCACCGGCTGGTTTGCAACATCCTTTGACGAATTTCGTGAGTGGCTTTTCCTGAGACGAACCGGACAACGGAATCAGATACTGCAGAATGTCGATCAGTGCGGGGGGCGCAATTTTCGGAGCGTCTTCCACCAAATGATGCTGCGCTGGCAGGACGAGTAACGCGGCACGCTCTGTAATTAGAGTCAGCCGTGCTTCACTTTCGCTGTGCCAGAGCGGTTCCTGGAATGCGGCGGCCCAGATGGAACAACGGGTCAGCGGAGCCAGCCATTCGGAAAGGCGATTGAGCAATGACCCATGCACGATCCCGTCGGAATCGCTGCATTCCAGCAGCACTTTTCGCAGCGTTTCCGTGGCCAACTTTTGCAGCGTCTGGACACCGCCGAGCGGACTCAGCAGCAGGCTGCAAATCCACGGCGACTCGCCCTGTTGAATCATCTGGCTGATTGCGTTGTCTTCTTCTGTACCCGCCGGGGCATCAAACAAACCCCCGGATGATTCCCTAAAAGCCGCATCTGCGAGGACCGAAACGGCCTGCGTGAAGTTCTCCGGAGACAACCCCTTTCCCTCGCGAAGCAGGATTTCAGCGATGGCAATGGTTTCCCACGGCCCTGGCACGGTTCCTGTTTCCACCAGCCAGTTTGTGATGACTTCGTCGTACCGTGAAGGAACTTTCGCTCGCTTCCCCTTCTTCTTTTTCCCTTTTGTCGGCTGACGGGATGACGAGTCGTCCAGTGACGCAGCAAGTTCTCGCTCGTGGCCGCTCAGATTAACGGTGTCTTCGGACCACGCCGCCAGCAGTGGCGCGTTGTGCAACAGCTTTCGCAATCGCTTTACCGGCTTGTCGATGACGGCCAGAAACGTCGCCTGAAAAGCTGCGAAGTCATCATCGGCGACGGCTTGCCGCAGCTCAGGACTGGCTTTGCGGCCCAGTGGAATGGAATGCAGAACTTTTTTGAGCAGTGAAACAGTTGCCATCGATGTGCCCGGTAAAAGTGATCGACTAAATCGTTCGCGAAATCAGTGAGCGGCAAGGCGCTAGCCCAATGGCACTTACTTTGCGATTAAAGTAGCCATCACTCTCCGAGTGATGAATGCCAAGGACCGCGTTTTTCGGCCCACGTCACTCGAAGAGTGACGTCTACTTTGTCTATGTTGCTCGTTTGTAGTCCCGCCTTCAGGCGGAATTCGCAGGGACCACTGCGCAGACTTCCGCCTGAAGGCGGGACTACGAACACAAAGTAAGTGCCATTGGGCTAGCGCCTTGTCGCTCATTTCAAGTCTGACAGTTATTCCACGAACGACCTTAGATCGTGGTCGATGAAAATCCGCCGTCCACAACGATATTCTGCCCCGTCACAAACGACGACGCCTTTTGCGACGCCAGCCAGACAACAGCTCCATCCAGTTCCTGAGCATTACCGAATCTCGCCATCGGAGTATGCCCAATGATTTGGCCTCCGCGTTCTGTGTATGAGCCATCGTCTTTGAACAGTAATGCTCGGTTTTGATCGGCGGGAAAAAAGCCGGGGCTGATCGCGTTTACGCGCACTCCGCTCGTCGCCCATTCACGTGCAAGAAATTTCGTGAGATTGATCACAGCGGCCTTTGCGGCTGAGTATGCGATCACTCGAGAGAGAGGAATCATGCCCGCCATGGACGCGATGTTAATGATACTGCCCTTCTTTTGAGCCAGCATGGTTTCGCCAAACACCTGAGCTGGCAACAAGGCACCGCCGACCAGATTCAAATCAAACACGCCGTTCCATCCCTCGCGCGAAAGTTTGCAAAAGTCGCTGCCGGGCGGCAGAGTGGCATCCGGACGATTTCCGCCAGCCGCCGCCACCAGAATGCTGACCGATCCGAGTTTTGCGATAATCGCATCCCGCGCTTCCGTCAGTGACTTCGGATCAAGAGCATCTGCCGACTGAAAGATGGCGGTGCCCCCCGCCGCTTCGATCTGCTTCACTCGCGCCATTCCTCGCTCTTCGCTGCGTCCTACGACCGCGACTTTTGCTCCCGCAGTTGCCAAGGCTGATGCCATGCCACCACCAAGGACTCCCGTGCCACCCA
>Ga0138256_10007870_pt1 | contig 11230 bp, 10 predicted proteins | sample KNB2016incub_MG_FD_105486 | JGI IMG/M metagenome (GOLD analysis project Ga0138256, IMG submission 105486) | Active sludge microbial communities from wastewater in Klosterneuburg, Austria - KNB2014incub_MG | ecosystem: Engineered > WWTP > Activated sludge > Unclassified | place: Austria...
CGCGCGGGTCCGGCTTCAGAGGCTGGGAGGTGCAGGCGGTGAGCAGGAAGACGGTCGCGAGCGCGACGGCGGGGCGGAAGGGCATGGAGGAATGATAGCAGTTTGGCGCCGCGCGCCCTGCGCCGAAATCCAACGCTGCGAGTTGTTCAAGAAGGGCCGGCGGTTCAAGATACAGCTATCCCAAGTCGAAATCTGTCCAGAGACGCGAGGCCACCCGTAACAGGAAGATCCGCGTCTTCCGGCCTCGCGCCATACGGTCTGCGCGACGAAGAATACTTGCGCCTCAAGGTGCTCACCTGCGCTCTGCCGAAGCATTGCCCGAAGAACGACCGGATTCAACCATACTATTTCCCGATGACCCAGAAAACATAATGCGAAGCATTAAAAAATCTCTCTTGAGTGCTACTGATCACGCTCACATAGTGGCTTCAACTCGAATGGCTCGCTAGGGTCTTGGAATTGACTTTCGACGCCGGTTGGCCAGAGGTGGAAGACGGTCGGGTAATTGACGTTGGCTGCAATCGTCGTCCTTCTGAGTTAGGCACCTAGATTCTTGACCGTGCGACCAAGTAGATGGACGGCAGAGGTGCGTCCGGCGATCGCGGGCGATATCAATGGAGGGTTCGATCGGAAGCCATTCGACAAACGTGCACGTCAACTTGCGCGATTGCAGGCGGTGAAATCGTGAAAAGTTCTCATACTTCAACAAACTGATAGTGCTCTGCCAGAGCATGGGCGTCTGGCTGTGATGTCAAATTGAGGTTTAAACCTGTCGCAAGTAGAGATAAATGAATAGCCCTTGTTATAGCGAGGTACGGGCGGGATGACTAATAAGGCGACGAGCGTTCTTCATGTCGAGACGACCGATAGCGGGGTCGCGACGATCACACTCAACCGGCCGCCCGTGAATGCGGTCAGCCCACAGACGATTGAGGAGCTTCTCGACGTTATTGACACGCTTGCAGAGGACTCGTCCGTGCGGGCGGTACTTATCAAAGGAGCGGGTGGTCGCTATTGCGCGGGCGCCGACATTGAAGTGATGAGCAATCATTCGCGCTCGACCTACCGCCGGATGCGCCGTCAGGTTGAAGTCGAGGACGCACTCGAACGGCTCGAGAAGCCAGTGATTGTTGCAATCGAGCGGTTTGCGCTGGGAGGCGGGGCGGAGCTGGCTCTCGCTTGCGATATTCGCGTAATGGGTGATGGCGCGGTGTTCGGCCTGCCCGAAGCCTCTCTCGGGCTTCTGCCGGGTGCCGGTGGCACGCAGCGGCTGACACGACTTGTCGGCACCTCGCGCGCATTCTGGATGATGGCGACCGGCGAAAAGGTGCCGGCGCCGAAGGCGCTCGAGCTGGGGTTGGTGAACGAGGTCGTGCCCGACAATCAGGTGGTGGCGCGCGCGACCGAGGTGGCAGAGCAACTTGCCGCCGGACCCACACGTGCCATCGGGCTGATCAAGCGGCTCGTTTACGAGAGCTGGGGTCGCGAGCTGCCGTCCGGACTTCTGCGCGAGGGCGATGCCGTCTACGAGTTGCTGGGAAGTGCCGACCTCGCGGAAGGTTTCTCGGCATTCCGCGAGAAGCGCAAGCCTCGCTTCACGGGACGCTGAACATGCCTGGTGAGTTTGCAAACCGCATTTGCGACTGCGCTGCTATCCAGCTTTTATCGGGTGGCTTTGGGACTGCCAGTGGGCGGACAGGGTGGCTGACATGAGCCCACGGGCTTTCGCAGCAGTGATCGCTGGCGCTGTCGAATCGCCCTATACGCGCCATCCGCCCGAGGGGACGACAACGGAAGTTCTTCTTGCCGATGCGTTCGTCCGCGCCCTTGAGCACACGGGCATGACACGCGAGGAGGTTGACGGCCTTGGGGTCGCGTCGTTTACCCTGGCGCCGGACCGCGCGATCGACCTCGCGTGGAAGCTCGGCGTGCGGCCGCGTTGGCTGATGGACGATGGCAATGGCGGCGCTTCCGGGATTCAACTGCTGCAGCACGCCTTGCGGGCGATCGATGCAGGCGACGCGTCGACGATTGTGCTCCTCTCCGGCGACCATTTCGGCCCTGCGGACTTCAAGCAACTCGTCGACAACTACAATCGAGCGACTGCGCGTCACCTCGCAGGGATTCCGCACGGCGGGCCAAACGCGCTCTTCGCAATGCTCACACGCAAGCAGATGGATGAGCACGGGCTCACGCGCGAGGATTATGGGCGTCTTGCCGTCGCGCAGCGACGCTGGGCGACTCTCAACCCCCACGCGGTCTACCGCAAGCCGATCACCCTTGAGGATTATCTCGCTGCGCCAGTCGTGGCCGCGCCGCTGCATCGGCTCGATTGCGTGCCGGTCGTGAGCGGCGCCGATGCGCTCGTCATTCGGGGCGCTGGCGATGGCGTGCGCGTGCGCGCACTGCGCGCATTCCACAACCATGACGGCCAGGAAGGCGATGGGCTGCGCACCGGTATGGCCGATATTGCCGCAGGTCTGTGGAGCGATGCGGGTGTCGGCCCGAACGAGATGGACGTCATCTCCGTTTACGATGACTACCCGGCGATGGCTGTCGCACAGCTAGCCGATCTTGGATATGCGGAGGGCGATCTGCGTGGGTTACTGCGCCGCCGCATCGAAGAGGAGCGCTTGCCGGTGAATACCTCGGGGGGGCAGCTTTCCGCGGGCCAAGCCGGGGCTGCAGGCGGAATGATCGGCCTTGTGGAGGCCGTCAGGCAGCTGCAAGGCGAGGCAGGCGAGCGCCAGATCGACGAAGCGCGCCTGGCCGTCGTGACTGGCTACGGCATGGTTCTGTATCGCTACGGCGCATGCGCAAACGCGGTCGTCCTGGAGGGCTCATGACGCTTGAGATTCCCGTCTGTGAGGCCTGCGGCCGGGCCGTGTTCCCGCAGCGCCTGCTCTGTCCTGCGTGTGGCGCGCGCGCTTGGCGACGCGAGTCGGTTGCATCCGGGGTGCTCGAGGCGGCGGCCGATCGAGGTGAAGTGCGAGTGGGGGTGGTTCGGATGCCGCCCGGACCGTTAGCGATTGTTCGTCTCGTGAGCGATGCGCAGCCCGGCGATGAAGTGATGCTCTCTATGGATGGTGAAGTACCGGTGGCGAGCGCATGAATTTCGACCTCGACGACGGCCAATTGGAACTGCGAGAGTTCGGGCTCAAGCTCGCCGGTCGCACCGACGATCGGTATTGGCAGACAGCCGACGAGGAGTACCGATTCCCCGCCGAGTTTTGGAGCTCGCTCGCCGAGAACGGCTTGCTCGGGATCGCGCTGCCGGAGGAGTTTGGCGGCCTCGGAAAGGGATTCCTCGACCTCGTGCTCGCGGTTGAAGGGATTGCGGAGGGTGGCGGTGGCATGGAGGGCGGCTCGCTCTTTCTCGGTGGTCCCGTCTTCGGTGGCTGCTTGCTCGACCGGCATGGCAGCCGCGAGCAGCAGGAGAAGTACTTGCCAGGGTTGGTCTCGGGCGAGATGTGGGCGGGCGCGTTCACTGAGCCGGTATCGGGCTCGAACATCACGAAGATCCGCACGGCGGCGACGCTCAAGGACGACCGCTATCTCGTCAATGGCCAGAAGGTTTTCATCTCACTGGTGCACCAGGCGAAGCACATCGTCGTGATGGCGCGCACCACGCCGTACGACCCCGAACACCGCACTCGTGGCATCTCGCTCCTGCTCGGTGACCTGCCGGACGACGCCGTGAGCGCGCATCCCTTCAAGAAGTTGGGCAACCACTTCATGGACACGAACGCCGTCTACTTCACCGACTATACGATCCCGGCTGGCAACGTTGTCGGTCAGGAGGGCAACGCGTGGGCGCCGCTTTACGACGTCTTGAACCCCGAGCGGATCATCCTCGCGGCGGCCGCGATCGGGACGGGCAATCTCTGCATCCGTAAAGCGGTGGCGTACGCGTCGGAGCGCAGCCCATGGGGCAAGCCGATCGGCTCCTACCAGGGGCTGCAGTTCCCGCTGACGAAGGCGAAAGTGGCGCTCGAGACAGCGAGGCTGAAAGTGTACGAAGCGGCATGGCTATACGATCAGAAGCGTGACTGCGGTGTTGCGGCCGCGATGGCCAAGTACGCCGCCGCGCACGCCGCGCTCGACGCCGCTGACTGGGCGATGCAGGTCTTTGGTGGTGCCGGCTACGTTTGCGAGTCGGGTATTGAGCGTCACTGGCGCAACCTTCGTCTCTACCGGATGAGTCCTGTGTCCGACGAGATGACCCTCAACTACCTCGCGCAGCACGCCCTTGGGCTGCCTCGATCTTATTGAGGGCACTGTGAAGGCGCTGCGGGTCCACGCACTCGGCGAACCACCACGCCTTGACGAGGTCCCGGCGCCGCAGGCCGGCGAGGGTGAGGTGCTCGTACAGCTTGAAGCGACGGTGCTCGGGCGACACGACCTCGACGTTGCGCGCGGTCGGCTTCCCCATCATCCACCGCTGCCGTATGTTCCTGGCCTTGAGGGGGCTGGCCGTGTCATAGGGATCGGCTCCGGAGTCGATGCCAAACAATTTCCGAAGGATGCGCTCGTTCGAGTCTACGCCGGAGGTCTCGGCGCGAACCGGCCAGGCAGTTGGGCAGAACTCGTCGCGTGCCCCGCACGCGCCGCCACACGTGTGCCGAACGGCGTCGATGCCGTGCTCGCCGCTGCCTGTGGCTCAGTCGCGCTGTCCGCCGCGAGTGCGATCGACCGCGGCCGACTCGCGCCAAAGGAGCGGCTCGGCGTCACGGGCGGGTCGGGTGCGGTCGGCGCACTCGCACTTGCCCTTGCTGTCGATCGCGGTGTCCGCGGATGCGTCGCGTGGCTGCGCTCCCGCGAGCGTGCGTCTGCGTTGCCGGCGGGGACGGAGCTCATCCTCCCGGACGGGAAGCGACTGATCGAGCCTGTCGACCTTCTCATCGATACTGTGGGCGGGCCTGAGCTTCCCGAGCGCCTTCGCAGCGTTCGCCGCGGAGGTCGCGTGGTTCTCGTCGGCTATACCGCCGGAAGTGCGGTCACGTTCGATCTTCGCAGTCTACTGGAGGGTGACATCGAACTCCTGCCGCTGAACATGCGCCGTCGACGCTTGCCCGATGGGCTAGAGGCAGAGCTTCTCGGCAAGTTCGCGAGCGGGCAGCTGCACGTGGCAACAGAGGTGATCGGGCTGGATGAGATCGCAGGGGCGCTTGACCGTCTCGACGCCGGCGAGGTCGCCGGGCGCGTGGTGCTTCGCTGGTAGTCGTGCTTGCCAATCTTCCTGATGGCGGGCATTGGGCCGAAGAACTTTTCAACGAACCGGGAATCGAATTGTGATGAGGCAGGAAATCAAGAGATACTTGGCGCCACGGAGCTTGGAGGAGGCCGTGAAAGCGATTGCCACGGGCGATGCTACCGTGCTCTGTGGTGGCACGGACCTGACGCCGCAGACCGACTCCGGTGCACGCCGCTATGCGGCCACCCTGATGAACATTCGGCGCGTCGAGGGGTTGAACGCTATTCTAGATGTTGGCGATTCAATCCGCATCGGTACACTGACTACGGTCGCGGAGATCCGGTGTAACCCAACAATCCGCGGGACGGCACCAATTCTGGCCGACGCGGCAGAGCATTTCGCCAGCGATCAGATTCGCAACGCTGCATCGATAGGCGGGAATCTCTGTAACGCCTCGCCGGCGGGGGACATGAGCATTCCGCTGCTGGTGCTCGATGCGGCCGTCGAATTGAGTAGCTGGGATGCGGGCGCGATTTGCACTCGCGTGGTGCCGCTCGACGCGTTTTTCCTCGCCCCCGGCAGGGTCGTCAAGAAGCCCACGGAGCTGTTGACAGCCGTTGTCTTCAGCAAGCCGGCACCTGATTTTGTCGGTCATTTCCGCAAGTCCGGCCCTCGTCCAGCGCTCGAAATATCTACCGTCTCGATCGGGATTGGCGGTAACTTCAGCAAGGGTATTTTCCGCAACGTGCGTGTTGCAATGGGCGCAGTGGCTCCTACACCGCTACGCGCGCGCGGCGTCGAGGCGGCCCTCGAGGGCCAGCGGCTGGACTCCGAAGCCATTCGTGCTGCGGTCACCGCCGTCGGGGTCGACGTCAAACCCATCAATGACGTGCGGGCCAGCGCCTGGTACCGGAACCACTTGGCCCGCGTCTTCACCGAGGAGGTGCTGAATCATGTCCTTGGAAACTGAGATCCACTTCATCCTCAACGGCCGCGCCGTTTCGGCGCGCATACCGGTAGCAATGAAGACCCTGGCCCTGCTGCGGGACGTACTCGGGCTTACCGGCACCAAGTACGCGTGCGGAGAGGGTGAGTGCGGCGCCTGTACCATCAGGGTGGACGGCAAAACCCTGAACAGTTGCCTGATGTACGCCGTCGATTGTGAGGGGCGAGACATTGTCACCATCGAGGGTCTGCGGACTCCCGCGGGAATGAACCCGATGCAACAGGCCTTTGTCGACCACGGCGCAGTGCAGTGCGGCTTCTGCATGCCAGGCATGATCCTGCAGGCCGACTGGTTGGTTGAGAATAATCTCCGACTGACACGGCCGGAAGCGCAGCGCGGCCTGGAAGGCAACCTGTGCCGCTGTACCGGCTACACGAAGGTGCTGGATGCGATCGAGTCCGTGGTCGAGACTCAATGCTGCAAACAGGGCGCGCCAGGCGGCGAGCTGCAGCCAGCTCGGGAACCTCTGATGAGGGCTACGTCATGAATTCGAAAACAAGTCCTCAACCCATCAAAAAGACGTCGCTGATCGGCCAGAGTGTCAAGAAGCCGGACGCCCCCGACAAGGCGACGGGCAAGACTCGCTATATCAACGATATGGTGCTGCCGCAGATGTTGATCGGCAAAGTGTTGTTCGCCGGTCGCGCGCACGCGAAGATTCTCAGCATCGACATTTCGGCCGCGCAAAAGCTGCCGGGCGTTCATGCGGTCATGACCGGCCGCGACGTCAGTGGGCTCAAGTTCGGATTCATACGCGACAACGTGGCGCTCAAGGACAGGGTGCGCTGCGAGCACGACGAGATCGCGGCCGTGGCTGCAGAGACCGAAGAAATTGCAAACCAGGCGATTGAGCTGATCAAAGTGGAGTACGAGGATCTGCCCGGTGTATTCACGCCGGAGGACGGCGCCAAGGAAGGCGCGCCACAGATCCACGACGAGTTCCCTGGCAACCGGAGCCTCTCCTATGAATTCAGTCACGGCAATGTCGCCGCGGCAGAGGCAGCGTCGGATTTTGTTGTGGATAATGTATTCAGACCGCACCGCGTCACACATTGCTGCATGGGCACGTCGTGCGCGATCGCCGATTTCGACCACAACGGCAAGCTGACGATCTGGACCCAGACCCAGTATCCCTACAACTACAAAATGGATCTGGCGCCGGCATTGGGAATGGCGCCGGGCGACATCCGCGTCATCCAGCCTCCGGTCGGAGGGGCCTTCGGAGCGAAACTCGACGTCTATCCCTACGAGCCGATTGCCGCGCTCCTGGCACGCAAGACTGGCCGACCGGTCAAGGTGATGTATTCGAGGGAAGAAGAGTTCAAAGCCTCGCCTACCCGGCAGACGGCCATCATTCACATGCGGACAGGGTGCAAGCGTGACGGTACGTTGACCTTTCGCACTGCCGACGTGCTGCTCGACAACGGCGCATATACATCTTGGGGGCCGACAATTCCCGTGATCATGATGCGCACGACCTCGGGTCACTACCGTGTGCCGGTGGTCGACTTCAGGGCCCGGGCGATCTACACGAACAACCCCTACGCCGGGTCGTTTCGCGGTTACGGCAACGTGCAAACGACTTTTGCGACGGCCCAACAGATGGACATGCTTGCCGACCTGGTAGATATCACGCCACTCGAGTTTCATTTGAAGAACGCGCAGAAGTCCGGTGAAGTCACACCGCAGAACTCCTTCCTGCGTGAATGCGCGTTGACCGAATGCCTGGAGACCGCTGAGCGGGCTAGCCACTACAGCCGCAAGCGGCGGGAATACGCCGCAGAGCGCACGCGTGTGGGCCGCTACAAGAAAGGCATTGGACTCGCCTCCTCGATCCACAACGCCGGCGGCGCCAAGATCCACAAGTCGGACGGGATCGGTACCATTCTCAAGCTCGATGACTATGCTCGAGCCACGATCATCACCGGCGCCTCCGAGATCGGCCAGGGGATCGATGCCGTTGTGACATTGATCGTGGCGGAAGAGTTGGGCATCCCGATCGAGCACGTGACAATCGTCAATAATGATTCCGACATCGCTCCCTGGGATGTGGGCGTGCATGCCTCCCGCACCACGTTCATCGCGGGCAATGGTGCGCGCCGTGCAGCCCACAAGGCTCGGGCCCAGATTTTCAAGGGAGCCGAAAAGCATCTCGGTGAACTGGCGGATTCGCTCGATTTGCGAAGCGGTTGGGTCGTACGCGAGAAGTGCGGCACCCCGCTGATCAAGCTTGAACGCCTGCTGCGGCAGATGCACTTCCAGCCCGAGCCGGAACTGGTGATGGTTACAGATTACTACGAGCCGAAGAGCGAACCTGAGGGCAGCAAGCACGTCTCGGATCACTCCGCCGCGTACGCACACGCGGTGCACGTTGCTGAAATCACGGTCGATACGTTCACCGGGGAGATCAAGGTAGACAGGGTTACGGCGGTGCAGGACGTCGGCCGGGTCATCAACCGCATGGGACTGGAGGGGCAAATCGAAGGCGGCGTTGCGCTGGGTCTCGGGTATGCGCTGAGTGAGGACATGCGGGTCGAGCAGGGCAGGCTGCGCAACGCGGGCTTCCGCGACTACAAGCTCATCACAGCACCGGAGATGCCTGAGCTCGATTTGCACTTCATTGAAAGCAATTGCGCGGAGGGACCGTTTGGTGCGAAGGGCGCGTCGGAGCTGCCGGCCATCGTCATAGCGCCTGCCGTAGCGAATGCACTCTACAACGCAACCGGCGTGCGCATTTTTGACCCTCCTCTATCTCCGGAGAAAGTCGCGCGCGCCATCGCGGAGCAGCGTCAGCAGAGGTCAGCCGAGCGCCTTGACCGATCACGAAGCCCAGCGCGGGAGATTGAAAATGAATATTGCGCGCTGGACTGAGAGATGGGCGCGCGCAGTGCCGGACAAGGTAGCACTGCGATTTGAAGACCAGGAACTGAGCTACGCTCAGTTCGACGAGACCATCAAGATCTGTGCCCGCATGTTGCTCAACGGTCTCGGTGTCAGAACGGGAGACCGGGTGGCCTATCTGGGGCAAAATCATCCGCAACTGCTGGTGCTCCTGTTCGCCTGTGCGCGATTGGGCGCCATTCTGGTCCCTCTGAACTGGCGGCTCGCCCCGCGCGAACTCCTGTACATGATTCGCGATTGTGGAGCGATCGCGCTGATCGTCGATACTCCGTATATCGAGCAGTGCGAGGCGCTGCGCAGTGAGGTGCCCGGCTGTACCTTTGTCGCGCTATACGAAGACGCGCCAGCCACTTGGTCGACGCTTCCCGGATTGCTGCGAAATGCAAAGGGCGAGGATCACTTTCGGGGTGTAGGTCTCGACCAGCCGCTGCTGATTGTCTATACGTCGGGTACGTCGGGCGCTCCCAAAGGCGTGGTGCTGGCGCAGCAAGCGATTCTTGCCAATGCCCTAAACAGTACGCTAATGCAGGGAATGACGGGCGAAGACACCATTCTGACGGTGTTACCGTTGTTTCATGTTGGCGGCTTGACCATACAGACGATGACGGCCTTCTATCACGGCGCAACGGTAATTCTGCACCGTGTCTTTGATCCGCAGCCGATGCTCGATTGCCTGGTCCAGGACAAGCCGACTCTGACGGTTATTCTCCCGGCACAGATGCGACCCTTGCGTCAGTTACCGGGTTGGGAAGCTGCCACGCTACAGCTACGGGCTGTGGTCACCGGTTCTTGCGTGATTCCCGACGACATGGTGCGCTACTGGTCCGACCGGGGCATTCCGCTGCTCAACATGTATGGCGCTAGCGAGACGGCGCCGGTCGCGATCCATCAGTCGATGTCTGATGTCTCGATTACCGCTGGCACCGTAGGCTTTCCAGCCATGCACTGCGAAATCCGTATCGTGGATGAGGCCGGCCGGGACTGCGATGTCGATGAGCCCGGAGAAATCTTGGTACGCGGCCCAAATGTCATGTCTCGCTATTGGGGCAACGACGACGAGACGCGTCGCGCGCTCGTGGAAGGTTGGTTCCATACCGGCGATATCGGGGTTATAGACAGCAAGGGTCGTTATCGCATCGTCGATCGCAAGAAGGACATCATTATCTCTGGCGGCGAGAATATTTCTCCAAGCGAACTGGAGAATGTTCTGCTTACGCATCCTGATGTGCTGGAGGCGGCGGTAGTGGGTCGTAAGGACGCGAAATGGGACGAGGTGCCGGTGGCCGTTGTCGTAGTCCACGCGGGTCGACAGCTGGACAAGGAGGCTGTGCTTAACTGGTTCAATAACAGACTGGGCCGCTACAAGCATCCGAAGGATGTAGTGTTCGTCGATGCCTTGCCGCGCAACGAAATGCGCAAGGTCGTAAAGCAGACTCTGCGTGACATGGTTGCGTCCTGATAACGTCATGAAGATTCGCTACTTCGCGTGGCTCAGGCACGACCTAGGGTGCGATGAAGAGAATATCACTTTGCCGGCTAACATCAGAACGGTGGGCAAGCTGCTTGACTGGCTGCCGACTCGGGGCGAGCGCTATGAAGAGGCCCTTAAGCTTATTGACATGATCATGGTATCGGTCAACGGTCAGTACGCGGACCGCCAATGCACGTTGAGTGACGATGATGAGGTGCTGTTGATCCCGCCCATCTCTGGCGGGTGAATAAGGACTCGCGTGAAAATAACGGGCCTTCGTGAAAAGCAGTGGGTAAGTTCTGCTCATTTTTTGATCACAGGGGCGGAAGCGAGCAGGTGAGGACCTTCAGTTAGGTATTCCTCATCTTTCTATTACACACTTCTTTTGATGCGCGACAAGCGATACGAAGTTGACCGAACGGCAAGGCAAGTTTATTCGTTACAGAGTTGGCACTGGAAGTTGCGCACGAGCGGATAGACCCAGATGCTTTTGATGGGCTGAGCATTTCGATGCTGAGTATCAAGCTTGCCGCGGCCCTGCGTATCGCCGAGGTGTTGCCAGTTGGCGGCTTTGTAGCAGGTGCCGGTGAAGCGCGACTTTTCGACAAAGGTTTCGAGCAAGAGCGGGCGATAGGCGTAGCGGGCATGCCAGTCGGCC
>Ga0138256_10007872_pt1 | contig 11229 bp, 6 predicted proteins | sample KNB2016incub_MG_FD_105486 | JGI IMG/M metagenome (GOLD analysis project Ga0138256, IMG submission 105486) | Active sludge microbial communities from wastewater in Klosterneuburg, Austria - KNB2014incub_MG | ecosystem: Engineered > WWTP > Activated sludge > Unclassified | place: Austria...
GAAGATGTACTGGCAGAGATGTCAGGTCAGGATCCGGATGCCGAGGCCATCGAGAACCATGCTGGGACGATGACCCTGCTGCAACTCTACACAGAGTCCAAACCAAGCCTGGGTTTACTGGCCTCATTTAAGAGCGCAGCCAAATATTCGGCAGCTCAGCGGCCGACGGGGCGTGGTCACTCCAATTTGTCCTCCAATCTGTTTCCTCCCAACGTCACCATGCTGATTTATGCATTGTCGATCGCAGTCGCGAGACTCCGTTTGGATCAGCGGATCAGCAGTGATTCCGACAGTCGATTCATACCTCGGGTCTGTCGATTGCTGGAGTTTTCATGGGTTGACCCTCAGTCGCGTCTTGTTTTGCAATCGTGGCTGGAAGTGCTCGGGAAGTAACGCTTTCGCCTTTTTCCCTTGAGATTTATTCGCCTCCACAGGTTTCTCTGAGCCCACATGTGTGACGGGAAGTCAAACATGTGGGCTTTTTCCTTTGATACTCAGCGAAGCGATCAGCTAGAACTGAGTCGCTCCCGGGAACATGCACTACGCTGCCCGGAGAAAGCTGACGAACTGGCTCCTGGCGACTGTAGAAGTGTTCAGAGAATCCTGAGCTGGAACGGTCACTTTGCCGAGGGGCCGCGCGGCCCGCAGACCGTTCGTCTCAGACATCTGACAACTCTTTCCGGAAGCAGGATCTGGAATAGCGGTCGGTCCGTCGTGGAGGACTTGCGAGACCCCGTGAATGACTGCATCCCACAGAGATGACGCTGAACTGTCATCAGCCAGCTCCTCAGCTTTGGAGCGAAACGCCTTAACGAAAGCTGCGGTGTCAATAAACTTCCCTTACTGCGCAGACTGCAGGGGTTCCCTTCGTTTAAGAGGCAGAAAGGAAAGTCTCCATCGAGCCTTCCTTCGAACCGGAAACCGTTATCCGGTTCTGCGTTAGGACTACATCTGAAAGGGTTAGTTTATGTGGTACATCTGTCTCCAATTGTACGTCACTGTCAGTCAACTGCTGGCAATCGAGCCGGTTGAGTCGCCAGCTCACCATTCGTTTCGGTACCACACGTCGTATGGATCACCGGAACCCATGCACACGATGGAATTCTCACCGGACAGTCGGCAACTGGCCGCTTCGGTAGCCGAACACCTGGATGTGATAGACCTTCGAAAGGGAGAAATCGTGCAGACAGTGTCGATGAAGCCCCAGAGCCTGACATTTACTCAGGACGGGAAGCGGTTGTATGCAGTTTTCTACGACGAATCTCGCTTGCTGGAACTGCCATCCGGTGACGTCATTCCCACAAAGTATGAGGCGGTGATGGCAGGGCCAGGGATCAACCTCGAAGAACGAAACGGAAAACTACTAGTCAGATCACTGTTAAAAGATAGTTCTGCGGATGCCGGTCACGAATTAAAGCCAGGTGACGAACTCGTTGCATTCGGTGAAAGCCAGAATGGGAAGATGAAGCGGCTGACTGGCCAGTCGGTCATGGACGCGACGAAGGTTCTGCAGGGGTATGGGGGAACGTTTGTACGTTTGACCTTCCTCCCACGTGGTCGCTATGGGGCAAAGAACGAGAAGACGATCATCCTGCGTCGCACACATGCGACTGAGACGAATCAAAAGGTCGCCGCGAACACATACGAGAAATGTGAGTTGCCGAGCTCTTTGGCCCAGTGCATGGTCGGCAGCATTCGCTGTCTTGAATTTCGCAATGCGGCGACAGGAGATCCGGTGATTTATCTTGAGACGATCGATATTGCAAACGTCGGACTAAACGCAATGTCTCCGGACCAATCAAAGTTTGCGATTTTAGGCCCCAGGATGGACTCTAATGGACTTGCCGTTGAGGTGTACGATCTTGCCTCCCAGAAGCGTCTGGCTTTCATTCCGGTTTCGAGTCGGCACTTGTCCGACATTACCTTTGCATCTGATAACAATAGCGTCCTTGTGGGAGGATGGGACTCCATCGAAGCCTGTGACTCAACTACTGGAGCGATTGTTTCGCGTAAGAAGCTTGGGTACCAGCTGCACAAGAAAGTCAGCAGTGACCCAACCGGCGAGTCGGTTAAACAGCCGGTGATGAGTTCTGTTCAACCACAGCGTTCAGTCGACTCACCGGCGGAGAAGGAGTCATCACATCAATTGGTTGTCAAACTCTCAGTTTCACCCAAGAATCTGCTGGCTTCGGGAGACTCAGCCGGAAATATCCGAGTTTGGGATCTTGAAACCAACAAGCTTCTGGCGAGCATTCCTGGTGAAAAGGATCACACTGTCGAACAGCTTCAGTTCTCGCCCGATGGTCAGTGGCTCGCTTACTATGTCGGAGGCATGCTTCATGTCGAACGCGTCTCGAATCTGCTGCAGGCAAAAGATGACTCAGAGGCACCACCACAAAACATCAGCATCGGAATGCACCTCAAAAGTCGTGTTTTGGGAATTCTTTCGAAGTGACTTGTCCGGAATGATTTGCGAGGGGTTCAAGTCAGATGCACCCCTCGCAAAGCAAGGCCATTTTGAATGGCTCGTGGCAATCGGTTTTTGCTCCCAGCGAATTTCTCGGTGGAAGAGTTGATTGTCGCGATGCACGACAGCAACACGCTTAGAAAGTTGTTGCGGTGCATTGACCGCAGAGTGGGCCGGAAGCCACGCCCCAACATATTCCCGGCAGCGAATTGCAGCGGACGGCCGAAGAGCCAAGTGCGACGCTTGTAGGTAAGGCCGCAAGTTTCACTTCCGGAATCGGTCAGTTACACTTGTGATGCGTCGGTCGCATTCGTCTAGCCTTTAACTCAAACCAATACTTCGTGACTATCGTTTCCAGGGAAAATCAGAATGGCTATCAAGGTGAAATGCGATTGCGGTAAGGCTCTCTCGGTCAAAGAAGAGTTCGCTGGTCGGCGAGTGAAGTGCCCCGCGTGTCAGGCACTGCTTCGAGTTCCCAAACCCAAAGTCGAGGAAGCATCATTCGGGGATGAGTGGAACCTCGGTGACGCGACTGAACAAGACTTCGACGATGAACCGCGGCAAACACAGGCGAAATCACGTGGTGGAAGGAAACTGCCCCCGCGTGGCTCGAGTTCGAGACAGACTTCGGCAAAAGCTAAAGGGAAGGGGCCTCAGTCGTCGAAGCGAGGCTTGCTAATTGGGTTGTCGGCGGGAGGCGGATTGCTGGTGATTGCTCTGGTTGCTTGGATGCTCTGGCCCGAGAACGAGGGGGCCAATGTTGCAGTCTCTCCAAATCAGAACACGGACAGCAGTCCCTCCTCAATGGGCGGTGATTCGAAGAGTTCCACTAACATAGCAAGTGTCGAGCCGAGCACTCCACCAAATGTTGGTTTGGCGAATCCCGAAGCTCCCTCGTCCACTTCTACCGCGACGGTGTTGGAAGGCGATCTGAAATTTCTTCAGGGAACGTGGCAGGTGAAGGACATCGAAATGCCCCCAGGTGCCCCGGGAGCGGCTGAGGCGGCCGCCCAGATGAAACTGATCACATTCACGATCAAAGACGACATGCTGTCCTTGGCAACTCCCGCCGGAGTCCGCTATCAGACGATCAAAATTGATTCCCTCCAGACGCCGAAAAGAATCGACCTGACCCCACTGGAAACAAGTAGCCAGAACCGCACTCAACTAGCCATATACTCCATTGAGGGAGAGACTTGGCGATTGTGCTCCCCTACCACGGAAGGCCTCGACCGTCCACTGGTGATGAAAGCGGCTCCCGGTCAAACAGTAATTACCTTTAATCGGAGCACTGCTCCCCCAGCCCCGGCCTCCTCATTCGACATCAAGGCGTGGTTGGCTGCCGAGAGCAAGTTCAAGGCCATGAAGGTCGTCGCGGATTTGGCACCGGCGGAGGATGACATGAATTTTGGTGAAGGGGTGTCGCACTGTGTTGCTCTGAGTCCACATGAAACAGCGGACGGAACAATGTCGCCGGAACTTTGGACGATCGTTTCGTCGATGAGTCACATTTTCGTTCGCCCCATGTACACGACCGATGCCTCACTTCAACAACTGGCACGGCATCCTGGACTAGTCGGACTTCACATCGGCGGGCGGCTAATGGTCACTGCTAAAGGCATCGGCGAATTGAATATTTGTCCGAAAATGAGAACCTTGTTTTTCAGCGATGTTCCAGTGTCGCCGGAACTGTGTGATGCCATTTCGCAGCTCTCCCGGCTGCGACGATTGGGAATCTATAGAACTCCGGTTTCCAGCGACATGCTGAGATCGATCATGCGTCTGAATGAACTTGAATACCTTAGCCTGCAGGAGACGGGCATCACAGATGGCGATCTCCTTCAGATTCAAAAACTCACGAACCTTAAAATTTTGTTTCTCGACAAGTCAAAAGTGACCGATCAGGGGTTAAATTCACTCAAGAGTCTCACGCAACTGAGATCGTTGTTTCTCAGTGATACGCAAGTGACCGACCAGGGATTGCAGACAATGAAGAGTTTCAGCAGTTTGAAGCTACTCATTTTGCGTGGGCTAAACGTGACGCCTCAGGCTGTGGCTGAACTTGAGGCGGCCTTGCCCAATTGCAAGGTCATTAAGTAGGGCTGCAGATACGGACGAGCTTCTCTTCGTTTTGCCAGAGTGATACTAACCATTTCAGCGAACTGTAGTTCCAGATACACTTTCTGTGCAAACTGCTCTGGGTCACTTGCCTGAAATGGAATCAGACTCACCTAGCCACACGGTGAACGTTCACTCCTGAGTCTTCCGGTTTGACGACCGTATCCTCCCGTCGATTTGATTTCGAAATCTCCCAAATGGTTGACTCTGGCATAACGAGCGATCCTCACCGGGCTGCACGCAATCTGCTACTCGGGCTGCTGGGTTTGCAGCTCAACCTATTGTCCGAAGACGTCCTGGTTGAAATGTTGCGACGCTGCGAACAAGGCGAGGAAAAAAGCCTGCATTCTCTTTTACTTGCGGATCAGTCATTCGATCCCGAGGCCGCTGACCTGCTACTCGCATTACAGGAGAAACATGTCCAACTCAATAAGGGAAGCATTGAGAAAAGTCTGGCGTGCCTTAGCTCAGTTGACTCTTTCTTTTCGAAGTTGTCGGCTCTGAATCTCAAACCAATCGACGAAATGCTGCAATGCGTGTCGGTCCAGCGAAGGGGGAATGCGGAGGAAGTGACGAGGGCTTGTGTGCCCGGTCAATCAATTGACCTTGAGAACGCAGCCCTCACCGCAAAATCGAAATCACGATTCAGGATCATCCGTTCCCATGCCAAGGGCGGACTGGGTGAGGTGTTTCTCGCCAAGGACAATGAATTGAATCGTGAGGTTGCGGTTAAAGAGATCCAGCAACGATTCGCTGGAAACATTGAGGGACGACAACGCTTTCGGCATGAAGCGGAAGTCACTGGAAGGCTTGAGCATCCCGGCATCGTTCCCGTTTATGGATTCGGTCAATACGAAGACGGCAGGCCCTATTACGCGATGCGGTTCATCCGTGGCAACAGCCTGCACCAGGCGATCGTGGATTTCCACAAAACCTATCCGGGCGGGCCGGGTGAAAGGCTGCGAGATGCCGGGGTCGTCCTTGAACTTCGCAAATTACTTGGACGTTTCGTGGACATCTGCAATGCGATTGATTTTGCGCATAGCAGAGGTGTCCTGCATCGAGACCTGAAGCCGGGGAATATCGTCCTTGGAAAGTACGGCGAAACGTTGGTAGTAGATTGGGGTCTGGCGAAATCGGTCAATGTCCAGGACTCGGTGACCTCTTACCCTGAAATTGGGGACGAGGCATCGACGTTTGAAGAGAGTATTCCGATTCCCTCATCCCAGCAATCGCCAGACACAGAAACGCTCATTGGCAGAAAGGAGGAGGATTCGATCGCTGCTCCCGACCGACGAGCCGGCGAGAAAGGCTCAACGCCGACCATGGCTGGCACAGTGCTGGGGACCCCAGCTTTCATGAGTCCGGAGCAGGCCTCTGGAGCAATCGATTTTCTAGGGCCAGCGACAGATATTTATGGGCTGGGTGCCATTCTGTATCAAATGCTTTCTGGTCGAGCGCCGATCTCGGGAAAATCGACCGAGGATGTGCTCAAAAAGGTCAGACAAGCTGATTTTTCCTCACCCCGTGTAATCAGGCCGGACATCCCAAGGCCACTGGAATCTATTTGCCTCAAAGCGATGTCAAAGGCCCCCCCAGATCGCTACCCGACCGCGGCCACGCTGGCTGAGGATGTCGAGCGATGGTTGGCAGACGAGCCGGTTTCCGCGTATCGGGAGAGATTACCAGAGAAGTTCATTCGACTCTTGCGCAAACACCGAGCCTGGGCAACCGCTGCCGCGTTTTCCGTAGTCGGAATTGCAATCACATCAATGATCGCCGCCGTGCTGATTGACGGATCGAGACGAGCTGCTATCTCTGCACAGTCCGAGGAGGCTAATCAACGCAGGACCGCAGATAAGGAACGTCTGGCTGCGATCACCGCCCGAACTGAAGAGACGCGACAACGCGCAATCGCCGAACATAACGCCGAGGAGGCGCTGGCAAGCAGCTACCTGGCAAACATCCGTCTTGCGGACTTGTCATTGAAAAATCATCGATCCAGCGTAGCAACAAAGGCACTCGACGCCTGCCTTCCATCTCCAGAAGCGCGCGACTTGCGTGCGTGGGAGTGGCACTACCTGAAATCATCTACCGAACGCTCGTTCCGCAGAATTCAAACCAACGGCGGGAGAGCGATCGCATTTGACAGCGATAATCGACGACTAGTTGTCGATGGCGGTGAAGTCATTGATGTGCTTGGCGAGGCAATCGTCCGGAAGCTTGAACCAGCCTGCGGAAAAGTCGTTGTTCGCAACAACATTTGTTACGGTCATGTCCGCGAAAGCTCTGTTGATAACATCTATGCATGGGACCTGACTTCGGGAAAAGTTGTTCTAACGTTACAGGATTCTTCGATTGACCGCGGCATTTCATCCATGACGATCAGTCCGGATGGGGCAGAACTTGCGGCGGCGGCCTTCCACGGAAGTATATTCCGATGGTCGCTGCAATCTGGGATGAAGCTACCTCCTTTGGTCATGGAAATTCCACAGGGTGATTCGATTCATTGCATTGCCTACTCGCCTGATGGAACTCAGATGGCTGCGGGAATTTATGGAAATGGCACTAATGGGACTGGCGTCATTCGAATCTGGGATACATCGACTGCTGCGCAAACACACATGCTCAAGACAGGCGATGGGGAGTACTTTCAAGGTGCACCCATAAGTGTCAACTCAGTGCAGTTTCGTCCAGATGGAAAATGTGTTTATGCAGGCTTGAGCAATGGCAAGGTTGTTGAATGGGACGTCGAGAAAGAGAAGATAGAAGCGACATGGAATGATCACACAGGAGTCGTGACAGGCATCAGGGCACTGAAATCGAACCGGCCTTTGATCACAACAAGCCCCAATACCATTGCTTTTGACGACTCAGTTAACAGCAATGTCTCGAAATCTCTTTCGATAGTACGCAAAGCTTCGATGGCTGTCAGTGACGATGAGCGTTGGGCTGCCACGCTCGACTTGAGCGGCGAATTGAGTGTATTGGATATCGAACGAGTGGTGACCGGAAACGTTGTTGCGACCGGCTGGGGCCTGCTCGACTGTGTTGCCGTCTCTGACGATGGCCAGCAAGTCGCCTGGGGCGGAAATGACGGTTTCACCATAAGCCATAGTGAAGACTGGGTGGCACGCAGAACTTTTCGTCGTGCCGTTAGTGGTGGAGCGGCCATACACAACCTTCAGTTTAGTGCTACTGGACACCGGTTGCTCTCGGCGGGAGTTTTTTCCGCCGATCACCCAATCCTATGGGACACTCATACCGGTGACATCATCAAGGAATTTCGTGACCGGCCCGGAACGATTCCAACACTAATCGCAGATGGCCGTCAATTGTTAGTCGCTGGTGAATCCGGTTTGATCCGATTGGATGTCGATACCGGTAACGAGATATCGCGATTCGAGACAGAAATCGTTCCTCGGGATCGTTCCAAGGAATCGTTCCTTGAGAGTCTTGGAGCGGACCGCGTTCTGGTCAGCCCAGACGAGCGCTATGCAGTGACACTCAGGAATCCGATAGTTCGGTGGAATTTGACCGACGGTCATGTGATGTCAATCAAACATGAGGTTAATGCATCGGCAGTTTGTGGGGCGTGGAGCGAGGATGGTAAACGATTCGCTGCTGGCTTCTCCAATGGCGTCATTCAACTCTGGGATGCCGATCGGGGTCATGTTTTGGGGATTGGAACTGGACATCAGGGATTGGTCACTGCCCTGGCGTTCAATCGGGACGGAACTCGACTGGCGAGCAGCGGTGACATGTCGATCAGGATTTGGGATCCATCCACGATGAACGAGTTGTGTTCTTTGGAGGGCCACACCCAGCTTGTCCGAGATTTGTGTTTCTCACGAGACGGACACCAAATTATTAGCGTCAGCTGGGATCGCAACGTTAGGATCTGGGACGGAACGCCCGACCGCTCAATACCGCGAGATCGCGAAATGGCATCGGCAGCAATCCGTTTTTTTCGTTCCCAGTCTGCTGATCCCAACGAAGTGCAAAGTTTAATCCGAAGGGATCTTTTCCTCACCGAACGAGCGCGCCTGATGGCGTTGGCCATACTTGCCCGTCCGGCACCGCACGCAACCACGTTTGAGGTTCTCAGCAAATAAAATCAGTATTGCGAAAACGCGAGAGCCAATTGCACGTCAGCACAGTCAACGAGAATCTCTTACTGCCGCCATTTGATAGTATTCTGTCACGCAATAATTTTCGCAGAAGTCACGGGATACGGCAGGCGGATCATCATGACCCGCGATGAGATTTCGAATCTGTAGTTGTGTTCGGAGCCGCAAGCAACATCACGAAGAGAATGAATCGCATCAGAGTTGACTTCTATTGCAGCAACGCTTTCAGATGCGTGAATCAAAATCAATTGAAGGTAAGAAAACGCAAAACAACCAGACGGAACTGCATGACCCGTGCAAGATCACAAATCTGCTAAAGAAAAGGCCCGGTGGTGCAACGGGGCCAGACAGTGAGAACCTTGAACATACCAGCGTCGGCTGCCTTTCCGACGAGTCTGTTATGCTTCGGAACCAGATTGATTGAAGATCCAGTCATGAGCCTGATCAGCGACTTTCATGACCAGCGGCAGATCATCGCGGCCGAAGCTCGATGAATCCTTCCATTTGTCAGCGTCTTTGTAGAGACGACTGATCGTGACATTGTGCCGGACTCCGTTTTCCGTTGTGTTTTCCCAGACCGCAGCTTTGATCCGTCCGAGTCGCACTTCGTGAACTGGAGCCTTTGCGGCGGAACCATTTTGTTTTGACATGTGACATATCTTTCAACAAATAAGAAACAAAAATTGACAACCCAAACAGTTCGGGTTGTCTGAATTCAATCCAAACTATTCGCAATTCGGGCAGAGGCCGATGAAGTTTTCACCGGGGCTCTGCGGGACAAAGCGAATACGAAACCAACCGTCATCGACAGCCTTGTAGTAATCACCAGGGCCATCGACGTCGCAGTGACAGCACGACAGGGTGAACGGAACTCCGCGAGGAATTCCATTCGGATCGTTGAACACCTGATTCGCCAGATCCAGAGCGTATCGGCATGCAGCTTTAGCCACAGTCCGGTTCCAGTCTGAGCCAAGCGTTCGTGATGGCTCGGCCGGAGCACCGTCCACAGTTTTCCGGATGCTGGAAGTTTCCGGAGGGAAACCACCGCCATCCATCCAGTGCAGAAGGCCATCGGCGAGATCGCGAACGCGGTCCCAGTCGAGCTGATGAAACGCATCCAGCATATCCTGCCATGCGACTTGAGGATCCATGATAATTACTCCTGTGTCTGAAACACCTCCTTCGTTCTGAGAACTACAAGGCTGAAGATTTCCGGACCGACAATCGGGACGGACAGCCCTGTGGGAATCAAATGTCACCAAACGGGACTGCATGTCTTTGTCGAGCTGATCGCAGAACGACCAATCGCCGTAATACATTCCGTCGTAGTAAACAAACTCCTCAACGAGATTAAGACAATATCCGTCATCACCAAACTTGATTTCGCAGCCATAGGTCATGTGGAAAAATGGAAACGGTCCGAAGGTCGGACCGTCTTCTCCCCAGCCGTCGAGCTGTTCATCAGGATGCCGGTGACCGTGCCAGAGTTTCAGATACGGCATGAAGGGTCTCCTGCTAAACCGCCAGGGTCAGCAGACGACCGATCCGCGAATCCATCTCGGCTCGATCACCGGCGTGGCGAATTCGCCCGGAGATGCGGGTCAGCGCATCCACCAGAGCGAATACCGTGAATCGCGATCCGCTGGCCGTCACCATGTTGAGGGCTTCGCGGATGGAATTCTGAGGAATCCCCTTCCCGGTTAGCGCCTTCAATGTGGCATCGCGGTCGTCGCCAAGGACAGTCGTCTGAGCGACGGTCATCTGCCGCACGAACGCATCCCGACGTTGATCACGCGAGTTCACCAACTGATCCAGCAGACTGGTGATCTCCGGCAACGCATCGTGGACATTGGCCGTGTGTTTGCGACTGAAGGTGGTGACCTCCATCGCGTCCCACACAATGTGATTTGCACAGATCGACTGAAACCAGAAGGTTTCAATGCCGACCGTGCGTCGTCCGACTTCGGAGTTCCAAAGGAAGAATCCAGGAGCGAATGACTCACCGCCGATTTCCACCCAGCCAGTGGGATCAATGAGGAAGCAGAACATGTCCTGCTCACCGGCATATAAACCGGTGGCTCCATTGAAACCCTTCTGAGGCGGCACAAAATCTCCAGCACGATGGCGAACCATGTCCAGGAGTTCCGAATTGTAGAGCCGTGTGTAACTGGCACCATGAACCGAGCGGACTCGGTCATCGGTGGTCAGCACCTGCAGCGGCTTGCGACCACGGGGCAGCGTCTCGCTCAAGGCCTGAACGGCGGTTTCGATCCGTAGTCGATTGAGCGTCAGCTTATCGACTCGGGCCAAACCACAGAGTTGACTGAAAGACCAGTCATTCAACTGGAACTGGCCAGTCGAGCCGATGGACAGACCCAGCTGGCCATCATCCATGATTGTGGGAGTCACCGCATCAGGTGGTTCCCAGCGATCAATTGAATGTTCCTGCAGCGTGCTGCAGTACTGGTAGAGCTGGTCAAAGGACTCAAACGTCTCATCAGGCGTTCGGGAAAA
>Ga0138256_10007874_pt1 | contig 11227 bp, 14 predicted proteins | sample KNB2016incub_MG_FD_105486 | JGI IMG/M metagenome (GOLD analysis project Ga0138256, IMG submission 105486) | Active sludge microbial communities from wastewater in Klosterneuburg, Austria - KNB2014incub_MG | ecosystem: Engineered > WWTP > Activated sludge > Unclassified | place: Austria...
AGGCCATGCGCCATTCAAAGTGTTGGGCGTCTGCATCAGGCGGTGTGGCGGCAATATCCCATGACAGGCCAAGGCCATTCAGCCAGCGGCCCTCCCGATAGTCTTCAGCTTTCAAAATTTTCACCATTGCGGCTCTTCAATTCCGCAACTCTTGGCGAGCGTGAAGATTATCGCTCCGGCGTCTCCCAGTTCAAAATGTGCTTCGTCGGAAAGCCACAGCCAGCTCCAACCCCAGTTCCATTCAAGCTTCAGGGTCTTGGCGGTGCGAAGTTCGGCAATATCGGGAAGGTTTTCACGGGTGAGAGTACGCTTGTTGCCAGTGACTATCCAGAATTCCTCGCGCGGCAATTTTTGGTCGATGGTGGCGAGGAGCTCGACCTGGCCGCGGCTTGAAAGTGCATCCTCAAGCCTCAATTGCTGGACCCATTTCATGGGCTCTCCGGTCTGGCAGGAAATTGTGTAAAGAGCCGCATAGTCGGTTGCGGCGGATGAAATCAGCGTCGATGAAGCCAGGGTCGCCATATGGATGATTGCGCCATTTTCCGCTTTGGCTTGTCCAAAAATCCACGCGCCAAGCTCTTGCGCCTGCGCCGTCGGCATGGAGCACAGGGTTAACAAACCCATTACAAAATTTTTGGGCTTCAGTTTCATAGAGTTGACAGGCCGTGGTTTAAATAGCTGGTATGCGACCCCATATTAGTTGCTGATTTGCTATATTCCCAGCGAAACGCCTAGAATGGGGCGATTCATGTTAGAGAAGCCGCCAGCCCAAATGGGCCCGTGTTGGAGACCCGAACGCCATGAGACCATTTGCGATTGCCGGCATTCAGATGCACCTGAATCATGGCTCCAATATCCTAGCCATGCGGCAGCGGCTGGATCTCACAATGCATCTCTATCCATGGGTACAGATGGTCATGTTTTCGGAACTTGCCGCTTTTGGCCCGCTTCTGCAGCATGCTCAGCCGCTTCCCGGAACGGTGGAGGCAGATTTCCAGGACATGGCGCGGCATCACCGCGTCTGGCTGGTGAACGGCTCCATGTATGAGCGGCGCGAGGGCGGGATTTTCAACACCACCTCGGTGATCAATCCGGAAGGCGAGATCGTCGGGCGCTATCGCAAGATGTTCCCATTCCGCCCCTTGGAGCAGGGGGTGCAGGCGGGGAGCGAATTCCTGGCTTTCGATATTGAAGGTGTCGGCAAGTTCGGGGTGCTGAACTGCTATGACATCTGGTTTCCGGAAACCTCGCGGCAACTCACCGCCATGGGGGTTGAAGTCATTCTTCATCCGGTGATGACGCATACGATTGACCGCGACGTCGACATAGCGATCAGCCATGCCACGTCATCCATGATGCAATGCTATGTTTTTGACGTGAATGGCCTGGGGGCGGGCGGCAACGGCCAGTCCTGCGTGTTTGACCCTTCGGGCCGGGCGCTTTACCGCGGCGATGCCACCGAGCAGATCATTCCCCTTGAAATCGACATGGAGCAGGTGGCGCGCTCACGCGAGCGCGGCATTCGCGGGCTTGGCCAGATGAGCAAGGCTTTCCGCGACCGGCCCGCCAATTTCCCGGTTTATGAAAGGGGTTTTGACACCAGCTACCTCGACAGCCTCGGCCCGCTGGCCACGCCACGGCGTGTCGATGAGGCTCCGCCCGCCAATATCAGCACCTTGCCGGTGCGGCGGAGCTTCGTGAAGTAGTTCGCTAGAACATCTTGTTCGCGGCATGCATGGGTGGTGGTGCGGGGGCGGATGAACCGGTGACCGCAATCGATTCAAATTCGCCGTTGATCGCCTTGACCCAGGCCTTGGCGCGGTCGGTCAATTGCCGGTCATCGGTCTGAAAACGGCCGCGCGAGACGAGGATGCCGAGATCGGCGCCGTGGTAGCGGTAATCTCCCGCGGTATAGACGCGGAGGTAAAATGCCTCGTCCTCATCCGAAACCACGAACCAGTCGATGGATTTGCGCACCAGTTTGATCGCGCCATCGGAATCCATCCTGTAAATGCCCGACGAGGGCGCTTTGGTGATCATCTCGACACGGTCAACCGGGTATTTCAGGATGAGCTGGCTCCAATTGTCGAACTCGGCCCAGCGCTCCTGGACCTTGGCGAGATCGAGCTCCCACTCCACATCCATGAATTCCAGCAAGTGGAATATGTAGATGGGACAGCCGCCATAGGTGGACGTGATCAGATTGGTCAGCGGCGAAGCGCCTGAAATACGGGGATTTATTTCACCGAGATAGACCTCGCGGGTATCCGTATCGATGAGGAAATCCATGCAGAAGGCGCCCTTGTAGCCGGACTTATAGAGCTGGTTGCCGAGCTTCTGGGCCATTTCGGTGACGGCCTTGCGTTCGCTGGCCATGCCCCCGGTGAAAACGTCGTTGCCGCACCAGCCGCCCTTGTAGGGCGTGACTTCGGGAAAGCCGGTGATATCGGTCTGCATGGGCCCCACCAAGGTCCCGTGTCGTGTAGCCACCGCTTCAACGGTGCCGGGCAAATGGTTAATGCGGCGCATGACCTTGAGGTCTTCCTTCACCAGGTCTTCCTCGTGGGTGTACCAATCGGCCTCGGACTTGATGAAAAAAGTGGTGCGGCCCGAGTCGCCATAGGGCGTCTGGACCACAAGGTCGCGGCCCAGCTTTGCCGCGTCGGCGAGGGCGCAGAGATCCTCATAGGTCTTGGCTTTTCCCAGGATGTTAGGGGCGCTCTGGATCCCAGCTTCGTTGCCGAGCTGGGTTGTGGTGATCTTGGAATCGATGTGTTTGCGCAATTTGGCGGGAGGAAGGGCAATCTTCAGGCCCAGTTCGCCAGCCAGGAATTCGGTTTCCTCATCGAACATGACGAGCATCAGCAGTCCGGGACCGCGTTCCTTGAGGCGCGCACGCACTTCCTTGTGGCGGAGCAGGTAATTGTTCACGTCCTCAATGGATTTGAATTCGTGCGGGCCGTGTTCGCGCGGCACCACGATCTTGGGATGGGTGCCATCGAAACTGTCGAAGAAGTTTATGTATTCAAACTTGTTGATCCAGCGGCCAAGGCCCAGAATGTTGTAGGGTGTCGGCGACAGGAAGGTGATGGGCGTCTGGTTCTGCCGGAAGTAGGCATAGATTTCCGACAGGCTTGTAAGTTTCGTTTTTTTTGCAGCTTTTGCCAAAATTGCTCTCCCCAACACTCAAGTGGAGGAAAGTTAAGCCCAATTCACTGGATTAGAAAAGACGCCTGGTGCATCGGAAGACGATATATTTAGCGGTGTGCGGCGGCGTGGGCCTGTTCAACCGGCTTGGCAAATTCAATGGCCACGCCGTTTTCCAGATAGCGTACGACGCGGCCGCGCATCTTTCCCAGCATGACATAGGTGCCCAGGCTTGGCATCACGTCTACCGTGATGCCAGCGCCCGAAACGGAAATGTCAATGACTTCGCAGTTGTAGACCCGGCCATCGGGAAGGGTGATCTGGGACTGGCTGTCGCGCGGCTCAAAGCGCGCGTGCCTGCGGCCCTCGTCGCCCTTCGGAGAGACGCCACCAAGCCATTTGATGCGCGATTCAAGTTTTTCGAGGCGCGCGCCCTTGAGCGCGAATGAAATGAGAAACCCCCCGGGAACAGCCTTGCCGGAGACCGCTTCAATGCGGCCGAGTTCCTCAAGATAGGCGACAATCGGCAGCCCAATGTCGGGAATCGTGCTGGTTAGAAAGGTGGCGCCCGTGGTGGTCAGATTGGTTACCTGGCAGGGATGCTCGGACATATCGGGAAGCATGTAACGGCCAAAAAGCGTTCGAGCCTGTTCAGGGCGTGCGGCCTCACTGTGTTTCTCGGCGGTTGCGCTCACTTCAGAACCTCAAGCTGCTTCCTGCCACGGGGTTAGCCGTGTGCAATTCTGGTATCAATCATACAAGCTCTGGTAACCCTAATCTCTGCCTGTAAAGGGCAAGTTAAGGAAACCCCACAAAATGCCTAGGGCCGCCCGCCCCTGATAAGGGTCAGGCCGGGCGAGGTGATCCGGGGGCTATCCAGGCCGGCAACCAGCCTGTCGCCGGGCAGTGGCTCAGTCCAGATGGAACGGGCGGCTGAAAGCTCCAGCCCGGTGACGCTGTCATAGCCCAACTGGGAAATGTCGCGGAGCGGGAAAATCCCGCCAAATACATGAAATCGCGTACCATTTTTGGCAAGAATGGGAAGGCCCAAGAGTTCGGCGCCGATCACCTGGCCGAGATCGGTGGAGAGCTGGAAACGCACCAGACAAGGCTGTAGTCCGGTCACCACGGTATCCAACAGCTGTTTCAGGGTATTGCGCTCAAAGCCGCCCCATCCGGCCAAGGCGTTGGTTGAGGTAAGTTTCTGGCGGTAAAGCTGGCATATTTCGCTGCCCGCCAGGCGCCATTTATAGCTCTGATGGAGGTGGTCGCGCTCCAGAATGAGCAGATTTGGCACGATAGGACTTATCTGCCTCAAATCGAGATCATCCCGGCCGGGGGCCGCCTTTTCGCCACGGATCTTTTCCCAGAAGCTGAACAGCGCGCGGGTGCCGGGATGGCGTATATGGGCATAGGCTTGGCTTGCGTCTTTCGAGTCGTTAACTAACATTGCGTAACCCCAAGGGCTGAGGCCCACCGCTGCCTGTGCCAATCGTGAACTTTCAGGTCCAGTGTTGCAGGGGCCATGCCATTCGACAGGAGAAATGCATTGATGAGCGAGCCAGACCCGGTGAAGGATGAGCCTGTGGCACGGGAGCCACTTTTCCGGGCGCCAAAAGTTGTCCTGATTGTGATTGCCATCCTGGTTGCGGTGCATGTTGCAATTCAACTTGGCGGACAGAACTGGCAGATCTGGAGCCTCTATGCCTTTTCGTTCATTCCGGCGCGGGTCTCCGGCGCTGCCCCCTTTCCTGGCATCTGGGGATCACAGGCCTGGTCGTTCGTGACCTACGGATTTCTTCATGCCGACATGATGCATCTATTCTTCAACAGCCTCTGGTTCCTGGTTTTCGGTTCGGTGGTAGCCCGCAGGCTTGGAGCCTTCAGGTTTCTCGTGCTGACGTGCGTCTCTACCATCGCCGGTGCGGCGGCCATGCTTTTCATCCATTGGGGCGAAGCGGCTATCATGATCGGCGCATCGGGTGCGGTTTCGGGCCTGATGGCAGCGGCCATTCCGCTGATGTATGGCGAAGGGCTTCGTCTTGGTGATACCTACCGCATGGATATAGCAACCGTGCGGCCCCTGCGGCCCCTGGAAATCCTCACGAACCGGCGCGCGCTTATTTTCACCCTGGTGTGGATTGCAGTCACTTTGTTTTCTGGCGCCAGCGGCTGGACAGGCGGCTCATTCTTGGAGGAGGCGCGTATTGCCTGGGAAGCGCATCTCGGCGGATTTGCGGCAGGCTTAGTGGCCTTTTACTGGCTGGACAGGCGGAATTGATTTACCTTCTGCTCAGGCGTGGTACAGTGAGCCTCAGAACGTTCAAGTATCGGGAGGTGTGCATGTCCGTATCCCATATCCTTGGTGTCAAAGGCCGCTCCGTCATAACCGGCACGGCGAAGGAAACCATTCAAAGCATCGCGCAAAAACTGTCGCAGCACCGCATTGGCGCGGTGGTCATTGTTGACGAAAAAGAAGCGATCGCCGGCATCGTTTCGGAACGTGATATTGTGCGGGCCCTTGCCGAAAACGGGGCAAAATCCATGACGATGCCTGTCTCCGGAGTGATGAGCAAAGCGGTGAAGACCTGCAAGGCCGGTGACAGTGAAATCGAATTGATGGCGCTGATGACAACGCACCGGATCCGCCATCTGCCAGTGGTGGACGGAGGCAAGCTTGCCGGCATGATTTCGATCGGCGATATCGTGAAGTTCCGCATTGAAGCGGTCGAGCGCGAGGCGGAAGAGATGAAGAGCTACATCGCTTCGGCGGGATAAGGCCTATTTCCGGTAGACGAAATCCGGATCAAACAGTTTCTCGTTGTCGATGAACTCGAGCTCGCCATTTACGATCTTGCGGTAGAAGCATGATTTGCGGCCCGTATGGCAAGCGGCGCCATGGCCTTCCGGCGTGACCTTGATCTGCAGGACGTCCTGGTCGCAATCGGTGAGAATGCTCAGCGCCGCAAAGGTCTCGCCTGACGTCTCGCCTTTTTTCCAGAGGAGCTTGCGCGAACGGCTGTAGAAGTGGATCTGGCCGGTGACGAGCGTGACATCGAGGGCTTCGCGGTTCATGTGGGCGAACATGAGCACGGTTCCGTCGCGCGCATCAGTAACGATGGCCGGGATCAGGCCATGCTCATCGAACTTCAGGTGAAGCGCCTTCGTTTCATCGAGGGCGGAGGCAGCCATCAGAGGGAGAATCCGCCCGAAGGCGAGCGGACCAGTTCCATGAACCGGGCCTGCATGGCCGGGTTGGACTTGAACTCGCCGGTGAACTGGGTGGTAATGGTTGCCACATTGCGTTTGCCGATACCGCGCATGGACATGCAGGTGTGAACCGCCTCGATCATGACGGCGGCGCCGCGGGGCTTGAGGCTTGCGCAAATGGAATTGGCGATCTGGGCGGTCATGGTTTCCTGGGTCTGCAGGCGGCGGGCGAAAATCTCAACAACGCGGGCCAGCTTGGAAATGCCCACCACCTGTTCGGTTGGCAGATAGGCCACGTGGGCGCGGCCGACGAAGGGGGCGATGTGGTGTTCGCAATGGGACGTGAACTCAATATCGCGCAGCATGACGATATCGTCATAGCCGCCCACCTCGGTAAAGGTGCGCGAAAGGGTTTCGGCCGGGTCCTCATTATAGCCGCTAAAGTACTCGTTGAATGCCTTGGTGACGCGGCGCGGCGTATCCAGCAGGCCTTCACGGGCCGGGTCGTCCCCGGCCCAGGCAAGAAGGACGCGCACGGCGGCCTCGGCCTCTTCCTGAGACGGACGCATAACCTTGGAATCGCTGGTTTCGCGCTGGAATTTCTTGATGATAGCGTCCATTTTGTCTCTTTGATTTTGGGTACTAAATTGACTTTACTAAAGTTTCTGGTCTTCCCATATCATGGGGGGTAAATTGAGGCAAACCGGCAAAGACCCTTGGTTAAGCAATACCGACGCGGATATGTGAATGATTAACGAGATTTACAACAGGAAAATCCTCGAGTTCGCGGCAGACATTCCGGGTTTGCAACGCTTGGCATCGCCAGATGCCACCGCGGTGGCCCATTCCCGGCTTTGCGGCTCACGGGTGACGGTAGACCTCAAAATGAAGGATGACGTGGTGACCGACTTTGGCCAGGAGGTGAAAGCCTGCGCCCTGGGGCAAGCCTCCTCATCGGTCATGGCCCGGCATGTTGTTGGCTCGACGGCGGCGGAGCTGCGCAAGCTCAAAGAACAGATGTATGCCATGCTGAAAGACGGCGGTCCGGCGCCCACGGGTAAATGGGCGGATTATGAGGCTTTCATCCCGGTGCGGGATTTCAAGGCGCGGCATGCCTCGACGCTGCTCACCTTTGATGCGGTTACCGATGCCATTTCCCAGATCGAAGCGAAAGCCGAGGCCGTATGAGCAAACCCTCCAAACTGGATCCAAAGTCAATCACGCCCCGAACGGCGACCGTTTACCCTCCGGAGTTTGCCGGCGCCGTCAAAGGCCGGGAAAAGAGAGCCCTTGGGGACTTCTTTGGTCTCACGCAATATGGTGTCAACCTGACAACCCTGGCTCCGGGCGCATGGTCCTCCCACCGGCACTGGCATGAAAATGAGGATGAATTCGTTTTCGTCGTGGAGGGCGAAATCACCCTGATCGATGACACCGGTGAACACCTTCTGACACCCGGGATGTGCGCGGGCTTCAAGGCGGGCGTGGCCAATGGCCACCATCTTGCCAACAAGAGCACGGCGGCCGCCAGCTATCTGGAAATCGGAACGCGGGCTGCGCTGGAGCGGGCCCATTACCCGGATGTGGACATGCTTTTTGCAAAAGACGGGGCGAAATCCACAGTCACCCGGCGCAACGGTTCGCCGTTCTAGCGTTTCTTGCTTTCGATATCGGGAGCCTTGGGAAAGCGCGCCTTAAGATCACGATCAGTGACACTCATGTGGTTGCGGGTGTATTGCTCGGAGGCATCGCGGAGCGGCTGGAAGTCCCAGTGAAACTGACCGCCGCTTTTGAGCGCCTCAAACAACATCAGGCGGGCGCGCTGGCTTTCGAGCACGGCTACATTGATTCTCGGGATATCAAATTTCGCCACCACTTCCGCATGAAACTTTCTGGCGAGAGGATGGCTTTCGGCCAAATTGTTCAGTTCGTTGGGGTCGTCGACGAGATTGTACAACTGGTCCGGGTCGGTTGGGCAATGGATGTATTTCCATGGCCCGCGCCGGAGCATGTACATGGGCGCCACGGTGCCTTCGGCCAGATATTCGCCCCAGGCGGTTGCATTTGGATCCTCGGCAGCGCCGCCAAGGAGGGGGTAGAGTGAGCGGCCATCGGTGGGGCGGGCGAGTTCGGCCTTTCCGTTGGTTGCCACGTCAACCAGGGTTGGCAGAAGATCGGGAAGGGAAACCGGTTCCTTCACCCGGCGCGCCTTGAATTTTTTCGGCGCACAGACAATCAGCGGAATATGGGCCGATGGTTCGAGATAGGACATCTTGTACCAGAGGCCGCGCTCACCGAGGAAATCGCCATGGTCGGACGTGAAGACAATCACCGTGTTGTCAACCTGGCCGGTGGCTTCCAGCGCATCGAGCAGTTTCCCGATGAGACCATCGACATAGGTAATATTTGCGTAATAGCCATGGCGCGCGCCGCGGATATCGGCCTCGGTGACGGTGTATTCCTGCATGGCGGAGACGTCATAGAGGCGCTTGCTGTGGGCATCGAGTTGATTGCGCGAAATGGCGGGAACGCGCGGCAAGTCGATATCCTCGTCGCGGTACTGGTTCCAGTACTCGGCGCGCGCCGCGTAGGGGTCGTGCGGATGGGTAAAGGAGGCCATCAGGCAGAAAGGCTTGCCGGGTTCAAAGCGCGCATAGTCATAAATCTTGCGCACGGCGAGAAACGCCACCTCATCGTCATATTCCAGCTGGTTGGTGATTTCGGCAATGCCGGGCTGCAAAACGCTCGTCATGTTGTGGTACCACCAATCGATGCGTTCCTGCTTCAGGCGCCAATCTGGGGTCCAGCCGAAGTCGGCAGGATAGATATCTGTGGTCAGGCGCTCTTCCAGCCCATGCAGCTGGTCGGGGCCGACGAAATGCATTTTTCCGGAAAGGCAGGTCTTGTAGCCTTGCAAACGCAGGTAATGGGCCCATGTGGGGATAGATGAAGGAAACTCGGCGGCATTGTCGTAGACGCCGGTGCGCGAGGGCAGCAGGCCGTTCATGATGGTGGCGCGGGCCGGGGCGCAGAGGGGACTGGAGGAGTATGCGTTCTCAAAAACCACGCCGGATTTGGCCAGGCGGTCGAGATTCGGGGTGTTGGTTACCCCGTGGCCATACGCCGCGAGAAATTGCGCTGCCATCTGATCTGCAATAATGAACAGGATATTGGGTTTCGTTGAGGCCATGATGAAGTATCTGCTTCTGTTTCTGATCCGAACCTACCAACTCACATTGTCGGCACTTATAGGCCGGCGCTGCCGCTATTTGCCGACCTGTTCGGACTATGCCCGACATGCGATTGAAAAACACGGGGCGTGGCGGGGTTTTTTGCTTGGCCTGGCGCGCGTCTCGCGCTGCCATCCGTGGGGCGGGGACGGGTTTGACCCGGTGCCCGAGACCTATGAAGGACCGGAGTGGCGGCAAAAGAAAAGGGGCCCGTGAGGGCCCCTGATGATGGGTTTATCCGGGTTTACCAGCCGAAGTTGTAGGTCAGGCCGACGCGGACCATGTGCATGTCGTCGATGGACTGGGTGGCGTCAAGCGTGGTCAAAGCCGCATCGGTCATGCTGAAATCAGCGTCGTCCAGGCCGACGTAAAGGTACTCAAGCCGGCCGCTGAGGCGATCGGAGAAGGCGTGTTCAAGACCACCGCCAACTGTCCAGCCGTAAACCCAGGCGCTATCGCTTTCGGTGCTTGACATGACGGCGCCGAATTCCATGTCGACCGCGGCCAGACCACCAGTGAAATAAAGCAATGTGTTGTCGAGGGCAAAGCCGGCACGGGCGCGAAGTGTTGCAATGTTGTTGAAGCTCAGGTCGGTGTCGATTCCGGGCTCATCATTGGTGGCAACGGTGCCGCCGAAAGCCCAGTCGCCTTCGATGCCCATGACAAAACTATCCATCTGGTAGTTCCAACCACCGAGAATGCCGCCGGCATAGCCAATTCCGCTGTGCTCGATGTCGGTATAGGTGGGAACGGCGCAGGGGACGGCCGCGGTACAAGTGGCATCGTAGGTGCCGTCAACGGCAATCGCCGCGCCGAAGATGCCGAGATACGGTCCCGACCAATCAAAGGTTGCCGGCCGCAGATTGTCTGGCGGCGGTACATCGAGATCAGCGGCGAATGCCGATGATGCCGGAAGCATGATTGCAACCGCGAGACCGAGAAGAAATCTATTCATGTCGTTACCCAACCCATTTGTTACGCTGTCGTTCGGGCAGAACATGAAGTGTTAAGGTTAATACGCGGTTATGGAAAAACTAAGAGCTGGTTAATATGCAGGCTTTTCGGGGCAGGCTTGACCGAAGGCAGCGTTTAAGGCCATAAGCGCGGCACCCAAAACCCATCAAACGCTTACCTGCATGTGTTGGCAGGAGTGAGCAGGAGGACAGCATGATTACATTGACTTTCCCTGACGGCGCCAAGCGCGAAATCGAACAGGGACTGAGTGCCGCACAGGTCGCGGCCGGCATTTCAAAATCACTCGAGAAAAAGGCCGTGGCCGCAGTGGTCAATGGCACGCTGGTCGATCTCAATGATCCGATCACAGCCGATGCCACGCTGCAGATTGTCACGCGCGATGACGCGCGGGCGCTTGAACTCATCCGCCATGACTGCGCCCATGTGCTGGCGGAAGCGGTGCAGGAGCTTTACCCGGGAACGCAGGTTACCATCGGCCCGGTAATCGAGAACGGCTTCTTCTATGACTTTTTCCGCAATGAGCCGTTCACGCCGGAGGACTTCGCGCCCATCGAAAAGAAAATGCGCGAGATCATCCAGCGTGACAAGCCGTTCACGAAATCGGTGAAGACGCGCGAGGAGGCAAAGGAGTTCTTCCGCAACAAGGGCGAGATGTTCAAGGTTGA
>Ga0138256_10007875_pt1 | contig 11227 bp, 10 predicted proteins | sample KNB2016incub_MG_FD_105486 | JGI IMG/M metagenome (GOLD analysis project Ga0138256, IMG submission 105486) | Active sludge microbial communities from wastewater in Klosterneuburg, Austria - KNB2014incub_MG | ecosystem: Engineered > WWTP > Activated sludge > Unclassified | place: Austria...
CGGTCATGGCCACTGCTGCGCAGCGATGCTTGATCGCCAGTGCGATGGCTCCGCTGCCGGTTCCCAGATCGATGACCAGCGGCTCATCGATGTCCGACAGGTCACCACATAGCAACTCCAGGCCCCAGTCGACCAGCGTCTCGGTGTCCGGGCGCGGAATCAGAACCTGGGGTCCGACTCGCAACTGAAGCCCATGGAACTCCTTTTCACCGAAAAGGTAGGCCAGTGGCTCGCCTGCTGCGCGACGGCCCAGCCAGTGGACGTACTGCAAGCGTTGGTCGTCGCTCAGAAGTGCATCGCCGTGCGCGATCAACCATGAACGCGGCTGCCCGAAGAGTTTCGCGAGCATCCACTGCGCATCCAGTCGATCGACCCCTCGGGTCGCGGCAGACGCCAGCGCCTGCGAGATGGAGAGCTCATCGCCTCGGCTCGATGGCCCTGCTGTCGGAGCGATCACGCGTCGCCGCTTTCGAGCAGGGCCAGTTGCTCGGCCGCACTGGCGGCCTGCAAGGCCGCAATGACCTCGTCGAGGTCTCCATCGAGCACCGATTGCAGCTTGTACAGCGTCAGATTGATCCGGTGATCGGTCAGCCTGCCCTGAGGGAAGTTGTACGTGCGTATGCGATCGCTGCGGTCGCCGGTGCCGATCAGGCCCTTGCGCGTGGCGGCATCCTTTGCCGCACGCTCGATCCGGTCCTTGTCGCGCAGTCGCGCGGCGAGCACGGCCAGCGCCTTGGCCTTGTTGCGGTGCTGCGAACGATCGTCCTGGCATTCAGCGACAAGGCCGGTCGGCAGGTGCGTGATGCGTATCGCGCTGTCGGTCTTGTTGACGTGCTGCCCACCTGCTCCGCTGGCACGAAACGTATCGATGCGGAGTTCGGCTGGATTGAGCTGGATTTCCTCTGCGGCATCGGACTCAGGCAGCACGGCGACCGTGCAGGCGCTGGTGTGTATGCGTCCCTGAGTCTCGGTGGCGGGAACCCGTTGCACGCGATGCCCACCGGATTCGAACTTGAGCCGGCCATACACGCCATCACCCTCGATCCGTATGACCACCTCCTTGTAACCGCCGAGGTCGGACACGCTCTCGGACATCACTTCGGTTCTCCAACCCTGGCGTTCAGCGTGACGCAGGTACATGCGCGCAATGTCGGCTGCGAAAAGGGCCGACTCCTCGCCGCCCGTTCCGGCGCGCACCTCGATGAAGGCGTTGCGCACATCGTCCGGATCGCGCGGCAGCAGCGCGGCCTGCAGTGCCTGATGCAGGCGTTCGGCCTCGGTTTCTGCGGCGATGACTTCGTCGCGAGCCAACTCAGCCATCTCGGGGTCGTCGTCTGAGCGCTCCAGGATGGCGCGGGCCGACGACGCATCCAGCTCGCAGGCCTCGTATTGCCGAAAGAGGCTCACCACGCCTTCTACTTCCGAGTACTCGCGGTTCAGCGCTCTGAAACGCTGCATGTCGGCGGCCACGGACGGGTCCGCAAGGGTTGCCTCGAGCTCTGTGAGCCGCAGCGCCAGACGCTCGAACTGTTGTCGAAGGGAGTCTTTCATCGGGATCCGGGTTTGCGGCGCTGCCGTTCAATGGGTACCGGCGGTGCTGCCCAGTTCCGGCGCGTGCTCCACAAGTCGCCCGGCCGGCGACGTGGCGCTACAGCAAGGTAGGGTCGGGATCGGGAGCGTTGGAACCAGCCGCTGGTTGCCGCCGGGTCGTGCTGCCGCTGTTTCGCAGGAACAGGCGCGAAACGGTGTGCGTCAAGTCGGCGCGGCTGTCGACGTCGGTGGCATTCAATTCGACCAGGGTTCCATGCAGCATCTTTTGCGTGAGGCCACGCGACAGCGATTCGAGCACCGCCTCGATGCTTTCGCCTTTGGTCAGCATCTTGCGCGCCCGTGCGATCTCGACCGCGCGCCACTCGTCAGCCTGAGCGTTCAGCGCCTGGATCAAGGGCACCGTTCCCCGTTGCCCCAGCCAGTTGACGAAGCCTTGGACGCCGGTCTCGATGATGGCCTCGGCCTGCTGCACAGCCGCCTGCCGCTTTTCGCCGGCGATCTGTACCAGCGACGAGAGATCGTCCACGGTGTACAGGTAGACGTCAGACAAACGGCTGACCTCGGGTTCGATGTCGCGCGGGACCGCGAGGTCGACCATGAACATCGGCCGCCGCCGCCGCGCCTTCAGCGCCCGTTCTACGGCGCCCAGTCCGATGATCGGCAGCGTGCTCGCGGTGCAGGAAATCACCACGTCGAACTCGCCAAGACGTTGGGGCAGGTCGGACAGCGGCAGCACTTCGGCGTTGAATTTGCTGGCGAGCTTTTCGCCGCGTTCACGGGTGCGATTGGCCAGCGCCATGGCCCGGGGTTTTCTGGCGGCGAAGTGCGTGGCGACCAGTTCGATCATCTCTCCTGCGCCGACGAACAGCACCTTGAGTTCGGTCAGGTCTTCGAAGAGTTGTGAAGCGAGCCGCACCGAGGCGGCGGCCATGCTGATTGAATGCGAACCGATCTCGGTCGAGGTGCGCACTTCCTTCGCCACAGCGAAGGATCGCTGGAACATCTGATGCAGCGTGGTGCCGAGTGTGCCTGCGGTATCCGCCTCCCGCACCGCCTGCTTCATCTGTCCGAGGATCTGCGGCTCGCCCAGCACCATCGAGTCCAGGCCACTCGCCACCCGGAATGCATGCCGGGCGGCGGCCTCGTTCTCCAGCACGTACGCGTGCTCGCGCAAGGCCGATCCCGACATCCCACCGACTTCCGCCAGCCACTCGAACGCCGGCGCCACCAGACCCGCGTCGGCGCCAACGTACAGTTCGGTACGGTTGCAGGTCGACACCAGCGCTGCTTCTGGCGAGCGCTGCAAGCGCTGTCGGAAAGCCCGCAGCGTTGGTGCGAGCTGTTCAGCAGAAAAGGCGAACCGTCCGCGCAGGTCGATGGGCGCGGTGGCGTGGTTCAAACCCAGTGTGAATACGCTCATATCTGTCAGGCAAAATTTACAGCATTCCGCGAAACCAGCCCACCGCGTAACACCGGATAAGTCCGGGACGCTTCTGTCGCCGCGTCATCGAACCCCAGCGCTCCTTCTCGACCATGAACCTTTTCGATGTCGTGTGGCACATCGCCAATTTTGCTGCACCTGCCCTGCTGCTGGGAGCCATCAGTTCCGTGGCGGCCAAAATGCTGTGGCGCAGCCAATTGCGCGGCTGGTCCTGGATCCGGTTGTGCGGCGTGGCGGCTGCGGCAAGCCTGATCGTTTGTGTCGCAGGCCTCGTGTTCTCCGGGCGTGACGGCAAGATGATCACCTACGCCGGCATGGTGTTCGCATGCGCTGCCAGTCTCTGGTGGAGCACCCGACAGCGCTGATATGGGCTGGAACTCGGGAATCAAGCCCGGTCAGGTTCCAGCGGCTTCACCGCGAAGTGAATTCGGGTTTGCCTGCGTGATCGTCATCTCGATTAGCTGACCGACAAGTTGCGGGGCGTTCTTGAAGTTGACTTTCCGATTGCAGATGGTTCGGCCCATCAACTCATCCAAATCCTTGCGCGAAAGCCCCTCGACCAAGATCTGCAGACGTTTCCCGACCAAGGCCTGACTGATCTGCTGGGCGTGGCCCTCGATGGCCGCTTGCAGTCGCTGCAGGCGTCGAAGCTTGACCTCCTGCGAGGTGTCGTCTGGCAGGTTGGCGGCAGGCGTGCCCGGTCTCGGGCTGAAAACGAAGCTGAAACTGGTGTCGAAGCCCACGTCCTCGATGAGCCTCATCATCTTCTCGAAGTCTTCGTCGGTCTCGCCCGGAAAGCCGACGATGAAATCGCTCGAGAGGCTCAAACGGGGCCGCACTGCGCGCAGTTTTCGCACGGTGCTCTTGTACTCCATCGCCGTGTAGCCGCGCTTCATCGCCATCAGGATGCGGTCGCTGCCATGCTGCACTGGCAGGTGCAGATGGTCGACCAGCTGCGGCACCCGCGCGTACACATCGATCAGCCGCTGCGTGAACTCGTTCGGGTGGCTGGTCGTGTAACGGATGCGCTCGATACCCGGAATCTCTGCCACGTACTCGATCAGCAGGGCGAGGTCGGCGACCTCGGCGGTATCCCGGCCCATCGCGCCCCGATAGGCGTTGACGTTCTGGCCGAGCAGCGTGATCTCCTTGACGCCCTGTTCGGCGAGACCGGCGACCTCGACCAGCACATCGTCGAATGGTCGGGATACCTCTTCGCCACGGGTGTAAGGCACCACGCAGTAGCTGCAGTACTTCGAGCAGCCTTCCATGATCGACACGAACGCGCTTCCGCCCTCGACCCGCGCGGGTGGCAGGTGATCGAACTTCTCCACTTCCGGAAAACTGATGTCGACCTGGGCTCGCTCCTGCGTGCTGCGGCGGTTCAGCAACTCGGGCAGCCGGTGCAGGGTCTGCGGCCCGAACACCACATCCACGTAAGGCGCGCGATCGATGATCGCGGCCCCTTCCTGGCTCGCCACGCAGCCGCCCACGCCTATCAGCACGCCCTTGGACTTCAGGTGCTTGACGCGACCCAGGTCGCTGAACACCTTTTCCTGCGCCTTTTCGCGCACGGAGCAGGTGTTGAAGAGGATCAGGTCGGCCTGTTCGACGTCCGTAGTCGGTTCGTAGCCTTCGGCCTGCCGCAGCACGTCGACCATCTTGTCGGAGTCGTACTCGTTCATCTGGCAGCCGAAGGTCTTGATGAAGACCTTCTTGCCGGCGCCGGAAAAGGTCATGGTTTGGTCCAGGTCTGTGTGCCGGAGTCGAAGCTCCAACTGATCGTGTGTTCCGGCTTGGTGGGCCACGGCTTGCTGGCCTTTTCTTCATCGCGCAGGATCCACAGGTCCTTGATCAGTCCGGTGTTCTCCAGCGTGTAGTGGACAGTCTGCTTGGTGCCGGTGAGCGTGCCGGACAGCACCATCATGTTGTTCTGTGCGCGCAGGCGTGCGCCTGGAGACAGTCGCGCCGGCGCACCGTTCAGCGTCACCTCAGGCGGCACGCCGAATGTGACCTCGCCGCGAAGTGCGTTCTGCGGAAACAGCCTGGTCGGCAAAGCCTGCGCCCAGCCGGGTGCAGCGCTGGCGATGGTGAGGGAAGTGATCAAGGCGATACAGCGGTACATGGTGTCGTCCAGTGGCTGTCGGTGGCGTATTGTCGATCTCTGCCCTGGCCTCGTGGCGAGGGCACAGATGAAAACGGCTCCGGGTCGTGAAGACGCGGAGCCGATCTTGAATCTGGTGGCGCTTCAGGGAAGCGACACCGAAACCCACTCTCGGCATTAAGAATCAAGCACTTAGCGAGTTCGATGCCGGCGTCGAGAGGGAGAAAAGTGTATCCGGTGAGTGTATCCCCGGACGCTACTTCAGGCGCTGAAGACCCCCGATTTGCGATGAGCGCGCCTGCTGTCACTTCTGGATGGCAGGTTCGATGTCATATGTCGCTGCCGCTCTGGTCAGCGGCAGTCAGCTGGCATCAGCCGATTTTCAGCGCGGCAAAGTGGTCGGCAACAAGGCTTTAGCACTGTCATTCCCCAGAAGACGGTCGATTGGAACCTGACGACCACCCACAAAGCCGACTCTTAAGATTATCGCCTGATTAAAAATCAGAATACAATCTTACGAACTAAACGAAAGATGGCCATGCCAAAAACCAATGAGAAAACGCTTAAGAAGCTGAAATCGGCCATCGCAGAGGCCGCCGCAGAGGCTGCCGCAGAGGTCCTGAATCAGCACTTTTTGGGGTCATTGCAGGCAAGTGAGCAAGTTGGTAATGCACCCAATGGGGGAGTTGAGCAAGCTCTAGTTATCAATCCTGAACTCCAGCCTTTGGTGAGCGCGCTGCAAGACGGCGTCCTTGCCCCGAATCAGGAAATCCTGTTGAGGAATCACTACTACAACAAGCTCGGCGGCGGCGCCCCGCTGTCTGTGGCCCAACTGGGCCATTCGTTAATCTCAGAGGGCATGGCAACGACCCACGAAGAGGCGGAGAAGTTAGTCAGCGGCGCGTATCGCGCCCTTGGGCGCCGTTTGAACAAGTTTCTGCCTAACCCACCCATGCGGGTCGGGCGGGACAGGTCGGGGGATGGCGTTGCAGACCCAGTGCCGCTGATGGCAATGTTCGAAATTTGCCGCGATCTGAATGGCAAGGCACGGCATCTTTTGACGGCGAATGGGGCGACGGCCGTTGGTCTTGCCCTGGGTTTAGAGAGCGACCTTGACTCGTCTATGGACGACACATATCCGACGCCCCCCGTCGCGCTGGCCATGGATAGCTTGACTGCAGCGTTGGTTCTGCGTGTTGCCAGAACTTGGGAGTGCAGTGTCGACGATGCGTTGCGTCGTATGACTTCCGCGGCCGGCGCTGGCTAGCAGGTCGATACCAGCAGCGTTTCACACCCGGCTAGGCCCGCACGATCGGAATGTCCCGCCAGCTGGTCGTGTAGTCCGGTGTGCGGCGCTCCTGCCGCATTCCCCACTGCCTCGCAGGCCCGATCGTTCCCGTACTCGCCATCGACAGCGATCCACGCCCGAAGCGCTGGTTGACGCCGTCCATCACCGCCATCAAGCGACTGCGATCGATCTCGGTGGGCTCGAGATCAAGTTCGCCTTGGGACTGCCCCTCCGACCCCAGATCGACCAGCATGACCCCGGCCTTCGCATAGCGGAATCCCGGCCTGAATATCTGCCGCAGCCCGTTGCATGCCGCCCTGACGATGCGTCCGGTGTCTGAGGTGGGTTGAACCATCGGCACAGTGACCGAGCCGCTGTACTGCGCGTCAGAGGCCCTGAACGGGCTCGTGCGGATGAACACCAGCACCGCACCTGCCGCTGAGGCATCCAGGCGCAGCTTCTCGGCTGCGCGGGCTGCAAAGGTGCTCACTGCCTCGTTCAGGTCTTCGAGCCGAAGCACCCCCTGCCCGAATGATCGCGAGACCATGATCTGCTGCTTCTGCCGAGGCTGATCGTCCAGGTCGACGCACGATGTCCCCTGCAGTTCACGCACCGTCTTCTCCAGCACCACCGAGAAGTTGCGCCGCAATGCCGCGGGATCGGCGTGCTTCAGATCAAGCACCGTGCGCACACCAGACTCGACCAGGGCCGTGCCAATCCGCCGTCCGACGCCCCAGACCTCTCCGACCTCGGTCGCAGCGAACACAGCATCCAGCTGCTCATCACTCAGCCTGCCGAAATCACACACCTGGGCCAGCTCTGGTGGATACAGGCCCGGCTTGCGCTCTGCCGTCTTCGCGACATGGTTCGCGAGCTTGGCCAGCGTCTTCGTCGCACCGAAGCCCACGCAGGTGGGCAGCCCCGTCCAAGTCAAAACCTGCTCGCGCAACGCGTGACCGATGGCGGTCCGATTGCCTCGGATGCCGGTGAAGTCCAGAAAGCTCTCGTCGATCGAGTAGATCTCCTGCCGGGGCGCGTGGTGCGCGACCAGGCTCATCATCCGGTCGCTCATGTCGCCGTACAGCGCGAAGTTGGCAGAGAGTGCCACCAACCCCTGCGCCTCCAGATGCCGGCACTGGAACCAGGGGTGTCCCATCCTCACCCCGAGCGCCTTCGCCTCGTTCGAGCGAGCGATGGCGCATCCGTCGTTGTTCGACAGCACGACCACCGGGCGCCCGACCAGCGACGGGCGGAACACCCGCTCGCACGAAACGTAGAAGTTGTTGCCGTCGACCAGCGCGAACACGATCAGCTCAGCAGGTCCTTGATTGCGTGAGTGACCACGCCCCAGACCTCCAGGGTCTGGCCGTCGCGCGGGGTGATGTCCGGGTAGGTCGGGTTCGCTGCCTGCAGCTTGACGTTGTCGCCACGCTTCCACAGGCGCTTGACGGTGAACTCGCCATCGACGACCGCCACCACCACGCGACCGTGAGCCGCCTTCAGCGAGCGATCGACGATCACGCTGTCACCGTCGTCGATGCCGGCCTCGCGCATCGAGGGTCCGCGCACGCGCATCAAGAAGGTCGCCTGCGGATGCTTGATCAGCACCTCGTTGAGGTCGATGCGGCGGCAGGAGTGGTCCTCCGCGGGAGAGGGGAACCCAGCGGAAATGGCACAGGTGATCGCGGTCAGCGAGGCTGGATAAAGCGTGGCGAGGGCTACGGGTGTTGCGGGTGGAACTGACTCGATACTGTGCATAAACACAGTCTATACCTGCTCGGAGTTCGGTGGTGAGCAACTCGGCGCCATGTGCACCGATTCGAGGATTCGAGGAACTGCGATCACGCGAACGTCCGCGAACGGCCATGAGCGGGTGCTCGCCAGCGGCACCTGCACGGAGGTCTGAAAGGGGAGAGATCACCCCCTACTCACCCGAATGCACGGGCCGGCCCCGCCTTCACTGCGAAGTCGCATCAGAACCTGCCTCGCAGGCCGATAACAGTGGGTGGAGTGCCTCCATCCGTATGACAAGTCCCGGAATCGGCACCTTTGCTCGCCTTCGCGCGCCCTGAATCTCCCCGACCTCACCGATCCACTGCCTGAAGGAAAGCTGCAATGAACAACTTGACCGTGCGTGCCAAACTGACCTGGGCCTTCGGCCTTCTGGCTCTGGTGGTGCTGCTGATCTCCGGCTCCGCCCTGAAGTCACTGTCCGAGGCGAACCAACGATTCGACAGCTTCGTCAACGGCATCGCTGAGCGTTCCGTCCTGGCCGGGCAGGTGCGAAACGGTGTGGCTCACCGAGCCATCGCTGCACGCAATCTGGTTCTCGTCACCAGCGCCGAGGATCTGGCGGTCGAAAAGGAAAAGGTCCTTGTCGCTCACAAGGAAACCACGGAGTCGATGGCCAAGCTCGTTCAAATGGGCCAGGCGGCCGATGTTTCGGAAGAAGAGCGCCGTCTGATTGCGGAGATGGACAGGATCGAGAAGCTGTATGCCCCTGTGGCCTTGGACATTGTCGACAAGGCCCTGACCAAACGGCAGGGCGAAGCCATCGAGAAGATGCACAAGGACTGCCGCCCGTTGCTGGCCAGCCTGGACAAGGCAGCGCAGTCCTATGTCGACTTCGTTCGCGTCGTCGGCGACAAGCGCGTGGCGGCTGCCGCGGCAGACTATGCAGCGCAACGCAACCTGCTGATCGGCACCTGCGTGCTCGCCTTCCTGCTGGCCGGCGGCGCCGGCGTGCTGCTCACCCGCAGCCTGACGCGCGCATTGGGCGGCGAGCCGGCCGAACTGGGCGCTGCGATGCAACGTGTGGCCGACGGCGACTTGAGCGTGCGCATCGAAACCACTTCGGGTGACGACTCCAGCGTGATGGCCACCGCCGCGCGCATGCAGGCTGCGCTGTCCCAGTTGGTATCCAGCGTGCGACAGAACTCCGAGAGCGTGGCCATCGCCAGCGCGCAGATCGCGCAGGGCAACCTGGACTTGTCCAGCCGCACCGAACAGCAGGCCAGCGCGCTGCAGCAGACGGCCGCCACGATGGAGCAACTGGGCACCACCGTGCGCAACAACGCCGACAGCGCCAAGCAGGCCAACCAGCTGGCGCAGGGTGCGTCGGCCGTGGCTGCGCGAGGCGGCGAAGTGGTCGGCAAGGTGGTCACCACCATGCAGGGCATCAACGACAGCAGCCGCAAGATCGGCGACATCATCAGCGTCATCGATGGCATCGCCTTCCAGACCAACATCCTGGCCCTGAACGCGGCGGTGGAAGCAGCCCGCGCGGGTGAGCAGGGCCGGGGCTTTGCGGTGGTGGCGTCTGAAGTGCGCAGCCTGGCGCAACGCAGCGCCGAGGCGGCCAAGGAGATCAAGACGCTGATCGGCCGCAGCGTCGAGCAGGTCGAACAGGGCACCGTGTTGGTCGATCAGGCCGGCAAGACGATGGGCGAGATCGTGGGCTCTATCCAGCGGGTCAGTGACATCGTGGCCGAAATCACTTCAGCCAGCGCCGAGCAGAGCTCGGGCGTTCAGCAGGTGGGTGAGGCGGTGAGCCAGATGGACCAGGCCACGCAGCAGAACGCGGCGCTGGTGGAAGAAAGCGCCGCGGCCGCAGAAAGCCTGAAAGGCCAGGCACTGCAACTGGTGCAGGCAGTGGCGATATTCAAACTCTCGGATGAAGCGCATGCGGGCGCCACCTACGCTGCGGTCCCGGCAGCCAATGCACACAGCGGTGAGCGGCGCGGCCCCGACCGTGCCAAGAACGTCTCCCGCCCGCCGTTCAAGGCCAAACCTGCCGCTGCACCTGCCCACTCCCTGCGGCCGAGCCTGGACGTCAGTGCATCCGCCAAGACCGGCACCGACGACTGGGCTTCGTTCTGAGCGCGGGGGGCCGCAACCGCCCCCAGCAACCGCCCCATACAGCCAGGAGTCGCACATGAACATGATCACCGAAGAGCGCCCGGTATCGACACTTCCCACGACGCTAGCCGATGCAGCGTCACCCCCGCTTGGCGCCCGACCCGTGGGCGCCATGCCGAGCGAATTCCTCAGCTTTCGCCTGGGTGGCGAGGAATACGGCATCGACATCCTGCGGGTGCAGGAGATCCGCAGCTACGAAGCGCCGACCCGCATCGCCAATGCGCCGCACTTCATCAAGGGCGTGGTCAACCTTCGCGGCGTGATCGTGCCCATCGTTGACCTGCGCTTGAAACTGGCGTGCGAAACCGCCGACTACACCGACTTCACTGTCGTGATCGTGCTGAACGTGCGCGGTCGGGTGATCGGGGCGGTGGTCGACTCGGTGTCGGACGTTCTGGCGCTGGGTGCAGACAGCATCAAGCCGGCACCCGAACTGGGTGTATCGGTCGATGCCGGCTACATCATGGGCATCGGCTGCGTCAAGAGCGGCGATGTCGAGCGCATGCTCATCTTGACGGACATCGACGCACTGATGAGCAGCGCCGAGATGGGGTTGATGAATGCTGCGCTGCACTGACGGCGCCCTCCGTCACCCAGAACCGATTCGCAGTGGAGCGGGGCGCCATCCGGCGCTCGCTGTGGCTGCAGGCTGATGGGTCGCATGATGGGCTCCCGAAGTGATGAGCCCGAACGGTCTCCAGCCGCGTGCTGCGCTTCAATCGCTCAAAGTGCTGCCGCGCTTGTGTGCCCGCTGTCGCGGTAGCTCCTCCGGGGGCCTCGGCAACGATCCGACCGGCCACATCGAGGCGGTGAAATCAGGGCCACGGATGTCGCTTCAGGGTCGACAGCGGCCGATCCAGCCGCTTCCGTGAGCGCTCAGCTCACCTTGTGCCGCGCGTTCGCAGGCAGTGCATCGAGACGCCGC
>Ga0138256_10007876_pt1 | contig 11226 bp, 10 predicted proteins | sample KNB2016incub_MG_FD_105486 | JGI IMG/M metagenome (GOLD analysis project Ga0138256, IMG submission 105486) | Active sludge microbial communities from wastewater in Klosterneuburg, Austria - KNB2014incub_MG | ecosystem: Engineered > WWTP > Activated sludge > Unclassified | place: Austria...
GTTACGGATATGAATGCAGCTATTTTTGATGCACCACATGCCTTCAGTGGATGTATCCCTGGCATCCATGAAGTATTGCGAAGGCAAGGTCTGATACAAGGTACCTGGAGCTTGAATCCAAAGAAAGTGCTCTCCAGTGGACAGTTGGCAGAGATCGATAGAGTATACCAGGATTATCAACATCTTACAGACGATGATTTTGTACGGTCTTTTCTAAATGATAGAGGTATTTTGATTAATATTTAAACTCATCCCTGGATGAGTAATTGCAGTGAGCTATGGCACATAAACGTAGAAAGTTTTTAAAATGGAGCGGACTCGCAGGGCTTGGCCTTACCGGTATGAGCCTTTCAAAAGGGTTAGCTATGTCGACGAATAATTTTAGAACTTCAAATCCAATAACAATGAAGGATATACTCAGCATGCAAGAAAACAACAGTCTAATCGGTCAATATGGGTCATGGGCTGCTTCGCTGCACAAAGACAAATTGCCCGTTTTTTCGTTTAGGAATAAAAAATATTCAGACCTGGCTGCATGGAGAAAATCCGCAAAAGACCGGGTCATAGATCGGATGGCCATTCCGGATATCGGTCCCATACCAACCGTTAAAATCAACAAACAATCAGTCTATGATGGCTTGCATATAGAGGAAATGAACTGGCAGCTACCATATGGACGAGCCACTGAAGCTATCCTGCTGAAACCAGCACATCAACAAGGGAGGTTACCGGCCATACTTGCCTTTCATGATCATGGGGGAAACAAATATTTTGGCACCAGAAAAATCACCAGGACCAGTGATGCACAGCATCCTTTGATGGCAGACCATCAGCAAGAATATTACGAAGGCATGGCCTGGGCCAATGAAATAGCAAAAAAAGGATATTTAGTACTCGTAGTGGATGCTTTTCCATTTGCCAGCCGAAGGGTGATGATGGCAGATGTTCCTGAACATCTTCGCCGAGGTCTGACTGACAATAATCCCGAAGATCCGACCAATATCCATGCTTATAATCAATGGGCCGGAGAACACGAGCATATCATGGCCAAATCTTTGTTCAGTGCCGGTACTACCTGGCCAGCCGTGTTTTTTGCAGAAGATCGAATAGCCCTGGACATATTATGCGACCGCAAGGATGTTGATGTAAATCGTATAGGGTGTGGGGGGCTGTCAGGTGGAGGCATGCGCACCATATTTATGGGCGGATTAGATCCTAGAATCAAATGCGCAGTCTGTGTTGGATTTATGACTACCTGGCAGGACTTAGTACTGCATAAATCTTTTACCCATACGTGGATGACTTATGTACCCTTGTTGCCAAATGAATTGGACTTGCCTGAAATCTTGGGACTTCGGGTACCCTTGCCTACATTAGTATTGAATGATGAGCAGGATAGTTTGTTTACATTGGAGGAAATGAAACAGGCAGATTCGATCTTAAAGGAGGTTTATAAAAAAGCCAAAGCATCCGATCATTACCAATGTTCATTTTACCCCGGACCTCATAAATTTGATCAGAAAATGCAGGCCGAAGCTTTTACCTGGTTTGATCAATGGTTGAAAAATTAATTCGTTAATTCATAGCTCTTTCATTCAAAAAATATTAAAAGATGAAACGTAATCGCAGAGATTTTTTAAAACTTTCGGGACTTACCGGCGTAGGTATCACAGCTTCCACCCATTTAAGCTCAATGGTTTTAAACTCCAATCAAGACCAGGATACCCGAAAAAAACATTTTAATATGTGTGGTTATGCCGCACCGAAGCTTGACACAGTCAGAATTGGTTTTATTGGGTTGGGCAACAGGGGGCCGGCGGCGGTAAGTCGCATGAACCATATCGAAGGTACAGAGATCAAAGGCCTGAGTGATATACGACCAGAAAAAGTTAATGCTGTCAAAAAATCCCTGGAAAACACTGCGCATAAACCAGACATCTATACCGGAGGGCCTGATGAATGGAAACGATTGTGCGATCGAAAGGATATCGATCTCATTTATATCGCCACCCCCTGGGCTTTGCACGCACCTATGGCACTGTATGCGATGGAGCAAGGCAAACATGTGTGCATCGAAGTACCGGCAGCCAAGACCATTGAGGAGTGCTGGCAGTTGGTCGAGACCTCGGAGCGCACGCGTCAGCATTGTATTATTCTTGAGAACTGTTGTTACGACTTTTTTGAATTGCTCACTTTGAATATGATCAGACAGGGCATGTTTGGCGAAATAGTACACGGAGAAGGTGCCTATATCCATACGCTGCTGGACTCCAACTTCAACAAGACCGGTTATTATGATATGTGGAGGTTAAAAGAAAATTTCAGAAATGGCAACCTCTATCCAACCCATGGACTAGGACCGGTGGCGCAAGCTATGGATATCAATCGTGGGGACAAGATGGATTACCTGGTAGCGGTTTCGGGCAATGACTTTCTAATGGGAGCCACGGCTGCTGCCTTAGCTTCCAAAGACGATTTTTTTAAAGTCTACGCCAATAAAAAGTATCGGGGCAATATGAATACGACGACGATCCGCACCAATAATGGACGGACCATTATGCTCCAGCATGATGTGACCTCACCCAATGTCTACTCCCGCATCCATAAAATAAATGGAACCAAAGGGTCTTGCTTAAAATATCCTTTCCCGGGCAAAATAGCCCTGGGCCACGAAGATTGGCTCAGCGAAGAAGAATATAAAAACATGGAGGAAAAGTATACTCCTGCCATCGTTAAAAAAGTAGGTGAAATGGCCAAGCAAGTAGGTGGCCATGGGGGCATGGACTTTCTGATGGATTGGCGCACGATCGATTGTCTGAGAAACGGGCTTCCTGTCGATATGGATGTATATGACGCTGCTTTATGGAGTTCGATCGCACCATTAAGTGAGTGGTCGGTAGCCCACAGATCCAATTCTATAGATGTCCCTGATTTTACCGCCGGGTCCTGGAAAACCAATAGCCCAATAGATCTTTCTCTCGAAAAAGGGGGCAACACTCAAGTTAAAAGCTAAAACCAAGTATCTCATTTTATGGCTATTCACATATTGCCCAATGCCGCAGAATTAGGTAAAGCTTCCGGGGTAGCTGCAGCACAACTCATCCGTGCCGCCATTGATACCCAAGGCAAAGCCTCTATCATCTTGGCGACAGGCGCAAGTCAATTTGATACTATCCATCAATTAATCGATGAAAAAGGTATCGATTGGAGCAAAGTAACCATGTTCCACCTGGATGAATACATCGGTTTACCGCTTTCCCACCCTGCCAGTTTTAGAAAATATTTATTAGAAAGATTTATAACCAAAGTTCCAGCGTTAAAAGCAGCCTATTTAATCAACGGCGAATCAGATCCAATCGCTGAGTGTGCCAGAGTTGGTGCTTTGATCGAGCAAAATCCTATCGATGTAGCCTTGGTTGGTATTGGAGAAAACGGACATCTTGCTTTCAATGACCCTCCTGCGGATTTTGATACTGAAGATCCTTATATCGTCGTACAATTAGATGACGCTTGTCGCCGCCAACAATTAGGAGAAGGATGGTTTCATTCACAGCAAGAAGTACCTGCTCAAGCTATCAGTATGTCTATCAAACAGATACTTAAATCTAAGCATATCATTTGCTCCGTGCCGGATGCCAGGAAAGCCCTGGCAGTTAAAAACTCCCTTGAAAATGAAGTCGGTAATCTATACCCTGCCAGTATTTTGCAAACCCATCCTCATTGTTCCTTTTATTTTGATACTAATTCAGCGCAGTTGCTGTCCCATGACAAATGACCATACTTAGTAATGAATATTGATGAAATTAAACTTTTAGGTGAACAGATACACCCTGAGGTCATCGAATACCGAAGGCATCTGCATGCCCATCCTGAATTGTCTTTTTTAGAATTCAATACTTCTGCATATATAAAATCTCAGTTGGATGAGCTCGGTATACCCTGGAAGGCCCTCGCCAATACTGGAGTCGTAGCTATGATCAAAGGCTCTATTCCCTCGGAAGAAGTCATAGCATTGCGTGCGGACATAGATGCCCTGCCTATCACCGAGACCAATGAAGTAATTTATAAATCTACCAATGACGGGGTGATGCACGCTTGCGGACATGATGCCCATACTGCCTCACTCCTCGGTGTTGCAAAACTACTTCTCAAGCTAAGAGACAAATTTGGTGGCACCGTAAAATTCATTTTTCAACCGGGCGAAGAAAAACTACCAGGTGGGGCCAGCATCATGATCAAAGAAGGGGTGCTCGAAAATCCAGAACCTCAGTCTATATTAGGTCAGCATGTACTACCTATTATTCCTTGCGGCAAAATAGGAATTCGCAAGGGAAAGTTTATGGCTTCCATGGACGAAATCCTGGTGACGGTTAGAGGCAAAGGTGGCCATGCCGCTCAACCCCATCAGGTGATAGATCCCCTGGTCATCACCTCACATATCATCCTGGCATTGCAACAAATCGTCAGCCGAATGGCAAATCCCTTGTCGCCAAGCGTCCTTTCCTTCGGAAAACTCAGCGCAGATGGCGCCATCAATGTCATACCGGATGAAGTCACCATGGCGGGCACTTTCCGTACGCTGGATGAAATCTGGCGTGCAGAAGCTCATGTACTAATGAAAAATATGGCCGAGACCATCGCGGAAAGCATGGGCGGAAGTTGTCAGTTTCAAATCAATAAAGGATATCCCTACCTAATAAATCACGATGACCTTACAGACATGGTGACCCGGTATGCTTCAGAATATCTTGGAAAAGAAAATATAATGGATCTGGATATCTGGATGGCTTCTGAAGATTTTGCATATTATTCGCAGGCTGCAGATGCCTGTTTTTACATATTAGGGATCGGCAATGTGGAGCGAGGTATCGATTCATCACTGCACACACCTACTTTTAATATAGACGAGCAAGCATTAAATATCGGTCCGGGGCTGATGACCTATATTGCTTTGAAGATTTTAGGAAATTAAAAATCCGGCGATGTAAAGACTGCTATCCAAATTCCGGCCCGGCTATTAAATATTGCTTATCCACTAACCCATTGAAGACAGTTTGGTTTTTGGACATTCTCACAAAATTCCTTTGAGGACTAAAACCAATAGAAGTCAACCATATGAGCCATGTAGATTTATCCTCAGGCACATCTACCACGACAGATTTTCCATTTAAATCTCTGAGCACTTTGGCGATAAGAATTTTAGCATCGGCCTCGTCTTTCGCTACCATGGGGCCAAGATGGTGATATCTATCTCCTGCCCTACCAAGTATAAATCCGGAGTGATCGCTAAATGACCAGCATCTATTTGGAGATTCGCCCACAAGATATTCTATCAGTTGAGTCCGTCGAGCACCGAATACGGAGTAGTCAAGATCGACAATGGGCTGCATATTTGTATCAATCCCTGCTATATTGGACGAGTCCTCGGATGCCAAATCATACATACGATCAGCATCTTTCGTCATTCTGATGATCGAATTTGTTTCTAAAAATCCAAAACCTTTATAAACCAATTGGCCTTGGGGAGTAGCGTCTAACTTGATAACTTTAACATGACTTAATTGATCCAATACATTAGCCAAAAGTCTTTTACTAATACCCTGTCCCCTATTATCTTTTGCTACCAGGACCATGCCAATCCATGCGAGCTCCTTTTCATATAAGACTGCAGTGATGGTGCCTACAACATCATGATGGACTTCTGCGACCATACTCAGATGGCCTGGACTATTGATCAAAAACAACCAATCTTTTTCTGTTTGATTCCAACCTGCGGCTCTGGATAATAGTATGGCTCCAGATACATCCCCGGGCACCATTTTTCTCAATGTCACAGGCATCGACATCCTCTAAACATCTTCTGTATAATTAATATCTTTTTTGAAAGTTTCTTCTAAGACAAATAAAGCAAACATGGCTATGAGGTAGGTAATAGCCCCCACCACCAATGCACCGTACAGTGTACCGACATGACTTTTCATCAAAACAAAAAGAGCCGTCAACGGTATAACGGTCCCTCTTACAAAATTGGGCACTGTCGTAGCGACGGTCGCTCTGATATTGGAGCCAAACAATTCAGCAGCAACTGTGATGAATAGTGCCCAATACCCACTAAAGAATCCCAGTCCAGCTACAAGAATATAAAACCAGGATGTTTGTTTGATCGGCATAAGGAGATATATCAATACTAATAAAAACGAACCTGCCATAAATAATCCGATGACCTTCTTTCTGCTTTGAAGATATTGACTGAGACCACCACTAATAATATTGCCAACTACCTGCCCTGCAAAAGCAAAGAGGACGGCTTTACCTGCATCTATAGGTTGGTCTAATCCTAAGGCGCGACCAAACTCAGGCGAGAAAGTGATTAGAATACCCGTCACGAACCAGATCGGCATGCCTATCAGGATGCTGGTCAGATATTTGACAAATCTTGTTTTATTATTAAAAAGCATGAGGATATCTCCTCGCTTGATCTTAGTCTCCTTGAGATGCATGAAGATCCCTGATTCAAAAACTCTTACCCTCAGTACCAGGAGTAGTAATCCGAGTCCTCCTCCTATAAAATAAGACGCTCTCCAGTCAAATAAATAGGATACCACATAGGCGAGCAATGCTCCAAATACGCCCAAGGTGGCTACCAGGGTGGTACCATAACCTCTTATTTTGTTTGGAAGTATCTCCGTCACCAAAGTGATACCAGCTCCCAACTCTCCTGCCAACCCAAATCCGGCTATGAATCGAAGGACTGCATAGGCTCCCACGGAGTGGACAAAGCCATTACCAATATTGGCCAAAGAATATATGAGGATGGATCCAAAAAGTACGGACAATCTCCCTTTTTTATCACCTAATATGCCCCAAAATATGCCACCCACCAATAAACCGGCCATTTGCAAATTGAGTAAAAGGATACCATCATTAAGGATACTTTCACTGGAGAGGTTTAAAGACTTCAAGCTTGGTACTCTCACAATGGAGAAGAGGAACAAATCATACATGTCTACCAAATAACCTAAGGCTGCCACTATTACTGGCATTGCCGATAATTCCTGGGCAATGGATTTAGACGAACTTTTGTCCATGAATAGAATTTATTAATTATGTATTTATTTTTGAAATTACACTTATTCTTCAGCTTTTTGGTTCAAAAGAGCTGCCTCTTTTTTAATTCGACCGTAAGTGAAAGGTGCAAACATAAGCCCTACAAATGTTTTTGGATAATTAGGCATTTCTTCAATACCTATTTCGTCGCTTGGTGACTCACCTTTGGGTAAATAAAATGTACCAAAAAGTATGTCCCAAAAGATAACATCACCTCCGTAATTGGAATGTCCGATTTGATGACTTTTGGAATGGTGATACCGGTGATTTTTAGGACTGGAAAAAATATAATCAAATGGACCTAAGATCAGATCAAGATTGGTGTGCTGAAACCTGCCGATCGTCCGACCCAAGAGGCCGGTTACAAAAATGATCTCTACAGGAGCTTTGATGTAAGCAAAAGGGATGGCCCATAAAAAACTGGATACCAGCCCTTCCAGTGGATGAGAGCGGGTGCCATTGAACCAGTACAGGCGCTCTGATGAATGGTGTACCGCATGCCATCGCCACATAAATTCATTTTCATGCATCCAGCGATGATACCAGTATCTAAAAAAATCATTGATAGAAAGTAATAACAATACTTGTACCACGGGGTGCAATTGGATAGGCCAAATCTGATGACCGATCTCCGGGGATATTTTTTGCACCACCAGGGCGATTGTGGCCAATCTCAATGGCTGATTGATATAATCTCCCCATAATTTACCTCCGAAAAACATAAACCAATCAGTTGGCAATTCTTTATCATCCAACCACCTTTTGCTAAAAGGAATCAGGCGCTCCAATGGAGCAAAGATCAATCCAAATATCAAATACATCAATATGGTATTAACGAAGGTCATTACAGTATATCCATGCTCTATGAGTTTAAAGCCTATCACGAAGGTGGCGACCATAAAAATGGGATAGATCGATAGCTGAAGTATTTTTTTGAACATAGTGCCTTCGATAGCTTCAGCTAAAGGGTCGATTTTACTCAGCAGGTATCTAAAAGGCGCCAAGATATAGCGGTGTGCCAAACTTTCAAACGGGCTCACTACCCTATTCATTCCGGATTCAATTTTCGCAATCATGTCCAAAAGATATTATGAATATTTCAATAATTAAATATTTTTCAAAGCCAAATAATAAATAAGGCATGATTATCTTAAACTTTGAAAAGGAATACATGATACATGGCATCAATGAACTGAATGTGCAATCAAATTGTCATTGGAATAATTGAAAAAAGTCAGTGCGCCAAGACAGGACGAGGCGATTCATGACTTAAAAAAAGAACGAAGGCGGCTCTTCTGGCGAAGTGAGCTAATTTCAAATAAAATTTGGATCAAGGGAGTCAAGCTCCACTCTACTTATTTAGATTTTGCCGTTTGCCCGCTTTCTCAACTTTAAATGCTACGCGATAGATATCAGGGATAGTATCCATCCGCATCCAGGGGGAAAGTTTTATTTGATAGGACCCTGGTTCTGAGAAAATAGCATGCTCCTGCAAGGTTAGATAAAATGTACAGGTTCTCCCTCTGCAATCACTATACCAGGATCCCGATTCATCTGCCATAGACAGGCTTACGACATCAGTCTTATGTGATTGGTTGGGAAAAGTAGTTACAAACTTCACATACAGATTTTCGTATTTATAATCTTTGTGATGATCTATCTCCAGTAATAAATTGTAATACCTTGAAGTGTCCTTTACCTGAAAATTGTACTCAAGAGAATCTGCCACAGTCCAGGGCTTTTCCAGCGAATAATCGTTGCTTTTTTCAAAGATATAATTTGGCGGATCACAGGCTATCAACACCGTGGAAAAGGCCAATACGATCATTCTGCTGAAGGTCATGAGAAAAAGCCCTTCATTTTTTCAAAAAATCCTTTTTCTGACTTGCCAGGATTGGGTTGAAAATTAGGCAGTACCCTCAATTGCTCTAACAAGGCACGTTCTTCTTCATTTAGATGCTTTGGGGTCCAAATATTTACTTGTACCAGCAAGTCACCTTTTTGATAGGACTGAACAGATGGAAGTCCTTTGTCCTTTAATCTGAATACTTTGCCAGCCTGGGTGCCTGCAGGTATTTTGATACTGGCTTTACCATCTAAGGTGGGTACCTCGACAGCAGATCCCAGGGATACATCTGCAAAATTGAGATACAGATCATATACCAGGTTGGACCCATCCCGCTTGAGCGATTCATGGGGTTTTTCTTTAATCTGGATGATGAGATCACCGGGAGGACCACCTTTGACTCCAGCATTGCCTTTTCCTCTCACCGAGAGTTGCATACCATCTTCTACACCTGCCGGAATATCAAGATCGATCGTTTCTTCTCCCATTACCTTGCCTTCACCCTTACAGGTCTGGCAAAAACTGGTAATAACGGTACCAGCACCCTGACATTGAGGACACGAAGTGGTTGTCTGCATCTGACCAAGGAAGGTATTCCTGATCTGGCGGACATACCCGCTACCACCGCAGGTATTGCATGCTTTTTTAGAATTTCGATCTTTGGCCCCTGAACCACTACAAGTAGCGCAGGATATTTGTTTTTTGACAGCTATCTTTTTGTTGACCCCGGTAGCTATTTCGTTCAAGTCGAGGGTAAGGCTGATCCTAAGACTGGAACCACGCTGACCTGAACTTTCGGCCCTGCCTCCACCTCCAAAAAAAGACTCAAATGGGCTGTCTTCGAATATATTGCCAAAATTGCGCAAAATATCGTCCATATTCATGTTGCCGCCGTAGCCCCCTCCCATATTGGGGTCTACACCGGCATGGCCATACCGATCATATCGTGCTTTTTTGTCAGGGTCACTCAGCACCCCATATGCTTCTGCGGCTTCTTTAAAATTGTCCTCAGCGGCTTTATCTCCCGGATTGCGATCCGGATGATACTTCATCGCGATTTTTCGATATGATTTTTTGATAGTACCGTCATCTGATGACTTATCTACTTCTAAAATTTCATAATAGTCCCTCTTAGCCATACTTTACTATTTGCCTACTACTACTTTTGCGTAGCGAATTATTTTATCTGACAGGTAGTAACCTTTTTCCACTGTATCTATGATCCTATTTTTTTTATCGTCTGGTACGGTCAATTCTGTTACTGCTTCATGTACTGCTGGATCAAATACCTGGCCGTTACTTTCCATTTCTACCAATCCTTTTTGCTTCAAGATCTGACTTAACTTATTATGAATCAATGTACTTCCTTCAGTAGCCAAGCCGTATTTTGATTCTCTTTCAAAATCATCTAAGACCGGGAGCAAGCTGGCGATCATATCCTGACTAGCAAATTTTGAAGACTCTATTCTTTCTTTACTGGTGCGTCTTTTATAATTTTCAAACTCAGCCAATAGACGCAAGTATTTATCTTTCAGTTCCTGTATTTCAGGACTGGCCGTACCAGCCTGTCCGGCATCCATCATGTCGTCACCAGATTCTATCTCCTCCATTTGCTCCATTTGATCATCATTTTCTGGCTCAGGAAATACATCTGACATATCTTCAGGTTTGTTTTGATTTTGACTCATAAATTTCTGTTCTTTATATTCAATTTATAACAAAAGTTGACTTTCAGTGACCTGCAATTATAAGACCATATCAATTATATTGGTCAAAATGTCAGTCAATTAGCTTTTCCTCCTGTTCAATATATTTGCCATATCAGTAAAATTTTTATCTACTGCAATGATGGTCTGTTGAGGATCTAACAAAATTTTTGTTGGTATTTCTCGCACTCCAAAGGATTTAACTAAGGGTGAATTAAATTGGTTGAGTTCAAGAATATGAAGTGGCCAGGGAAATTGCTCCTCTTGCATAGCTTGTACCCATGCTTCCCGATTAGGTTCTATAGCTATACTAAGTATCTCTAGTCCTTGCCCATCTTTGAATATTACTTCATTCCAATCTTTATAAAATGTTTTTAAGGCTGGAGATTCTTTACGACAAGGTCCACACCAACTACCCCAGAAGTCTACCAGCACATACTTTCCTGCTAATGATGATAGGTCAAAGGGTGTACCATCAGCCAAATCAGTAAGGATAGGTGGACTGGTCTGAGCAACATTGACCCCTGGTTTGAAATAAAAATAACGAACGAGGTAAAACAAAGACAA
>Ga0138256_10007879_pt1 | contig 11224 bp, 8 predicted proteins | sample KNB2016incub_MG_FD_105486 | JGI IMG/M metagenome (GOLD analysis project Ga0138256, IMG submission 105486) | Active sludge microbial communities from wastewater in Klosterneuburg, Austria - KNB2014incub_MG | ecosystem: Engineered > WWTP > Activated sludge > Unclassified | place: Austria...
GCTAGCGTCGATAGATGCTGCAACGACGGTGGAATCGGCTCCCGATGTGATGCGTCGCATGTTTGCCGGCACGAACGTCTCCACGTTCATCAGCTTGGACATCGACGTGTCGATCGAGCACCCCCTGTTCAAGCACGCGGACATGGCGTGGAAAAACGAAAAGGGTGGACAATTGCAGAGCGTGCATTTCCGCACCAAACCCTCGTGGGCGTCGCGACGTGATGCGTTTGTCGAATGCATAGGGGGCAAACTCGGTCGCCCCGATGTGCGGGAAAGCGATTACGTGAACAAGAAGAGAGACTATGAATTCCGATCGGGCCAAGTTCGACTGCTGGTTCCAGAACAGATGGCCTACGTGGTCGGATTCGGCAAAGGAATTCTTGGTCCCGATTGGGTCAAAATCATCGGCGCGGTGAGCGAGTGTCACTGATGTCTCTGCAACGTAGCGACCCCGATCTTTCTGTGTCGAACTTCGGAAAACCGACGGCGTGCCATGGGAAAGCGCGGGCGGCGCACCGTCTGATCCGATCGCCATACGCCTTGCGCACGTTTTGCGGTCGTTGTCGTCCACGGTGCGCCACGTTCGTCGGTTGCGGAGGGCTCGCGTGTGCCAATCAGTCAACGGCACATTTTATGCATACGCCGCACGCAGCCATGCGTGTTGCTTCGCCGCTCCTGCTCGCGTTCATTGCTTTCGGCATCACGGCATGTACACCTCCCTCGGGTCGTGATCGATTCGAATCGGAGGTCGCGCCGGAACTCGAACGAAGCTGTTTGTCGAGTGCTTGTCACGGCGTGGATCCCAATGCCGAGAAGAATGGCGAAGTCATCGAGTGGAGTCATTTCAATGTTCGGATCGATTCGCTTGGACGCATCGCGGACATGGACCAAGCGTACGCCATTTCGAAAAGTCGCATCAATACGATCGAGCATCCTGAATTTTCGTCGCTCTTGCGAAAACCACTTGCGTCGGAAGCGGGCGGAACGTTCCATGCGGGAGGTGACGTTTTCCGAAGGCGAGAGGATCCCGGATATGACACCATCAAACATTGGATTGCAATGGAGGAAGGCGGCGGCGAAGGGGGATCTGTCGATGATTTGTCCGAGAATCAGAAGCTCTTTGCGCAAACGGTATTACCTCGGCTGGATGCGCGTCAATGTTCGACGTCGGCATGCCACGGGCCCGTGGCACCATTTACTGCGTTCGAGTCGGCGATGATGATCGATGGTGGCCCCGCATTTTCGCACGAGAGCATTCTTCACAACTACGCCTCGGCTCGCATGCATTTATTTCTCGGAGGCGATCCGCTCCTCTCGCGCCTGATACGCAAAGCCATTCCTCCCGAGCAGGGTGGCATCGTGCACCGAGGTGGAAACGATATTTTCTTCAATCAGGGTACGCCGAGTGATCCACGATTCGACGACGACGTCGATGCGATCGCTACATGGGCAGAATCGGAGCGCGCTGCGGTGCTCGGAGAAACGCCGACAATGCATGGAATCGTGTTCGTTCGAGGGCCAGTGGGCAAGAGTTTGCCGCTCGCGCACGATGCGTTTGTCTCGGGTTCCGATTTGTTTGTCCTGGATGCTGGCAGCCCGCCTGCGTCCGCGCGCAACATCACCGCTTCGGCGCATCCAGACGGGCCGGCGGACGTACGAGATCCAGCGGTTGCGCACGACGGCAATCGGATTGTCTTTGCGATGCGAAAAACCGCGGATTCGTCTCATGAGCTGTACGAGATTCGGCGCGATGGCACGGGCCTTCGTCAATTGACGGAATCGACGTCGAACTTCCCTGGTGGCGCGCGCGTTGCATGCGTACAGCCTACCTATGGCCCCGATGGGCGCGTGTATTTCGTGTCGACGCGCGCAGGCCATCTTGCCGAGGGCCATGCGGATCTCGACACGGACGTCTGGGCGGTCGATCCGGACACTCGCGCATTGGAGCGATTGACGCACGACCCTGCACCAGAGCTTTCACCGACGTTTTTCGGCGTGGGCAAATCGTACGGAACACTCGCATTCACGGTCGTGCGCGCAACGCCCGAGGGAGATCGGTCCGCCGTTTTTCGCATGCCACTTGATCACAACAAGGTTCATCATGGTGATCCCGAATTGCATGTGCATCACGGTTTGACGGCAACGCACGACTTGATCTTCGGCATGCGTTCGATGCCCGACGGGCGTTTTTCCGCGTCGCTCGTGAAGTTCGAATCGATTTGGCGAGCTGGAACCATTGCTATATTCGACCGGCAACTCGGACCGGAATTATCGAAAAACGATGCACTTTCAGCATCGGTGGGAGGTTTCCGGCATGCGTTCGTTCCGCTTGCGATTCCGCCCAACCCGGCCGGGGGGTTCTTCTCGGCGGCACGGCATCCCGTACCGATGCCCGACGGACGACTCTTGGTGTCGCTGGCAAAGTTTCCATTTGATCCATCGAATCCTGTCGCCGCGCCTGATTTTGGACTCTTCTTGGCAACGTTGACGGAAGACCGAGCGCTTGGAGGCCCACGAATCACGGCGCTCGAGGTTTTGACAGACGAATCTGGTATCTCCGAATTCGATGCGGAACCGCTGGTTGCGCGACCGCTGGAGGACGACCCTACGCACGAACCTGCGTGGAATCCGACGCTTTCTACGGGCACGTTGGCATATCGTCACGTCGAAACGCTGGAAGCGATCATGCGGGGGATATCGCCGGTTGGGGCAAAACCATTGCGCGATGATCTCGTGGCAGTGCGGCTCATCGAATCGATACCGACGAGGCCGGCCGATCTCGCGCACGGACCGATTTCCGCCAGCATGCGCGGACCGAGCCGAATTCTCGCAGAAGTGCCGCTTCTGGGTGGTTCGTTGTATTTGGAGGTTCCAGCAGCCACACCATTTCGTGTCCAGACGCTCGATGCCAACGGCTTTGCCGCGGGCGTTCAACACCGGCGGTGGATTGATGTTGCACCCGGTCAAACCTTTCCGGGAGTTGTATCACCCCTTCTATATCCAACGCTCTGTGCAACGTGTCATGGGTCCTTTTCGGGTTTGGCACAAGACTCGGGCGGACCGATACCGGATATGATCACGCAAGCCTCCATGACGCTCGCCACGCACGAAGCGCTCGACCCTCGAAGGCCGCGCGCGCCGATTGCCGTTGGCACGGATCCCATTGTGGTCGATTTTCAAGACGACGTATTGCCAATCCTTCAGAGATCGTGTGTGAAAGGTTGTCACGAAGAACCAGCGCCCGCCGGCGGGCTCGATTTGAAAGTCCACGCCACGGCGCATTTCGATACGACGTACGAGGCGCTGCTCGCGCAGGGCATCGGTTCCGGAAATGGCAGAAAGTATGTGGACGACTTGGGTTCGAGTGCCCGGTCGAGCTATCTTGTGGAGCGGATTTTGGGTCGTGAATTGGATGCGCCGCGCAATGTGGATGGCGTGTGCAAAGGCGACCCGCCGCTCGATGCTGCTGAAGTATTGACCGTGGCGCGTTGGATCGATCTTGGCGCCGTTTATCGCGGAGCCATCCCATGAAGTTCGCGCACGTCATTGCAGCAGCATTGCTCGGGTGCGGATGCAGCGACCCCGAAGGCGGAACGATTCCGTTGCGATCACTCGATCGGGATGCGTTTGTCACGGTCGTGCAGCCCATTCTTGCCGAGCGATGTTCGAATCCGAGTTGTCACGGTCGATCGGACCGGCCATTTTCCATTTATGCGGCCATGCGTTTTCGTCTCGATCCGGCGCGCAGATACCTCGACGAACCGCTTTGGCCGAGCGAATTGGAACATAATTATTTGGCGTGCGTCATATTTTCGACGGAAGCCGATCAACCGAGCGATGCGTTGCTCTTGGCCAAACCACTTGCGGCGAAGCGATACCATGGAGGGGGTACGGTATTCGACTCCGATGACGATCCTGACTATAGGAGAATCCTCGAATGGATCGCAACCGATGATCCTCAAGGAAACGTGCCATGAAAAACCGTACGTGGGTCTGGCCATTTTATGTCTTGCTGCCATTCGCGTTCGCGTGCGAGCCCGTTCACGCGTGGGACCGCGGTCTTTTGACACATCCCGCCATGCAGTCGGATGCGCGGCCGGAGCAGATGCGGGCACGTAATCACATGCTCGGCGCCCGCGAGGCAACGCAGGGTGCGTCCGGGGAGCGAGGTGGTGGGTGCGGCTGCAAGTAACCAGCGTCGTCGCCGCAATCGGTCTTTGGACGGGGCAAGCATCCGCGGAGGGGCGTGGTGCGACGTGGTTATCCATTTTTTCGTCGAGCGATCAGTTGACCGTGATTTCGCCTCAAGCGTCGGCACGTGTCCCGTTACGCGATTGGCTGACCGCGGACATGAGCTACGAGGCGGATATCATTACATCGGCAAGCGTTGATTTGGTCACCGCGGCGTCACCTCGCGGATACCAAGAAGAGCGCCACGGTTTCAGTGTGGGCACGACCCTTCGTCCTGCTGACGCGACGGTCATTGCAGCGCATTACACGCCGAGCTTCGAGCCCGACTATGTCTCACACGCCGTTGCATTTTCGGCCGAACGTGAATGGTGGGATCGCCGGCTCACTACGCAGATTGGCTATCGCGTCAGTGCCGATCGAATCGGTCGCCGCGGCGACGCCGAAAGCACCTGGCGGTCGCTCGGTACCCATTCGTTCACCCTTGGACTCGGCTGGGTGTTCAGCCGGCGAATGGTTGGCGACGTCGTCTACGAAATCCAATTTCACGATGGATTTCAATCGAGCCCCTATCGTTACGTGCCCATGGTTCGCGAGGGATCGAGTCAACCCATTGGAGTGCCGGAATCGGTGCCCAACGAGCGCACGCGCCACGCCATTGCAGCAGGCATTCGACGTGCATTTGGTTCACAATGGTTTGGCAGCACGAGATTTCGGTTTTATGCCGACACGTGGGGAATCAAGAGTTTCAGCAACGAATTCGAAGTGCAGCGTTCGCTCCTTGGATCACGACTCCTGTTGGGTTTGCACGGACGCATTTACGAACAGACTTCCGCCGCGTTTCATTCGTACCGGTACGAGCTGCGCGGCGACGGCATCCCCAAGCTGCGTGACGCAGACAAAATGCTCTCCTCGTCATTTTCGTTTCTTGGCGGCCCGCGCGCCGACCTTAGTTTTGGGCAATTTGGACCTATTTCGGACTTGCATGCATCGTGCATGTTCGAGTTTTACGTGCAACGATTCTTCAATTTTGCACCGCTTTCCGAACGATACGCGACCATTGTATCGTTTGGCTTGGCGGCGGAGTTCGACCCATGAAAACGTCCTTGCTTGCTCTTGGTTTCTTGGCGGTCACTGGCTGTTCCACGACACCAGACCCGCCTCCTAATACCGACAAACCGGACGCTGACGCGCCGTGTTCGACACAGCTCGAGCTCGGCAAAAATACGGCCCAAGGTTTTGTCCCGTTTGAAAATGACCAGACGGTCGGAGTTCTTCTCGGTTTCCAAGGTTTTCGTTTCATCGAAGGTGCTGCACGGTTGACCCATGCGAATACGGAATTCGCATTCTTTCGCTTCCAAATCACGTTCAAAGATCACTCGCCGCTCGTTCAGGATCGTGCGGCGATGGTCACACCGCTCCCTGACGGCACCCAATTGGCGGAAAACGTTCAGATTTTCTTCAATGACATCCCCATGGCGGAATTGCTCGAGGAATATCCTCGCATCGATGCAGCCGTCACGGCGGGCACGTGCACGGGAAAACAGACGTTGTCCGTGCGACTCAGCGACGCAGGGACATGTGACGACTTGACGCAAGGAGGCAGCATGTTCCCGGACGGAGGTGGGCCATGCGCAGACGCAGGACTTTGATCATGCGCCGCCAAGCGTTGATCATCGCGGCAGGATGTATCGAAATGGTCGGCTGCGGCCCGGTCGAAAGCGATTTTCAGCGCATTTCGCTCGAACCCTACCCCAATCCATTCGACTCCACGCATGTTCTCTGGTCGCCGCAACCTCGGAGGGATCATCCGCTCGCATTGGCTATATCGCCTAGTGGCGACAAACTTTACGTCGCATTGCAAGGTGTCGAAGACGAACCAGGCAAACACGTCGCTGTCATCGACACCGCGAGCGAGCGCGTTCTTCGTCGAATTGAAGTCGGTTCGAGCCCCACGGCCATGTCGCTGCATCCTCTTGGACGATTTCTCGCCGTCACCAATCGATTTTCCAATTTCGCTTCGATAATCGACACGCAAAAGGACGAAGTGGTTGCGGACGTCCCCGTTCCATTTCATACGGTGGACATTGAGTTCAGTCCTGACGGTTCCGCGGCATATTTGGCCAATCGCTGGAAGGATAGTGTTTTGCGGTGGGAACTCGACGTAGGCGATCGATTTCGCGTCGTGGGTGACGACTATTCGGCGCGGTCCCCGGACGACCCGGTGGGCATTGCCGTGGGAGATAATCCTCGATCGCTTTCGTTTTCGCCGGATGGCCGACGGCTTTACGTGGCAAGTCTCACGGCGTTGTCGTTGTCGATCATCGACGTCGCAAACCGTCAGGAAATTCGCCGGGTATCCCTCGGTTCTCCGCCGGCCGACGTGGTGGCCACGGAATCGCTTGTCTTTGTACCCCATATTGGAAGAGGCACGCATCATCCACCCGATTTGGGCGCAGACACGGACGGCGATGGACTTGCTGGCGATGGCACGGCCAATGTCATGTTCCAGGACGTGCAAAACGAGATTGCGGTTCTCGACAATGATGGCAATCTGGTCGACGAATATACATCGGATTCGATATGCTGCCGCGATTACCGGGACGTCGACCCGGACAATCCCGCAAAAGGTGCAGCGCTTCCCGATCCCGATACGTGGCCAGCGTCGAGGCTTGCGTACTTGCCGCCGAAAGATCGATGGATTGTCGCCGGAGCGTTGCCCGAGCGGCTCGCATTTCGCGACGATCAGCTCTTCGTTGTTTTTTCCGGGTCGAATGAAGTTCAAACGTTCGATGTGGGTTCTTCTGGAACGCTCGTACCGAAACAAACGGCAGGAGGGCTATTTCGCACCGGGATGAATCCCTTCGACATCGTGGTTTCTCCCGACGGCGCGCGCGCGTACGTGAGTGAACGATTGGGCGAAGGCATTACGGTGTTGGATTTGGCAAAGGGGCCGGGAACGGAGCGGCGAATTGCCGTTGGTTCGCAGGACGAGCCCCCATTTCCAGCGACCGACGCCGAAATGGGCGAGGCCATCAATTTCGTGACGGCTCCTCTCACGGTCGACGGCGATCAGACGTGTGTTCATTGTCATCGCGAAGGAGGCAATCTGGCTCGTTCCGTGGCAATGCCACTTCAGCAGGACGTCGTGTGGGGATCGCGCATGGTCATGGCATATCGCGGAGCCGCGGATACGCGTCCGTGGTTCATGGAGACTGCCATGAACGAGACGAACTTTTTCCCTGTCATCAATGAATTCGCTCGGAAGGAAAACTTCTGTTGCGACGGACTCGACCCGCTGGTTTGGTCTGCATATCCTTCACTGTTCGACTGCTCTGCGGATCCCAACAAGCCCGGATGCAATCACGTGCTCCATTGCAAGAGCGATCCGCCTCCCGAATGTGCACAGCGCACCTACGGAAGTCCGCATTCGACGCGCAACCAGCACTTCAAAGCGAATGCAAACCTGCTATTCGGGCGCGAGAAAACCATGGGAGATGTCTTGTATCAAGAGAATCTCGATGGCACCAAGTCTGGCATTACGCTCGATTTCGGCGGCGTGACGCGCGCGCTTGGAGTCTTCTTGCTCGTGCGTCCTCGATTCTTTCCTAATCCGAATGATTATGCGTCATCGGCGGCGGCAAAGCGTGGTCGCGTGCTCTATGAATCCCCTGCGACCGGATGCAACACTTGCCATCCATTGCCGCTCACGACGGTCACGGCGGACTTCAATCCGTTTGGCGTACCCATTCGATTTCCTGCGATCGTCACGCCGCGGCAAAACGATACCGGGGAAAACGCCGACAACGTGACCCCAGGCTTCGTGCAAACATTTCCCGACACCAAGCAAGATGCCGGGGGCATTCGTTTTGGTGTGCCGCAGCTTCGAGGCATTTGGGATCGGGCGCAGCGCTTTTATCACGATGGCAGGGCCAAGAATCTGCGCGAAGCGCTCGCATCACCTGGGCACCCTGCGCTATTGCCCGGAGAAACGGGCTTCAATGAAACGTTTGGAATGCCTGACACGCATGGCGCCACGTCGCAGTTGTCGAAGGATCAGCTCGAAGACATGATAGCGTTTTTGCTTACGCTTTGATGTTCGCATCGTTGAGTGACCTGAAACGCTCGCCAATAGCAAGCCGCGTTGCAAACAAAATTGCTGATCACCCCTTGACTTTGCGCTGATCATCCAGTAAAGACGGCGCCGACATAAACGAACGTTCGTTTATTAACCGTTGGTCGGAGGGATTACGATGGGCTTGACAGCGCGGGCATGGTTTCTGGAGCGGGCGGGGCAGCCGCTTCGTGAAGCGGATCTTCCGTTGGCGGATCCGGGTCCGGGCGACGCGATTGTTGATGTCCTCGCGTGCGGAATGTGTCACACGGATCTTGGATACGCGTCGGGGTCTGTGGCGCCGAACCACGCGTTGCCGCTGGTGCTCGGTCATGAAGTGGTGGGGACGGTGGTCGAGGCGGGCGACGCGTCGCTCGTGGGAAAACGGGTTATCGTGCCGGCGGTGATGCCTTGCGGCCAATGTGGACTTTGCAAGACAGGTCGCGGCAATGCTTGTTTGTCGCAAAAGATGCCTGGAAATGACATTCACGGCGGGTTTGCTTCGCATCTTGCGGTCCCGACCAATGCGCTCGTCGTTTTTGATGACGTACCCGAGGGTGTCGACGTGCGAACGTTTGGCGTGGTTGCCGATGCGGTATCCACGGCTTATCAGGCGATTCGGCGGTCGGGTTTGACGGCGGGTGACGTTGCGTTTGTCGTCGGCACAGGTGGCGTGGGCGGATACATCGTGCAGATCGCGCATGCGCTTGGAGCGCGCGTTGTTGCGTGCGATGTCGATGCGCAGCGGCTTTCGTTGATTGCGCGGCATGGGGCGGACGAAGTGGTGGACGTTGCCGGCAAAGCTCCGAAGGATATACGCAAGCAATTGCACGGAATGGCGCGCACGTGGGGAATTTCGACAAACGGGTTTCGCATTTTCGAATGCAGCGGTGTTGCGAAGGGGCAAGAATTGGCGTACACGCTCCTGGCGCGCGCAGCGACGCTCGTTGTCGTGGGATTCACGATGGACACCATCAACGTGCGTCTTGCCAATCTCATGGCATTCGACGCGTCGGTGCACGGTTCGTGGGGTTGTCCTCCAGAACTTTATTCCGAGGTGCTTCGAATGATCTACGACAAGCGATTGGTGCTCGATCCGTTCGTCGAATTTGCACCACTTTCTGCGGTGAACTCACTGCTCGATGCCATGGCCGCTCATAAGCTGACCAAGCGGATGGTGCTGGATCCGCGTATGTCGTCCGCCGCCGCGGACAAATGATCATCAAAGGAGATCTTCCATGCTCACCTTGAAAAACCACGAACTCGTCCCGAATCACGTCATCGAGCACATTCGCTATGAAACCAGGCCCGTCAAGCGGCAGGATGGTTCCAATATCGAGGGGCTGCATCAGGTTTGGATCATCCTAAACAACGAAGCGCAGCTCAATTCCTACACGACGGAGGCGGTCAAGGATGTGATCCTTGCGTTTCAGCGGGCCAGTGTCGATCGACGTGCGGTGGCGGTCGTGTTCACGGCGATGGGCAATCGCGCATTCTGCACCGGCGGCAATACCGAGGAATACGCGAGCTATTACTCGCAGCGCCCGCTCGAATACTTGCAATACATGCGGCTCTTCAACGACATGGTGACGACCATCATGCTCTGCGACAAACCCGTGATTTGTCGCGTGAACGGGATGCGCATCGGCGGCGGGCAAGAAATTGGAATGGCGTGTGACTTCAGCGTGGCTGGAGATCATGCACGTTTTGGTCAAGCCGGGCCCGTGCATGGCTCGGCGCCGGATGGCGGTTCGACCGATTTCCTCGATCTGTATGTCGGATATGCGAAGGCCGCAGAATCGCTCGTCTTGTGCGAACCGTGGTCTGCCCACAAGGCGCTCGACTTGGGCATTCTGAACGACATTGCGCCGGTCTACAAGAGCGAGGGCCGCTTCATTGCGAACCCGTTTGTTATCACGGACCGAACCTTCGACGAATTCGGGCGACGCGCGTATGGCGAATGGAAAACAGGCGCCGATCAAGCCGCTGCGAAAGCTCTCGTCGCGAAGTGCGAAATCGATTTGTCGCAGCTCGACAACCTCGTCGATTCCTACGTCACGAAGCTCGTCTCGACCTTCCCGGATTGCACGCGCAAGACGCTCCAGAGCCTTCGCAAGAAGAAGCTTGCGCATTGGATGGCCAATAGCGAAACCAATCGTTCCTGGTTGGCGCTGAACATGAACACCGAGGCAGCGGCAGGTTTCCCGGCATTCCAATATGGCGAGCGAGGCGCGCGAGAAATCGACTTCGTCAAACTGCGTCAAAAGATGGCCGAGGGCGCCACGTTCGATCGTGACCTCATTCTTTCGGTCTTGCCAGATGCAGCACGCGCAGAACTCGAAAAGCGATCCGCCCGTTGAACGAGGTATTTCCGTGACGAACTACGCACACATCACCGTGGCACTCGACGAAGACGCCGGGGTTTTGAGTATCACGCTGAGGAGCGGCAAGGGCAACATCGTCAACATGGCGATGATGTCCGAGATTCGCGCGGCGCTCGACGCTCACGAAAAAAACCAATCGCTTCGTTTGGTGTTGCTCGAGGGTGGTGACTCGAACTTTTCGTACGGCGCTGCAATAGAGGAACACACGCGGGATCGCATTGCCGAGATGCTCCCTGCGTTTCACGCGTTCATTCGGCACGTGGCGCTTTACCCCATTCCGATCGCGGCGCTCGTACGAGGTCGATGTCTCGGTGGCGCATTCGAATTGGTGCTCGCGTGCCATTTCGTATTTGCCACGAAAAGCGCCAAGTTTGCATGCCCCGAAATCAAACTTGGTGTGTTTCCTCCAGTACTCGCGGCGCTCGGGCCCGCGCGGCTTCCGCAACCCGTCGTCGACCGACTGGTGCTCACGGGAGCCGAAATGGACGCGGTGGAAGGCGCGCGTTTGGGGTTCGTCGCGGCGATTGTTGGTGAGAGC
>Ga0138256_10007881_pt1 | contig 11222 bp, 11 predicted proteins | sample KNB2016incub_MG_FD_105486 | JGI IMG/M metagenome (GOLD analysis project Ga0138256, IMG submission 105486) | Active sludge microbial communities from wastewater in Klosterneuburg, Austria - KNB2014incub_MG | ecosystem: Engineered > WWTP > Activated sludge > Unclassified | place: Austria...
CGCTGCGCGTCACGACGCTCATCGGCGGCATCATCTCGTTGTTCTCGTTCCTGATGGCGCTGTTCTTCGTCATCCAGGCACTGGTGCTCTCGAAGTCCCCGGAAGGGTATCCGTCGTTGATTGTCACGTTGTTCTTCCTTGGCGGCATCCAATTGATGGGACTGGGCGCCGTGGGCGAGTACGTCGGCAGGATCTTTCTCACACAGAACAAGCTGCCGCAATTCACGGTGAAGGACGTCGCGCGTCACACGGAGCGCGACGGTGGGTAGAAGCGAAGGCCCCAGCGCTGCACTGGTGCTCGGTGTTTGCGCCCTGGTGTTGGCGCCAACGATGGCGTATCGGGTGGGGGTCGACCAGGGCGTGTTTGCGTACATGGGGGCCCAGCTGTTGCGCGGGGACTGGCCCTACATCCATTCGTGGGAAGCCGATTTTCCCGGCCTGATGTTCCTGCAGGCGGCCGAAATTTTCCTATTCGGCAAGTCGATCTGGATGTTCCGGCTCTTTGACGTCCTGTTTCAGCTCGTCACGGCCTGGTTCGTGTTCCGCATCGCCGACCGGCTCAGCGGCCGCGTTGGGGCCATGGTGGCCGCCATTCTGTACTGCCTGATCTACCAGGACTACGGCCCCTGGAACACGGCGCAGCGCGAAGGGTTCGGGCTGCCGTTTGTGCTCGCGGGATTCTGGATGTATCTGACGGCCGACCGGCGATCGCCGTGGGTGACGGCGGCCATCATCGGCTTGGGGATGGGGTTTGCCATCACGATCAAGCCGACCATTCTCGCCCTGGCGCTGTTTTACCTGCCGCTCGCCACCGAACTTCGCACCCGCCGGGCTGTGGCCGTGGTGCTGGTGGCAGGCGCGTGCCTGGCCGCGCCGTCGGTGGCGTTCGTCGCCCTCTACTGGACGCTCGGTGGCCTGACGCAGATGTACGAATCCCTTGTGAGTTACCAGCCGATTTACACGGCGCGCCTCAGGGGCCAGGAGCCACTGCTCACGTATTGGTTGCAGAAGCTCGGGCAACTCGGTCGCAACGCGATTGTCCTGCCCATCGTGTATGCGCCATTTCTGTTCCAGGGCACGTTCCGCCGCGAACGGTTGATGGTGTGGCTCGGATTCGTGGGTTCGGTCTACAGCGTGTTTGTGCAGGGCACGTTTGCCGGATATCACTACCTGCCGGGCATGGCCCTTGGGGCGATTCTGGTGGGCGATCTTTTTTCAACCGTGAGCCGTTGGGCACTGAAGCGCTTCCACACGCTCGTGCCCGTGGACGCCGTCCTGGCCCAGCGCATCATGGCCACGCTGATGCTGGCGGTCGCGGCAGTGTTCTACATGCGTGAGGCACCTCTCAAGGATTTCGTCACCGGGCATTTCCTGAATCCACCCCGGGCGAACGAGTTCAGGAGCAACACGGTCTTTGACTACACCGAGTCGTACGACCTTGCTGCATACCTGCGCGCGCGGACGGAGCCTGATCAGCCGGTGCAAGTGTGGGGGTATGAGTCTCTCGTCTACTACCTGGCTGATCGATCTGCGGCGAGTCGCTTCCAGATGACCCATCCGCTGGTCATGCGTGTTCCCCGCGAGGCTCTGACGCCGATGCAGCAGCGCTGGCGCGAGGAATTCGTCGGCGACATCCATCGTCGCCAGCCCCCGTATGTGGCGGTGGTGCAACACGACAACTGGTGGTGGTCGCCCGAAGAGCGAACGTCCGAGGAGTTGCTGGACGATTTCCCTGAGTGGAAAGACGTGATCGCGCGCGACTATGCGCTCGAGACCACGATCGGGCGTTTCCTTGTGTATCGCCGGATTACGCACCCATCACTTCAACCCGGCAGCTGACTTGCAGATGACGACCACCGCCGCCACCAGGAATCAGGCAGGCTACATTCCCGAGCTCGACGGCTTGCGGGCGATCGCCATCCTGCTTGTGATCGTCTTTCACTCCAGGACCATTGCGGACGCCGCGACGAATGGCCAGCAATTCTTCATGCGGCTGGCCGAGGCGGGCTGGGTTGGCGTGGATCTCTTCTTCGTGTTGTCGGGATTCCTGATCACGGGAATCCTGATCGATACCGCTGGGCGTCCGGGGTACTTCCGCTCGTTTTATATCCGGCGCGTCCTGCGCATCTTCCCTCTGTATTACGCCGCCCTGGCCGCATTCGCCATCGGATTTCACGTCTTCGGCATCGAACGTCTGGCTCCGGTGTCCACCACGGCGGAAGTGGCCCATTGGGTCTACCTGCAGAACTGGCTTCCGCTGTTTGGCGTGGACTGGACGCGTCCGCTCGCGCACTTCTGGTCGCTCGGCGTTGAAGAGCAGTTTTATCTCTGCTGGCCCGCCCTCGTGCTGCTGTTCGCCAGGCGCGGCCGTGTGGCCCAACTGTGCATCGGGACCATCGCGTTCGCCGTGGTGATGCGAGTGGTGTTCTGGTGGGCCGGGGTCAGCGAGGCCGGCAACTTCGCCACGGTGACGCGCATCGACACGCTCGCCATCGGCGGATACCTCGCCTGCCTGCAACGCGGCACCGGCTGGGCGCGCCTCGCGCCAGACGCCAGCCGCGGCCTGGGCCCGTGGTTACCGGCGGTGTTGGTGGCCAGTGCCCTGATGACGCTCGGCGTCGCCTTGTGGGGCGGGAGCTTCTTTCGCCCGACCAATCCACACATCTTCCTCTTCGGCTATCTTCCGTTGGCGATCCTGTTCGGCGCGACGGTGGCCTTCGCCCTCGTGGCCGGCCAGACTTCGCTCTGGCGGCGGCTGCTACGATGCCGGCCCCTGACCGAGATCGGCAAGATCAGCTACGGCATCTACGTGATTCATTGGCCGCTGGTCCTGGCCTTGCAGCCGATCTGGCCCGAGTCGGTGGGGGGATTCTGGGTCCGTCAGGCGACGTTCCTGCTCGTGATCTTGGCCGGGTCGTTCACGCTCGCCGCGCTAAGTTTTGCGCTCTTTGAGAGCCGCTTCCTGAACCTGAAGGATCGGCTGGCCGCCAGGCCGGGGTCTCCACCACATCAGCACACCGGTCACGCCCTGAACCAGAAAGCCCAGTGACCCAAGGGCGCACAGCGGCTTGACTGGACGCGCCTTTCGCAGGTTGTATCATGGCACCGACCCGACCATGCGACACACGGCCACCGTCCGTATCACGCACTGGATCACAGCATTCTCGGTTGCGGCACTCCTGCTGAGCGGCGTCGAGATCCTGATTTCCCATCCCCGCTTCTACTGGGGCGAAACGGGCAACGTGATGGACACGCCCTTGTTTTCGCTGCCTATCCCCAGCTCACGGTCCACCGTACCGACCGGCTTCTCGTACGTGTTGCCCGATCAGAACGGATGGAGCCGGTCTCTTCACTTTCAGTCGGCGTGGCTGCTCCTGCTGGCAGGCGGCGTGTATCTGGCCGCCGGACTCCGGACGCGGCACTTCCGAGACAGGTTGTGGCCCACACGCAGTGACGCCACGTGGCGTGTGATGCGAAGCGCCATCAGCAAGAGCCTGCGGCGCGCCTCGCCCAGCGAACGGGAGGAGTGGTCGTACAACGGCCTCCAGCGGATGACCTACCTCGGCGTCATCTTTGTGCTGTTCCCAATGGTGGTCTGGACGGGGTTGGCCATGTCGGACGCCTTCGCGGCCGTTAGCCCAGGGCTGGTCAGCGCGCTCGGCGGCCGGCAATCGGCACGGACGCTGCATTTTGTCCTGACGGTGTTGTTGTGCGCCTTCCTGCTGGTCCACGTGGCGATGGTGTACCGCGCCGGCTTCGTGAGGCGGGTGCGCGCGATGATCACGGGGCAGACGGGCAGTCACAAGGAGAAGCCATGAGCGGAATGAGTCGGCGCACGCTCCTCACGCGCGGCCTCGCGGCTGCGGCGGGGTTGTCTGGTCTCTCGGTGGCCGCCCGGCTCGCCGAACGCTACGGCCTGATTCCGCCGGATGCGGGGAACATCTACGGCATGGGCGAGACACTCACCTACGCGGCCAATCGACTGATCGTGGGCGACTCGGCGGCTCGCGAATTCCCACGCCACATGATCTCGACAGCGCCATTCGCGAATCCCTCAATGCCCGGAGAGATGTTCAAACGCCTGGAAGCGGGAGGCTTCGCGGACTGGCGCCTCGAAGTGGGCGGCATGGTGGCGCGCCCATTGTCGCTGTCTCTGCCTGATCTCAGGCGGTTGCCGGAACGGTCGCAGATCACGCAGTTGGCCTGCGAAGAAGGATGGTCGTACATCGCAGAGTGGCGCGGAGCCGCGTTGGCCGACGTCCTGAACGCCGCCGGTCTCCTGCCGGGTGCACGTTACCTGGCGTACTACTCAACCGACCCCGAGTCATGGGAAACCATCGACATCGCTGAAGCGCGCCATCCGCAGACGCTAGTGACGTGGGGCATGAACGGCAACGACCTGCCCGTCGGGTTTGGCGGACCGCTCCGGCTCAGGGTCCCTCGACAACTCGGCTACAAGAGCCTGAAGTTCCTGACTCGTGTGGTCGCCGTGGACGGCGTGAGGCACCTCGGCCAGGGAACGGGCGGCGCCAATCCACAGTGGGGCTACTCGTGGTACGCGGGAATCTGACGATGAACCCCAACGTTCTTTGTCGGTCGCGACTAGCGGCCCGGCCGGGGCCGCCACCACATCAGCACCCCGGTGACGCCTTGAACCAGAAAACCCAGTGACCCCAGGGCGTACAGCAGCTTGACGGGAAGCGCGTACTCCCTCGCGGTGTGCAGATCCACGAACAACCGCCGCGCCGGCCCCGGCGCGATCATCGTCATGCCCACACCGGTCACGGCAAGCACCAGCATCAGCACCGCCGATAGTCCGTATGACGTGGGTGTTTCCCGAACATTACGACCCCTATCAGACGCTGGCGACCCCGCCACGGGGACGGTCAGTGTGCAACAGACCTACACGGACTACCGCAAGGGCGCCTCGGCCAAGCTCGACAGCCTGGCGTACATGCCGTTGAAGGATGTCGCTGTCATCGATCTCAACACCGCGAAGCCGCTGGTGACCTGGGGAGCGGGAGCGCAAATGACCGCGGAGCTCGAGGTGCCGATCGTGAAGGAACACCAGAGCGCGCACCTTCGCCTGACCGGGACGCTCGACGAAGCGTTGACCAGGGGCTACATCGACGCCACGGAGCACAAAGACTTCGAGCGCGCCCATCAAGTCGGCCATGGTCTCGGCAAACGCACTGCGCCGGTACCTGCAGAGCACCCCCACGCGAAAAGAGAAGCCCCGTCCCCGGCGGACTCGTCCGAAGCGCGAGGAGTGAGCAGCGAGCGCGAGCGAGCCAGCAGCCGCGTCCGCGCGGCCATCACTGCCTTAACGTTTCGACCGGATCGACCCGCCCTGCTCTCCGAGCTGGCAGGTAGCACGCGACGAGAACGACGAGTGCGAGCGCAGTCGGTACGATCGCGAAGACCAGCCAATCCGTAGACGGGATGCCATCGGCTATGTGCGCGGTGTAGCGAAGAGCAATGACGCCGCCAGCCAGTCCGATAACCGCGCCGATGGCGGCCATGCGTCCGCCTTCTTCCAGGACGAGGCGGACCAGATCGGCCGGCCGCGCGCCCAGCGTGGCGCGGATGCCGAGTTCGCGAAGACGTCGCGCCACCGAGAACGAAACCACGCCGTAGAGTCCGATGCACGCGAGACCGAGGCCGACGAGGCCGGAGACGCCCAGAATGGTGGCAGCGAGGCGACGTGGGTAGAGCAGTTCGTCCACGTACGCTTTCATTGGTCGCACCTGCGTAGCGGCCGTGAACGGGTCGATTCCACCTACGGTGGCTCGGACCGCCGTGATCGTCTCGGGGCCTGCGCCGCGCACCACCAGGTGCCATGCCCACGGCCGCCAGTCCTGACCGAGTGAGGTATACATGCGCGGTGGGTCCGTGGGTTTCGAGAGTACGGCCTGCGTGTCGTTCACCACGCCGATGACTTCGTACCACTCGAGCTTCGCGTTGGACTGCTGAGGCGAGAGTCTGGCGATGCGCTGTCCAACGGCAGGTCGATTCGGCCAGAGCCGGCGCCCGACTGCCAGGCTGACGATCGCGACACCGCGAACCCGGCGTGTGTCGCGGTCGTCAAAATCGCGGCCGTCGAGGATCCGCATACCGAGGGCATCGAACGCCCCTGGCGAAACCTCGACTACTTGAACGGGAAAATCGTCCGGCCGGCCTGCCGCGTACGCGCTGTCGCTGGTCGCCACGTCGGGTTGCGAGGTGGCCCAGGTGGGCAGCGAGCTGGTCAATCCGGCATGAAGCCCCGGCATCGCCGCGAGCACATTGTGCAGAGACAAATACAAAGCCTGGTACTCCGCGGCGATCTCGGCATCTGGCCGCCGCTTGGACCAGGGTTCATCCTCGGGCGTCGTCCGCGAGAGTGAAAGCACTGTGGCTTGATCCGGCCTGTATCCCAGAGGCGCGTCCTCGAGTTGGCGAAGCGATCGCACATGCACGCCGGTAACAACAAGGAGGAGCAGCGAGAGTGCGACCTGGGGCACAACCACCCAATGACGGAGGCGCCGGCGCGTCTGGCCTGAATCGCGATAACCGCCGGCCAGTGCAGACAACACGTCCACTTTCAGTGCCTGGCGGACCGGTGCAAGTCCGATCAGGATTCCGGTGACCAGGCATACCGCGGCGGCGAACGCGACGACACGGACATCAAAGGCGGCATCAACAGTGAAGTTGTTTGGCGTGAGCGACATGAAAAGGCTAACCAGATTCCATGCGAGCAACAGACCGAGCAGCCCTCCTGCGGACGTGAGGAGTACGGTCTCAGTGAGGAGTTGTCTGGCCAAACGAAACGGCGTCACGCCAAGCGCCCGTCGAGTGGCCAGCTCGTTGGTGCGGCTCATGCCGCGCGCGAGCAGCAAACCTGTGATGTTGATTGTCGCGATGACGAGCACCATCGCCACCACAATTGAAAGCGCAGTCGCGATGCGCTCGGGAACAATTGTGCTGCCGAACTCCTGCGGCAGCCGCACGTCATTCGCGGCCTTGACGACGTAGTAGGGAACACCGGGCGGAAGGGCATACTGCGGGCGTACTTTCCTGGTCTCTTCGTTCTGTCGAGAGCCGAGAATATTCAGACTCAATTGCGTCTGCTCTGCAGTCACGCCGGGCCTCATGCGGATGAATGCACTTCCGGCGTACCCCTTGTTAACCTGCTCGCCGACGACCCACCAGCGTGATGGCGTCCATACTCCCGTGAGTCCTTTGAATTCCGGTCCGACGATGCCGATGACCGACACGTTGCGGTTGTTGATGCGTATCGTGCGTCCCACGACATCGGCCGCACCGCCAAGCCGTTCCTGCCACAGCGCGTGGCTGATCACTATGCCGACGTCTGGATTGGTCTGATCGTCACCGGCTGCGAAAGTTCGCCCTGCGATGGGCTTTATGCCCAGAACATCGAAATAGTTAGCCGAGACCCATTCGCCCCAGGTTCGCTCCGTGAGACCGCCAACCTCGATGTCGCGCGGAATACCCCAATACGCAGCGATGGCCGCGACTCCACGATTACTGTCCAGAACATTCTGGGGGCTGGGGATGAAGGGGTTCGGCAAAGTTCCAAACGATGCAGGCCAAGTGGTCCGGTTCGACTGGTTGCGATAGATGAAGGCAACTTCCTCTGGCTTCTCGATGGGCCACGGTTTGAAAAACACCGTGTAGACCACGCTGAAGATCGCACTGTTGATGCCGATGCCCAGCGCGAGCACACCCACCGCGAGCGCGGTGAACCCGCGATGGCGTTGAAGCTGACGGAGGCCGGAACGGAGGTCATACCAAAGGCTGCCCAAAGGTGCTCCCTTGCTGGGGCGGTAGCCGCGTGTGGTGCACCTTAACATAGCAGCTCGCGAAGCGAGCCAGCAGCGTGCGAAGCACGCCAGCAGCCCGTCTCAGGGCCAGCAACTCGTCGCCGGTCACGCGCTCGGCTCTGGCCGGCACCGGCTCGCGGATGGACTGCACTCGTAAGGTCACTAGATCTCCTCTGAGGCGTCCTTGTTGTATTCGCCTAATCCCTACCAGACGATGACCACCTCGTGCAGCGGTCCATGCCAATGCGCCCTGCCCGCGCGCGCTTCTAGATACTCAGCGAACGACTACGTCCACAAGATCGACGTCGACGGTCATCGTCTCGACCTTTCCGCCAGAGCGTGGTTCCCGCACAACATAAGTGAAGCTCCCACTTAGTTGACCGACGCGATTTCGGACGGCACTGAGCCGCGTAATCGTCAGTAGTTCATCTGAACGCTGTATCTCTTGAGAAAACAGATTCAACCCGCTGGATCCGACCGTTCCGGACAGTGGCGCTGCCGCCGCCGTGCCCAAGCGAACGATTCTCCCCAAAGCATCAATGACGAGCTCAAACGACTCAGACCCGCCTTCTCTCTCGATTCTGCGACAGAAATCTTGTGTATCGCTGACGCATTTACGGACTATGTAGCGACCCCGCCACGTGCCTGAATAGTCGCTGAGATCAGGCAACGGGCTGTGGCGGATAGTCCTGACGATCTCACCACGAATATCAAGAAGTACAGTCGGCGTCGTACTCACTAGTTCCAAGCTGCCAAGCATGAAATCCGCTGAAGGCAGAGAGAGCAGCATCTCGCGAACCTCCAAGACGGATTGATAAGTGTTCTCAAGGACGGTGCTGCGCCCCTGAAGACTCGCAGTGTTGCCGGAAATGCGCCCCGAAACGGGCGACTGCCCGCGAGCCTCCAGAATGTAGCCGCTGAGGGTGTCGCCATGATCTTCTACCCGAAGGGTCAAAGGCAGCACGCTCCCTCGATCCGGACAGTACCAAGGCCGGTTAGAGTCACAGCTCACCACGCGGTACTCTGTCTCCCAAATTCCGGAGAAACTGCTCAGCGGAGCGGGTCCCGGCGAGGTCGGGGTCGGCTGGGTCGGGGTCGGCGGTTGCGATTCTCGGCTGCAGCCGAGGGCCGTCGCCGCCACGAGAATCAGGGAAATGATCCTCTGGGTCATGATCACCATTCTAACAGCCGCAGCAAGACTGGCTGCCAGGCACGGACGCGCCCGGCAGCCGCCCTAGGTCACCGAGAATCTCAACAGCCATTGTCGAACGAAAAACTCGAGTATCCAGATTGGATTGTTGCAGGACAGATCTGGAGAGGCGTTCTCGGAGGCCGGGTCTTCAGACCCGGCGACAGCCGACCCGGCGAATCGAACAGGCCGGCAAGCCGGTACAGCATGACAGTCGACGTGCCAGTGGGCGTAATATCGAGCGTCTCGCGGATCTTCGCGTAGAAGGTCTCACCGATCACGCGCAGGGCTTCACCGGTTGGATGCAAATCGTCGCCGACATAGTACCGGGGGATATCGACGTTGAGCGCGGAATACACATCGACCAGTGGGACGCCCTTCCGAGCCGCGATGTTGCGAATCTCCGCGTTGAACGGGGCTACTAGCGGAACCTGCGAGTTGTACGTGCCGCCAGGCGCAATGGGCGGCACCGTCGCCAGGAATACCATCACACCTCGTGAACGAGCTAAATCGATCATGGCCTCGAGCGAATCAAGCGCCTTCGGCAGAGCAGATCCATCAGTTAGGTCGTTGGTGCCTTCCATCAGCATCAGGACTTCCGGGTTGTAGTTGTTGAGTTCGATCGGCAGCCAATCTTCACCCTGCACCGCTGTTTCGCCGGGTTGGCCACGAGTGAACACCTGGAAGCTCTGCTGCGTGTAGCGCCCTCGAAGCAGCTCCTCGAGCCGTACTGTGTAAGGCGGACATGTGTTCGGGAGCGGATTCTTCGGGCCGCATCGACCAAACGTGATGCTGTCGCCAAACCCGAGTAGCCTCGTCTTGGAGATCTTCGGGATGGCCGTCACCGTCACATTGAAATTGCACGACGTCTGGCGCGCAAGCGCATCCGTGGCAGTGCAAGTCACAATCGTTGATCCCAACGGGAACGTCGATCCTGTTGCCTTCGAGCAGGAAACAATCACTGGGAGCTGGCCATTCACGGCAGTGGGAACTGTGAACGCATGCGGCACTGGCGCGCCATCAGGCGATACGAGCGAGGCCGAAGCGGGACAGGTCAGCGTCGGTGCATCGGGGCTCGGCGTCGGCGGAGTCGGGGTCTCGCACGCACCAAGGGCGATCATGGCCAGCAGGACGAACGGTTGTCCGAGACGACGGGCCATATATTCATCCACTCGCGAACCGAATCTAGCGCCACGGCTTGTCCACCTAACGCCCGGCTTCAGCCGCGGCGGAATCGAATGCTTGCACCATCCGCCGTCGGCTGCAAGCCGTGTTAGGCAGTTCCCCGTCAGGGTTTCGGCCTCTTGCGGTTCAGTTGGGACTCCAGGTAGGCCTCGTACACCGAAGGCGCGTCGTCGACAAACAATTCAGTGAAGCCGCACTCGCCACACACGCGAGCGAAGACGTCGACCTTCTCTTGCAACTTGAACAGCTTCTGGGGCCGACGCGCCGCCCCGACCTGGATGTTTCCAGAGTCGGCGCCGAAATGACCGCGATCAATCAGCCGCGCCCGTGGCACGACTTTGACTGACCCACACTTGGAGCACGATGCGTCTGTCGGCATGTTGGTAATCCACTCCCCTTCGATCGTCCGACCGGTGAACTCCCTATATCGGCTGACTGTCGTTGATCTGCCTAACTTCTTAGTAGCCCGCGAGGGTCGAACCCGACCAAGGCCGCAACTCACAGCTATTGCCCCTCGCCCAATCCGTGCTTCGGCCCGTTTCCTCACGAACAAGCCGGAGTCTAGCAGAACCCCGCCAGTCGGGAGCACATAGCCGAGCGCTCGCAGCCATACGTGGAAATGCCACCGTGTGGGAACGAATATTGGCGCGGCCGCGGCAGCCATACGCAGCGAACACGCGAGCCAGGATGACCCGTAACTCTCCTCCTGCCTGAGTGTTGCAACGTTCATTGGCCGTCCCGCCACTCGGCGCATACGCGCGAGGGCCGGTCAGCCTATCCCAAGCCGATCCGCCGGGACACGTTCCTGCTCGTCATACTGGCCGGGTCGTTCACACTCGCGGCGCTAAGTTTTGCGCTCTTTGAACGCCGGTTCCTGAACCTGAAGGATCGGCTGGCCGCCAGGCCGGGGTCTCCACCACATCAGCACACCGGTGACGCCTTGAACCAGAAAACCCAGTGACCCCAGGGCGTACAGCAGCTTGACGGGAAGCGCGTACTCCCTCGCGGTGTGCAGATCCACGAAC
>Ga0138256_10007882_pt1 | contig 11221 bp, 10 predicted proteins | sample KNB2016incub_MG_FD_105486 | JGI IMG/M metagenome (GOLD analysis project Ga0138256, IMG submission 105486) | Active sludge microbial communities from wastewater in Klosterneuburg, Austria - KNB2014incub_MG | ecosystem: Engineered > WWTP > Activated sludge > Unclassified | place: Austria...
CATTTTTTGAACAATTCCCCAATAGTTTTTTTTAAGGCTGCTTAGATCAACCGCTTTAAGCTTTACCTTAAACTGTACAGACTGTTTTTTATGGGAGAGAGCGTTTTTTCACAGTCTGACGGTCAGGTATTGCAGATGGTGGGGAATAGAATTCCCGTCCGCCGGAACTGCCGCCTGGCTTTTTGCTAAAGATAAATAATAAGAATCCCGATAGCTATCGGGACTGGGCTTTATTCGTCAAGCCCCGAGCCGCAGTACAATAGAATTATCCCGATAAATTATCGGGACTGATTGCTCTTCCGTCCCCCACTATTGGCAATACCAATGTTGTACGTTCGTGCTTCTGTCTGTTAATTGCAATTTACGGTAAAACGCAAGTTTGTATATACAGGTTGTTAATTGTTATTAACTTTAAAATGTAGCCAAAGTGTTGGTTATTAAGTATTTTATTCTTATTTTTGTTAAGTTTTGATTCTGTGTGTGTTAATTCAAAAAAATATTTTTTTAAATGTCCGAAGCCAAATTTTTGCACTACGAGTTAAAGTTGCTTGAACCATCTTTTGGTTCACAACTAACTGATTTGATAATTGAATTGGATTATCTAAGAAGAAAACCTATTGGTGGGTCAACTCATCCAAAAGTATTCTTTCAGTTGAAGCATATTTTTCACACATTAGAAAGTATTGGCTCAGCAAGAATTGAAGGTAATAATACTACAATTGCCGAATACATTGAAACCAAGCTTACAGAAACAAAGAAAGTGCCTCCGGGAATTAAAGAAATTCAGAACATTGAAAAGGCAATGGCTTTTATTGAGGATAATGTAAAGGAGCATCCAATTAATAGAGCTTTTGTGAGTGAAATGCACAAAATGATTGTTGATGGATTACTCCCACCTCCTGATGGAGAAGGCGACCATAGTCCAGGTGAATATCGAAAAAGTAATTTAAAAATTAATAAGTCAAGCCATAAACCGCCAGAATTTTTAAAGGTAGAGGACTATATGTCGGAATTGCTTGATTTTGTAAATAGAAATGATGGACAGAAGTATGATTTATTAAAAGCAGCAATTGCACATCATAGATTTGTTTGGGTTCACCCATTTGGAAACGGCAACGGTAGAACAGTTCGTTTGTTCACTTATGCAATGCTTGTCAAAACCGGTTTCAACATTAACGTAGGTCGAATTATCAATCCAACTGCTGTTTTTTGCAGTAATAGAAATGACTACTACGCCAATTTGTCTAAAGCCGATAAAGGAACTGATAAAGGTGTATTGGAATGGTCTGAATATGTTTTAAAAGGTCTAAAAGAAGAAATTGAAAAAATTGATAAACTTACTGATTACAGCTTTTTAAGGAAAGAAATATTGTTACCTGCAATTTCCCATTCCTTAGAGAGAAAATATATTACTGATATCGAAGCAAAAATATTAAGAAAAGTCATAGATAATCAAGTCGTACAAGCTGGCGACTTAAAAGAATTCTTTGTTGGAAAACTTAATGCAGAAGTGTCCAGACAGATAAAAAAGCTAATTGATAAAAAAATGCTTGTACCTGAAAATGAAGGCACAAGAAAATATATTTTGCGTTTTGACAACAACTATTTATTAAGAGGTGTCATAAAAGCATTGGGAGAAAAGGGCTTTTTGCCAGTTAGAGATGATGTATAAATTGTGAACTATCACCGCATGACGTACAACGATAGGGCTTTCTGATGTGCTGGTATTCTGTGTTGGGTCAGCCGGGACAGAAGCCGATTGAAAAACATAAGTTGAAGTTATGCTATGGCGCCGGGATTTATTCAGCCAGCATAGCAGCAAACCCCCTCGTGTTATCGGCTCGGTGTTCTTTTTCGTCAGTCGATATGTTCATTTTTTGCTGCATTGTCTTTTGTCGGTGCGTTGGGGTAGGCAAGCTCTTTTGCAGGTTTAGCTTCGCTGATTTTTGCTTCGTTCGGCAAAGCTCAAACAAGATTGGCTCTGCTCTCACTTGTCGCAAAAAATTGGCTTTAGAGTTGGCTTGTGCGATCTGCAAATGTGCTTGACTACTGCGTTGGCTATTCGTCTCCGTTTATTGTCTCCATTATTTCTTTAAAACTTAGTAAACCTGCTTCAATGTTTTCAATAATTTCATTTGCCAAAACATCTGGGTCGGGCAAGTTGTCTAAGTCGGTTAAACTTTTGTCTTTTATCCAAAATATGTCAAGGTTGGTTTTATCTCTTTCAATGATTTCAGTATAACCAAATTTTCTCCATCTGCCTTCAGGATTTTCTTCGTTCCAAGTTTCTGTTCTTTTGTTTCTGTTGTTGGGATTGTAGAGTTTTATAAAGTCTTGCATATGGTCAAAGTGCAAAGGGTTTTTCTTTAGAGTATGGCTTATGTTACTGCGGTAATAATAAATCCAAACTTCTTTTGTCCAAGCATCTTTGGAAGCGGGTTTGTTATCGAAAAACAACACATTTGCTTTTACGCCTTGTGCATAAAATATTCCTGTAGGAAGTCGTAAAATCGTGTGCAGTTCGGTTGTTTTCATCAACTCTTTACGCACCGTTTCTCCTGCTCCACCTTCAAACAACACATTGTCGGGTAGCACAACGGCTGCCTGTCCTGTAATTTTTAAAAGGGTTTTTATGTGTTGCATAAAGTTCAGTTGTTTGTTGGCGGTGGTTGCCACAAAGTCCTGACGATTGATAATATAATCTTGCTTTTCTTGTTTGCCTTCTTCGTTGGTAATGGTCATACTGCTTTTTTTACCAAAAGGCGGATTGGCTAACACATAATCGTAACGCTTTCCATTGTCCGAAACCAAAGCATCGGCCGAAGAGATTAATGTTTCTCCATCTATTTCGCCAATGTTGTGCAAAAACATATTCATCAAACACATTCTGTGTGTTGGCTACAATTTCGTTTCCGTAAAATGTTTCGTTTTTCAAAAACGCTTTTTCCTCTTGGTCTAAGTCTTGGGCTTTAATAAAATCATAAGCCGCCAAAAAGAAACCACCTGTACCACAAGCAGGGTCAATAATGGTTTTCATTGGTTTGGGGCGAAGACAAGCCACCATTGTTTTGATTAAGGAACGAGGCGTAAAATATTGCCCTGCACCGCTTTTGGTGTCTTTGGCATTTTTCTCTAAAAGTCCTTCGTAAATTTTTCCTTTGATGTCTGTTCCCATCAAGCTCCATTGCTCTTTATCAATCATATCAATGATTTTTAAGAGTTTGGAAGGGTCTTGAATTTTGTTTTGGCTCTTGACGAATATTTGTCCCAAAGTTCCTTTTTCACTACCCAAACTGCGAAGCATTTGGTTGTAAAATGTTTCTAATTCCAAACCTCGTTTTTGCGATAAGGTATGCCAGTCGCAAGTTTCGCCATTAGGGTCTTCTTCGCCTTGGGCGTTTTTGAGTTTTGGAAATGGTAAACCTTTATTGTAGGGCGGTTTGTTGAGTTCATCAGCCATTTTTAGGAAAAGCAAATAAGTGATTTGCTCCAAATAATCACCATAACCCACACCATCGTCTCTAAGGACGTTGGCGAAATTCCACACTTTTGATACGATTGCACTTTCCATTTTAATTACGAATTACGAATTTTTAATTACGACCATTTAATTACGAATCTTCAATTACGAATTACGAAGTTTTTTCTTTTGCTTTTCAACCGTAATTCGTAATTTCTCATTCGTAATTCAATTTACTTTTCATTGTTTTTTGAATACTGCCTATAATTTTTAATAGTTCATCAGTATCGTTTAAAACACTTTCACTTTGTTCTTTTGTGAGATAATCAGTATCGGTTAGCAGCCTAATCCAATAATGCGTTTCTCTTGTTTCTTTATATGCGATAGTCAATTTTGCAAAAAAGTCTTTTTCACTTTGTCCGCCAATGGCTTCTTCTATGTTTGCACCTATCGAAGTGCCGCTTCTCAACAGTTGTTTGCTTAAAACAAATTCTTTCTTTTCATCACACAAATATTTATACAGCTTCACAATACGAATTGCAAAGGCGTAGCTTTTATCTCTTACAAGGTTATCCTTCATTCTTTTACTCTTTTTTTCGTAATTCGTAATTTCTCATTCGTAATTATTTATTTCTGTTTAATACACTCATGATTAATCGCTTTACTACGTCACTCTCTTCTGTTCTACTGTTGGCAATGTAAAGCGTAAGGGTTGCCAGGGTTTCGTTGCTGATAATGGGTTCGCCATTACTATTTTGCAAAGCATTGTTTTGCTGTAAAAAATACAGAAAACAGGCCGCTGCTATGCGTTTATTTCCATCTACAAACGAATGGTTTTTGGTAATGAAGTAAAGCAAATTGGCGGCTTTTTCTTCTATACTTGGGTATAACTCTGTACCTGCAAAACTTTGCTTTATTTGATTGATAGAACTATGAAAGCCATCATCTTTAGGTTTGGCAAATACCGAAGATTCAAAGTCGGAATACATCTGCTCAATGAGTGCCATATAATCCTCAAAAGTAGGATAAATGGTTTCTTTTTGTGTTAACCCTTTTTGGTCTAAGGCTTCGTGGTCGTAGTCGTCCAACAAAGCCAAGCCTTTGGCAAACTGACGAAATACTTCTTGTTCCTGTTCATTTGCCGTATTTTCTAATGCTCGACTCACAATGCGTAAACCCGTTTTCAGAAACTCTACTTCTTGTTGTTTTTGTTGCAGGCGTTTTTGGTTAATGGCGTAGCCTTGAATAAGGTAATCTTTTAAAATACGGTTAGCCCATTGTCTAAACTTTACACCTTGTGGTGATTTTACCCGATAACCTACCGAAATGATTAAATCAAGGTTGTAACATTCTGTTTCTGAAAGCTGTTCTTTCCCCTTGATGGCTCCGTGTTGAGTGGTTAGTGCAAATTTTGCACTAACCACATTTTTATCCAATTCCCCTTCTTTGAAAACATTAGCAATGTGGCGAGTGATAACCGTTCTATCTCGCTGAAATAGCTCAGCCATTTGCTTTTGGGAGAGCCAAACGGTTTCGTTTTCAAATTGAACAGAAACTTCAATTTGATTATTGCCTGACTGATAAATGACTATTTCACTCATTATTTCTTGCTTTTCTTTTTAACGGTTGGTTTCTTCTTCTTGGCATCCTGCGCCTGTCGAAGGGTTGCCAACTTCTCGGCTTGTATTTTTTTGAGTAATTCGCTGGCAGGCTCATAATCTGCTGCTTGTTTGCATTGTTCAATTTCTGCTTGGCTCAAAAGTTTACCCTCAAATGCTTTTTTGAGTATGCTTTGGCGTAAGGCTTCGGCCTTTTCGATAGAATTACGAATTACGAATTCCAAATTATCAGTTACCGATAAACGGCTTTCTATTTCTTGAACGATTTGGGTTTGTTCTTCGATTGTCAAAAATGGGATTTCAATAGATTTTAAATTTGTCAGATTTATTCCAAGTACAGTTGTTCCACTAGATAATTTAATAACATCTCTTTCGTATGCTTGGAATAAATAATGAATTAATTTTGGTAAATATTCCCTTTTAGGTTTGACTACTTTTAAATCTTGATTAATTGCAGTTTCAACTTTGCTGATAATTGTTTTACCTGGTGAAATTCTTGTAATCAAAATTACTTCTTCTGGTTGTGCCAAATTAGAAGCACTTTCATTTAATCCTTTTCTCGTTATTCTATCAATAGTTTTATGTAGATAGTCTCCTTTAACATCTTTAACAGAACACCAAAATAAATCACCATTCCAGTAGTCAGAATTTTGTTTACTTGGCGTTCCTCCACCAATAAAATCAAATTCCTCTCCCAACTTCACCCATTTCCATCCTTTCGGCAAATTGTCTGAACTATGATTTATTTGATTATTGTGATTACTGTAATTTTCTTCATTCGTAATTCGTAATTCTTCATTCTTAATTGTTTCCGTAATTCGTAATTCCTCATTCGTAATTGCTTCCGTAATTCGTAATTCCTCATTCGTAATTAAAAAACCTCCCTCAAACGCCTTTTTCAGCACTGCTTGGCGGTATATTTTTAATTGCTCTTGTGCTTTTTTAAAATTGGCTATGCCGTTGTCTAAATCGGAAAATAGTGCTTCGATTTTGGAAACGATGGCTCGTTGAATGGGAAGTGGGGCGAGGGGGAATAGTAATGGAAGAATGTTCTTGTTATTTATCTGTGGCACATTCGATCCATCATAAATTTCACATAAATCTAACTTAAGAAACCAATAATATGTATAAGTGCCAATAACATAATTGTTTGGCAATACTCCCATTAAATTTAAATCAAAACCTGCTTCGCTAATTAAAATCCTTTTTTTATTAGTTAATATTGCTCCTCCTCTTTTAGGGAAAATTACTGTCTCTTTTGGGTATAGTTTGATTTTAAGCTTTATAATATCAATCTTGTTCAAAAATATATTTGAGTGTTTCATGAACACTTCATTTCCAGCATAATTCATGTCACTTACTTTAAAAAAAGGAATATCACCTTCTTTATTTGCTTCCTTTAATTCCGCAGGTGTATTTCCACTTACAACATTAAAAACTTCCCCCAATTCACATTCTATCCAATCTTCTCTCATTATGCTGCTCATTTGTCTGAATCAGGATTTACAGGATTATGAGATTTGTTTGATTTTGATATTGAATCTTTATTTGCATTTATCTTGTTTATCCCAAAATCTTGTAAATCTTGATTCTGACGATATTTTGGGTTATATATTTTTTTGAATTGTAGGCTTGTACTTCCAAAATTGATTAGTAAACCAAGTGGTTTGTCATACGCAATTACATAATTTTTTGCTTGAGCAAGGTGAACATCTTCCAAGTTGATTAAGGCTTTCAATTCAACAATGACTGCCTCTTCTACCACAAAGTCAGCTCTTCGAGTACCAACGTCTATTCCATCATAATAAATAATGTGTTCTTGTTCTCGGGCATAGCCTAAACCAGCTCGTTCTAGTTCAATTGCAAGGCATCGTTGGTAAATCACCTCCTGAAAACCGTTACCCAAGGTATTGTGAACCTTCATTGCACAGCCATTTATTTTATATGTTAAATTATTTAAATCCATTTTTTTTTAATCGCTAATTCTTAAATCCTGAAAATCCTAAAATTTTGAAAATCTTGATTCAGACAATTATGCTGCCAATGCTTCATTTAATTCCTCAATAATGTCATTCATTTCAGCACCAAAGAGCTGGTACATTTTGCCACGTCCGCCTTTTTCGTCAAAAGGTGTAAAGTCGAGGTCTTCAATTTCTATGTGGTAGCTGTTTATTACGTGGTTTTTTAATTCACGCAACCAGTCCATTTGTTCGGTGGTAAAGCGGTTGTGCTTTCCTGCATTTTGTTTAAAAATCCAGCTTTTAAAATTGTCGTCAATCGTTTTGTCAAAAGGTTTTAGTTCGCTATCAATCCCACAAGCCCTGCGAGTTAAAGAAACCAAAGCTGTGAGTTCATCAATGGATTGAGACGCACGGCCGTGTGTCTTTACATTATCCAATTGGCTGTATGCCGCCCAAACGTAATCGGGGGCAAGGGTTGGTTTATCCAATTTCAATTTATCAAACACTTCTTTTATCATTTTAAAAGTAATGTTTCTGCGGTTGTAGGGTTGCTTGTAAAAAATAGTGAGGGCTTTTATCTCGTCTTGGTTGGCAAGCAGGTACTCGCTAAAATCTTTTACAATTTCCTTGGCTTTGTCCACCGAGGTTGTATCCCATTCGGCTTTGGTTACTTTGTCAATATTGTGGCTGTCTATAATTTGCTCGTGTTCTATTCGTACTTTTTCAATGTAATCGTTTAGCTTACCGTTAAAAGTAGAAGTTGCAATCAATGCTGCCTGTGCTTCTTGTTTGGCTTGCTCTATTAAGGCAGGCGTTCGGTCTTGCACTGGTATGGCTTCAATTATTGGATTTGCTTTTTCTTCAATAGCATCATCATCAAAAGCAGATAGCAATTCCTTGCTGATTTGTTTCAAGTTTTTGCCTTTGGAATGTTCCAACAACTTTTCCTTTTCCTTGTCGGTGATTTCTTTTTCTAAACGGATAAGGCGATTAGCCAAAGACAAAAACAAATCTTCTTCGGCAACACCCATTGTTACTGCTCCCAATAAATCTTTAAGCCCAACGCTTGGTTTTCGTTCCAATGGTCGGCTGTCGGTTTTTTTAGATTTGGTTACGCCTACGGCATCAACAATAATAAAATGCGTTTTGGCTTTGGCGGTTTTAAAAACCATTTGCAAAGCATCTTTACTTATGGTTCGTGTGCCTCTGCCTTTCATTTGCTCAAAGTAGTTTACGCTTTTCACATCTCGCATAAAGAGCAATACTTCCAACGGTTTTACATCTGTACCCGTGGCAATCATATCTACCGTAACAGCAATACGTGGATAGTATGAATTTCGGAAACGGTTCAGCACCGATTTTGGGTCTTCTACTATTTTGTAAGTTAGTTTTTTGCAGAAGTCATCGCTTTCGTTAAACTCTTCCCGAATGATTTTTATAATATCGTCTGCGTGGCTGTCTGTTTTGGCAAACACCAAAGTTTTAGGCACTTCATATTCTCCGTTTTCGTCCTTTCTGTTTGGGAAAATTTCGGTCTGTAATGCTTTTTTATATTGCCTTATGATATTACGGATTTGACTTGGATTGACCACCTTTTTATCCAAATCATTTTTCAGATATTCAGTGTCTTCGTCCTCTTGTGTCCATCGGTTTTTTCGGATGAGTTTGTCTCGCCTGTCCACAAACCAACCAGCTTTCACTACACTTCCTTTTTGCGAAATTTCGGTTTCAATATTGTACACATCATAAGGCACATTTACGCCATCAATCACCGATTCTTCGTAAGTGTATTCGCTCACCACATTTTCTTCAAAAAAACCATACGTATGTATTTGAGGTGTTGCGGTTAAGCCAATGAGGAAAGCATCAAAATAATACAATACTTGTTGCCAAAGACCATATATAGAACGGTGGCACTCGTCAATAACGATAAAATCAAATTGCTCAATTGGAACTCTGGCGGTATAATCAACAGGAATTGCCTGTTTTTTATTTCGCTGTTGTTCCATCCAAGAATTTTCGTTTGGGTTGGTGTCTTCTGCACCTTCGTCTAGTTCTTCGCCTTTCAAAATGGCGTACATCCGTTGAATAGTAGAAATACAAACTTGACTATCGGAAGCGATATAACTTGAAGTCAATCGCTGTACATTATAAAACTCCGTGAATTTGCGGTTGCTGTCGTTTGGTTGAAAAGCCATAAATTCCTGTTCGGCTTGTTCGCCCAAATTTTTGGTGTCCACCAAAAACAAAATGCGTTTGGCTTTGGCGTGTTCCAATAAACGATAAACAAAAGTAGCAGCCGTAAATGTTTTACCAGCACCAGTCGCCATTTGTATCAAGGCTTTGGGTTTATTCTTTTTAAAAGATTGCTCCAAATTTTTGATAGCCTTAATTTGAGCAGGGCGAAGCCCTGTTTCATTTAAAGCAGGAATATCTAAAAGTCGGCTTCTTAAACTTTTGTCTTTTTGTAACCATTCCGCCAAAGTTTCGGGTTTGTAAAACCAAAATATAGTTCTTCCTCTTGGCTTTGGGTCTCTCATATCTCTAAAACGTGTAATTGTTCCTGTGCTTTCAAAAACAAAAGGCAAAGGGTCGTTGTCTAAATATTTAAGTTTAGCAACTGAATATTCTTTGGCTTGGTCTTCGGCAACTGTGAGTTTATGTCCTTCGTCTTCTTTTTTGGCTTCAATAATTCCAACAGGTTTTTTGTCTACAAAAAGCACATAGTCCGCAAACTTGGTTTCGGCTTGGTATTCTCTCAACGCAACGCCTCTGCCAGCTCCTAAGTCCACTTCGTTTTTTGACTGAACAATCCAACCCGCTTCTTTCAACATCAAGTCGATTTTGTCACGGGCAATTTGTTCAGGATTTTGATTTTTATCTGTACTCATATTGTTGTCTGTCTGTGGTACGTTGGCAAAAAATAGCTCTTTTGGTTTTGCGAAGCGTTGGCTTGTGTGTCGGGCAAAACCAAATGTGCCATTTGTGCGCTGGCTATTTCTCTATTTTATTTTATGTCTTTATGAAGCAAAAATTTCATTGTCATAATGTTGGTTCGTGGTTTTTTTTACATTGACCGATAACATTTTGCTTTGCGAACTTTGCGTTTGCGGTCAAGCATTGGCGATGCAGCGTATTTGAAAATCGTCCGCCCGAACCGAAGCTGATTAGAATTACCAAAGATGAAGATAAGTACAAAAGCTAAATTATTAACGCCAAGCTGGAACTAAAGCTGATAGCGAACTGTAGCCGATGGTTTGCACCTCGCCCCATGCTATTGCCAATGCATCTGTTAGCTGTGGTTTTATCTCGCCACATTAAATTTTGCGTTTGGCAATTCAATTTGCAATTTCACTTTTGCTTTCAATGCGGTAAATACTTTCATTAATGTGTCTATGGTTACATTGCTTGCATTGCTTTCAAGTCGTGAAATTTGTGCTTTCTGAACACCGACTAATTCGCCCAATTGTTCTTGTGTCAAATTACGTTCTTGTCTACTTTCTTTAATTGCTTTACCTATTAAGTCCATTTGAAGTTCATATTCAAACTTGTCTCTTTTGGGCGTTCCTTTCTTGCCAATTATTTTGTCGGTTACTTCGTCTAATGTGTATGTCTTCATTTTCTACTTTTTTGATTTGTCTTGAAAATATTTTTTTCGTTGTGCTTCTGCTTTGGAAATTTCATTTTCAGGTACTTTACTTTGTTTCTTTACAAATCCGTGAGTTGAAATAACCAAAGTGTTTTTATTATCGGTTTTGTCCCAAAACGCTAACATTCTGTATTGAAGTCCTTGATACAATGTCCGAAATTCCCAAATTTCGCCTGTCAATTTTTTGAAAAGTTCAGGGTCATTTTTCTGTTGAGCTTTTCGTATGTTAAAAAGGATTTTGTTTGAATGCTTTATGTCAAGCGACTTTAAAAACTCAAAAGCTTCAGAAAGCAAAACGATTTCAAATTTGTTGTCCATTCGGTTCTTTGTCTTAACAAAGCAAAGGTATAAAATGTTTCGTTATAAAGAAACTTTAATTTGGGCAGAGTGTTGCAGAAAAATCACAGCTAACGGCAGTTTGTGAAAAAACCTCTCCTTATCCAAATATACACACTTTGTGAACAGACACAAACGCTGTATGATTTTTGTATAAAGATAGTATGCAATTTATACAAGGCACCAACCGTCATCA
>Ga0138256_10007883_pt1 | contig 11221 bp, 10 predicted proteins | sample KNB2016incub_MG_FD_105486 | JGI IMG/M metagenome (GOLD analysis project Ga0138256, IMG submission 105486) | Active sludge microbial communities from wastewater in Klosterneuburg, Austria - KNB2014incub_MG | ecosystem: Engineered > WWTP > Activated sludge > Unclassified | place: Austria...
CCTCATCCGCAACGCCATCGATGCCATGGAGGGCGAAGGCGGCATCACCCTCACCATCGAGCGCGAGGACGACACCGTGCACGTGGACGTCACCGACACCGGCAAGGGCATCCCCGCCGCGCAGCACCGCACCGTGTTCCAGCCCGGCTTCACCACCAAGAAACGCGGCTGGGGACTCGGCCTCTCGCTCAGCAAGCGCATCATCGAACAGTACCACGGCGGCCGCATCTTCGTGAAGAAGAGCGCCCCGGGGAAGGGGACGACGTTCAGGATCTCGCTCAATGCTGGATAAGTGACAAGTCGCAAGGGAAAAGTGTCAAGGTTTCAACCGCCGTCCGTTCCGCGCATGCACCTTGACACTTGACCCTTGCAACTTCCGATGGCCGGCCTCTACCTCCACATCCCCTTCTGCAAAAAGGCCTGCACCTACTGCGACTTCCACTTCAGCACCTCGGCACGCGGCCGCGAGGCGGTGCTCGATGCCATGGAGAAGGAGCTCATCCAGCGGGCCTGCGAGATCGGCGACGCCCCGGTGGACACCGTGTACTTCGGCGGCGGCACGCCCAGCCTGCTGGAGCCCGCGCGCATCGCATCGTTCCTGCAGCTGGCCCGCGACCTGCTGCGCGTGCGGCCCGATGCGGAGATCACCCTGGAGGCCAATCCGGACGACGTCACCGCCGAACGGCTGGCGCAGTGGAAGGCGATGGGCATCACGCGCCTGAGCCTGGGCACCCAGAGCTTCCGGGCGGACCGCCTGGCGTGGATGGGCCGCGCGCACACCGCCGAACAGGCCCGGCAAAGCATCGCGCTGATCGCGAACGCCCGCTTCTCGTCCTGGACCATCGACCTCATCTACGGCCTGCCCGGCATGGACCTGGCCGAATGGGACGAACAGCTCACCATCGCGCTGGACCACGGCATGCCGCACCTCAGCGCCTACGCCCTCACGGTGGAGCCGCGAACCGCCCTGGCCCATCAGGTGAAGCACGGCACGGTGGTGCCGGGGGACGATGAGGCCGTGTCCGCACAGTTCGACCACCTGATGGCGCGCATGAAGGCCGCCGGGCTGGTGCACTACGAGATCAGCAACTTCGGCCTTCCGGGCCACTTCAGCCGGCACAACAGCAGCTACTGGGAAGGCGTGCCCTACCTGGGCATCGGCCCCTCCGCGCACAGCTTCAGCGGCACCACCCGCCGGTGGAACGTGGCCCACAACGCGCGCTACGCCGCCGCCGTCGAAAAAGGCGGACCGTTCAGCGAAACGGAAACCCTCACCCCGGTGCAGCGCACCAACGAGCAGCTCCTCACCGGGCTCCGCACCCACCGCGGCGTGCAGCTCGATGCGCTGCCGGTGGACATCCGTCCGCGCAATGAGCAACGGATCGTGCACTACGTGGCGCAGGGCCTCGCGCACCTCGAAGGCGGGCGGTTAGTTTTGACCGAACGCGGAAGGCACTTCGCGGACCGCATCGCGATGGAGCTCTTCGCCGAGGCATGATCGCCGAGATCGAACACCACGGACGCCGTTTCCGCGTGGACCTGGGCCGGCCCATCGACCTGAGCCTGCCCCTGCACGCCGGCGAAGGCCGCCTGCGCGCATGGTATGTGGACCCCGTGCGCATGGAGCCCGTGGTGATGGGCGACCGCACCTTCACGGTGAGCGCCGGCGCCCCGGTGAACTTCCGCAACGTGTTCGTCAACCCCCACGGCCACGGCACCCACACCGAGAGCGTGGGCCACCTGGACGCCGGCATCACCCCCGTGGGCGGCCTGCTGGACCGCTTCTTCTTCACCGCCGAGGTGGTGAGCCTGCGCCCCGAGCAGCGCCGCGCACCCGACGGCCGCACCGACCTGGTGATCACCCTGGAGCAGTTGCGCAGCGTGCTGGACGAGCGGCCGCGCGAGGCCCTCGTGCTGCGCACCCTGCCCAATGCTGCGGGCAAGGACACGCGCGACTGGTGCGGCAGCAACCCCGCCTACCTGCAGAGCACCGCCACCGCCTGGTTGCGCAGCATCGGGGTGAAGCACCTGCTGGTGGATCTGCCCAGCGTGGACCGCGAGGAGGACGGCGGCGTGCTGGCCGCGCACCACGCCTTCTGGGACTTCCCCGCCACGGTGGACACCACGCGCACCATCACCGAACTGCTGCACGTGCCCGACGCGGTGCCCGACGGCCGCTACCTGCTGGAGCTGCAGCTGGCGCACTGGATGAACGACGCCGCCCCCAGCCGGCCCGTGCTCTACGCGCTGCTGCCATGACGCTGGAGGCGTTCCGCGCGTACTGCGCCGCCTTCCCGGGCTTCAGCGAGGACCTGCCCTTCGGCCCGGAGGTGCTGGCCTTCCGGGTGGGCGGCCGCATCTTCGCCCTGATGGACGTGGACGCCTTCGAGAGCGTGAACCTCAAGTGCGACCCCGAGCGCGCCGTCGACCTGCGTGAGCAGCATCCGGGCATCACCCCGGGCTACCACATGAACAAGCGCCACTGGAACACGGTGCGCACCGATGGCAGCGTGCCCCACCGCCTGCTGCTGGAGCTGGCCCGCCACAGCTACGAGCTGGTGCGCGCCTCGCTGCCGAGGAAGGTGCGCGACACGCTCGGCTGAGCCGTTCGGCGCCCGGTTACCTTTGCCGCCGTCATGAGCTCCCGCCGCATCGGCCGCATCCTGCTCGGTTACTTCCTGCGCGGCCTGCTGCTCGTGGTGCCCGTCACCGTGCTCCTTTGGGGCCTGTGGAAGGCCCTGTCCTTTCTCGACGGCATCATCCCGGTCGACGTGCCGGGCCTCGGCCTGCTGACCCTGCTTGTGGGGCTCACGGTGTTCGGCTGGCTGGGCAGCACCATCCTCTATCAGCCGGTGGCCGAGTTCGGCGAGGAGGTGCTCAAGCGCATCCCTTTCCTCAAGACCTTCTACGGCGCCATCAAGGACCTTGTGGAGGCCGTGCTCGGCAACAAGAAGCGCTTCGACCGGCCCGTGCTCGTGCGGATGGCACTAGGAAGCGACATCGAGAAGCTCGGCTTCATCACCGAGGACGACCTGGCGCACCTCGGCATCGCCGGCGGCAAGGTGGCCGTGTACCTGCCCCACAGCTTCGCCTGGAGCGGCAACCTGTACATCGTGCCGGTGCAGAACGTGACGCCGATCGATGCGCGCGCCGCGGACGTGATGAAGTTCGTGGTGAGCGGCGGCGTGGCCAAGGTGGACGACGACGCGCACTGAGCCGCCATGCCCACCGCCCACCGCAACGCGCTCGTGCTGCTGCACGTCACCGTGTTCATCTGGGGCTTCACCGGCATCCTGGGCAAGCTCATCCAGCAGCCCACCCTGCACCTGGTCTACACGCGCACGGTGATCGGCGTGCTCGGCCTCGCCGCCGTAGCCCTCGTCACCCGCCGCAGCCTGTCGCCCCGCACGCCGGGCCTCGTCAACTACCTCCTCGTGGGGCTCATCATCCTGGGGCACTGGATCACCTTCTACGGCGCCATCAAGCTCAGCACCGCCAGCATCGCCGCGGCCTGCCTCAGCACCAGCACGGTGTTCACCGCCCTCATGGAGCCCTTCTGGTTCAAGCGCCGCATCCGCACCAGTGAGGTGGTGCTCGGCATCGTGGTGGTGGCCGCCCTGCTGCTCATCTTCGGGCTGGAGGTGCAGCACCGCCTCGGCATCGCGGTGGCCACCGTGAGCGCCCTGCTCAGCGCCTGGTTCAACGTGGTGAACGGCGTGCTCATCAAGCGCGACAACGCGCTGCGCATCGGCTTCTACGAGATGGTGAGCGTGGTGGCGGCGCTGGCCCTCTACGGCCTGGTCACCGGCGACCTGGCGCCCCCGCTCTGGCAGCTGCCCGCCAGCGACATCATCTATCAGCTTCTGCTGGGCCTGGTGTGCACCACCTTCGCCTTCGTGGCCGGCATCGCCGTCATGCGCCAGCTCAGCCCCTTCACCGTGATGCTCACCGTGAACCTCGAGCCGGTGTACACCATCCTCTTCGCCCTCCTCATCTGGGGAGCCGAGGAGAAGCTCACCGTCGGCTCCTACCTGGGCTTCGCCCTCATCCTCGGCTGCCTCTTCGTCAACGGCTGGCTGCAGCGCGGCAAGCGCGCGAGCGAGGTCACTGAACCGGATCCCCTGGCGCAGGTGTGACGGGGGAGTGGCGAGTGCCCCCGCACGGGCCCGCGCGCCGAGTGGCGAGCGGCGAGTGCCCCCGCTCGGGCCCGCGCACCGAGTGGCGAGTGAAACACCCCATGGGTATTCACTCGTCACTCGCCGCTCGCTACTCGCCGCTCCTCCCGTTGATCCCGCCAAGTTCGACCGTTTCATCCCCCTCCTTCCGGTCCACGTAGGTGAGGAAGAACTGGAACATCTCGTCCGTGGTGCGCATGAAACGGCTGTCGCTGCCCCGCACCTCCCGCGGCGGATCGAACGGCTGGTGCGGGTTCTCCGCGCGGTTGTCGAAGCTGCCCTCGGCCACGATGACATCGCCCGGTAGCAGCACCACGGGCCGTCGGAAGGTGTAGGCGTACTGCCAGCGGAAGTCCCAGTCGCGGATGCGCACCAGGGGGATGGTGTCGGTGCCGCGCAGTGCGTATGCCGTGAACCGCGTGCCCAGCAGGTGCATGTGCGGGTTGACGGACAGCACGCTGATCGCCTTCGGCACCGTGAGCCGCGTGCTGAAGGTGCGCACCTCGCCGGGCGCCAGGTGCAGCGGTGGTACCACCGGCGTGTGCGTGCTGCCCAGGGCCAGCTCCTGCAACGGGCGCTCCGGAGCATGCGGCGCGAACCACAGGTGGAAGGCGCTGCGGTCCACGGCCTCGCGGTCGCTGGGGCCGTAGTGCACCGTGTTGAGCAGGAAGGCCCCCTTGCGCGCCAGGTACAGGCCGCCGAACCCGTCGGGCAGCACCAGCGGGGCCAGCCCGGGCAGGTAGTTCACCGCGCTGGGCACCAACGGCGGCCAGCTGCCATCGTCGTTGGCCAACCCGAGCCGCGCGAAGGCCGCCGGCCCACCCTGCTGCTCGGCGTCGAGGTACGCGCTGCCGGCGAACACATCGGCCTTGGCCCCTTCCGGGTAGTTGATGAGCGCCCCGTTCATGTGGTGCACCGCCCGGCGATCGCCCGGTACGAAGGCCACCGCGCGCAGGAAGGTGTCGCGCGGCAGCTCGAACGGCGCCTTGGCGATGATGAAGCGGTCGCGCCCATCGCCCGGCACGGTATAGGCCCCGGGCACCGGCACCACCAGGTCCGGCGGCCCCAGGGCCGCGGCCTCCGACACGGGACCCATCGGAGGCATCGAGGTGGTGTCGCCCGGCGGCATGCCCTGCTCCACCCACCGGCCGATCAAGGCGATCTGGCGCGCCGTCAGCACCCGCTCACCGATGAAGCGACTGTACGCCGTGTCGGCCGGCCAGGGCGGCATGTAGCGCTCCCGCGTGACGTGGCGAACCGTGCGCGCCTTGCGCCGCACCTCGTCGTAGGTGGTGAGCGCGAAGGGCCCCGCATGCCCGGGGCTGTGGCACGGCATGCAGTGCGTGCGAACCAGCGGGGCGATGTGCGCGGCGAAGGTCACCGTGTCCGGCAGGTCCTTCACGGCATCCACGGGATCCGCGGGACCGCACCCGGGCAGCACGGCCAGCAGCATCCCCAACGAGGCGAGCGCGATCCCCCTGCTCATGGTGCCGCCGGATCTCCGCATTCCAGGAAACAACCGACGGCGCGCACGTTCTGGTCCGAAGGACGCTCACCGCGCTCCACCGCCGCCAGCGCATCACGCAGGTGATGGCGCGTGGCCCCGGGCTTCTTGCGGCCCGCGCGTGTTGCGCGATCGTCGATGGCGCCGCGGTACAGCACCGTCCCGTCCACCGCCAGCACGAAGGCCTCCGGGGTGACGACGGCGTCGAGCGCTTGCGCGATGCGGCATTCCGGGTCCATCACCTGCGGAAAGCGGAATCCGTTCCGCTCGGCGAACGCCTGCGCGCTGTCCGGAACGATGTAAGGCGAGGCATAGAGCCCCACGATGTTCAGCCCTGCGCCGCTGGCCAGCTGCGCCAGCTCAGGTGCATGCATCAGGCAGAGCGGGCATTCCGGGTCCAGCATCAGCACCAACGTGGGGCCCGTGCCGAAGAGCGCGGCGCCAGCGCGGCGGGATCCATCGGCCAGAACCAGCTCCGCGGACCTCAGCGCGTCGATATCAACACGTGCATCACCACCGCAACCGGACATCGCCAGCCACGCCATCCCCGCGGATCCCAGCCAGGCGAAGCGCATCGGCCAAAGGTATCGGCACGGCCGTGCCACCTTTGTGGCCGCCATGAAACGCACCACCGGTCTCCTGCTCCTGCTGGGCGTCGCCCTGCTGGTGTTCTTCATCACCCGCGAGGTGTACCGGCCCGCGCCACCAAAAGCAGAGGGGCGAACCGGATCCTCGGCGGCATGATGATCTTACCTATCTGGTCGTGATCTTCATGAACGGAACGACATGACTCACCTCGCCTTGAGCAACATGGAACAGATACACGCCTTGACCAAGCTCCGAAAGGTCGATCTCGACCAGATCCCTGGTATCGCTCCCTCTCAAGAACTCCACGCCGAGCATATCGTACACGACAAATTCCACTGGACCGGGGACCTCAAGCCTCAAGGTCAGACGATCTTCGGCTGGCACGGGAAATAGGACAGGCCCACGGTCAGTGCGTTCCTCCAAGCCCACCTGAGATCCCGCCCCGTTGCACGCCTCCGGCAGATCACTGTAAATGGCCTGTACCGAATCCACTCTTTCCTGTAGCCGCAGAACGCTGCTCATCAGCCCATTGGATCCAGGGCGGGCGAACACGAACGCGTAGACAAGTTCGATCTCTTCTCCGGCATCCAGATCCAAGGGTCCGACCGACATGACCATCCGCCTATCCCAAGGTTGATTGCCTGATGAATGCTCCGCCCATGGGCCCATCACCTGGCCACCTGTTCCCGCTCCAAGTGGGTCTTCAAACCCTGGAAATGCAAAGCGCGCTTGAACGTTCGTGGCCTCGGGATCGGAGTAATGCCCAGTGCCTCCATGGAAGAGCGGTGTTCCGTCGCGCCAGTACCCGCTCAGATAACCGAAGAACTGTTCGGCCGTATTCGGATCACCTCGGGCGGTGGCGTCATTGCTGAAGTAGGTCATGTACGAGACACCATGACGTTCATTGTCGACCACCAGGTCACCAAAACCAGAGCCGTTGAAAGCGGGTATACCCGGTCCTTCGGGATCATCAAACCCATCAGGCTCCAGGTATGGGCCTTTGAGTTGCGTAGTCCCAAAAGCGGGTGGCATCGAACCATACCCGGTGTAGGATGATGTCGTTTCATCCAGCGTATCCGCGTTATACACGTAGCCGAGATTCCTTCCGGGATCGGAACCCACGTAGTCATCACGACCATATCCAAGGTCATAGTCGGTGAATAGACCGATCCGGACCATTTCATAGGGGTCATCGCTTCGATTGATGAGCCGGTATTTGATGAAAAGGGTGTGCGCGAGCGCCTCGTCGGTGGAATAGAATGCGAAGGGCATGGCATGGACCTCGATACCGAGGGGAGCACCGCCCGTGCCATGCGGGTTCAGCACATCATTGAACATGAAATAGAGCGCTTCATCACCGTGGATGCATGGTGCGTCACCGGTGGTCGGCTCGTACAGCCCGTCACCATCAAGATCGATGAATGGTGCCAACCGGGCGGCCTGACCGGCCAAGGTGTCACCGTTCCCTGGCCAGTCAAGAAAACCCTGGGGTATCACATACCCGGGGAACTGAACATTGACATCGCATCCCGGCATGTTCAAACAATCGTAGTAGGCCTGGTGCAGGGCTACATCCACGGCCTTGACCTTGAACACATGATCATATTGGGCTGACACGGCCGGAGTGATCGATGCGCTGCCGTCCGTTGTGAGCGGTCCTGGGGCATAGTCGGGCAGCCCGATCTGGTCGAACAGCAAGCCAGCAAGATGCAAGCCGCCAAGTGTATCATACCCACCCACCCACAATGAGGCTGCGAACAATGCATGGGCCCCGCTTCCAATGGGCACCTCAAAATCCGGCTCGCCAACGCTCCGATCAAGTCCGATCATGCCATGGGCCGTGAATCGGGCCCGGACCATGTTCGCATCCAAGTGATCGAAGCTCTGTGCCATGCATGATAAAGAGCCCAAGGCCATTGATACAGCCAAAGCCTGCGTTGTCTTCATGGGATCAGGAGCTTACCATGATGAAACTACCCAGTATGATCCACGACCAACCGGTCAGAACAAGCAACGGCAGCTCAGAGGCGACGTACGGTGCCGCCGTGCCACCTTTGTGGCCGTCATGAAACGCGCCACCGGTCTCCTGCTCCTGCTGGGCGTCGCCCTGCTGGTGTTCTTCATCACCCGCGAGCTGTACCGGCCCGCGCCACCCACCGAGGAGGTTACGAGCACCGTGCTGCTGGAGCGCATCCGCCCGGTGCTGAAGCTGGTGACCGTGGAAGGCGACCTCAGCGAGGTGTTCACCTACAGCGACAACAGCGCCGCCTGGTTCGACTGGACCAGGGACCTGGGCTGGAACCGCAAGCAGGCCATCCTGCTGGTGAAGGCCCGCGCCTCGGTGGGCTACGACCTGGAAGGCCTGGGGCTCACCTTCGACGAGGCCACCCGCACGGTGCGCCTCTCTGAGCTCGGAAGGCCCAAGCTCCTTTCGTTGGAGCATGATGTGAAGTACTTCGACCTGGAGGAGGGCGCCTTCGCCGAGTTCAGCGCGGCCGACCACACCCGCATGCACGCCCAGGCCAAGGCCCGCATCGAGCAACGCCTGCCGCAGAGCGGGCTGTTCGAGGCCGCCGACCAGCAGAAAGAGACCTTCCTCACGGTCCTTCGCGCCGTGGTGGAGAACGGCGGTTGGACCTTCGTGGAGGGGGACGGGACGAAGCCCGTCGCTCCGTAAGGGAACGTCCTTCTCCGCCCCTGCCCCTGCTCCCGCCCCTGAACCATCCGCCATCCCCGTCGTTCCTACCTTCGTTCGCATGAGCACGGCCACGCTGTCCACCTCGCCCTACTGCCCGTCCCTCACGCGCTACGAGCGGTGGCGGACACGGGCGGTGCGCATCGGCGACATCGGCATCGGCGGCGACCATCCGATCCGGGTGCAGAGCATGACCACCACGGACACGATGGACACCGCGGCCACCGTGGCGCAGAGCATCCGCATGATCGAGGCCGGCTGCGAGCTCGTGCGCATCACCGCCCCCTCGAAGAAGGAGGCCGAGAACCTGGCCGCGATCAAGAAGCAGCTGCGCGCCGCCGGCTTCAGCACCCCGCTGGTGGCCGACATCCACTTCACCCCGAACGCCGCCGAGATCGCCGCCCGCATCGTGGAGAAGGTGCGCGTGAACCCCGGCAACTACGCCGACAAAAAGCGCTTCGATGTGCGGGAGTACACCGATGCCGAATACCAGGAGGAGCTGGAGCGGATCCGCGAGCGCTTCACCCCGCTGGTGCGCATCTGCAAGGAACACGGCACGGCGATGCGCATCGGCACCAACCACGGCAGCCTCAGCGACCGCATCCTCAACCGGTATGGCGACACGCCGCTGGGCATGGTGGAGAGCGCCATGGAGTTCCTGCGCATCTGCCGCGACGAGGACCTCCACGAGATCGTGCTGAGCATGAAGGCCAGCAACCCGCAGGTGATGGTGCAGGCCTACCGCCTGCTGGTGCACCACATGCTGCGCGAGGGCATGAACTACCCGCTGCACCTGGGCGTCACCGAGGCGGGCGATGGCGAGGACGGCCGTGTGAAGAGCGCCGTGGGCATCGGCGCCCTGCTGGAGGACGGCCTCGGCGACACCATCCGCGTGAGCCTCACCGAGGAGCCCGAGGCCGAGATCCCCGTGGCCAGGGCGCTCGCCGACCGCTACAGCGCGCGCCGCGGGCACGACCCCATCCCCGAGGTGCACCACGTGCCCATCGACCCCTTCAGCCACACGCGGCGGCACACCCGCGCGGTGCTCAACATCGGCGCGCGGCACGTGCCGGTGGTCATCGCCGACCTCAGCACCAAGAAGAAGATCACCCCCGCCACCCTCTTCCCCTGGGGCTACCACTACAGCGTGCCGCTGGACAAGTGGAACCTCACCGACCAGGCCTGCGACTACCTCTTCCTCGGCGACCACCACCTGGACTTCGAGCTCCCCGGCACGCTGGGCGTGATCCAGGAACATGCCACCTGGCTGAAGGACCGCCACAAGCCGCGCCACTACCCGCTGGTGACCGCCGCCGACCTGCTGGCCAACGTGCCCGTGCACCACGACCTCAACCTCGTGTACGCCACGCTGAAGGACCTGACGCCCGAGCTGATCGAAGCGCTCGACGAGGACGACAGCTGCGTGCTGCTGCTCGACACCCTGAACCAGCACGGCTACGCCGAGCAACGCGCCGCCTTCTTCAAGCTGATGGAAGCGAAGTGCGAGGTGCCGGTGATCATCGGGCGCGACTACGTGAACCTCGATCCCGAGCACCTGATGCTGCACGCCAGCACCGACCTGGGCGCCCTGCTCCTCGATGGCCTCGGCGACGGGGTGATGATCTGCCCGGAGAACAGCGGAGGCGATGAACTGGTGGACCGCACGGCCTTCGGTATCCTGCAGGCTACGCGCACGCGCATCAGCAAGACCGAGTACATCAGCTGCCCCAGCTGCGGCCGCACGCTCTTCGACCTTCAGGAGACCACCGCGAGGATCCGCGCGCGCACCAGCCACCTCAAGGGCGTCAAGATCGGCATCATGGGCTGCATCGTGAACGGACCCGGCGAGATGGCCGACGCGGACTTCGGCTACGTGGGCACCGGCCCCGGCGTGATCACGCTCTACCGCGAGAAGGAGGTGGTGAAGCGCAACGTGCCCAGCGCACAGGCGGTGGATGAGCTCATCGGCCTGATCAAGGAGCACGGCATGTGGGTGGATGTGCCGGTGGACGGGGATGGGCGGCTGGGATAGGTCGCCTCGAGCCTAGCTTGCGGACCGATCTGAAGGACATGATCCGCTTCCTGCTCCACGTCGCGGTCCTATCCGCCTCCGTTCACACCACCTCCCACGCCCAACGCACCCGCGCCCTCGAACAGCTCGCCATGACCATGGCCGGCTCGTCCACCAGCGCCGCGCAGGAACAGGCCGATACCAGCTACCTCGGGATCGGACGGGAGATGGTGCGCATCTGGCCCAAG
>Ga0138256_10007884_pt1 | contig 11220 bp, 8 predicted proteins | sample KNB2016incub_MG_FD_105486 | JGI IMG/M metagenome (GOLD analysis project Ga0138256, IMG submission 105486) | Active sludge microbial communities from wastewater in Klosterneuburg, Austria - KNB2014incub_MG | ecosystem: Engineered > WWTP > Activated sludge > Unclassified | place: Austria...
CCTGCCAGCAACGTTACCGGCGCAGTAGAAGGCGCCAGTTTTGCCACAGGAGAATCCAAAGTCCCAGGCGCCGCAGGCATTCTTTATGAAGTGCCACGTTTAGGTATTCCAAGCCTGGTTTTGGCCGATGGACCAGCAGGGCTTCGCATCAACCCAAACCGTCAGAGTACACCCAACGGTACTTTTTACTGTACAGCCTTCCCGGTTGCCACTTTGCTGGCATCTTCCTGGGACGTAGATCTAGCCCAAAAAGTAGGCGCGGCCATGGGCAATGAAGTTCATGAATTCGGTGTGGACATCCTACTCGCGCCCGCGCTCAATATCCACCGCAATCCCCTCGGCGGGCGCAATTTTGAGTATTATTCTGAAGATCCTCATGTGACGGGCAAAATGACCGCAGCCATTGTCAACGGGGTGCAATCTCAGGGTGTGGGCACTTCAATCAAGCACTTCGCTGCCAACAATTCGGAAAGCAACCGTATGAAAATCAATACTATAGTGAGCGAACGAGCCCTGCGCGAAATTTACCTGCGCGGCTTTCAGACTGCGGTGCTGGAAAGCCAACCCTGGACGGTCATGTCTTCCTACAACAAGATAAACGGGGTGTATACTTCCGAAAGCAGCGAACTATTGGGCACTATCTTGCGCGACGAGTGGGGTTATAAAGGCTTTGTTATGAGCGATTGGTTTGCCGGACAAAGCGCACCCGCGCAATTAAAAGCTGGCAACGACTTGGTCATGCCTGGTACGCCCAAACAAATAGAAGCGGTGCTGGTAGCACTTCAAAAAGGCGAACTTAGTCAGGCAGAACTTGACCGCAATGTAGAGCGAATCTTGACCATCATGCTCCAAACTCCGACCTTCAAAGGGTATAAAGCATCTAACAAACCTGATCTTACTGCCCACGCCCAAGTCGCCCGAGCAGCTGCCACCGAAGGCATGATCTTGCTGAAAAACGAAAAAAATGCGCTGCCCATTTCCAAGAGCGCCAAGAAAATTGCCGCTTTTGGCAACACTTCCTACGACATAATCACGGGCGGCACCGGCAGCGGCGATGTCAATGAAGCCTACTCAGTTTCTCTGGAAGCAGGCCTGAAAAGTGCGGGTTATACTTTAGATGCTGGTTTGCTGAGTGTTTATAGTCAATACATTACAAAAGCAAAAGCCGCCCGACCGCCCAAAAAGACCTTCTTTGAACTGCAAGCCCCCATCGCCGAAATGCCCGTGAGCAAAAGTGTTATTGCAGAACAAGCAGCAAGCGCCGATTTTGCCATCGTGACCATTGGACGCAATGCAGGCGAATTTCAGGACCGAAAATTGGAGGACGATTTTTACCTCGCTGCTGCGGAAAAGGAATTACTCAAAAACGTGTCGGAGGCTTTTCATGCGGCAGGCAAAAAAGTCATAGTCATCATCAATACGGGTGGTGTGATTGAAACAGCCAGTTGGCGCGATCAGGCAGACGCTATTTTGCTAGCTTGGCAGGGCGGGCAGGAGACAGGCAATGCCATCGCCGATGTACTAACTGGCAAAGCCAACCCTTCCGGTAAGCTTGCTACTACTTTTCCGGTGGATTATCCCGATGCCCCTTCCTCCAAATATTTCCCAGGGCTTCCGGCAGAAATGCCCACCGAAATCAGTTATGAAGATGGCATTTATGTTGGGTACCGTTATTTCGACGCATTTGGTATCAAACCCTCCTACGAGTTTGGATTTGGACTGTCGTACACCCAATTTGAGTATAAAAATTTGAAAATCAATACAAAGCAGTTTTCGAAAACACTGACAGCTACTGTAGAGGTAGTCAATTCAGGCAAATCAGCCGGCAAAGAAGTGGTGCAAGTTTATCTCAGTGCGCCTTCCAAAAAATTGGACAAGCCTACGCAAGAACTCCGCGCCTTTGCCAAAACCAAACTGTTGCAGCCCGGTGAAACACAAACCATGACTTTCACTTTGGAAGCGCGAGATTTGGCCTCGTTTGACCCTAGTGATTCGGCCTGGGTGGCTGAAGCAGGCGATTACAACCTTAAAATTGGTGCGTCAAGCCGTGATATTCGGCAAACAACCTCCTTCAGGGTGGCGAAGGATTTGACCGTTGAAAAAACGAACCGGGTGCTCACGCCTCAAGTTAAGTTGATGGAGCTGAAGCAGTAGGTTTTTGAGCGGGTGGTTGCGGGCTGCATTGGCTGAAAGGACTTCAAAAAACAAGCGCCCCGTACGGTCTGGTACGGGGCGCTTGTTAAAAATGTATCCATTTAAATTTGATACAAAAGCTATAGCTCACATATTCAAACTCATCTTCAATTTCTTTTCCACTTCCTCCACTGTGTCCTTGAACACAATATCCGTGTCCATCATGTCCTGTACGGCTTTGCAGGAATAGATCACCGTGCTGTGGTCACGGCCGCCGAATTGCTCGCCAATGGATTTTAGGGATTTGTTGGTCAACTTCTTAGCAAGGTACATGGAGAGTTGCCGGGCGATCACAATGTTGCGCTTGCGGGTTTCGTGGTGGAGTTTTTCAACGGGAACGCTGAAATGCTCAGCCACGAGTTGCTGGATGAATTCAACCGTTATTTCTTTGTTGATGGTGGTCACAAAATTGCGGATCACCTCCTTAGCCAAATCCATGTCCACATCGCGGCGGATGAGCGTGCTTTGTGCCAACAGCGACACCATTACACCTTCCAGTTCGCGGATGTTGTTTTTGATGTTGTAGCAAATGAACTCCAACACGTCGCTGGGGATGTCCACGCCTTCTTCTTCCATTTTGGTCTCCAGAATCGCCATGCGGGTTTCCAAATCCGGCGCTTGCAAATCGGCGCTGAGGCCCCATTTGAAACGGGAGATAAGCCGCTCTTCCATCCCTTCCAGATCCTTGGGCGGACGGTCGGAAGTGAGTATGATCTGCTTGCCGTTTTGGTGCAACTGATTGAATATGTGGAAGAAAATCTCTTGTGTCTTCTGCTTCCCGGAAAGGAACTGGATATCGTCAATGATCAGTACGTCAATCATCTGGTAGAAGTTGACGAAGTCATTGACCGAGTTGTTCTTGATCGCCTGGATGATCTGGTTGGTAAATTTTTCTGCCGAAACGTACAGTACGGCCTTTGATTCAATTTTACTCACCACGTCGTTGCCGATGGCCTGCGCCAAGTGGGTCTTTCCCAAGCCTACGTCTCCAAAAATGAAAAGCGGGTTGAAGGCTGTGCCACCCGGTTTTTTAGCAATGGCAAGTCCGGCGTTGCGGGCCAGACGGTTGCAATCGCCTTCAATAAAATTCTCGAACGTGTAGTTTGGGTTGAGTTGTGGGTCAACTTTGATGCGCTTGATGCCAGGAATAATAAAGGGGTTCTTTATCATCTCTGCATCAAACGAACCTGGCACTGGCTCGCTGTCTTTGTCGGCAGAGGGCCGTGTGTCCAATTTCCCACTGCTGGTGCTGTGGCCATTGGCTTGCGACGCACTGTCAGGGATATGGTATACCAAACGTCCGCGCTCGCCCAGTTCCTGGCGAATGCTCTTTTTCAAAAGCTGCACATAGTGTTCTTCGAGCCACTCGAAGAAGAATTTATTGGGCACTTGGATGGTAAGCACCTCGGTGTCGAGTTGCACAGGTTTGATAGGTTCAAACCAAGTCTTAAAACTCTGTGGGCTTACGCTTTTTTTGATGGTACGCAGACAATCGTCCCATACCATCCGGCTGTCTCTTGTCATACCAGATGGGCACATTTGGGTTTTAGGAAGGACCCGTTAAGAAATTCGTCTTGATGAAGCTGTTCAGTCGAGTAGGGCGACAAAGATTGGGCAAACTGGCGACCTACACAAGTAGATTTTGACTTTTTTCCAGAATTTTTTTTTGCATTTTCAAAACAACTTGAAAACGAGCACTTTGCGAAAAACAGTGATGCCACATAGCCCAATCAGTGTTTTAGACAATATTTAAATATAACCGTGTTTTCAAAATTTATTTCAATACTTTGATTTTTTTCCAAACAATCAACGCCATAAAACGACTTACGGAATTTTTTTCAAAACCTTTGTTAATAGCTAAATTTTATCTTTGAAACAAATTTTTAGGGCTTTTTAATGGAACAAATGGTCTGAATTTCAGCGCAAAAGAATATTGAATCCTTAATAAAAAAACAAAATGTTTCTAAATTTTAAGCGTCCCGAAACTAACTTGAATAGGAGGCAAACTCCACTAGTTTGTCATCGCAAAACTTCGTAAAAGCAATGTTATTTCTTATCGAAAAAATTCAATTCAATCATTCTCAATAGCTTGCCTAAAACAATTGTCCAGCCTCGGTACGCACGGCAAGTATGGCCGTCTGCAAGGGCGTGATGCTTTGCTCGTCAAGCGCCTGAAGCAGCGCATGGGCAAGTGCATCAGCAGGGGCGTCGGGGTCAAGTTCGGGAGCCGTCAGTGTTACTAACGCCAAGGTATTGTTCTTGGCGATGCGTATGATCTGCCAAAGCGTATCAGACACGTACAGTTGCTGCGACACATTGTGCTCAAATTCCTGATTGATAGCCATGAGCAAAACGCCACGCAATTCACGCACTTTCATATTGGGCATACGAACCCGGAGCATCGTATTGGCAATATCTGCACGATCGCAGAGCAACATGAGGCGTTCATATGCAGAGAGACGGAGCGGGAGCGTGATTTTCTGAGCGTCATTGCGCAACAAAGCACGATCCATACGCTGACGTTCATCCAAAAGGGATTTCAGTAGCAAATAAGCCGTGGCGCCTACAATGACGGCTGGGATGGTTAGTTTAAGGATGTCTAGAAAAAATTCCATGGGTGGAAGGTGGTCAATTCATGGTTAAAACCGCCCCGCCTTTGCCAAGGCTACGGCGGGTAAAGTGGTCAATTTATGGTTAAAAACGCCTTCGCCGAGGCTACGGCGGTTAAAAAGGCGGCAAAGATACTCTTCTCTTTGATAATTTTGGCATCCAATTCAAGCGCTTTTTGAATTTTTGCTTCCTTTACTTTTTTCAATTAAATTTGCACAAAAATCACCGCTGCCATGCAAACTGCAACCGCGCTACCAATACCAGATACTTCACCCAAAACTACTTCACATACGTCTGAAACTAAGGCCAAACGGCTCGTGTCCTTGGAGCAATTCCTCCTTCGGTACACCAACCGTGAAGACCCATTCAAGTATGAATGGAACAAAGGCGTCGTCGAAAAAAAGCCAAGAACCATGAACAGAAATCAACTCTTTATCTTTCAAAATCTTTTGAAACGGTTTTTAAAAACCAATTCATTTGCTCACGATGGAGCATTAATTTGTGAGATTGACATGCTCCTCCCAAAAGCCGAGCGCACACGCCGCGCCGATATCGCTTACCTTTCTGGAGAACAAATGAAAGCCTCGCGGGATGGTGTCCCAAGCGTATGCTCTTTTGTAATGGAAGTGATTTCTAAAAACGATCAGATAAACGAGGTAGCAGAAAAATTGACAGAATATTTTGCCGACGGCGTCCAGTTGGTTTGGGTCATTTTCCCGCAAATTCAAAAAGTAGAGGTATGGCGGTCGGTGCGCGATGTCACCATTTGTTTTGGAGACGATGTGTGCACCGCAGCTCCTGTTCTGGATGATTTTCAATTAACCGTGAACGAAATTTTCGCATAGCCCTGAGAATCAGACGCGAACAATCCCTTCACTTTCCTGTTTAATCATGTAATTTTGCCGCTCAAACAAACGGCACCTTTTTCATGGAAACCATGCTCGATCATACGGCCACAATGGCGCCTGTAAGCCTCACGGAAGGCGCAGTAGAACAACTCAAACTTATTCGCAATCAGGAGAACATCCCTGCCGACTACTGCCTTCGTTTGGGCGTGAAAGGTGGCGGCTGTTCAGGATTTTCTTATGTCCTTGGTTTTGACCAGGCAAATGACACCGATGATAGTTTTGAAATTGGAGGCCTCCGCGTGGTGATGAACAAGGCCCACGCCATTTACCTGCTCGGTATGGAAGTTGATTTCCACAATGGTCTCGACAACCGCGGATTTACATTTGATAATCCGAATGCAAAGAGTACCTGCGGCTGTGGAACATCTTTCTCGGCTTAATTTACCAAGGTTATTTCGCCTTCGTACTGTATTTGTTTTCCATTCCAAAACTCTACTACCACCAGATACGGGTACACCCCCGACTGTGCCAACTTGCCATTCCAGCGACCTCCCCATCCCTGAAGCGGAGCATTGGGCTGGAAATCATGCCGTTCAAACACCATTGAGCCACTCCGACTATAAATTTGAAGCGAAACCACCCGACGCACCCCCTCTCCTGCAAATACGGTGAAGTATGCATCTGACGCGCTTCCCGGCTTAATTACATTGGGAAAATATAGCTTCGTTTCTTCCACCTCCACCGTCAATTCGTCACTGGCGGTGCAGCCATGATGGTCCCCTACTGTAATGGAAAATTGCGTGGACTCAGAAATATTTAAGGTATGCCGAAGTGTATCTTGTCTGAAAAATGCAGATGCTGGTTCCCACGATATGGTTTGTAAAAAATCCGTCTCCACACTGGCCAGCGCCCGGATATTAAGGGGTTCGCCTGCCATAATATTGGTCGCGCTAACCACCAGTTTGACCAGCAACTCAGCAGGTTCTTTGATCAAGAAAGGCCAACTTTTTGTCCCTCCAGAGGCGTCTCGGACATAAAGCAGGTAATCGCCCGCCCAGAGTAGATCAAAAGTAGGGTTGGTAGTAAACGTTTGTCCGTCGAGGGAATAAAAATACGGCTTTTCCCCGCCAAACACGGTATCAACATGGATCATACCGTTGCGCAGACCGTAGCACTGTACGGGCGTGACAATGGCACGTATGCTGTCTACTTCGCTGGATCGGGCGAGAAAACTGCTTGAATAAAAAACAAAGAATAAACCGAGCGTGGCAAGGCGCATAGGAGCGGGATTGGTTGGGCGATGAAATCGGTCGAAAGAACAATTATCGTGGTGGTTCGCTGCCCGAAGATAGGAAAGTTTGTAAAAACTCGACCAAAAATCAGACATTTGAGGCAAAGCTCCCCGTGAACAATGGCTTGTAAGACAAAGACTTTGCCAATTGATGTTAAGGCCCGCTGCCTGGCATCCAAAACCGTTGAGGTTTTAAAAATGCCCCAGGTTTATTCACCTATGCATGGGCTATGGCTGGCTAAACTGCTGCTACTATTCTCTTTACCCGCCTGCTCCCAGCCCAACTTTACCGCCAACGATATCGTGCCGCCCATGCCCTCTGGCTTTGATTATGGCACGAACATGGGTTATTTTCCACCCAATTACGGCGACAAAGCCTTGGCTGCACTCGCAAAGGAATACGGGGCAACCAGCATCCGCCCCGGCCTTTATCACCATTTTCTGGAATCTTGGGGCTATGACATCCGCAAAGAACATTTCCAATTTTACGACAGCATCGGTTTGCGCAATGTGGTGGCGATCATTGGTTTCCCATCCGAAGCGGCCAGAGATGTGGCTTATTACTGCCCCAATGAGCAGAGCGCGTTGTTTGACAATCTGTACAAACCGATTTGGGACAATGGCGAAAACGGAACGCCCGTAAATGACGCAAATCCCTATGCGCTCTACGTTTGGAAAATAGCCACGACCTACAAAGGGCTGATCAAAACCTATGAAGTTTGGAACGAGCCAGATTTGGACACCGGCCATGGCTGGTTACAGCCGGGGCAACCCGGCAACTGGTGGGAAAACGCCCCACAACCCTGCGATACGAAGCTAAAATCGCCCCCGTTTTTTTACATCCGAACACTCCGCATCAGTTACGAAGTCATTAAAAGTGTAGATCGTGATGCCCTCGTAGCGGTAGGAGGATTGGGCTGGCCGAGTTACCTGGACGTGATTTGTCGCTTCACGGATGAACCCTTTGAAGGTAAAGAAGACCCCCATAAATATCCCTTCAAGGGTGGTGCATATTTCGACTGTATGAGTTTTCACTGCTACCCACACCTGGATAATTCACTTCGAACCTGGGATGAAACGGCGGGGGTATTCCGTAATTTTCGGCATTCAGATGCAGCGGTGGACGGTGTTTGGGCACAAAAGACCAAATTCAAAACAGTGCTCGACAAATATGGCTACAACAACACGATCTATCCCGAAAAACGCTGGATTTGCACTGAGTTCAACCTTCCTCGGCGAACCTTTGGCGACTACATCGGTTCGGAACCGGCCCAGGTCAATTTTTTGATCAAAACCCTCGTAACAGCGCAAATGCACGACATGGCCCAAATGCATGTCTATTCCATTGCCGACGAAAAACCGGAGCGTCTGGCTGACAATGAGTTCGCGTATATGGGCTTGTTTAAACACCTGGATCAGGTTCCAGAAGGCAAAGCTCAACCCAATGCCATTGCCTGGGCTCTAAAAACGACTACCGAACTGCTCAAAAACGCGCGATATGACCCTTCCAGAACAAAAGATTTGAATTTGCCTGCCAACGTGCGTGGTGCAGCTTTCCGCAACAACACGGGCCAGCACACCTATATACTATGGGCCGTCACGAATCAGGATGGCGATGAAAACGCCGAAGCCGAGTACGCCTTCCCACCAGAATTTACGTTAAAATATCTGGATGCTAAGCCATGGCATCACAGCCAGTCCGGCGCGCATTACCTGATGAATGCCAAGCAGTTGATACTAACAGGCAGCCCTATTTTCCTGACTGAAACATTCATCACAAACGATTACCCTAAGTCGCCCAAAGTAGTGCCAAACCCCGCTTTGGGAGGACGGGCGGTATTTGAGTTCTGGATGTTCGAGGAGGCCCGAGCTTCTGTGGAGATTTTTGATGCAAGTGGTCGTCTGGTAACCACATTGCTGGAGGATGAGCGACTGATTGCAGGCCCACAAGCGTTGCCGTTTGATTTGAGCTTACGGCCGAATGGTACGTATTATGTACGGCTGGTGACACCCGAGAGTAATTTAACGGTGGGTTTCGTAAAGTATTGAGCATCAACAGGCTGTATCATTATAATGATGGAGCTCGATCCTGTTTACACGTTAAAAACAAATCAATATCCATGCGAAATGCCCTACTTCTATATCTTTTACTGTTTTTTGCGCCGAAGCTTAAAGCACAAGCAAAATTCAATTTCGGTATTTCATATAGCCCTACCGCTGCCATTATAGATGATTTCAGCAATAAGACCCGCAATCATAGATATGGACAACAAGCTTGCATTCAATTCAAATGGAGGTCGGGGAAACATTTTTCTTATGTGACAGGCTTGGGGTATTCCTTTATTCAGGCTGAGTATAGCAGTGAATTCCCCTCAATCAGTGAGACCTTTGTCACTTGGTTTAGGCATCATGACATCCTCCTCCCATTCCAAATACAATATTCTTTTTCGTCCAAACCCAGTCGGCTCTTCTTTGCAGGAGGGCTGATACCCAGCATCAATGTAGGTCGAAATGTAAAAGAAACCCGCACATATTCCTATTCATCTACCTCCAGCTCAATGGATGCAACCGATGAACAAGGGTATCGATTATTGGATGCATTTATCACGCTTGGTGTGGGATATGAATATAAAACAAAGGGAGCAGGCACTTTTTATATTCAACCCAATTTCCGCACCAATTTTCTTACTGAGTTATTATACATCCCAAAATACCTTTTTGACAGACCAAATGAGGTCTACCCGCCTTTGGTGAGCACTTTTGGTTTTGAGTTGGGCTATTTTTTAAAATAAGCCCCGGTGTGCTATACACCTCCTCTTCCCAATTTCTTCAAATACCGAAAATGGGAGGCAATCGCCTTCGGGAAAGTAGTTTGATGGTATGGAATTCTAAATACAAGGGCTTGCTGCTGAATTATAGCACTTATAGCTGGATAGTGCACATGACTTATTTGAGGAAAAAGATGATGCGCCACATGAGCGTTGAACCCGCCAAAAATGAAATTAGCCCAGGCTTCCGTTGCATGATAGTCTAATGATGTCGCCACTTGGTGCTTTGCCCAACTGCGCGGCAAATTGCCTTCTTGGTCTACCTTCGGGAACGCTGTTTCCATTGAAAAATGTGAAGCAATCAATCCAAAAATAAAGGTGTATGATTGAGCAAAATGCATGAAGAGAAATCCTGTCAGCACCTGCCCCCATGGCAAAGACATACACCATACAGGAATTGCTAATAAATAAAAAAAATAAATAAATTTAGCCAAATAGAAAATCCGGATCTCGCGCTGAGGGTGATGGATATCCTTCAAGTTGGCCAGCCGCTGTTTGCTTAAAATAATAAAGTCCTTGATCAGTATCCAAACCAAAGTATAGAATAAATAGACGAAAGGTGCATATAGGTGTTGCCACTTTTGAAAACCATACCGTTGCTTATGCGGTGACAAGCGGATAATTGGATTGTCGTCAATGTCGGCATCACAGTCATCAACGTTGGGGAAAAGATGATGGGACTGAATGTGGCGCATTTGCCACAAATGGGCATTAGCACCTAAAGCATTAAATGTCAAACGATAAATACAGTCATTGAGGCCTTTATTCGGACTTAGAGAATGGTGCGCTGCATCGTGGGAAATATTCAGGCCAATCAATACCCCATTGATACCGAGCGCACTCCATACAATCAATGAGGTCCCCAAGGACAAGTCACCATTCAGCAAAAACAAATACAAGCCTATCTGTAATCCAAGGTAAAAAACCGCCTTTGTCCATACCTGCGGGGTTGCAAAACCATCAAAACGATGCATGCGCAGGTATTCGTTCACCTGCCCCCGAAGACTGGTGTAAAAAAGGTCTTGCTCTTTGTTTTCTTCAAACTTAATGGTTTTCATAACATTTCTAAGGCAACAGGATGCCTTGGAGGAATGGTGCCTAAGTCATGGAGATGCCTAAAATGGGAGAACAGGCTTCTCCACCAGGTGTCCTGTTTATGCCGCACATGAAATTCTTCTGCCGTGGCGATAATTATCCTGGAGATGGCTGCATAATGTACATGACAAACTTGAGGGAACAAATGATGTGCACAATGTGCATTAAATCCGCCAAAGAAAAAATTCCAGACCACACTGGTTGGGTGAAAATCCAGACAAGTATCCATTTGATGCGTAGCCCAGCTGCCTGGCAAATATCCGTCTGCGTCCCGCGCAGGAAAATCAGCTTCCTGCGAATGGTGGTTCATAATATTTGTAAATAAAAAGAAATAGGACATGGCGAAATGAAGCGC
>Ga0138256_10007885_pt1 | contig 11220 bp, 7 predicted proteins | sample KNB2016incub_MG_FD_105486 | JGI IMG/M metagenome (GOLD analysis project Ga0138256, IMG submission 105486) | Active sludge microbial communities from wastewater in Klosterneuburg, Austria - KNB2014incub_MG | ecosystem: Engineered > WWTP > Activated sludge > Unclassified | place: Austria...
ATGGTGAAACTCACCGCCCGCAGGTGGTCGGCCACGACACGCATGGCGACATCGCTTTTATGCCACTCAGCATTTACTCCCGGATAAGTCCCCTCGTAGTGATGGCCCGTCGCGCTTTCGAGAAAGCGAAAAAGTGGTTTCCACAAATCGGTGTCGTAGTTGGAAGCCACGTCTTGCACGGCGCGGCAAAGGCGCTCGAAACCCATGCCCGTGTCAACGGATTTGGCGGGCAGTTCTTCCAACGAGCCGTCGGCTTTGCGGTTGAACTCCATGAACACGTTGTTCCAAATCTCGATGACGTTCGGGTCGTCGTTGTTCACGAGAGCGCGGCCGTCTTTCTTAAGTCGTTCAGCGTCAGGGCGCAAGTCCACATGGATTTCGGAGCAGGGGCCGCAGGGGCCTTGGTCGCCCATTTCCCAAAAGTTCTCTTTTTTTCCAAAAGGGAGAATCCGGTCTTCGGGTACAAACTGTTTCCAAGTGTCGAATGCCTCTTGGTCGAAGGGCAGTTTTTCCTTTTCGTCGCCTTTAAAAACGGAGACGTAGAGGCGGTCTTTGGGGATTTTATAGACTTCGGTGAGCAGTTCCCACGACCACGCGAGGGCTTCTCTTTTGAAATAATCGCCAAACGACCAGTTGCCCAACATCTCAAACATGGTGTGGTGGTAGCCATCGAAACCCACGTCTTCGAGGTCGTTGTGTTTGCCCGAAACGCGCAGGCATTTTTGGGTATCAGCCACGCGGGGCGCGGGCGGTTTTTGATTGCCCAAAAAGAAATCTTTGAGCGGCGCCATGCCGGAATTGATGAACAGCAGCGTGGGGTCGCTCTTTGCCACCATGGGCGCAGAGGGAATGATTTTATGCTCTTTGGAAGCGAAGAAGTCGAGGAATTGGCGGCGGATGTCGCGGGAAGTCATTGTATGCTGTGGATGCGTTGATTTGTAGATGTGGTGATTTGAGGGGGCTTTTGTGGAAAAGAGGGGCAAAGGTAAATGTTTTCGGGTGGATGGAATCCGGGGCATTTTGCTTGGGAGACAAGCAACAAATGAATGCCACTGAAAAAGAAGATGTGGTGAGAATCCGGTTTTTTTCGAGGTATAATTTAGGTTAAAAACGAAATTTTTTAGGCTCAAGCACTGCCTTTGCATTCGCAACTTGACATATATTTTTTGAGAATAAAGATATTTATTCTAAATTAATACTGAAAATCAATAAGATAACACAAAAACTTCTTTCTCTGCCCGCCGCCCAATAAATTTAAAATCCGAATGGCGTGATTTTGTTACGATACCAGTACCTCCAATATTTCAAAAAAACGTAACCGTTAATCATAAATATCAACAACTATGGAAACAGGTGCCTTCATTTTCCTTGTGGTCTTTGCTGTCTTAGGTCTCCTAAGGCGTCTTGAATTTGGAGAATCTGATGAATTCAGAGAATCCCGACCTCAAAAAACAAGTGGACGTTACGACAGCGATAACAGGCAAGCTACATACCAGTCTTACCGCCGCTATGAGAGCGCCGAGCGTACCCTCTCAATCTTGGGTAATTTTATCACGGCTTTAATAGTGGCAGTACTCTCTATTCTAATTTTTGCCCCCCACCCCTTCGCTTTTTAAATATTTACCGCATGAAACAATTAACTCGCAATCATTCACCACCACCGAGCCCAAGCTCTTGCCTTTTGGCTCGCTCATTTCACTAACAACAAAGAAGTTATGCCATGTCAGATTCACTATGTAACCATTCTCCACCACACTCGGAAAAACCGCCAAAAATAGAAACTTCAATTTTTTCACCTTCAAATGTTGCACATCATGAACCGGCTTAGTAAAAAAGCAAAAGAGCGTCGCGAGTATTGTGCCAATGATAGTTCACCACCATGGTTCAGTATCCCCCATATTTCAGAACTGAGAACAGTTTAATGCCTTTAAGATTCTGTGTTTTTTAGAATAAAAGGATAGAAAATTTCGATTAAAAACGAAAAAATTTAGATTTTTTAAAATGCTTTCCCATCTAATTTACTGTAAACCAATTGTATATTAAAAAACGGCATCGATTTGGCTTATTTTCTCTTTTGCTGATCAACCCGGCTTAGGTCGGGTTGCAATCTTTAATCTCATGAAAGGTTTTAAGCCCCCCATAAATCGTCCCGTCTATGCGCAGGAAAATTCATATCACCGACCCGGCCATCTATCATCTGCGCCGCAGCCAGATGAAATCTATTGGCCAAATGCTCCAACCCGAGTTCGAGCATCAGCTTCACAGAAGCAATTATTTAGATTCTAAAACGATGTCCTTTGACCTCGTCAAAAAAAAATTAGATGGGCTTCCGTTAAGAGCTTTCTTTGTGAGCAAGCTATATGAGTACGTCAATGTTGCTCAACCGATCCCATTGCCAAGCAACGACGTGCAAGTCAATTCATCTGAGGATGAAAATCTGAAAAAAGAACTCTTCCAACAATATGTTTTCTTCACTAGGCAGCTCCCTTTGATTGTCGAGGGGATTATTACTATTCAATATTATTCGAACCAGATATTTGATAGTAAAGGTGAGGTAGTAAATAATAAAGCATCCCTCGACGATAACATCAAATTTATGGAAAATTTAATCCCGACGCTATATGACTACATCTTGGAAAACGACATACCTGAAAGGATGCAATGCAGAATAATTAAAAGTGTGAAGAAAATTCTTCATTTAGGAGCGGCTGGTCAAGTCTTGGAAGATAATTTAAACACTTATGAAGCATGGCTTGGCGATGATGTATCCAACCCTCTTACTGCCAAAGCAGAAAAGTTTTTTGACCGAGAAGTGCTGGATTTTTTGATGGAAACTGTGCAACGGCGTGCGGATTTTCCTGAAAGCAAGCTGACGTTTCTGAAAATGTACTTCAAAAAAATCTACTTGCGTAACGCTGCCCTTTACGGGCTTATGACCGAACTGGTGCTTGATTACTGCGAAGTAGAAAGTGAGCAACGTGAAAACTTGAAAAGGTTCGCCACTCTTTTTGCCATCATGCACCAACTCGTGAATGATATTGGTGACCTCGTGCCTGCCAACCGTGAATTATTCACCATGGAAAAGACGAACAAAGATGCTTTCAGCGACTTACGCAACAATACCCTCACATTGCCCATCATGCTGCACCTCTTGGAAGAGCCCGATGGTTTGATGGAAAATATTTTGAAAAATAAAATAACGAGATTGGACAACAATGAGGAAGAAAATCTGTTAATTAGTCTGACTTGGAGTCATTCAGTTTTTATTGCCATGTCCATAGGCAAAGACATACAAAAAAAGGCGGTATCTTATCTTGACCCTACAAACGAACACTTTAATTTACTGGTTGACATGTGCCGCATTGCCGAGAACAACAAGTACTACCGCCATTTTTACGACAGAGAACAGGATTACAAATCATACCGAAAGAGAACCCGAAAATTCCGGCTCCATCAAAGCCCCCTCCCCAAAAACGAAGGCATCCCGAGCGACTCGTTGGTTGGTGTTGAAGATGAGTTTGTTTGACCATGCGTGGGCAGCAAGGGATGTCTCTACTTTTTTGACATCCAAATTTGCTGTTTCATTCAACGCGAACCAATATGGCAACAGACTTACCCGCACTGCCCGCCCCCACTCCGAGCCGCACCCGAAAAATTTTAGCTCTACCCAGGATAAATGACGTTTATTACCTCCTGATGGATAGGGTTGACTATTTGCTATGGCAGTTCTATCTTGAAGAGGAGAGATTTTTCGTGTTCATCAACGCTATACCCCGCAATCATACGGTTGGCACATGGAAAGAGATAAAAAGCTTTGCGGGTGTCGAGTTGATAAACGCGGGCATATTCAGGTTGCGAGAAATATGGGAAGGCAGGGACAAAGAAAAGAGGGTGAAAGATTTAGACCATGCATGGAACATTCTTGTGGATAAAACAATCACGGTGGAGGAAACTATTGTGGGGAGTGAGATATTTGAGGAGTTTGACCACGCGGATTTTGATTTTAACGACATTGCGAAAAGTTATGGCAAAACTTTGGTTGACTACTTTAAGTCTTTGAAATCTAAAACCGAAAAAGTGACGGTGTGGACAGAGGCCGAATATGATATTTTGAAACACCATCTTGGTGAAGAAAACTTCCCGCATTATAGATACATCTCTCTTCCGCTGATACAATTCCAAGAACTGGATGGAGTGGTGCATATCGTTTATCTTGAGACGGATGAAAAAGAGTTTTACGATAAGTCGGGCATCAGAAAAAATCGCGTCGGCAAACTAATTCAAGGTATCACCAATGAATATGAAGGAGTTATTCTAGACTCGGATATTGAGTATAGGTACCGGGAACGGACTTTGGAGGAAGCCTTCAACGAAATTTCGGTTACGTCGCGCAATCCTCTGATTCGGGCACTTCGATTCAAAGACTACTATACGCGATATGCTCCCTACTACCGTAAACGATTCGAGTTGAGCCGTGAAATCCCCAAACTCATTAGCCGCTCCTTCCATGAAATCGCTATCCTGCAAATCTTGATTGACTCTTACGCCCACAATATCAGTGCCCACAGCCTGTCGGCATTGCAGTGGCTTTTTCGTCAGCGAGCTTTCGCCACAAATAGAAAGGCAAACGACCTTGAATATTTGCCCGGTGATTTTGCCGACGATTTGTTGTTTCGTCCTACCACCAGTTTTGACAGGGAAATCCACTTTTTGCTTCGCTTTTTATGGGAAAAAGGTGCCTACTGGAGCGGCCTGATTCGCGACTATCAGTTCGGCGGCAAAATCAGCAGCCTGTATAGCGTCCTTTGGTACGACTTTGTGAACAACCCTTTCTACTTGGGCACGATTGCCTTTTCGGAGGGCATCATGCGTATCAATATCAACGTCACAGTGCTGGAAACCGTGGGCGACGAGGACGAGGTGTATTTTAAAAAGCGAGTGAAAGCGGACGGTGTTTTTGCTACAATTGATTTGACTAAATTTTCAAAAAAATTCAACCCGGCGAGAGACGAAAAGGGGCTGACGAGCCAGTTCGTTTCCGAAGGTAAGGATTTTACAGAATTGGCAGTGGAGCTCAAAAAAATCCGTGCTTTCTTCCCCGGTGGCGTGGTGGGGAAGCACGCGTTTTTTACAATTTTGGAAAATGAAATCCGCAATGTAAAACACTATACGGGTTCTCTGGCTGAGATGCGGAAAAACGGGCTTACCCTCAATATTACCGTCGAAGAGGATTCTTATTGGCCCAGAGAGAAAGGTGCTAATGGGACGTCTTCGGCAAAAAACCAGCAGAAATTCGAGTATTTCAAGATAGGTGTATTTATCCGCCAGACAATAAAGGTTGACACCGAAGTCGAAGAATCTTTGAGCAAACTTCGAGAAGACATCATTGAGCCAGAAACCTATCGCGCCCGCTTGGGCGGCATCTATCAGGACAAGGTGTGCGCGGCCATGTTGTTGAACAATACTTCCGGAAGTGTTCAAGAAGAATTTGGCAGCCGTTACAAACGGTTTTACCCTTGGGTGAAACTGGGTATCATGCCAAAACAACAATTGAAAGCAGGAGGAGAAATCGAAGAACTCGAAATTTCCGTGCGGAAATATTATTCGAGAGAGGTCAAAGACTGGGCGCATTTACGACCAGCACGCGAGACTTTCGACAGAAGATTCCCTGCGATGAAGAAAAAGCAGGTTTATTTCAAAAAAATCTTCCACCTCTGGAAGGGAGAAGACCTGTATCCCGTTGCCCCGAATTTTGACATTGATATAGACGTGGAAAACATCTCCCGTTTTCGTTTTCTCACCATGTCGGCTGACGAGGAAGAACTCTTTTTCAAAATTCGCTCCCGTGGGGTATTCAGAATTTTACGGCAAAAGGACACAGTCACCCCGATTGCGCCTTATGACGAGTGGCTAAAAATATGGAAAGGCACAAAACCGGAGCTGATAAACCTTGTGACCGTCAATGCGAACCTTACGGAACAAGCGGCAGGCCAAATCATTTGGGACGGGAAAAAGGTAGAACACCTGAATGAGGACAATCTTGCTGACGACAATAAATTCAAAGGGAAAGTCTGGGACATCAAACTCAGACACGGCGGAAGTGGCAAAAAAATCGGTATCGGAGCCAAAGAATACCGGTATCGCACGAACGGCATCTTGATAAATCATTTTTTTGAGGGTAAAGAGCGATTTTGGAAAGCGACCATGAAAGCAGAATACGCGAGCGAACTGCTGGAAGTTTTTTCTACCCGGATTTGCATTTTCGACAATAGGTTGGCAGAGCGGTTTGCAAAGTTTGACCCCCACAAACTCAACGACCTGATGCTCTGCACGGTGTACGGCGAATCAGAAGAAAATTGGCGGAAAGAGCAAAAAGCAGGCTTTATGCGGCACAATTTTTTGGTCGTTCACCTTTCGTTCATTGAAGCGCTCATGAAGCAAAAAGGACACCGCGACCTCGGCGAACTTATTCTCAAAGACATTGTAGGGGAGAAACTTGTCCCTGATAACTTTATCATCATCATCACGTCAGGCCGTGGGCGGGCGGATTGGCGAGAAGACTTGCTCAAATTCGACGAAATCTATCCCCCTGCTAAACCCGGACAAAAGCCATGCACCACCTTCACTACCTTCCGGCCTATCGAGACATTGGTGGCAGCCGTTGAGAACGCTATTACTATGGGCGACGATGTAGAACTGAAATACCGTTTAGTCAAAACTTTTTTTGGCTCCTGAGGCTCTTTTATTTTTGTCTGTTGAGTTTCTCCAACTATGGCCTTTTTGTTGTTCGAAAGATAATCCGCATACCAAACCTGGGGCGGCAAATTTTTAATCCGCTCGCCGGGCATCTGTTTACTACTGTTTACTGCTTATTGGAAATGATGACCCCCCACCGAAATTTAATCGTCATTTGGAAATGGGACGACGTTGAAAATGTCAAGCCGGTCACTGTCGCAGGCGAAAGTGCCGCGACTCTTTTTTGCGTGAGCCAAAAACTTATGCCTGCCCAATTGAAAGAAGTGCTGAACCAACTCGTTCAGCCAAACAGCCTGAGCGTCATTCTGCTACACGAAAGTGACGAAATCGAGACATCTTCCCGGCTCAAAGTCGTCAAATCAGCAGCGAATAAGTTTAAAAAACAAGTCGTACGCCACGACCTTTTTTACAAAGGGCAGCATTTCATATACTTTTCTACCATAAACGACACCGGCCTGATTGACGGAAATGGCCGGTTAGTGAGCCAAAAAAGCAGGCTAAAGGACAAAGATGGGCATTGGTCCAACGACTTCTCTGTGTTGGATTCCAACGGTGACATTCTATCCCGCTATTTCAACACTGTATGGGATTTTTATACCCACCGCGCCCGATTCCGCATTTTTGATTTGAAAGAGCAGTTTATTGTTGACATGACCAGGCAGCAGTTGGCGCAATATGGACATCCGCTCCCGATTTTGTTGGGAAATCCCGATTTTGCGCTACTTCGAGAAAAATATGAAGAATCTTTCAAAATCCTGACTGCCGGAGTCCTGACAGAAATCTACAAAAACAATCCCGCGGTCAATCAACATTACCAAAACCTGAAAAACTTTCTTGACAACATACCGCTCAATTCAGAAAACTACCTTCGAGATGCCGCCAGACATTTCCGCGAACTGCTCAGCGAAATGCCGGGAAAGATTTATTGACCTATTGACGACAACATGGACATCTTTTTCCTCGCCACCAACCAATCCGTACCCGCTTATTTCGCCCAACATGTGGGGGCAAAAGGACTGCGAATGATGCCATTTCTTTATGAAGATGGCCTGTCTAATTGCGAGGCTTTCGTCTTGTTCAGCCCGCTGTATGTTAACGGCCATTACGTATCGCCGGATTCTGTTTGGAAAAAATATTGCGGTCAGTACAGCCCTGAGATGAAATTCCTTACCGCCGGATTTGCTAACCCATCCACATCTGACAATTGCCTTGAAATATCGGATTTGCCGGATGATTTGTCTCAATTCATCACAAACGCAAAAACCGCCGCAGATGTTAATTGGAAGCCCACCGACACCGGTGGGCTGGACATGATGGATGTCTTGTGCCGTTTTTTTAACGGGCATGGCAACGAAAGCATCATGGAGCAGTTCAGCAAGCTGCTGCGAATTCCTGCCAATATCCAATCGGCTTTGAATCTCAATTTTCCGCTCCAGAGAATTTACAACCTCTATCTAAGCGACGGAGACTGGGCCGGGCGTTGGCAAGTTTTTCTGAATCGTTGGAACCGCTACTACCCCTTTTTCGCCTGTTTACCTTTCTACCCAAAATTTCGAGAAATTGAAAAAATTGCTCAAAAAATTAACCTGTTTTTCCAATCTGATGAGGGCGATATAAATTTGTACCTCCAGATTGGATGCTCCGAAGGCATCGAAACTATAAAAAATTTACTTGCCGAAATCGCGCCTCATGTCGAAGGAATCAAATAAAAAAAACTACCGTATACTGATAGTTGACGACGACATATCCTTCCACAAGGATATTCGGCAAGCACCTGTATTTTTACAGCACTATGAGTTTGAAAATGCATACGATGCCAAAACCCTTGATAAATTTCTTAAAAGCGGCGTACAATTCGGCCTCATGGTGCTTGACCTCGTATTAGAACCTACTAGAGAGCATGAGACACCAGAAAAAATCAAAGAGAAAGTAGAAACTGGCCTAACAAGAATCAAAAAAATCAGGGCGGCTTGGCCGAATACCCCAATAGTAGTTGCCACCAATCATAACATCCTGAGCATCGCCGACAAAGCTATCAACTTAGGAGCTGATGCTTTTTTGTATAAACCCGAATATAACCCGGAAGAATGGGAAAAAAGATTTCGCAGAGTTATTGAAGACCGTGCATTAGCGCAAGAAAACGAAGATCTTAAACAACAATTTACCCCCATACAGCCACCTATTGCCCCATTTTTGGGGATTTCACCCCAAATCGAAACTATCCGGCAACTGCTCAAGGTGGTAGCTGACAGGCCCGATTTGACCGTACTTATCACAGGTGAAACCGGGGTCGGCAAAGGTGTGGCAGCGCGATTTCTGCACTACAACAGCCAAACCCGACGAGACAAACCTTTCGTGACAGTAGATATTTCCAACATTACTCCATCCCTGCGCGAAAGCGAACTGTTCGGGGCGATGAAGGGGGCATATACGGACGCAAAGACAGATAAAAAAGGCCGTTTGCAGATGGCCGACGACGGCATCCTTTTTTTGGACGAAATTGGAGAGTTGGATAAGGATACACAGGCCAAACTGCTCCAATTTGTGCAGACTAAAACGATTCGCCCTATGGGGGCTGAAAAGGACATTCAATTAGATGTGCATATCGTAGCAGCTACCAACAAAGTGCTGAAGGAAGAGGTCAAAAATGGCAATTTCCGATTGGATTTATACCAGCGTTTAAAAGTATTTCCCATCGAAATCCCTCCCCTCCGTGACCGGCGCGAGGATATTGAAATCTTGTTGGAGCATTTTCTCAATGTCAAATCGCGCGAATTTGACAAAGTGTTTGAGCCCGATGTGAGGCATTTGCTGTTCAAATATGATTGGGTGGGCAATGTGCGCGAGTTAGAGAATACTGTGCTCAGCATGAAAATTCAGCAAGAAGTACGTGGGCTCTCACTTATCACCTTTGAGTGCTTGCCCGAAGAAATCCAGGAACTTAAAAGAACTGCTCAGTCTGTATTTCACATTGCTCCAATCAAAACCGTTCAAGCCGATGCTCCGGCCGAGGATGGAGAAGCCATCGGCGATGTGAACGAGCAACAATCGCTCATCATGTTGCAAGCCATCGAAAAAGCCCTGATAAAGAAAAACGGGGTGAAAAACGATGTGGCTGCCGAACTTGGCTGGAAATCCTCCGACCTCGTGCGGTATCGGATTAAGACGATACACGAAAAATTCCCGCAACTCCTGTCGCATTTCCCGGAAATCCGCAGGCGTTACAAAAAACTGTTTGTTTAAACAACTTCTTGCTCCCCTATGAGAAAAATCCTGGTTGTTGATGACGATAAGTCTTTTCACAAGGATATTCGGAATGCCCCTGATTTTCAGGGGTACTTCGAGTTTGAAGAGGCGTTGGATGCCGATGCTGCGATAAGATATTTGGATGGTGGAACTCCACTTGATTTAGTGTTGCTGGATTTGCTTTTGGACCAGGATTCAAGCGAAAAAACCGGCTTGAACCTTATCCCCGCAATAAAGGTAAGATACCCATCTGTGCCAATTATCGTGGTGACTAATGACTACAATATAGGTACTGCTGTTCATGCAACAAAGCTGGGTGCGGCTGATTATTTATTCAAAGGAGACTATAACCCCGAAGATTGGAACATGGCTTTCCGGAAGGCTTTAGGAGAAAAAGTTACTCGTAAGAGTAAAGTGCAAAATGTTGAAAAAATTATTCGGATTTTCATTTCATATTCGCATCGGGATAAGACTTACTTCGACGTGTTTAAAAATGATTTTCAGGATTATGCGAATCTTCCTGGCTTCAGGGTCGATACGACCACTGATTGTGAGATTCCTTTAGGAGCAAAATGGGATGAATTTTTACGAAGTAAAGTACATGACTGCCATGTCATGTTATTACTTGTCAGTCAAACATTCATGAATTCAGAGTATATTCAAGTCAGAGAATTTGGGGCTGCTCTCAAGCGATTAAAAAGAGGTGATAGATTGATAATCGTTCCAATCTATTTTGCACCCTGTTTTTTTCACCACAATACAGACCTCGCACAGCTTCAATTTTTCAAACCGCATGGTAAAGATTTTGGCCATCCTAGTATCGGTAATGAATTTTCGTACACAGACCTCTGCGTTTTTAATAGGATGGATGGTCAAATAATTGGAAATTCATATCGCCAGCATTACATGAGGGAATTAATGAACAGGCTTGGTCCTGAATTGAAGAAACTCGCTGCAATGTTGTATCCATAGCCATTTTTCTGGCTTTTTTGCTCATCCCCGCCACCGAAACCCCTTCCCATCCACCGCCCGCATCGTACACAGCACCCCTTCCAAGTGGTCGTACTCATGCTGGATAAGTTCCGAGAGATCATTTTCGACCGTCCAAGTTTGGGCTTCCCAATTTTCATCCAAATATTTCAAGGTTACGCTTTTGTGTCGCCGAACCCGCACCAGCAGGTGAGGGAAGCACATACAGTCGTCCCAGAGTTCGAACAT
>Ga0138256_10007887_pt1 | contig 11218 bp, 14 predicted proteins | sample KNB2016incub_MG_FD_105486 | JGI IMG/M metagenome (GOLD analysis project Ga0138256, IMG submission 105486) | Active sludge microbial communities from wastewater in Klosterneuburg, Austria - KNB2014incub_MG | ecosystem: Engineered > WWTP > Activated sludge > Unclassified | place: Austria...
AGTCGGTGTTGAGCGCGATCAGCTGGTCAGCAGCACTGCCGACGTTGTTGATCGTCGCCACGTTGTGGTCACCAGAGACAGCGTTCGCCGCCGCCAGGTTGGTCGGGCTGAACGCACCGAGAAGCATGCCCGCGATCATCGCGGTCAGGATGGTCCATCGGAAGCGTGACAAGAGGTTCTCCTGTTTCGTCTTCGTGTAGATGGGTTGGTCTCTCCGTCCGTGACGGAGAGGTGGAGTGGAAGGGTGGACGATGCGACTAGGCGATCAGGGCGGTTCCCGGATCATGTACTTCTGCCTCCTTTCATGGTGGCAAGCTTGGATGGATAGACACTGACGCCCAAGGTAGCTGGTCAGTAGAGCTCTAAAGACATTTTTATAATATCCCTAAAATTCTACTAACCAACTTTCAAATTTCTAATAATCAATTGCCGTTTCTGTCAAAGAACTATGAGTAATAATGCTGGCAGTACACGGCTTTTGCGTACGCCCTCACTCTTTTCTCAAGGTGTAAAAAATTTACTATCGGTAGTATAGGCCCGCTTTAGGCACATGTCAATATACCTAATTTTTCCAGCTGTTATACTTTCTCTATGCCCCAAGACGCAAATGAAGCAATTGAACGAGCAAAAGACGGAATAGAAGTTCTTAACGAATACCGAGATCCTACTCCAGCAGTCGCAGCAGATTCATCCTCATTACTTTCTTCGCCACTCTTTCTGTACTCAATCTACGCCCTTTTTTTTATAATAATCTCTATAACCGTCTTATATATTCGCTTTAAAAACAGCACATGATTTTATACATCGCTTGGCTTCAATCAATCGTCGCAACACTTGGAAGTCTTTATTTTAGTGAAGTAATGAAGTTTCCACCTTGTGTTCTCTGTTGGTATCAGCGCATCTTAATGTACCCACTTGTTTTTATTCTCGCCGTTGGCATGGTTAGAAAAGATAAAAAAGTTTATACATATGTCCTGCCATTAAGCATTACGGGTCTTTGCATAGCTCTGTATCATAACTTACTTTATTACCAAATCATTCCGGAAAGCCTCGCGCCTTGCGTTAGTGGCGTATCTTGCACAACAAAATTCATTCAATGGTTTGGCTTTGTAACAATTCCACTTTTATCTTTGATTGCCTTCACCGTTATCACAATCTGTATGTTAATTAGTTGGAAGAGTCTCAAGAAATCGAAGTAATACTGCAGCAGAACGATCTTCTTTAACTGAACCATCAAGAGCCAATTTTCTTGCTTCAGCAACAGAAACCCATTTTATTTTTATATTTTCACCAAGCTCCAAGTGTTGTCCTTCTGGATCTTCATCATATTTTGTAATACAAAAGTAATACAGGTCCCAAATCACTGACGCACCACATGTTGAAAGAGAAAACAGCTCTGCATCTTCGGCAATAATGCCGACTTCCTCAAGAGCTTCTTTTTTAGCAGCGTTTTTAGCTTTTTCTAGCATTTCATCGCCACTCGCTAAAAACGCATGATATTCTTCGAGAGAATCACAGACTTTTCCTCCAGGCAATCTAATATCCCAATCTTGTAATTCACTGCGATATTCTTCAATAAGCAGAATTTTCCCCTCAGGCGAAGTGATAATAAGTCTTGTTCCCGGAGCACGGCGCGCTTTTTCGTAGACGACTTCTTTGTCCCCGATTTTAAACGTCATGAGGACGACTTCAAACATTCGCCCTGAATAGACAATTTCTTCCTTTACAAATTCGGGTAAGGCGCCATTCATATTCGCAAGTATATTATAATTGATTCTACTATGAAGAACGAGATGACCCTAAAACAACTCACCGATCTGATTATGCAACAGGCCGAAGAAAAGGGTTTTGGCACAAAACCGGAGGATATTTCTGTTGCAGAAAAGATCGCGCTCATTCATTCAGAGATTTCTGAAGCATTCGAAGCCTATCGCCATAAGAATGTTGATGGTAAAGACGGATTTGAGGAAGAATTAGGCGACGCAGTGCAAAGGATTTTGCATTTATGCGGTGTTATGGGCGTTAATATTGAAGAAGCTATCTTGAAAAAAGTTGACTTTAATAAGGATAGAAAGTGGGATTGGGAAAAAATGAACGAAAACCGATAATAAATGGTATAATTAACTTTTCCTTCTTACATTATTCTAAGCACGGAAAAATATTTTATGAAATCAATACGAAATATTGCTATTATTGCACACGTTGACCATGGAAAAACAACCTTGGTCGATACGCTTTTGAAGCAAACAAAGACATTCCGCGATAATCAAAAAGAAATGTTCCAGGATCTTATCATGGATTCAGGCGATCTTGAGCGCGAAAAAGGAATTACGATTCTCGCAAAAAATACGTCAATTTTTTACGAAGACACAAAAATTAACATCATCGATACCCCAGGCCACGCAGATTTTGGTGGTGAAGTTGAGCGAGTTCTTAATATGGCCTCCGGTGCCATTTTACTCGTTGATGCTGCAGAAGGTCCACTTCCCCAAACAAGATTTGTACTAAAAAAAGCACTCGAAAATCATCTCAAAATCATTTTAGTTATTAATAAAATCGATAAAAAGGATGCACGACCACTCGCTGTGCGCGCAGAAGTAGAGAACCTCTTTTTAGAGCTCGCACATGATGAGAGCGCCCTCGATTTCACGACTCTATATGCAGTCGGGCGCGATGGGAAAGCTTTTTATGAACTTCCTGAAGACTATCTTAAAACTGAAGATGCAACATTAAAACCGCTTTTCGACACAATCCTCAAAGAAATTGAAGACGTTTCGGGCCCAGTTGACGAGCCATTCCAAATGCTTATTTCAACTCTTGATCAAGATGACTATGTTGGCAAACTTTGTATAGGAAAAGTTACCCGTGGTGTGTGTTCATTAGGTCAAACCATCTCACTTGTTGAAGAGGGGGTCGTAAAAGGCACATATAAGGTAACAAAACTTTATACGTCGACTGGTCTTATAAGAGAGCCAGTTGAAAAAGTATCAGCAGGCGATATTATTGCAATCGCAGGTATTCCTGAATTGACTATTGGTCAGACAATTACTGACCCAGCTACTCCTGAGTCACTTCCAACAATTTCAGTAGAAGAACCAACCCTAAAAATTACCTTAGGACCAAACACCTCACCTTTCGCAGGTCGTGAAGGAGAATTTACCACGAGTCGACAAATTAAAGAACGCCTTTTAAGAGAGAAGGAGATCAACCTGGGTCTCCATATTGAGGACGATACCCAATCAGTAAATTTTATAGTTTCTGGTCGCGGAGAACTCCATCTTTCGGTTCTGATTGAAACAATGCGTCGCGAAGGATTCGAAATGCAAGTTTCAAAACCAGAAGTTCTATACAAAGAAATTGATGGAAGAACATGCGAGCCATTCGAAGAAGTAACAGTTGATGTCGCGCCTGATTTTGTAGGCGCAGTTAATGAAGAAATGGGTAAGCGCCGTGCAGCAATGCAAAGTATGCATAATGAGCTTACCGGAACATCACGACTTGTATTCAAAATAGCTTCTGCAAATCTTTTGGGTATTCGCAGTACATTAATGACAAAAACTCGTGGAACTGCGGTAATGTCGAGCTACTTTTTAGGCTATGAGCCGAAAGAAGGCGGTAGCCTAGAAACTCTTCGTGGTGGTGCAATGATCGCAACTCAAACTGCGGTATCTACAACCTACGGAATATTAAATGTACAATCCCGAGGCTCATTATTTATTGCTCCCGCAGTGCAGGTTTACGAAGGCATGGTCGTTGGCGTCAGTTCACGCCAAGATGATATGGAGGTTAATGTATGTAAGGTGAAAAATCTAACAAACAATCGCTCACGTGGTGAGGGTGTAACTGATGGTTTAACACCGCACGTCATTATGACGCTTGAAGAATGTTTAGATTTCTTAGGAGATGATGAACTTCTCGAAGTAACACCAAAAACTCTTCGTATTCGCAAAAAATTCCTTAAAGAAGCCCAACGCCGCGTTTCTGGAAGAAAGTAAGCTATACTACTCAATATGAGCGATGAAGACTTCATGAAAGTTGTCCTTCAAGATGCGCAGAACGCAAAAGATTCAGGAAATCTCCCCAGTGCCACGATTCTTGTAAAAAATGGTGAAATTATTGCTCGTGGCATTAGTCATGTTGGATCCGATATGGATCCTTCTGCACATGGCGACATCATGTGCATACGATCTGCATGCAAAACACTTAATACTTTAGACCTTTCAGGATGTATTTTATATACATCAATAGAGCCGTGCTCAATGTGTCTTACGTGTGCAAGCTGGGCGAATATTTCTATAATAATCTTTGGTGCATATAAAGAATTTATTGCGAGCAATTCATATTTATTAGATGGATATCATGCACAGGATTTTGGAAAGAAACTTGTGTCGCTCAGTGGAGAAACTATTGAAATCCGAGGAGGCGTAATGGGCGACGAATGTCGCGTTCTCATGGAAAACGTTGAAAACTGGATACCTAAGGTATAAAAAACAAAACCACAGACAAGTTGCCTATGGCTTTGTTTAACGGCATGATGTTGAAAGTTATTTCTTTTTCTTTGCTACTGTTTTCTTCTTAGCTACGACTTTCTTCTTAGGCGCTACTTTCTTTACCATTTTCTTTACAGGTGCTTTCTTAGTAACGGACTTCTTTAGTGTTGTTTTCTTCTTAGCTACGACTTTCTTCTTCGCAACTGTTTTCTTAGCTGTTGTCTTTTTCTTTGCTGCTGGCATGTTGTATCCCCTCCTTTCTGTAAATTAATTATTCCTTAATTTAAGCATAGAGAGATTTAGAGAAAAAACAATACATCAAACTACATCGCATGTATTTTTAACCTCGAAAATTATATCTTGATAAGCAATCCTGCGAGAACTGCTCCGACGCCAAAGACCGCGAAGATCAGTGCGATCGTTAGTGAGTTTTGCGCGAGTCCTGTTTGTGGCAATGTCGGTTGTGACGTAACATTTGGCCGCGTTGGTGATGGTGTATTAGTAACGTTCGCTATAACTATATCTGTTGGTGTTGGTGAGCTTAAGCCTGTTGGCGCAGGAGTCGCTGTTGGCGGGTTATAGCTACATGCGTTAGATTGTCTTGCCGAGCTTGCTCCACATTCTTCATTGACTGCTTCAACAAAACAACCGTATGAATGTCCTACGATAGCGGTGAATGTTGCTTTTGTACCTGTAACTTTCTTGTTTGGATTATAGCCGTCTATTGGAAGACCTGTTGATTCATCACGGATAGTGACGAGATAATAACCTGCGCCTGATGACGCGTCCCAGGTGCATTGTGCAGCTGATTCACTACAAGCTAGAGCTATATTCGTGACCGCATTAGGAATTGGACATGTTGTCGGGGTTGGTGCTGGCACTGTTGGGGTTGCGCTTGGTGTTACAGTAGCTGTCGGTGTTAAGGTCGCTGTTGGTGCTGGGGTAAAGGTCGGCTGGCCGGGTAATATCGTAGGTGTGGCTGTTGGTGTAAGTGTCGTCGTCGGTGTGAGCGTTACTGTTGGCGTTAATGTAACGGTAACCGTTGGCGTAAGGGTTGCTGTTGGTCCACAAGAAGGTTCGCCTGGATTTTGACATGCTAATGAACCGTCAGCTTGTTTTATACATTGCATATCATCTGCGCAACGAGGAACGGGTTGATCTTCTTCACATGGCTCACATAGACCAGGAAGTGGTGGGGTTGGCGGGGGTGTTCCCGACGGCGCTACACATATAATTGGTTCACTTCTCTTCTTACAGGATAAATCATCTGGGTTAATAATTTCACAATATACGGGAATAGGGAGTGTTCTCGGGTCTAGATCTCTAAATGTATATGAAGTACCACTCGATACGGGTTGTTCGCCAATCACGTTACCTGAGCCATCAACGAGTCTTATGATATAGGTTCCTTCTGTTTCCCAATTACAAGTAATTTGCTTGAGAGGAATAGCAACTTCTTCAGCCTCATTCTTTGTCGTTTGGCGTTCTTGCACAAAAATCATACCGATCACAAGTGATGCGACAAGAAATATGAGTCCTGCCACTAATCCAATTGTTTTTTTCCTTTGGTCATTCATATTTTTATGTTGCTGGTTGGTCTATACAAACTCCCGAAATAGGTGGCACAATACATGCTGGTGGTCCAGGAGGAGGGGTGTTTCCACCTCCACCACCTCCGCCGCCGCCCGGTGGGTTTCCTGGAGGGCCCCCTGGTGGATTTGAACAGGTTACACTAATACGTTTCGTACAAGTTTGTTTAGGTGGGCAAACTCCATTTAGACAAAGTAAGTCTTCGTTACATGTGAGTTTTACATCATAACTTCCACCATCATTATAAATATAGTCATGATCTTCATCTCCTTGGCCGACTGGTTGCATATCATCTGCAGGGGCTTTAAAGTCATCATCAAATCCAATTTGTCCTCCATTGATTGCATGTGTTTTGAATCTAGTACGGGCATTCCTATTTGCACAAGCATTTAGCGGTGTAAGATAGCATGTTGAAGGATCGTTTGGTCGTGGCCCACTTGGATCACCAGGACATCCGTCGTTTGGATCATCGGGATTATCTACTATTTCGACCGGCGCACATACTGTTGGACAGCAAATATTTTCTTGTGGCATATTAGGGCATACGAGTCTATCTTCTGGATCACCCTCAAACTCTACATTTACCTTGTAACAACGACACTGATCACCATTTGCTTGATGAAGTCTAAATCGCGCACCTTCGTTGTACGGATCACCTGCTTTTATTAAGGCATCATCACACTTTATACTGCTGCCATAGCGGCCAAAAAGCGTATCTTCGTCTTCGGTGTTTAGCGGAATTGGGCTGACGTTTGGCTGTCCACTGCAAGAATCGTTATTATATGCTCTAAACTCGATCTTTTTTATATCAGCACAACTCATTGTTTTGCCACATTCGCCTAAAAATTCAATAGTAAGACGACCAATCTTAAGATCATCTCTTTTAACATTTGGAGGTGTTAATGTGGGGTTGACTGCATCTTTTGGTTCTTCATAATCGAGTTTTACTTCAACCTTAGAACAATCTTTACATGCAGGTCCCGAACCACCTCCTGGACCATCGGGGCCAGTAGGGCCAGTGGGACCACCCGGTCCATCTGGTGAATCAGGAGGAGTAATGTCATCTGGCGGAGTACATACTAAAGACGTATTTTTTGTGTCGGTTGCAGTTTTGCTTCCACATGCATTTGTTACTGTTGCAGTAACCTTAACATTACATGTATATGTGCCTGTAAATTGAACTTCAACACTCTCCTGAATGTTCGTGGAAGGTTCTGTAGGGACAATCTCTCTTTCCCCCGAAGTAGCTGAGTATAAACCAGTTGTGCCATCAGAATTCGAAGTACTATCCGTTGAGCTGGAAACAGTAACAACATATGTAAAAGGAACAGTACTATCTACTGTAAATTTACAAGTCACCATTTTTAATACACCAACCGGGCAGCTATTAGCAGCCCTATTACGAATATCAATACGGCCACTTACAAGCATGAGCCCTGCAAAAATACCGCCGACAATAACAAAAAGAAGCAACATAGCAATTGCAATCTTTTTTGTATCGTATTCTTCTCTAATTTTATGTAAGTCAAACATATTATTGTGGTACTTGTGAACTACACCCATCTGGACAAATTATTTGGATATTACTAATATTTATCGTCGGTTCTTCTGGAAGAGGGCACACTGACGGGGTAGGCGTAAGAGATGGCTCATTCACGGGTGTCGTCGGTGTCGTTCCTTCGGTAATGACCGGTTCTGGCGACGGTGGTGGTATAACGGTAATATTTTTACAACAAACTTGAACGCTTGAACTGTCGCCTCCTGTACCAGTATCGCCCCCAATAATATTTACAAGTTGTTTATCGGCTCCTGAACAAGATGCTTGGTCTGTTACAAACCCTCCGTCGTTTTGACATTGTTGGCTAGCATCGGCAAACTGTGCTTTGGTACCGGATTGTTGTGGCTTGCTAACTGTTAGTACAGAGATTACCAATAGCAAGATAAGTACGACTAATCCAGAAAGAATAACAGGTTTACTTTTCATAATAAAAACATACAGCTCAACGCCTTTAGATACATATTAGTATGTTGCAGAAATAAGTGCAAGTTTAACTCTAGTTTAGAGAATTAATCCTAACGTTATGACAATAAATCCGACAAGAATAACAGAAAGTACTGGCAGCGAAGCTATTCCACCAGTTGTTGGTAGTGTTGGATTTGAAGCCGCCTTTGGTGTAGATGTTGCTTGACCAGGCTTTGGTGTATTTGTTGCATTGACAATGATTATGTCTGTTGGTGTTGGCGTTTTGCTTGGTGTAACGTTTGGTGGGAGCGTTGGGCTCGGTCCTGTAGTTGGTGTGACTGTAGGAGAAAGTACGCCGGTGGGTGTTATTGATGGAGTAAGGGTACTTATTGGTGTTGGACTAGAAATGAGTGTTGGCTGTGGTGAAGATGAACATGAAGCCGACTTTTCATTACTGGTCGTACCACAATCATTATTAGCGACAACGGTACAAGTATAGGTTGTGCCAGATTCTGGAGTGTGGGTCACGGTTATTTTATCTGTACCCGAGCTTGCTGGAATATCGCCTTCTTTTACTATCGTGCCGTCACCCTCTTTAATGCTGTAATGATATGAAACACCTGGTTCACGGGTCCATTTACAAATAAAGCCATTCGCTGGACAGTTTGGTCCAGAAAGCGGGACTCCTTCACCTTCATCTGCTCGCTTCGCGGGATTCTGAACTTGGTTTACAAGAAAATAACCCACAATCATTGCCACGAGTGTGAAAGCAAGGATTGCCAGGATTGCCCCTGTCTTTTTATTTAAACCTGTACTGGATTCTATGGTGTGTGCTGCTTTCATTGTGTTATTGCTTCTCCATCACATAGGAGACATTGGACTTCTATATCAAGTTTTGGTTTTACACATGCTACTGGTGTCGGCGACGGCGTAACAGTGACGGTTACACCTGGCTTTGGTTTACAACAATATAGGTTATTCGCACATTTTCCAGCCGGGTTAGCTGCTGGCGGCGGCGTTTCGCATTCATTTAAGGGAATGCATTGGTTTGGATTTGGGCAAGTTGCAATAGGTGCGATAGTTGGAGTCGGTGTTGGCGCTTCAGAACAAGATACCCATTGGCCATTGCGGTAGCGCAATGATTGGAGTCCAGTATCAAAGCGACATTCCCAACAGGTACCATCACTACAAGGGTTACCTTTCGGCTTACAATGTATGGTGCCATCAGGATCTGGTCCTCCCGGAGCACCACAACCATTTATAGGACCCGGAGGGCAACATCCGAGTTCACACTTTGCACCAATTTGTTTAAGACGAGCTTCATATTTTGGCCAATCACCGCAAGATAATTCTTGTGTGGTCACATCGTCAGAAAATACGCTTACCTCATCAGAGCCCTCTTCTGGCAATGGGCTAGGTTGACTTGCAGGAATACTTGGCGTCATAGATTCTTGAGGCGCTGGTTTAACAGATGAATTATTAAGATAGAAGAGTACGCCCAATATAAGCGCCACCATAACAAGAAGCCCAAGAATTATGAGGGCAACTTTATTTTTAGCAGTAAAAGAAGATTCCTTTTTTGGAATAACATCATCTGGCAAAGGTGTGAAATGTGTTGGATTATCAGCCATATCGATATACTATTGTGCTGAAATTTCTTTCGTAATGCAAGCTTACATAAAAAGTCTTTTCTGTTTTACGTATAGCGTCATAAGATTGGCGGTAAGAATAGTAGTTATAAAAGGCTCTGCAACAAAACGAATTAATATTGTCGAATATGCGAATAAAGCAGCGCCAGAGAGAAGGCCAATCACCACGTGTTGAGTTGGCAAAGCTGGCGAAGTTTTAGGCTCAGGAATCATGACTAATGCAAGGAATGCGATTGAGTTAAAAAAAGCTTGAGTGACAATATGGATCGTTTCAGCGGGCTGCTGTGATACGACTATATTGTAGGTAAAAAAGCAGAAAATATACGTCAGGAAAAAAGTTGCAGCATAATTAAATTTCCTAAAGGCCTGAGTAAAGTAGAGGCAACCTAATAATAAGATTGATGCAACAGCGATATTAAGAATCGGTACATGCGAAAGAAACTGTTGTTGCATATCGGCGCCCCACCAAGAGATAAGTAGTGAGTCGGGCGCAAGTTTTAAAGCAAGCAATGCCTTGCTTACATAAAGCGCAAAGAAAAGTCCGAATGCAGTTGGATTGAATATGGGTAGATTCATAAACTTAAAAAAGTATTTTCCGATGAAAATGCCGACAAAGGCCAGGATAAACATCAACGGTGGATTTGTCGGATGAATAAGGAGATACACAAGTATGGAGCTAATGCCAATGTTAAATGGATTGACTGTCTGAATCTTTAACACATATCGCGCGATGTAGTAAGAAAGAAAGCCTAAGCCGCCGCATAGAGCAAAGTTAACAAATAGCGCAGTTTTTTCCTGCTGTTTTTGTGCGCCAACATAGAGATCCCACGTGGATATTGCCATAAATGCTAGAAGAAAAAGGAAAAATTGGAAGAGAGGATTCTTAACATTGGCGAACTTTTTTATCTCCGACAACATATAGTTTTGTGTATAATAACGTTACTTACAATTTTACACATAATTGATCATGAATAGTAAAAATCTCGCAATGGGCCTCATCGTTCTTGCCGTAATAGCCTTAGCCGTATTTACACTAGGAAGTAAGCCAACAACTCAAAAAACCGAAACCCCTACACCAACAACAGCCGAAGTGCAGGTTGATGCAAAAACCGAATACAAAGATGGCACATATGAAGCAATAGGTAACTATACCTCACCAGCTCAGAAGGAGGAGGTTGCTATTTCACTTACCCTAAAAGATGGCTTGGTAACAGACGCAACATTTGATGGAAAAGGAGTCCATGAAATATCAAAAAAAATGCAAGGAAAATTTAAAGAAGGCTTTACAGAAGAAGTTGTTGGAAAACCGCTTGACGAAATTGCGCTTACTGTTGTAAACGGCTCTTCTTTAACTCCAAAAGGATTCATGGAAGCGGTAGAAAAGATAAAGGTAGAAGCCCAACAGTCATAAAATGGCCGATCTGGAATGTTCATTCGATTCGATGGGAACATCCTGGCATATTTCTGTCTGGGATGATATTCCAGAACCCACATTCAGAGCATTAGAGCAAACTATTCGTGCATAC
>Ga0138256_10007888_pt1 | contig 11217 bp, 11 predicted proteins | sample KNB2016incub_MG_FD_105486 | JGI IMG/M metagenome (GOLD analysis project Ga0138256, IMG submission 105486) | Active sludge microbial communities from wastewater in Klosterneuburg, Austria - KNB2014incub_MG | ecosystem: Engineered > WWTP > Activated sludge > Unclassified | place: Austria...
CGAGAACCGGGGCTGGCACGTTTGCACATGCCAGCCCCGGAACATCTTGTCGTCACATAGCGGAGGAGTAACTATGGGACGATCGCATCAAATTTTGGGAAAGGCTCCTCACATCGTGTGCTGACCTGCGGCGTGTTCACAGATCAACGGTTGGCGTTGCGGCATTTATTGCATCGAATAGATCGACGGGTCATCGATGATGATTGGCGTTGACCAGCTCTTTCCGTCATTCTGATTACAGGAATTGAAGAAGTGCGTGGCAAAGTATTCGGCCCTGTAGCTGTATGGATAACTCGAATACAGATGATCAGCCGCCGTCAAGTCACTCACGCCGGGCTTGCCATAAAAGTGAACCCGTCCGTCGTTGGTCACTGACATGCCGAGCGTCCACCAGCCGGGTGTCAACTTAACACTCTTAACCTCATGGCCCAGATTGTCACCGCGGATGAGCAGCTGAGCTTCGTCTTCTTTGAAGCGTGGGTCGTGGCTGCTGTGGAATTCGATGAAGAAACCCGGCCAGTACTCTTCCTGTTTCTTCACGTTCCTGGAGAACAGGAACTTCTTTGTTGTTTCAGTGATGGTCGTTTTGGTGTCGATTCGGTAGCCGAAGTGGGTTCCTGACCGGTTTTCCCACTTTTCAAACGGTGGCAGGTAGATGCGACACGTGCAACTCGGATTTCTGCCGACGGAAATCGCCCCGATGCGTGACGAACAGGCCATGACGAGGTCATCCTGTTCCATTTTATAGCTGTTGGAGCCGGGAACTCCCGAGTTCAGCGTTTGAATCTTCAGCGATCCTTTGCTGCCAGGGATTCCCCCTGCCGGGGTTTCCACTCGGACGATATGGTCAGGCATGCCGCGTTTTGGGCTTTCAAACCAGCGTTTGTTGTTTGAAAACCCCGTCGGAGACCGCACCTGTTCATCCTGCTCACGGCTGGCTTTGTAGCCGTTTGGGATCCACTGCCAGTTTTCGTCTTCAAAGTCGTCGCCGACCTGCTGCAGCTTCATCCCAGTGCCCGGCACCACCTGTGCCTGAGCATCGAGGAAGAAAATCGGAAGGGCGAGTATAAAACAGGCTATTCGAACGATTGCGATTGATGGCGACTTCATGCCGTCCTGTTCCTTTTTGTCAGAATCCATCCTGACGCGCCAGCGTCACTCCGTTGCGAAGAGTTGCTGGACGAAATGGAGCCAATCAGTCGCGTAGCATCCTGCGCAGCAACTGATGAGCGATCCATCTCATTTCGAAGGCCGGTTTCGCAGAAACTTCGTCGCCATCCATGGCGACTGACTTCATCCGACAACTCCGAACTACGTTTCCACTGATGTTATCGGATTTTGTCGCACAGACCTCACAGCCAATCCTCTGAGGAAGAACTGTTGAAGGCAATCCCACCAGGCTCAACCCGGAATGATTCGGTAGCCTTCGCAACAGGAACAATCCGTTTACTTTCCCCATCTTTTCATCCGCGTTATGAGCAGCCGTGAGAATCAACCGTGTGAAATGCCTCGCCCAGCATTGATTGTCTGACGGATAGCGGCTAAACTGCCCGACTTAGTTTTTTCCGGGGGGGCAGTGTCTGCGCCGCGTTGCGACTTGTGAAAAGTGGCAATCCACGGTGTTTCACCTGACCCGACGGTTGTTTTCTGATTCTGAACTCTTGATCTGGGTGTCGCCTTCGACAACCCATAAGGATGATTGTTCCATGCTGGCAATTGGCAAAACATGGATGGCGAAAAAAGAGGAATACGGCAATCCGGAGTGGTACATCGTTGACGCAGACGCCCACATTGTGGGACGCTTGGCCTGTCGAATTGCAACGGTCCTCATGGGAAAGCATAAAGCCAACTACACTCCGCACGTTGATACCGGTGCGGGTGTGATTGTCCTCAACTGCGATAAGGTCCGTTTTTCCGGCAAGTCAGTGCAGCACTCGAAGGTGCCGTATATGACCACGAAGATGGCCAAGAAGAGCTACGATCGATACACAGGATTTCCGGGTGGTCTGCGGTCTCGATCGGCAGTTGAGACGTGGGAAAAACGCCCTGACCAGTTGCTGCGGGAAGCCGTTCGACGCATGCTGCCGAAAAACAAGCTCGGGCGTCAAATGCTCACTAAACTGCGAATCTTTACCGGCACCGAGCATCCGCATCAGGCACAATGCCCAAAACCGTTTCCGCCGCATCTTGTTCCCGACCGCAAGATAAAGAGCTAATCGACACGTCGTCAGGGACTTCTGGCGAATTGCGAGTGGGCTGATCTTCAACTGGAATCAGGCGCTCATTGTTTCCATTCTTATTCTCTTAGTGAATGTTTCTTATGACCACGGATCCTGCTGTTTCGACGGACGAAGAATTGTCAGCTATTGAAGACGCTCCCGCTAATACTGAAGAGGCTCCCGCCAATGAGGTGTCAGCATCCGAGCCTGAAGTTCCTTCTTCTGAATTGCCCGAGTTGACTATCGGAGGGGGTGTGCCCAGTGGTGCCGCCGCCGACCCGTCCTATCAGCCCACAATTCGTGGTAAAATCGATCGTTTTGGTGTCGCGATGGGGACCGGAAGACGCAAGACGTCGGTTGCTCGCGTTCGCATTAAAGATGGCGACGGACAATTCACGGTGAATGGACGTCCGCTTGAAGTCTATCTGTGTGTCGAACGTGACCGCGACAGCGTGATGTTTCCCCTCCGCATCGTGGACAAAGTTGGCAAGGTTGATATTTCAATTCGCGTTCAGGGTGGTGGCACGACCGGTCAGACCGGGGCAATCATACTCGGTATCGCTCGAGCGCTGCAGGGTATGAATCCCGCATGGCATCATAGTCTGGCTGACGCTGGTCTGCTGACCCGCGATGACCGGATGGTCGAGCGCAAGAAATACGGTCTACGCAAGGCCCGTCGAGCCTACCAGTTCTCCAAGCGCTGAGTGACGTTTTGCAGACAGCTTGTCTGATGCAAGACTGCTAATGTGATCAAATCCCTGCTGAGGCTCGTTCCTGCAGGGATTTTTTTTTGGAGGCAGTTTCAGTTCGAATGGTAATTCCGATGCAGGACACCTATCAAACGCTGATTCTTCCTGACGTGCAGCTTATGCTGCAGGAGGGCGATACCGCCGGTCTCGCGGCGTTCTGTACGGTAGTTCATCCCGCGTCGGTGGCGGAGATTCTCGAAGAACTTGAAGACGACCAGATCTGGCCCATTCTGGATCAGGCAGAAATCTCGGTTCGTGTCGAAGTATTCGAGTACATGTCTCGACGTCGCCAGATGACGCTGGTGGAACAGCTTGACTCCGTTCGGCTGTCAGAACTGCTCGAATGGATGTCGGCGGACGACCGCGTCGATCTGCTGTCTCGCATGCCGCAGGATCGTTGCGAAGACGTGCTCCGTCTGATTGCGCGGGCCGAACGTAATGATATTCGAAAACTGCTGTCGTATGATGAAGGCAGTGCCGGGGCGATCATGACGACGGAGTACGCCTCGCTGCCGGCGAATATTTCCGTCCGTGAAGCGCTCGACAAATTGCGCCTGCAGGCACCGAACAGCGAGACAATTTATTACGTCTACATCCTCAGCGAAGACCGCAGGCTTGAAGGGTTTATCTCTCTTCGGGAACTCATTCTGGCAAAACCCGACGCGCGTTTATCAGACATCATGCAGCGCGATGTGATTCGCTTCAAAGTGACGGACCAGCGAGAATCCGTCGCGCAGGAATTGGGTCGTTACAACTTCATTGCGTTGCCAATCGTGGACGCGGACAATCGACTGGTTGGGATTGTGACGTACGACGACGCGATGGACGTGGTTCAGGAAGAAGCCACCGAAGACGCCTATCTGCAAAGCGCTGTTGCGCCACTGGATGACACCTATGAAGATACGCCTCTGATCACCATTCTGTGGAAGCGTGGCATTTGGTTGCTGTTTCTCTCAATTGTCGCTCTTATGAATGCGCGAGTGATCGGCTATTACCGGTTATCAACGTCAGACGTACCGCAGGTTGTCGAACAGAAAGTAGGGCTGGCGACGCTGATTCTATTGTTCCTGCCTTTGGTGATGGCCAGTGGCGGTAACGCGGGTTCGCAATCCGCGACGTTGTTCATCCGAATGTTTGCATTGCAGCCAGCAGATTCCAAAGGAGCCATCAACCGGCTGATCGACCGCAGGTTGATCCTTCGTGAATTCACGATCGGTCTCGCACTTGGAGTTGCGCTGGCCTCGCTGGACTTTGGAGTCGCGTGGATCTTCTTTGGACTGAGCGTCCCCGAAGCGGCGGCGATTGCGACCACGGTCGTTGTCGTCGTCGTTCTCGGTACATCCGCCGGCACTCTTCTGCCACTGGGCCTTCGCCGTTCCGGCATGGACCCTGCCATCATGTCCAACCCGCTAATCGCCGCCATGATCGATATCCTGGCGGTCGTCATCTTCTACGAGGTTGCCTCGGGATTCTTGAGTTGACTATTTTTAATGAGCTGCAAGTTTTTCCTGAGCAGCTGTCGAGGGCAGCAAGCCCTGCGATTTTGCGATAATGGACAGCAGCGATTTGTTGTCCAGGAATGGCTCTGTGTTCATCGCGGCCCAAATGATGTGGCCTGTGCGATCAACGACAAATGTACCATGCATGCTGAATTCCGGATCACCGTCAGTCTTGGGATGGTACACGCCCCATGCCTGAGCGACTGCGTTATCGACATCGGCCAACACCGGGAAATGAAACCGGCCATACTCCTGAAATCGTTCGGCAGTATGTTCTGATTCGTCAGAACTGATCGCCACGATATCGGCATCCAGTTCGCGGAAATAATGCAAATCCTTATCGAGGGCGATCAGTTGCGCGACGCAGTGACTGCAGCCATATCCAAGGTAAAAAACAACCACGACCGGACGATTACTGTTCAAATTTGTTAGTGACTGCAAATTGCCGCAGTCGTCCGGCAGCGTAAATACCGGTGCGGTCTGATTAAGGAGCGGATGGTCCTGAGTTTCAGCTGGCTTAAATTCTGTCTCGGCGAGAATCTGCGAGAGCCCCTCGGTCAACGTCTGATGTTGAACGACTTTCAGGTAAGCCTCAGCGTCCCTGCGCACATCACCGGTGGAAACCAAACCATAGCGCAGACAGATCTGGCGACAACGCTCCAGAATTCCGTCGTCTTCAGCAACTGTCCCGGGCGGTCGCGACACATGATAGATCAGCATCGTGGCATACGCACATGCGATGACGAACAGGAAGCCCAGGAATGTCCGAGTTCCCCATTCACGACCCTGCTGGTCAGCAGTGAGAGGGTTAGTTTGTTCGACCGGACTTGACACTGAGGCCTCCGATTCGGATGTGTGAGACGAGATGATCCGACAGGTTCTGCGTTCGATGCAGAACCCCTTGATAGTAGTCAACGCTTCGGAAACCGCTGAGTGCGACTTGCTGCGATTCTCAAGGTTGGTCGTTTGTCCGGAAAGCACGAAAAAACAGCCGTCGTTCGTCTCGGAATCCGGAATCAAAATGGCCTGTGAAATTTTCTGCTCTGGGGCGTGTGATGTTTCGAAAACAGCACACGTTGTAAAGCTTCTGGACATGTCTCTGACGAGTTTGGCTGACCTCAATTTACCTTTGGCAGACAGCGGGGCTGCTAGGGATCGCTCGATAAATAATTGTCGTATTTGTTCCGTAGGACAGGCTTCCAGCCTGTCTGTTTGCAGAAGACAGGCTGGAAGCCTGTCCTACTTATTTATCGATCGACACTAACTCAACAAGTCATCCGCAAACGGATGCAGACCGACGAGTCCACCGGATTTTGGCAGAGCGCTGAGGAACAACTCCGCCAGACGAAAATCCTCGTTGGTTGTAATTTTGATGTTCATGGGCCACCCATCGATGACCGTCACCGGCTGCGAAATAGACTCCACCAGCGATGCGTCATCGGTTGCCGCTGCGAGGTTTCGACAACTCGCCATCGCTTTTTGCAGCAGCGCGGCGGAAAAAACCTGCGGTGTTTGAGCCTGTACCAATCCAGTCCGGTCAACCGTTGCGGAAATCAAAGCATCGTCGCCAATCCGTTTGATCGTGCTGCTGATCTTCAACCCCGGAATGGCGGCTTGATACGACTCAGCGGCCGCGAAAATCTGATCAACCCACTGAGTCGTCAGCAGTGGGCGAGCGGCATCATGGACGGCGATATAATCAGCGGGCTTTTTGATCGCCGAGATTCCATTCCGCACACTCTCGGCCCGCGATGCTCCACCTGCAACCACACTAATGTCCATGAACGCCAGATTCGCCCTGAACGTATCGCGAAACCAGTCCAGATCCTCCGGCGCAATAACCAGGATTGTCTGACAGACATCAGGCCGATTCAGAAAATGCTCGGCGGTCCGCACCCAGATCGGACGTCCCTTGAGTTCGACGAATGGCTTCTTTCGCTGAAATCCTTTGAAACGCGAACTCTGTCCAGCGGCTGGTAGAATGACGGCAAATTGAGACATGTGAAATTCTCTTTAAGGGATCGATCGATAAGTAAGTTAGGACAGGCTTCCAGCCTGTCTTTTGCAAACAGACAGGCTGGAAGCAATTCCCACGAACCCAAATGCCCTTTACTGATCCGGAGACCAAATCATGCGCACCAATCAACTGTATCAAAAAGTGTACTGCGTTTGGACGTTGAGTCCGGTCCCCCTGTTCGCAAAAACTCTGGCCGACGGAATATGACGTTCGACGCCGAAAAAAAGCCGCCCTGCCGCGCGAAGCCAGCCAATTCAAGCTAAGATGTGATTTCCAAAAGGACTGCGGTTTTTGTCCGAAGGCCGTCAGATCACAGAAACACACTTTTTCCAGGGAGCGCATCGTATGACACGCAAGAGTTGGGTCGATCCGGAAACCAATGAGCCGCTGATCGATGACTACGCCAAAAAGATGGTGACTTTTATGCAGGCGTTTGCGGACGGAGTGATCACGGAAAGTGAAATCAGTGATCAGGAGGCTCGTCTCGTCGATCTGATGCGCGAAGTCGAAACACATCTGGATGACGCCACGCACGCCAAAGTCACTCGGTTGATGTGCGAAATGACGGCGTTCAACATCATGCAGTTTGTGTATGAGATGCAGATGTCCCGCGCCACAGCATTTCGCGGCTAACAGGCTATCCGATCATGTCGCTTGATCCTTCACTCTGCCTTGTTCCATATGAAGGACATGGCATCAGTTTTGAATATCCCGGCTACTGGGAAATTTCCGAAGAGGCTGATGGCAAAGATGTGATCATCACCGTGGCCACGGACAATACCTGCTTCTGGGCGTTGAGGATTCTTCATGATTGCCCGCGACCGGATGAGGTCGTCAATTCCTGCGTTGAAGCCTTCAAAGAAGAATACGACGACCCGGAAGTGACCGAAACAAGCGGTGTCCTTGCTGAAATGCCGGCGTTCTGCCGGGAAGTGGAGTTCTCCTGCCTGGAACTCCTGAACTCCGTGGCGCTCAGCAGTGTCCGTTCGTCGAAAATGACACTGCTGGCCTGGTGGCAGGGGACAGATCACGAACTGGAATCCACCCGGTCGATTCTGGACCGCATTACACAATCCGTTCGTATCTCTGATCTGCTATGAAGTCCCCCACCACACTTCCGACATCTGCCGAATTTCAATCCTTGGCGCGGCAGGCGCGATTCGTGCCCGTCTATCGACAATTGACGGCCGACACCCTGACTCCGGTGACCGCGTATCAGCGAATCGCGTCGGGGGCCTGGGCCTTTCTGTTTGAAAGCGTGATCGGCGGAGAAAAAATCGGACGCTATAGCTTCGTGGGAAGTCATCCCTTTCTGACGCTCACCGCGACCGGCCATAGCGTCGTGATTGAACACATTGGCAAGGAGCGTCGCGAATTTGAAAGTGCCGATCCGCTAAAGGATCTGGACGCCCTGGTTGCCCAGTATCAATCCGTGGCCATTCCTGGCCTGCCGCGATTCTGCGGCGGTGCTGTTGGATTCGCTGGTTACGATGTGATTCGCTACACCGAAAATCTGCCTAATGTGCCCGCAGATGACCGTCACCTGCCGGACCTCTGCTTTGCACTGTATGACGCCATGATCGTCTTCGATCATATTCGCAAGGTGGTCCTTGTCGTTGCACTGGCCGACACGGCGAACGGCGATCTGGAAGAATCCCGAGCGCGCGCCGAAGAACGGCTGGATGTCCTCTGCCGCCAATTGTCATTCAGCGGCGGTGACGTGGCACTGACCGATGTCGATCTGACCGTCGAGCCCGCGCCGGAAGTGAAATCGAATTTCACACAGCCGCAGTTTCACGCGGCGGTCGAAAAATGCCGTGAGTTCATCAAAGCCGGCGATATCTTTCAGGTCGTGATCAGTCAGCGTCTGGAGTATCCTTCTCCCGCCAAACCACTCGACGTTTATCGTTCGCTGCGAATGGTAAATCCCAGCCCGTTCATGTTTCTGCTCAAAACTCCGGATGTAGATCTTGTTGGCAGTTCTCCGGAAATCATGGTTCGCGTGGAAGACAGGGAAGTGACGATTCGACCGCTCGCGGGTACTCGAAAACGCGGCAAAACAGCTCAGGACGATCGCAAACTGGCCGAGGAATTGCTCGCCGATCCTAAAGAACGGGCGGAACATGTGATGCTCATCGATCTGGCCCGCAACGACGTTGGCCGCGTGGCACAATACGGAACGGTTTCATTGACCGACGTCATGGTTGTCGAACGCTACAGTCACGTCATGCACATCACGTCCAACGTTTCGGGGCAGCTGAGAGAAGGTTTGTCGGCAGTGGAAGCGCTGCGAGCAGGATTGCCAGCCGGAACAGTCTCCGGGGCTCCCAAAGTTCGCGCGATGGAAATTCTCGACTCCGTCGAACCATTCAAACGCGGCCCATACGGTGGAGCGGTGGGGTATTTTGACTTCACCGGCAACATGGACACCTGCATCGCCCTGCGAACACTGGTGATCAAGGACGGAACGATCTACATTCAGGCCGGTGCCGGCATTGTTGCGGACAGCGAGCCGGAAGCCGAATACCAGGAAACCCTCAGCAAGGCCCGCGCCATGCTGAAGGCCATTCACATCGCCGAAACACAACTGCTTGCGGATGAAACCTGACGAAGGTCGAGTCCAGAAGCGAGTGTAGTCGAGACCAGAGCCGTTTAACCCGAGCCAGCGGCGAGGCAATGCGGCGCGGAATTCCTGGCCGCTGGCTCGGGGCAAACGAATACTTTAAAAGTCCGGTTCATCAAGCGAGCCTGAATCAAATACTCCGGAGAACCTCCAACCGTGCCGTCCGCCTGGGAATCACTCAAAGGCCATCAGGAACAGCGAGAACTGTTCGCGCGGTCGCTCGAACGCGGTCGGTTGTCCCACGCATACGTGTTGACCGGGCCGGATGGCGTCGGCAAGCGTAAGTTCGCCCGGCTGCTGGCTCAATCCATGTTCTGCCGTGAACATGCCGACGGAAAAATCGACGCCTGTGGTGAGTGCAGGGCGTGTCGAGGTTTCGTAGCTGGCAACTGGCCGGACTTCATGGAAATCGGCGTCCCATCCGGCAAGACCGAAATCCCGATCGCCCTGATTCTTGGTGATGATAGCCGACGCGGTCGCGAAGGACTGTGCTTTGAGCTGTCGATGGCCCCGCAGGCATCGGACCGGCGTGTCGCTCTGATCAATGATTCCCACCGAATGAATCAGGAAGGCGCGAACGCGATGCTCAAGACGCTGGAAGAGCCGCCCGCGAATGCCCTAATTCTGCTCGTCTGTGACAATCCGGATTCCCTGCTGCCAACCATTCGATCGCGCTGCCAGGTGATCCGCTTCTTTCCCCTGATCGAAGCAGATGTGGCGGAAATCCTTCTCACCGAAGAACTGGTGGAATCACCCGAAGAAGCTGCCCAGGTCGCCGCTCTGTCCGAAGGCAGCATCACCCTCGCTCAGCAACTGCTCAACCCCGATCTGCGAGCATTGCGGGAAATGGTCAGCGGCCAGTTGGAACATCTTGAGAAAATGAAACCACTCGAACTTTCGAAACATGTGTCTGACGAACTGGAACGAATTTCGTCGGGCACGGAAGAACAGCGACGCAACGCAAGATGGCTGCTGCGTTTTATCGCGGGATTCCTGAACAACCGCCTAAGAAGGCTGACATCCGGCGATTTCTCCGATCCGCTGCTGCAAAGGTTTGGTGTCCGCTCCGGCGTCGATCTCCTGGCTCCGCTGCTCGACCGAATCATCACGGCGTCGCATCAGATCGAAAGCAATTCTCCGGTCCGACTCGTACTGGATGCCATGTTCGATGACATCGCGCGGCAGTTGCGACTGGGACCGCTGTCGGCACGATAGCCTCCGTCTCAATTCCAACGTGACGGCGTTGTCATCGGAACAGGCGAGTGGCATGGCGTCAGCCATCCGAGTACATCACATTTTGAACCACGAATCCGGCTGCGGCTGCGAAACAGGTTCATCCCAGAATTCCCTTCACGACTTCTCCATGAACATCGGTCAGCCGGTACTGTCGGCCTTGATAACGGTACGTCAGACGCGTGTGATCGATGCCGCAGAGGTGCAGCATCGTCGCCTGCATGTCGTGAACGTGGACGGGATCGGCGGTGATGTTCCAGGCGAAGTCGTCGGTTTCGCCAAAGGTGATTCCCGGTTTGATGCCGCCGCCGGCGAGCCACCAGCTGTAGGCTTTGCCGAAGTGATCGCGGCCTTTGGGGTTCGCCGGATCTCCCTGACCAAATGGCGTGCGTCCAAATTCGCCGCCCCAGACGATGAGCGTGTCGTCCAGCATTCCGCGTTCCTTCAGATCCTTCACCAGCGCGGCGGACGGGCCTTCTGTGTCGATGCACTGCTGTTCCAGTTGAGTAAACAGATTGCTGTGTTGATCCCAGCCTGCGTGCATCAGCTGCACAAACCGCACGCCGCGTTCGAGCAATCGGCGGGCGATGAGGCAGTTGTTGGCGTACGTGCCCTTTTGCAGCACATCAGCGCCGTAGCGATCGAGAGTTGTTTTTGTCTCACCGGAGAAGTCAACCAGATCCGGCACGCTGGACTGCATCCGGAACGCCATCTCGTACTGCGCGATTCGGGTGTCGATCTCGGGATCGCCATAGTCGGCCAGATGAGCGGCGTTCATTACGGCCAGATCATCCAGCATCGCGCGGCGTGACTGACTGCTGACGCCTGGCGGATTGGTGAGATATGGAACCAGGTCGCCCGTGTTTCGAAAACGTAC
>Ga0138256_10007889_pt1 | contig 11217 bp, 6 predicted proteins | sample KNB2016incub_MG_FD_105486 | JGI IMG/M metagenome (GOLD analysis project Ga0138256, IMG submission 105486) | Active sludge microbial communities from wastewater in Klosterneuburg, Austria - KNB2014incub_MG | ecosystem: Engineered > WWTP > Activated sludge > Unclassified | place: Austria...
CCGGAATCAATAATGGCCACCCGGTCGCACAGATACTCCGCTTCATCCATATAATGGGTGGTAATGATAACCGTGGTGCCGCTGTTGCGGATATCCCTGACCAGTTCCCACAAACTCCTTCTTGCCTGGGGATCCAGCCCGGTAGTGGGTTCATCCAGGAAAATGATCCTCGGTTTATTGATCAGCGTGGTGGCAACAGAAAAACGTTGTTTCTGCCCGCCACTGAGTTCTTTGACCTTGGCCTTCGCCTTGTCTTTCAGATTCACTTTTTCCAACAGTTCCATCGGATCAACATCCTGGTTGTATAATCCGGAAAACAATTCGATCAGCTGAAGCAGGTTGAGTCCGGGATAATATCCACTGCTCTGCAGCTGCACGCCGATTATTTTTTTGATCTCCTGTGGTGATTTATCCAGATCCAGACCATCCACCATGATCTTACCGCTGGTTTTGGGGCGAAGGGTTTCAATGATTTCCAGGGTGGTGGATTTCCCCGCTCCGTTTGGTCCAAGCAAGCCAAAAATCTCTCCCTCATTTACTTCAAAGGAGATTCCTTTTACGGCCTCGAAACTGCCATAATTCTTGACCAGGTCTTTAACCGTTATGATTGTGTTTGCCATACTCAGAGATATGTTTCGAGTTCTTCCATCATTAATTTACTGCCGGCGAATAAGGGCGAACGCTGGTGCAGTTCGGTAGGCTCCACATCCAGTATCCGGATCTTACCATTGGTGGCCTTCCCCCCTGCCACGGTCAGAATAAAAGCAAAGGGATTACACTCATATAATAAACGGAGTTTGCCTTTTGGCTTATCAACAGTTCCCGGATACATGAATATACCACCCTTGATCAGGTTGCGGTGTACATCAGAAACCATGCTGCCAATATAACGCTGGGTATAAGGTCCGCCGTTGGTCTTGTCCTTTTTCTGACAGGTAGTGATATAGTTCCGCACCCCTTCTTCGTACTGGAAAAAATTACCGTGATTCACGGAATAAATTTTTCCGAGATCCGGACATTTAATATCCGGATGACTCAGGGTCCACTCCCCGATGGAAGGATCAAGGGTAAACCCATTCACTCCTCGGCGGGTGGCATAGACCAGCATAGTGGACGACCCATACACCACATATCCGGCCGCTACCTGTTGATTGCCGGGTTGCAGAAAATCTTCTTTGGTCACTACGGTACCAATCGGCGTGACCCGGCGGTATACACAGAAAATAGTACCAATGGATACATTCACATCGATATTGGCGCTGCCATCGAGCGGGTCGTAGAGACAGACATATTTTGACTTCACACTTTTGGCATCATCAAAAGCCACAAAATCATCCAGTTCCTCACTGGCAATCCCGGCGCAGGCAATTCCGTGTTGCAGCACACCGGTAAACTGGTCATTGGCGAAAATATCCAGTTTCTTGACTTCCTCCCCTTGTACATTTATGGAACCTGCATCTCCCAGAATATCCACCAATCCGGCTTTATTTACTTCCACATTCACCCGTTTAGCAGCCAGGGCGATATTCCGCAACAGGTGTGACAGTTCACCGGTGGCGTGGGGAAAATCCCGCAGCTGCTGGATAGTAAACTCATCGAGCGTCTGCACTTTACGGTTAACATTCAGCATAAGGCTTGGTTTGTTTAACAAAAATAAGGTTTTGAGGGGAGTTTAAAAGCCCTGGAAAGGCTGTTGAAAAGGGAATATTAACGACCTTTGCGCTCTCAAACATCAGCAGCAATTATGAAGGTGTACAAATTCGGAGGCGCTTCCGTAAATAGTGTGGAACGGATACAGAACCTGGGAAGGATTATGCAGGAGCACCGGGAAGGGCAGAAAGTAGTCATTATTTCGGCCATGGGTAAGACCACCAATGCGCTTGAAAAAGTGGCTGAATCATTTTTTGCAGGAAAAAAGGAAGAAGCACTCAGGTTGTTTGAACAGGTGAAACAACAGCACCTGCGTACGGCCAAAAACCTGCTGGTCACCCATTACCTGGATTGTGAGTCCCGGCTACGTGATTTTTTTACCGAAGTGGAATGGCTGCTGCACGACGAACCCGTTCGGGAATATGATTATTATTATGACCAGGTGGTTTGTTCAGGTGAGTTGTTTTCAACGGCCATTATCAGTGCCTATCTGAATGAAACCGGCGTACGAAATCAATGGATCGATGTACGGGATATCATCCGGACTGATGACGATTTCCGCGATGCAGGTATCGACTGGATATTTACTGAACAGAAAGTAAATGAGCTGATCAAACCACTGTTTAACGATTACCCGATTATACTTACCCAGGGATTTATCGGAGCCACGGACGAAAACGAGAGCACCACCCTGGGCCGGGAAGGCAGTGATTATACCGCCGCTGTATTTGCCCATATGCTGGATGCGGAAAGCCAGACGATCTGGAAAGATGTGGAATCGGTGATGAATGCCGATCCCAAGCAATTTCCCGATGCAGTACCCTTGCCGGAGCTGAATTACAATGAAGTGATTGAAATGGCATATTATGGTGCACAGGTCATTCACCCCAAGACGATCAAACCACTCCAGAATAAAGGAATCCCCCTCTATGTAAAATGTTTCCTGGACCCCACTTTACCAGGTACAGTAATTCATAACAAAACGTTGCCGGTACTGCCTCCCGTTATTGTATTGAAGGAAAAACAGGTACTGCTTGAAATGTCATCCCGGGATTTTTCTTTTGTAGGGGAACATCATGTCGGACAACTTTACCATCTTTTTGAGCAGTTGCATATCAAGCCCAATCTGACACAGAACGGAGCCATCAGTTTTCTTTGTGTGATCGATGACCGGGAGGAAAAGATTGAGAAACTGGCCCTGGGAGCCGCGGCGGAACTGGATGTGCAGGTAAAGAAAGGATTATCCTTGTTAACCATCCGCCATTATAATAACGCGGTTATGGATAAACTCATCAATGGAAAAACGGTTTTACTCCGGCAACAAACAACGAAAACAGTACAGTTTTTATTGGGATAAAATCAACGGCCTTCGACCGTAATGGTCTGGATCATCTTTTTGGCCACCGGTTTTTCATGCAGGGTGGCAGGTTGCCAGGTACCCATTTTTTCCATACGGGCAATTAGTTCATCGTTGAAATCGTCCCCGTCTTTAAAGCCTTTCAGCACTTTGAAATTTACAGGAACCCCATCTTTATCCACGACAAATTCCACTTGTATAAAAGCCCGGTTGACCCCCTTTGGGAGATAAGCGGTCATTTCCTTTCCTAACTGGTCGAGGTATTTCATAAAAGCCTCCCCTCCACCGGGGAAGACCGGCCACTGGTGTACCGCTTCCTGAAGATTATCAATCGGCCGCTGCAGGTGCTGAACAGGTGGTCGTTTAACCACAGCCTGTTTCACGTCAACCAGTGGTTTCATTTTCTTTGGTGAGGCTTCGTTGATGATGTACTCCCCTTTTTCCCCGATCAGTACCACAGGCACCTGGTGAAACTTTTCAAAATAGTCAAACGCGTCTTCGAGACGGTCCGTAAATTGTTTCAGTTCATGGTCATCCTTGGTAAGACTTTCCAGGTATTTCACACTCTTCTCCACATTATATCGGATCGGGAAAATATGAACCGGTATAAAATCCTGTCCCTGGTCTTTCGCATGTGCTGCAAGTATATATAATTCATCAATCTGCTGATCCGTAATTGGAATACAGCCCACCGTCACACAACTGCCATGAATATAAATCTCACTGCCGGGTTTGAGGGAATCACTGAGAATTTTATCCGACGCATTCGGATAGTTCAACCCGAGCGAGAGATAATAATTACTCCGCGGATTAAACTCATTGATATAATAAAAACCTTCCGGCACCTGGTAATCACCCTGCATTCTTTTGGGACCAAGTGAACCGGCCAGGGCACAGACTTTATAGGTTTTGAAGAGTTTGAACGACTCCTGCAGCTCGTTTTTCACCCAGACTTCTAACTGGCTATCATATTTAAAAGACCGGATGTACATGTAACGGGCGGGCCAGGTTAGTTTTTTGGCTTCAAATTGTTTTTGCAGGGTATCTTCTTTCCGCTGGAGTGCTTCTCCCGGCCGGGGAAGGGATTTCTGGTACTCAATAAATGAATAGGAATTCGACCCGCCTTTAGAGCCACCTGAACTCGGTTGCGCCTGCAGGAAAAATCCTGTCAGCAGGGAAACGGTTATTAAAATGAGGGTTTTCTGCATGTCCTGATATCAACTCAACGCCCTTCACGGGGATTTGTTATTTGAATACGCTTAAAACATTGTAAATATACTCAAAAACCATGCAGGGTCGGGTATAAAAGAAGTACACAGGGGTGCATAAGCTGTTTCCCTGCGTACTTTTCGCGTAAGATTATCAGAGATTTCCTCTTGCTTCCTGTTCCCGTTCAATCGCTTCAAACAGGGCTTTAAAATTACCCTTACCAAAACTCTTTGCTCCTTTGCGCTGAATGATTTCGAAAAACAAGGTAGGTCTGTCTTCTACGGGTTTGGAAAAAAGCTGGAGCAGGTACCCTTCATTGTCGCGGTCCACCAGGATTCCTAATTCCCGCAAGGGTCCCAGGTCCTCATCAATATGACCTACCCGGTCGAGCAGATCATCGTAATAAGAAGTGGGTACTTTCAGGAATTCCACACCCCGTGACTGCAGTTCGGTAACCGTTTTTACAATATCATTGGTGGCAAGTGCCACATGCTGACAGCCTTCCCCATTATAAAAATCGAGATATTCTTCTACCTGGCTTTTCTTTTTGCCTTCGGCCGGTTCATTGATCGGGAATTTAACAAACCCATTCCCACTGCTCATGACTTTACTCATGAGTGCCGAATACTCCGTTGAAATATCTTCGTCATCAAAGGAGAGGATATTCTTAAATCCCATTACGTCTTCATAAAATTTCACCCAGGGATTCATCTGGTTCCAGCCCACATTGCCCACACAATGATCCACATAGAGTAACCCGGTATCTGACGGTTTGAAATAGGGATTATTCCAGGCACGGTAACCGGGCATAAATACCCCGTTATAATTATTACGTTCGATAAACAAATGCACGGTATCACCATAGGTATGTATCCCACTCATGACCAGTTCCCCGTCATTGTCTTTCATGCGTACAGGTTCCATAAATGAACGGGCACCCCGTTTAATGGTTTCTTCCCAGGCACTGGTGGCATCTGGTACACGGAGTGAAAGGGCTTTCACCCCATCACCGTGTTTGTAAATATGATCGGCTATGGGATTATCAGTTCGTAAAGGAGTGGTCAGGACAAACGTGAGCTTATGCTGCCGGACGGCATAGCTGGCCCGGTCCTTAACTCCTGTTTCCGGTCCGGCATAAGCCAGGGCCTGAAACCCAAAAGCACTCATATAAAAATGGGCGGCTTGTTTGGCATTGCCTACATAAAATTCAACATAATCGGTTCCCTCGAGCGGCAGAAAATCGGTGTTGCTGACGGATGTTGTTTCGTTGGTATTTGTCGTAAACATAATAAATCGGTTTACCGCAGTGCGGTTTTTGAAAAAACTGGTTGCAATCAAAAGGGCCCCTGTACTATTTACAAGGGAAATAGCAGTCAGGTTCAGGAGGAACTATCCATGGCGAGGGCCTGCATCAGCAGACTGAAATGTCCGCGCTTGTCCGGAAATGATTTATGGGGATAATCGGGAATCACCAGACAAAGCTATATAAAAAAGAAAAGACGGGACTTCAGGCACAATACGGCTTCCTTTATCTTTGCCAAATGCTAAAAATCGGAATACTCGGAGGAGGGCAATTGGGCCGCATGCTTCTCCAGGCTGCAGCCAATTACCCGGTAACGGTTCACATTCTTGAAAATGACCCTGACTGCCCTTCGGCTCATCTCTGCCACCAGTTTACCCTGGGCGATATTCGTGATTTTGATGCAGTATACAACTTCGGAAAAAGTTTAGATGCCATCACCATAGAGATTGAAAATGTGAATGTTGAAGCTTTAGAAAAACTGGAATCTGAAGGTGTGAAAGTCTATCCCTCCCCGACTGTCTTAAAGACCATCAAGAACAAAATTCTTCAGAAAGATTACTATAAAAAACACCAGATTCCGACGGCAGATTATATCATTACTGAAAATCTGGCGGCCCTGAAAAAGGCCGGAGATTTCCTGCCAGCAGTACATAAAGTGGGCGAAGGCGGGTATGACGGGAAAGGGGTACAGCTTCTCCGGACACGGGATGATATTAGTAAAGGATTTGATGCGCCGGCTGTGTTGGAAAAAATGGTACCTATTCATAAAGAAATCGCCCAGATGGTGGCCATTAATGAAAAAGGAGAAACAGCCCTTTATCCCCCGGTGGAAATGTTGTTTGATCCAGACCTCAATCTGCTCGATTACCAGCTTTGCCCGGCCGAACTCAGCACACAGACTCTTTACCGGGTGGAAGCCATTGCTTTGACCGTTGTCCGGAATTTCAAATCAGCCGGCATTTTTGCTGTTGAAATGTTTGTGGACAAAAATGGGGATGTGCTGGTTAATGAGACGGCTCCCCGCGTGCATAACAGTGGTCATCATACGATTGAAGCCCATTACAGCTCCCAGTTCGACATGCTCTGGAGGGTCATGCTTGGTTATCCGCTGGGAAATACCGACCCTATTCTGCCCTCCATCATGGTCAACATTATCGGAGCGGACGGATTTAGCGGGGATGTACGTTATGAAGGATTGGAAGAAGTACTCAAAATGGAAAATGCCTTTGTCCATCTTTATGGGAAAAAACAGACCAAACCCGGCCGGAAAATGGGTCATGTGACAATCCTTAGCAAGGAAAAACAGGATTTGCTGCATAAATCAAACCGCGTAAAACGCACCCTCCTGCCCAAAACCTGATCCATTTAACCACCAGCCAGGCCGTTTATAATTCCTGCGGATTCCGTGCAAGAATCAGGTGATTTTCGCGTCTAATAGCCAGCATTAACTGTTACCTTTAGCCTCCTGATTAATTTACCAACTGGCACCAAACAAGATGAGAATCAAGAAGTACAGCCTGATCGCTTTGTTAGTGATAACGGCCGCAGCCTGCGGCGATAGTAAACCAAAGATCCAACCGCCCGGGGCCGGGACAGGCCCGGCAAAAACGCCCCCTATGCGGGTAGATGTTTATGTGGTTAAGCCAGAGTCCTTCGGGGAATCGATAGAAGTGCCCGGGAATATTCTGGCAAATGAAGTAACAGAAATTCATCCTGAAGTATCCGGCCGGATCGTTTATCTCAACCAGTCCGAGGGCAAATTTATCAGTAAGGGCACCCTGATGGCCAAATTATATGACGGTGACCTGCAGGCCCAGCTCAAAAAATTACAGGTCCAGCTGGCATTGGCGAAGAAAACAGAAGAACGGCAATCCCAGCTCCTGAAAATCCAGGGGATCAGTCAGCAAGATTATGATATCAGTCTGCTCCAGGTAAATAATCTCAATGCCGATATCGGCATTATCCAGACCAGTATTGCCAAAACAGAAGTCAGGGCTCCGTTCAGCGGAAAACTCGGTTTGCGTAATATCAGTACAGGTGCTTATGTCACTCCCGCATCTGTGATCGCCGTAGTGAATCAAACGGATATTCTCAAACTTGACTTTTCAGTACCTGAAAAATATACCTCACAGATCAAAATAGGTCAACTGGTTAGTTTCAGTTTTGAAGGTGCTGATAAAACACATAGCGCTAAAATCATCGCCACAGAATCCAATGTGACCGAAAACACCCGCAGCCTGCTGGCCCGCGCCCAGGTGATTGGCAAAGACATTACCCTGCTTCCGGGTGCTTTCGCGAAAGTGAAACTGGAATTTTCCCCGGATCCCAATGCCTTGTTGATCCCTACCCAGGCGGTATTGCCTCAGGCCAGGGGCAAAAAAGCAGTCCTGGTTAAAAACGGTATAGCTGCCTTTACTGATATCACCACCGGTATCCGTGATTCTTCCCGGATTCAGATATTGGACGGATTGAAAACAGGTGACACCGTAGTGGTTACCGGTCTGCTGAGTATACGGCCGGATGCTCCGGTCCAGGTTGGAAAGATCATAAATAATAAAAAGTAAACACTTCGGTTACTCCTTCTGGTTAGAATAATCGTCGCGTTACAAAGATCCTGCTATGAATATATCCGCTTTAAGTTTACAACGTCCGGTTCTGGCCATCGTGATGAATATCGCGATTGTGTTATTCGGATTGATCGGATTTAAGTTTCTCGGTGTGCGTGACTATCCGGCTATTGATCCGCCGAATATCAGTGTACGAACTTCCTACCCGGGCGCCAATGCCGATATTATCGAAACACAGATCACAGAGCCATTGGAGAAAGCGATCAATGGGATCGCCGGTGTAAAAAACATTACTTCCACCAGCAGCAATGGGACCAGCAATATCAATGTGGAATTTGAACTGAGTGTGGACCTTGAAGCCGCGGCCAACGATGTGCGGGATAAAGTATCCCAGGCACAACGGTCCCTCCCAAACGATCTTGACGGACCTCCCGTAGTTTCCAAGGCAGATGCCAGTTCCGACCCCATTCTTTCCATGACGGTGCAGAGCAATACGAAGAACCAGCTCGAGATGACCGAATATGCGAATAATGTACTGGTGGAAAGATTGCAGACCATACCCGGTGTGAGCGGTATACAGATCTGGGGAGAAAAAAGATACGCGATGAGGGTATGGATCGATCCGGCCAAATTAATAGCCTACAATGTCACAGCCGGTGATGTGCAATCCGCATTGCTCAGGGAAAATGTTGAATTACCTTCCGGGAAAATATCCGGAAATGCCACAGAACTCACCGTCCGGACTTTCGGGCGACTGAATACGGAAGATGAGTTTGAAAACCTGATCGTTAAAAATGTAGGTGGCGCCGACATCAAACTGAAAGATGTGGCACAGGCCGTATTGGGTCCGGAGAATGAAGAAACGGTACTCAAAGGAAACGGCACCCCGATGATCGCATTGGCGGTAATTCCCCAGCCGGGTTCCAATTATGTAGCTATTTCGGATGAGTTTTATAAGCGTTTGGATCAGATCAAAAAAGATGTGCCTGCGGATGTAAAAATTGATATCGCACTGGACCAGACAAAATTTATCAAAAAATCAATTCTTGAAGTGCAGGAAACCCTGATGATCGCTTTCCTGCTGGTGGTGATGATCATTTACGCGTTCTTCCGTGACTGGATCATCGCCCTTCGTCCCCTGATCGATATTCCGGTTTCGCTGATCGGTGCCTTCTTTATCATGTACCTGATGGGCTTTACCATTAATGTACTGTCTTTGCTGGCCATTGTGCTTGCAACCGGACTGGTGGTGGATGATGGAATCGTGGTCACTGAAAATATTTATAAACGGATTGAAAAGGGCATGAATAAATACCAGGCCGCCCTGGAAGGTTCAAAAGAAATTTATTTCGCTGTTATTGCCACCTCCATCACCCTGGCCATTGTATTCCTCCCGATCATCTTCCTGCAGGGATTCACCGGCCGGCTTTTCCGGGAATTTGGCATTGTAGTGGCCGGTGCGGTACTGATCTCCGCATTTGTTTCGCTTACTTTAACACCGGTACTGAACGTTAAACTGACGCGGAAAAACATGACCAAGCATCCCTGGTTCTATACTAAAACAGAACCTTTTTTCCGCTGGATGGAAAACAGCTACCAGTCAGCACTTCGTGGATTTATGAAAGTAAGGGGTATGGCATTCGTACTGATCCTGCTTTGTGTAGCCGCAATAATCTTTGTCGGACGTACCCTGAAATCCGAACTGGCCCCTATGGAAGATCGCAGCCAGTTCCGGTTACAATTAACGGCACCGGAAGGAACCTCCTATGATGCGATGGATAAATATGTAAACCGGCTGACCAACCTGATGCTGGATTCTGTACCGGAAAAAGATATGGTGCTTAGTGTAACATCTCCCGGTTTTGCAGGCACCGGAAATGCAAATACCGGTTTTGTACGGGTAACGCTGGTACCACCCAATGAACGGGTGCGTAACCAGGCGGATATCGTAAAAATGGTCAATAAAAACATGCCCCGGTATAATGAGGGTCGTGCATTTGCCATTGAAGAACAGACGATCTCACAGGGACGCCGGGGTGGCCAGCCCGTAGCTTTTGTATTACAGAATAATAATTTTGATAAACTCACAAAGATACTGCCCAAATTTCTTGAAGAAGTGCGTCAAAGCAAGATCCTGACGAATGCTGATATCGATCTGAAATTCAACAAACCGGAATTACGGGTGGAAATTGACCGGTTGAAAGCCGCTCAGCTGGGTGTTTCGGTAAATGATATTTCACAAACATTACAACTTGCCTATAGCAACCGCCGCCTCGGTTATTTCACCAAAGATGGTAAACAATACCAGGTGATGGGGCAGGTTGCGCGAAACGACCGGGATGAACCCAATGACCTGAAGACATTATTTGTACGAAATAACAGAAACGAACTCATTAGTCTGGATAACCTGGTTACGGTCAGCGAATCCAACACTCCTCCATCCATCTATCACTTTAACCGGTATAAATCGGCTACCATCAGTGCGGGATTGCAACCGGGCTTCACCATCGGAGATGGCATAGATGAAATGGATAAGATCTCGAAGAAATTGCTGGACGAATCTTTTGCCACAGCCCTTTCGGGAACATCCCGTGATTTTAAAGAAAGCAGCAGTAACATTCTTTTTGCCCTGATACTGGCCATTGTCCTGATCTACCTGGTGCTCGCGGCTCAGTTTGAAAGTTTTATTGATCCTTTTATCATCCTGACCACCGTACCACTGGCTTTTGCCGGCGCGGTACTTTCCTTATCCATATTTGGTCATACCCTGAACATTTTTTCACAGATCGGTATGATCATGCTGATCGGTCTAGTTACCAAAAACGGAATCCTGATTGTTGAATTCGCCAACCAGAGCCGGCTGAAAGGAATGAAAAAATCAGAAGCAGTGATCCATGCGGCCACACAGCGTTTCAGACCCATCCTGATGACCAGTCTCGCCATGTCACTGGGAGCCCTGCCGCTGGCCTTATCCTTAGGTGCCGCGGCCACGAGCCGGATCCCGCTGGGTGTGGTCATAGTCGGAGGCATTATGTTCTCCCTGGTATTCACTTTGTTTGTGGTGCCGGCAATTTATTCTTTCCTTTCTTCCAGTCACCGGAAAAGTGAAGTGGAACAATTTATTCATCCGG
>Ga0138256_10007891_pt1 | contig 11215 bp, 7 predicted proteins | sample KNB2016incub_MG_FD_105486 | JGI IMG/M metagenome (GOLD analysis project Ga0138256, IMG submission 105486) | Active sludge microbial communities from wastewater in Klosterneuburg, Austria - KNB2014incub_MG | ecosystem: Engineered > WWTP > Activated sludge > Unclassified | place: Austria...
ATGATGCCGGTGTTGTTCATACTTGAATTTACTCGGGATTAATTGAAGGCTCAAGATATAAAAAATGCTGTTAGCATCGGATAAAGCTCATCCTTCTTTGCGCTTTTCTGCGAGAACTATAATTGTGTTTATATTGCTATGGCGTTTTTTAAAACGCAGAGAGCACAAAGATTTTTTCGCGAAGGACGCAGAGATTTGTACACACTCTTTGCGCTCTTTGCGATTAAACCTTTGCGTCCTTTGCGTGAAACATTTTCTCCCCATCGGGGCAAAGAGTGAAATTTATTTTTTTGGAACGACGTTGTGTTTCTTTCAATCTCGCCTTGCCCGTGCTCCGCTCTCCCGCTCGAGCGGGATCGCTGTGCCCGGGGTTAGATTGCTGAGTGATGAACTTTTAAAATCAAAAAGCGATGATGTTTTTATAAATCAATTGAAGCATGCCGAATGTGTGATAAGTAAATCAGTGAATGGAAGCAAATATGCAGCAGTGGGTAAATACTACATTGCGAAGATTGATTTACTCCTTCAGGAATACATTCTTCATTACATTCCCTTTCTCATCCTGGATTGAAATCAAGTACAGACCATTAGAATATTGTGAAGTGTTTAGTGACAGCTTCATACGACTATTTGTATACTCAGAAAAACATTCTCTTCCATCATGCGAAAAAATGCGGATCAAGCAGTTTGAAGATGGCAGTTGATCTATGAAGAGGTTTTCACGAACAGGATTTGGGAAGAGGTGGCAATTCGGATTGATCGCTCTCTGAATAATTCCTGTGCAAATATCAACGATCACCTGAATGCTATCTGATCCCATACAAGTGTTTGTATCCGTCACCTGTACGAAGAAATTTAGTGTATCAACACCGGCGGAGAATACTGAATAATTTTCCAGACTATTGCCGTCCTGCCACAAGTATTGAACATATCCCGCACCCGCATTCAACAATAAGGTATCGTTCACACAAACAATAGTATCATTGCCAAGATTCACACTGGGCAAAGCATACACCTGAAAATGTAAAACATTGGAAGTGTCTACACATCCAAAGGAATCCGTGGAAACTGCGAAATAGTCTCCGGCCGTGTTAACTACAATAAATTGGGTAGAATCACCTGTGTTCCATGAAAATGCGACAGGACTGTTAGCTTCAAGAGTGACACTTTCTCCACTACAAATGGAAGAAGACCCTGAACTGACCACTGACACAGTATCCCCAACAAACAACTGCACAGGGAAGGGATCGCTTGTGACCCGACAACCATTTACATCAATCGCAACAGCAGAATAAACTCCGCTTCCGCTTGTAGTAATTGTATCATTGTTTGAGAAAAAAGTTGACCCGTTGAGCATCCATTCGAGAGACCAGGGCGGATTAAATCCGATTGAATTAAAAGTCAGTAAATAAGAACTACCCGGACAGGGAGAACCGAATGAAGACAGTGAAAACGCCGGAATATTTTTTTCGTGAACGTTTAGAAGGGCTGAAGAAGTTTGGGTAAGCCCAACAGAATCAGTCACAGTCAATGTGTAGAAGATAGTTGTATCAGCGATAATTTTCGGCCGCATTGAAAGGCTGTCAAATATATTGATGACAGGCGACCAGTGATACGAATAGGGAGGAACACCACCATATACATGTACGACATATTGAATTGTATCAAAGGGGCAAGCTGTTGCCGGATAGGAAATCGAAGCCAAAAGTGAATCTTCATTGAGGTTGAAATAATCACAGGTGGCGCTTGAGAAAGAACAGCCCAATGTTTCAGTTACCGAATGTGTAAGTTGTTGATTAGAATTAAATGTGAAATACATCATTTGAGAATACCCGCAACCATTTTTTGTCGGATATCCATACCCGGTTTGAATCACATTCCCATTCCCATCGTAATACGTGATGTCCCATCCATCACCAAATTCATCAATGAAACTATGGTAGTGCTTTTCTGTCAAACGGCCCGCGGAATCGTAGGTGTAGGATGTCATTGCCGTTGTATCACTACAGGTCGTGTCCTGACAATACAGCGAATAGGATTGAAACAGTTGTGATAAGGAATCATATACAAACACTGTCCTATTCCAGAATTGCCATCCCAAGGCAGCAGAATCCCAGCCCATCGTGGTGGCTTGAATCTTCCGGCTCAGGGAATCATATACATACTCCGTTTGTGAGGAATCGATCGATCCGGTTTGAATATCTATTGAAGCAGAAATGGAATTCAAAATGTTCCACAGTGAATCATAAATATTATATGAATGATCTATACTTTGAACTGTATTGCCTGAGTAGTGGTATCGTGTGTGTTCGAAAAGATGATCCAGGGAATCGTATGTCCATCTTTGTATTAAGGAAGTATCTTGTAAGCCTGTCTGGCTATTCCTGAATTCATTCAGTTCATAGATTTTGTTCCCATAATAATTAAAAGCAAATGAGTCTTGGTTAAAAGTAATTACAGGCAAGGGATAAAACTGTTCCACTTTGTAAACGATGCGATTGCCGGCTGTATCATAGCGATATGAATAATTCAAAATCACACTCACGGAATCGAATCGAAACTGTGTATTCAACTCGGACAAAAGCCGGCCAAGAGAGTCGTATTCATAATTTTTATTGAACGTGTTAGCAAATCCTGTGTCATTCGGATTAGTACAACCATTCATGAGATATCCTTCAAGCAAACTCAGGCTTCCTGCGGAATCAAAATGCTGGATCTCTTTTGAAATGACGGGAAATCCGTAGCATTCATCACCGGACCATGTGCAGATACTCACTCGAAGACTGTCAATCGCGCTTGAAAAAGAAAGGGAAGAAAAAAGAAATTGAACCAATAAAAAAAGTAGAAGAGGTCGTTTCATTCGATCCTGTTTATCCTAGATCAAAGGTAGTATTAAAAGCAGATCGCTGCCCTTTCGGTTTGAATATAGTGAATAATAAACCCTTGGCTCAATGTATGTTACAAGTTCGTGCGACAACAGATATTCTTGCCTACCGGCAAGCAGGCATCCATTGTCCTTAAACCGTGTGATTTTAATCCACCTTGAATCGCTGAACGTTTTAGCATACTTCTAAATTCATTTAATACATGTATCCAATACAGCCTGGGAAATGCGAGATCAGTGTATCTCTGGTCTCTTGCCTTATTCCTTCACAACCTTCCAATATCTCATCCTGCCCTGGCATTCGATACGAAGCAAATACAAACCGCCCGGGATTTGCTGCGTTGGCAAATCAATCTCTGCTCCCTGAAAGTGTAGCTTCATCACCTCTTTCCCGAAACAGTCAAGAAGTGACAAATTTCCATATGTAGCTTCGGGCAAGGACAAACGAAGATGGGAAGAAAAGGGGTTGGGAAAAGGTCTGATCGCCACGGAAGAATATTCCGGTAGGGCATCAAATAAAATTGAATAGTCAAACGGCGTTCCACAGGAATCGTTATGCTTTTTGTAGTACAACAAATCAAAGTAATCAGGGTGGGTGTACTGGGTTTCAAAATTATAGTGGCTCACTTCACCCAGGCCTTCCGCAAAAGTAGCATTGAATTGAATGCAGCCGCCGCAACTGCCATCTCTAAGGATTACACAGTTCCCACTACTTCCTTGCAAGCAGTTCTGAAAACTAACAGCTGTGCGATTTGCACACGAATAGGAATACCAATATTGATATGTATTACCATATACGAGATAGGGAAGTGAATTAAAGACTTGAGAACAATCCCAGGTATCAAACCCAATAGTCGTGCTGACAGTTGCCGTATCAAATCGTTCAGAATGGGCCATAAAGCCATCGGTTATAAACAGGCTGGAATCAAAAAAGGTATATTCAACACTTAATGGCTGAACAATCTTCGACAATACAGTACGCTTTGTGTAATCCCAATGGCCATAGTTTAATGTAAACCAGTTGTGCCTGAAGTGAAAAATATCACCCACATCATAGTTGTAAATAGTTTCAGGCCTAGGTCGACTGCGGCCAGCCTGCAGAGCGCTGTCGATCCCGACGAGTTGGTACATTTGGTTGATGTCAGGAAAATTTCGAAGATTTGGAAAACGATACAACCCAAATTGTTCGCTGATTTCAAAGTAAAGAGAATTAACAGGATGTGATAGCTGATTATTCAAACTGTCTTCCATTTGGAGAGATATATATTTCAAAGTATCGGCAAATCCAAAAACAGTATCCGGGGTATTCGCCACAACCTGCGCACGGATGTGATTTCCATTGGAAAAAGCGGTCAGTATCCATTGATCGCCCGTCTGAGAAATTGTTTGCAAGGCCAGTGAATCGCTCCTGCCAGTGAGAATATAACTAACGGGTCCGTTTTTCACATAGATCTGGGATCCGAAGCAATCAATACGTGTGGCACAGTAGTACCCGTTCATTACAGGCGGATTCAAAGTTGAATCATCCAGATGCGAATAATTTTTCATGACCGTATCACTGCCTAGGGCCATAACGAAATCAGGTTTATAGACACTGAGATTCCCCTGAGGATCTGTGTACAATGCAAGCCTGTTGGAATACATCAACTGATACGCTTGTCCGAAGGAAGGCAAAGTACAAGCAAACAAACAATAAAAAAATAGTAGTTTCTTCATCTGGAGATGTACAAGTGGAATCAGATCAAACATGTCTCAACATTTTTAGAAAACCCTATTTTAATATTCAAATTTTTTCATCCTGCACTTTTATTGACAAAATGCATCCACAATTCCGAGGATACACATTCGGTGTGAATACTCTTTTCATTAATGTAGAATCAATAAGCGATTATAAAAAATTTCTTTCCCCGATTTGGCTTTGAGCAAATAAAGTCCATTGTTAAGGTGAGACACATCCAGTTTCCACTCTTCGCTAAATTTCAGACAAGGAACAATTACAGATTTTCCATCCATCGAATAGAGTTGCAGCGTTTTAATTTCCTGATCGGGCTTATTTGCTTTCACACAAATGACTTCACTGGCCGGATTTGGCCACACTTGTAAAGTCTCTTCCGTTGGTATTTCATCAAGTGTTGTATACAATGCACAATAGTCTCCATTCGAATGTTGAACCGAAAATTGCAAGGGCCCTGAATATGGAATCGGGTTCTGACTCAGGTTCACCGGGATCCTGTTCACAGAAAACGTACCCAACTGCGTAGTTTGAAAAATAAAATCACCATGGAAATCCGGCCCCATGCAAGTGTTGTTGAAAGAAGAATCGAAATCCAAGGAGTAATATACATAACCCGGACTAAACCATGCTTGTGCCTGCAACTGATTTCCGAGAAAATACATTTGAGTAAAATATGCGATGTCAGGCGGAAAGAAGATCCATTTGTGATCAGTTATTATATTTCCCGATGAGTCAATTTTGGAAGCATAAAATCGTTTATAGTATCCTGTTGGTGTTGCGGAATCACAGGCTGAAATTAAATAAACAGAGCCCATCGAATCGCACGCAGTTACACTGTTATAAATAATCAGATTAGCCGTCGTATCGGTATTCAGTATGCTTTTCGTCCAGAGCAAGTAACCATCTTTTGATATACGCGAAAGCAATGTGAAACTTTCATTCATACCCATATTTACAGAGGAAAATACCATGATATATCCTGAATCGGGCATGCTGGAACAATTAAAATAATTGCCATAACCGGGCAAAACATAAGAAGGACTTAAGAATGCCGGATCTATCAGGCCAAGGCTATCTGTCTTTAATAAACAACAATACGTTGTATCATAGTTGTTGCCAAAAGAACAAACGATCCAGGCTCCCTTTTCCGCATTGGCAAAGAGTGTAACATATCGTACACTGGTGTTGTAAAACCATACCACATGTGAATCAAGCAGGTTCCCAAGGGTATCAAACACAAATGTTGCTAGAAAATAATCACCGGGCATTCCAAACGGACTCCCTTGTAATCCCATAACAATTATTCTGTCTCCGGACAGTGTATAACCATTGATGCGGTGATAATCTGGACTGACAACAAAAGGCTCCGAGAAATTCCAAGACCAAATTGTGCTCCCGGTTGAATCCATTTTGTAAAAAAGAGTATCGTTAAATCCATATGAATATGTATTCACACTTTCCGGAGACAGTGGGGACAAGGTAGTTTGTTGAGCAGATGATGCAGATGAAAATTGCAGGAGTAAAAGCGAAATCGCGCAAAGTATTTTTCGTAAAAAATAATTCATAGTTGAAACTTGAGAATCTGACTAACGAATGTACCTATTGTCAGCCAAACTGCTGTTTTTTTTCGCAATCATTTCTGCAGAACTCACCCTTAGTAAACAATGATTAGCCAAAAAACTTAAATTTTATTTATTACAGAAGGTCAGAGAGGAACACATATGAAGTAGGAGAATAGCATTCAATATCTCTTAAATTCCAAAAGTACCTCTATGAAACCTGTGAGTACTCCTGTGCTCCGCTGTGTTAAAATAGCTCTGAAGAAAAATTTATTTCGTTAGAATCGAAACAACAGGCCCAAAGTTTTTTTTGAAGGAGTTGCAATAGTTCAATTGAGATTAAATTTTATCGCGAAATCATAAATATTTAAATCGGATTTCATCCTTCCACATAATATTATGGATGCAATCATGCAATCATATAAATCATCCTAATCACAGTTCAGACAAATGAACGATGATGAAAATTCAGTTCACCCCAATCTCCAATCAGCAATCTACAATCATCAATTCTCAAATACAATACCTCGCATCCCCTTCAAGAATTTCCTGCTCGAGTTTAGGAGCTTCTCCTGCTTTCCATAAACGAGTGCGATGTACAACACGATAGTTCAACGGACCACCATCCGGACGCTCACTGCGTTCAAAGGGTATCGGTATGCATACAAATTCAGTCGATAGTTGATCAGTGGTGGCAGTTACCAGGCCATAGCCGTGGCCACCAAAATCGACAAATGACAAATGTGGCGCCACATCCGGATTGCGCACCGCACGTGCTTGCTCCATATCTCCGGTCTCTTTTAACTTTAATGTCGATAGCACTCCATGCAAAGGAGTAACATTCATAGAAGGAATCATCTTGCCATCGGCTTGATCAATCAGGTGGAGCACACGTTTCGGGTTTTCTTTTTTCATTGTTACTTCCAGTACTTCGCGAAGTGTCTGCTGTGATATGGAACCTGTGATGAATTCCACACCCAGTGGTTCGAATTTCTTCGGCGGCAGCGCCTTAGAAGCTAAACCTGCATGAAATGCATGGCGATCGCCGCCAACAACACAAAAACCTGTAATTTTCTGATCTCGTATGAAATCAAATATGATGTCTTTATCCCGAAGAAATCGATTGTCCATTACCGCATAGCCCGCATCTTTCGGCCACTTGCTTCCCAATTCGCCGGGCAAATTCTGATAATCGCTCCGCAGTTCCATAGTGCCAAATGTGTGTCCCCATATTTTCCAGCGCGCTGTAGAAACCCCGAGTTGTTCGATGAACCAGCGTCTTTGCTCGGTACCAAGGAAAGTCTGCGCAAAAACTTCTTTTGTCGGATTTGGAATGTCCTTGCCGTTGAAACGAATTGTATCGGGCGGATTGTCGTCGTTGTAATGCCGACCATAATTCATTATTTCAAGTGGGATCTGTGGTGAGACCCTCGGATATTCCGGAACTTCAAAATCATCCGTCGACATATCGGGAGAACGGAATGACCAGTTATCGGTCAACAACAGATCCACATTCTTTCCCCAACGCAGTACACGCTGAATCTTCAGACTGTTTATCGCGAGCAGGTTATTGGGTTCTTCTGAAAGTCCGTCGTCGTTAAACTCCTCCATAGGTGTATCCACCACTTTAGGAGAAACGAACTGTTCGAGTTTGGGATTGCCGGGTTGTTGGACCATCGCAGGGATGAACTCCCACCATGCCTGGTTCGCATAGATCTTTTGGTTTTGTGCAGGGGCGTTGTAACCGCCTCCCGCGACATACTGACTTTGGTATCCTGCCCAGGCAAATTCGTGATTATCCCATACGCACACAAATGGCCAACGGGCCCGTGCATCCTGCAAATCCGGATTTTCCAGATAAGCGCGATAGAGTGTACGATAATCCTCCAGTGTTACAGGCAGATGAAAATTGCTAACCTTTCGTCCTTGCGGGAACTTATACAGATTCCGGATCCGACGGCCACGGTTACCGTTTGGATTGTCTTCCGCATACCACGTGACCTCGTAAATAAAATCGCCAAGGTGTAATACAAAATTTAATTGTTGATCCCTGGAACGTGCCTCATCTTCAAAGATCATCTTTCGGTAAGCATTCATTGCACCTTCGTTTGGACATTGACAAGACACAAAAGTAAAACGAACGGGAGCATCCGAACTTTCTTCAGGTGCAGTCATGGTACGACCGATGCGGCTTGCGAAACCATGCTCATCAATGAAACGATACCAATACTCACGATTGGGTTTCAAATCTGTTGTCAAAAAACGACATGTCCAATCTGAATCAGCACTAATATTTGCAGTACCGCCTGCAAGAATTTTTTTGAAGTCAGGACTTGTTGAAATTTCAACAGTCAGTTTTTTTGCTTCGCTGTCCTTTACAGGCGGACGTCTTGTCCACAAGATTACACTGTTGGCTGTCGGGTCACCGGATGCTACACCTTGCGGAAAGAGGTCACGACGTTCTGTGGCGGATAGCGGAGCTTTGTTTGACCAACCTTTTTTTGTCGCAATGGCAAAGCCAAGGAAGAGAGAAGCATGTAGGAACTCGCGGCGGTTTAAGTGCATGTGATTTCTTTTTTATATTGCTTAAATATTCCGAATGAAGTGTGTGATTTATTTTTATTCTTTTGTGTTCAGAATTAGCTGAAACATTTTATTAAATATTATTTTTTCTGCGAACAAGGATATTGTAATTGCAATTCATCAGTCGATCAACACGCGCAAATAATTTTCTTCCTTCATTACAAATATATACGCACTTGCATACGGATTGATAATCATGATCGCATTCATGCTAAGTTTAACACATTTTATGTTAATGAAATTTTAAAATACGAGTGCTGAGTAGCGAGATTTGTGGGAGCTTACTTTTTTTAAACACAGAGGAGCACGGAGTTCCACGCAGAGGAACACAGAAGGGGAATAGCATTCAACGATCTTTTCAATCGCGATTACCTCTCCGTGATACTCTGTGTGGAACTCCGTGTCCCTTTGTGTTAAAAATATTGTCAGGCAAAATAGAACGCCAATTCCAACCCGCTTCGACGGATATTCATTACTTGTCTCAAAATTGCGTGGTATAAATCCACCTTGAATCACTCAACGTTTCAGTATACTTCAGAAATTATTTTATAATTCACAAACGTCGTAATACCATTCTTAACAATGACGAATTGAAATACCAATAAAGGCTTATGAGGGAGCAAAAAAAACAGCCTGTCTGAGTGATTCAAACAGGCTGCGCACTTTATATGAAACTCTTTTTTTTTACTTATTCACCACGAGTCGTTTGTTGTATTTCTCTGCAACTTGAACGGTGTATACACCATTTGGAAGTTCTGATAAATCAATAGTGGAAGTTAAATCCGTGAACTTACCATCCATTACATTAGCACCAACAACATTAAAAATTGAGTATTTCTCATTGAGTAAATCAGGCAAAACTGTAATTGCAACACTGTTTTGTGCAGGGTTTGGACTAAAGCCGAATGCATTTGATTCTTCTGCCTCTTCAATTCCTACATTGGAAACGGTTAATGTTGCCCCGGTAGTAGCTTTTGTGCATCCGGCTCCATTGTCGATGATGCATCTGTAAAGCGTGTTATTATTAGCCGGAGAAACATTAGATATCGTCAGCGTATTGGTTGTTACCCCACTGAATTGACCGGTATTTATAAGATTTGCATAAGCAGTTCCGGTATGTAACTGCCATTGGTAAGTAAGGCTGGAAGAATCAAAACAATCATTGGTAACCACAAATTGAGTGGTAGTTCCATCAACAGCACTATGAGAAGCTGGCTGAGTAAGTGTACAGGAATTGTACATATCTCTTACTTCGCAAGTGGTGAGAGGTCCACTGTAAATGGCTACATCGTCAATTTTTCCATCAAAGAAATAGGAATTCACTCCATCTAATTTCCAGGTACCAATCGATAAATCGGAAATAGTATTGTTTGGGCTGAGTGAGGCTATTACACCATTGGCTACTCCGTTAATAAAGCAATAAAGATTCACGCCATCATAGTCTAATACGACATGATTCCAGTTGGAATTAAAACCGACATTCGATGATGTTGCCTGAACCGGCGAACCTCCGATGTACATTCTGCTTTCCATATTAGCGTTTCCTATTAACAAGGCGCCGGTCGAAATGTTGTTAACAGAAGTATATTGTCCTTTTTGCACAGCTATACCAGTGTTAGGGAAAGTTGCATCTCTTTTTATCCATACTGAAATAGCAAACAATCCCACAGTGCTGGCCGGAAAGTTGAAACGGGTCATGTAATCAGTCGATCCATTAAAATTGTAGGCGCTGTTTGCATCACCAAAACGGTCTGTGGTAAGGACGGCTCCGGAATTGAGAAGATGTAACGCGTTAGTTGTCATATCGTTAGTGTTGCCATTAAAGCCATAATAAGCCTGTAATGTTCCAACAACTCCCGGATTAGGAATCCAGGAAGGAATTTGTGAAAAAGCATTTAAAGTAGTAAACGCTAATGCTAAAATTGTAATCGTTTTCTTCATATTTAATTTTTTTTAAAATGGTTAAGAATTACAAATGTGTAGTAAGAGTGGTCAAGGTAACATTTTTTTTTTCACTTTAAAGGCCTAGTGAATGCTTAAAATGCAATATTTATCTAATCCCGCTGATCCATTTTACAGCAAATTTAAAGGCCTCACTTCCATCACTGAAACACGCATTTTACGAGGACAACTACATTATCCACTTCGACGATTATTCATCTGTTGTATACCAGCTGTTTGATTTAAATAGACTTTAAATCGCTCAATGTATTTGGGTACTTCTAATTTAGTTTAAAAATTTGCAACCGTTGTTGCAGGAATGTTTGTTTGAAATGGTTAAGATATGAGAGTGGAATTCGACAATCTTTTCATTCGCGATTACTTCTCCGTGCTACTGTGTGTTACTCACTTCGCCTCTGTGTCAAAAATAGTATCAATAGTATTTAGAAAAATTTATTAGAAAAAATAGGAGGTGGGTAGTGTTCAAATAAAAAGCGTAATATTATTTTGGAA
>Ga0138256_10007894_pt1 | contig 11213 bp, 9 predicted proteins | sample KNB2016incub_MG_FD_105486 | JGI IMG/M metagenome (GOLD analysis project Ga0138256, IMG submission 105486) | Active sludge microbial communities from wastewater in Klosterneuburg, Austria - KNB2014incub_MG | ecosystem: Engineered > WWTP > Activated sludge > Unclassified | place: Austria...
AAAGGAAGGTATGGGTATTCTGCCAATTGAAGGTGAAGGGATCGGCAAGCCGTCTTCATACGGCAATGACAGAGTGATGGTCTGTTTCAATACAGCCAGAGAAAGCAATGTTGAAAGAAAAGTAATGAAAGGCTTTCTAAAGAAAAATGTTCCCGTGATAAATATTACTCTAAAGAATAAATATGACCTCGGCGGCCAGTTTTATCTGTGGGAATTTGCAACGGCTGTGATGGGAGCAGTTCTTGGAATAAATCCATTTGACGAACCTAACGTAAAGGAAAGCAAGGACAACACCGGAAACGTACTGAGCTATTTTGAAGCAAATAAAAAACTTCCTGCTGCTGTTCCGCAGGCGAAAGAAAAAGACCTGAAAGTTTATATTGACGAAAATTTGTTCGGCAAAAAACTTCCGGGGGAAAAGAAACTAAAGAACTGGAAAGTTGAAAATTTTACTGAGTTTTTCTTTAAACAATCCAAACGCAGTGACTATGTTGCTGTAATGGCATACATTCAGAAAAATAAAAAGAATGAGGAACTGCTGCAGAAAATAAGAGAACTGATACGAAATGAAAAAGAACTTGCAACGACTCTGGGATACGGACCGAGATTTCTGCATTCAACGGGACAGCTGCATAAAGGGGGAGCCGCTAATGGAATGTTCATACAGATTATATCAGACGATTCAAAGGATCTTGAAATACCGGGAAAACCATACAGCTTTAGAGTTCTTATAGAGTCCCAGGCTATCGGCGATTATGAATCTTTATTGAAACATAAAAGAAGGGTTCTAAGAGTAAATATCGGGAGTGATATTGAGAAAGGTCTGAAAGAGTTTTATAAAATACTGAAGAAATCAATTTAAAACATAAAATCATATTTTTAAAATCTAAATGTGTTTGATCATTTAGAGTTTAAAAAATATTAAGGAGAATAAATGCAAATAGGATTAATCGGACTCGGAAAAATGGGGGCGTTCATGGTTGAAAGATTACTGAACGATGGTCATGAAGTTGTTGTTTATAACCGTTCTCCGGAAAAGACCAGAGAGATAGAAAAGAAAGGTGCTGTCGGAACTTACTCTATAGAGGAGCTCGCGGGTAAATTAAACAATCCGAAACTCATATGGATGATGATCCCGTCTGGTGAGACAGTACAGCAGATGATCGGTTCTCTGATACCATTGCTTTCAAAAGGTGATATCATTATTGACGGGGGTAATTCATATTACAAAGATTCTGTAAGAAGATCATCTGAACTCAAAGAGCTCGGGATAAATTATCTTGATGTAGGAACAAGCGGCGGGATATGGGGTCTGAAGATCGGATATTGTGTTATGATAGGAGGTGAGAAAAAAATATTTGAACACTGCGAACCTATTTTCAAGTCTCTGGCTCCGCCTGAAGGTTATAAGTACATAGGTGCCAGCGGATCGGGGCATTATGTTAAGATGATACACAACGGTATTGAATACGGTATGATGCAGGCATACGCAGAGGGATTTGAGCTCATGCACGCTTCAGATTATAATATCGATCTTGAAGGAGTTGCGAATTTATGGAGTAAGGGAAGTGTCGTGCGTTCCTGGCTGCTCGAGCTTCTGACCGATGCATTAAAAGATGACAAAGATCTTAAAGATATAAAAGATTATGTTGAAGATTCCGGAGAAGGAAGGTGGACAGTTCTGGATGGCATTGAGAAAAGCATACCGCTGCCTGTCATTACGGAGTCTTTGTTCATGAGATTCAGATCAAGACAGGCGGAATCTTTCGGTGGAAAGATCCTGGCTGCTCTTAGAAATGAATTCGGAGGTCACAGTATACATAAGAAGTAAATGATATTTTTTTCACAAAAATCTTTTATAAAAACATATAATATTAACTGACTGTAACAGGGAGTGATAATGATACCAAAGCTTAGTATTAAGGGTGTATAGTATAAAAATGTACTTTTCTATTTCTGTTTTAATGAGAAACCAATAAATCAATTAATGATCAAAGAAGAAAAAGTATTCACAATTTCAGACGAATCAGAAGAAAAACAAAAGATACCTGATCCTTGTATAATGGTAATATTCGGTGCGAGCGGCGACCTGACAAAGAGAATGCTGATACCTTCAATGTTCAGGCTCTATTGTGAAAATCTTCTTCCTGAAAATTTTGAGGTGCTTGGATTTTCTCGAAAAGAAATGAACAATGACAGTTGCAGAAAAGCCATGAAAAAAGCTGTTGATGATTTTGGTGACAGGGAAAATATACCGGCCGGATCATGGGAGAATTTTGAAAAGGATATATATTATATGACCGGAGCTTACGACGACCCGGAATCATATGAAAGACTTAAAGTTCAGCTTGATAAGCTTGATGAAGAAAAAAACATAAAGGGCAACATTTTATTCTACATGGCAGTGCCGCCCGATACACTGCCGGTTATTCTGGAAAACCTCGGAAAGAGCGGACTGAATAAAACTAAAGAAGAATATTCCTGGACCAGAATTATTTTAGAGAAACCATTCGGTCATGATCTGGATACAGCTCTGCTGCTAAATAAAAAAGTGAACAGATATTTTTCAGAAAGCCAGATCTACAGGATAGATCATTATCTTGGAAAAGAATCAGTACAGAATGTACTCGTGACACGATTTGCAAACGGTATATTTGAACCTATATGGAACAGAAATTATATTGAGTATGTAGAAGTAACTTCATCAGAAAATATCGGCATAGAAGGCCGCGGCGGATATTATGATAATTCCGGAGCGCTCAGGGATATGGTTCAGAATCATTTACTTCAGCTAGTCGGATATGCTGCCATGGAACCCCCTTCGGTATTTGATTCTAAGTCAATAAGAGACGAATCATTAAAAGTATTTCAGGCTTTAAGACCTATAAAAATTGAAGATGTAGAAAAACATGTAATAAGAGGTCAATACATTTCATCAGTTATCCGGGGAAAAAACATGACCGGATACAGAGAAGAAGAAGGTGTGGCAGTTCATTCAAGAACAGAAACATACGTTGCAATGAAATTCTATATTGATAACTGGAGATGGGGCGGCGTCCCATTTTATATCAGAACGGGAAAGCGGCTTCCGACAAGAGTAACTGAACTTGTCATTCATTTCAAATCAACTCCTTACAGATTATTCAAAAGCAGAAACGATATAGCTGAATCATATAATATGCTTGTGATAAGAATTCAGCCGGATGAAGGCATTCTGATAAAGTTCGCAATGAAAGTTCCGGGCACTGAATTCAAGGTTCAGAATGTGAATATGGACTTTCATTATTCTGATCTTCTTGACATTAAACTCCCGAGCGGTTATCAAAAATTAATTCTCGACTGCATGCTCGGAGATTCGACATTATTTATAAGGGCAGATGCGGTAGAGGCATGCTGGAAATTCATTCAGCCTATACTCGATGCCTGGAAAAAATATCCGGAAATAAAAGTTTACGGATATCCCGGCGGAACGTGGGGACCGGAATGCGCTGATGACCTTATTGCCGGTAAGGATTTTGTCTGGAGATATCCGTGCAAGAATCTTTCGGATGACGGTAATTATTGTGAACTATGACAATTTAGAATTTGGAATTTTGGAATTGGAATTTGAAAGATATTGGATTTTAGATCTTTTTATATTAAAATTTTACTATAAAAAGTAAGTATGATAAGAATTTTTGAAACACCTTTGATGCTGGCTGAATCATTTGCTGCAGAGTTTAAAAATATTTATGAAGAATGCATTTCAAAGACAGGTAATATTAATATTGTAATTTCCGGAGGTAGTACTCCGAAACAGTTGTTTGAAACGCTTGCAAAAAAATATAAAGACAAGATAGAGTGGGACAAAGTAAATATTTACTGGGCAGATGAAAGATGCGTTCCGCCTGATAATGATGAAAGTAATTTCGGAATGACCAGCAACATTCTTTTTAGTAAAATATTAATTCCTGAAAGCAATATTCACAGAATATACGGAGAGAATGATCCTGCAGCTGAAGTCGTCCGGTATACGGATGAAATTAAAAACAATTTAAAGCAAAGAAATGGAATTCCAAAATTCGATCTTATACTTCTCGGGATGGGTGATGACGGACATACGGCATCGATATTTCCTGATCAAATGGATATCCTGAATTCAGATAATGTTTGCGCTGTGGCTGTTCATCCTGAAAGCAGACAAAAGAGAATTACTTTAACAGGTACTGTCATTAGCAATGCGGATAAAATATATTTTCTTGTTACGGGAAAAAGCAAAGCGGAAGTGATGAAGAAAATACTTGATAAAAATCATGACTACCTAAAATACCCTGCTGCACACATTCAAACAAATAACAATTATCCTTTTTGGTATCTTGATAAAGAAGCTGCCTCTCTTTTGAAATAGCTAAGACCATCCGTATTTAAAAATATATTACAACTGCAAGCCCCAGTGAAAAGTCAAATATATCAGATTCGTTTTCTTCGGTTACAAAGGTATTTCTGAATTTAAGGTATGTGCTGATTCCAATTACGTCATCAAATGGAATTATCAGGTTCAGAGATGCCTGAGGGAAATAACCTTCCTTGCTGAAATCAGTAAAATAACCTCCTCCAAGTGAAAGCATAAAGATCGCGAAGTCGGAAGTTTCAAGCGGTATATCAAAGTTGTATGAAAACCTTAACTGATTCAGGTGTGTCTCACGGAATATCAGGGAATATTCAGCTGCAAGTCTTCCGTATGGAAATTTACCCAAAGATATTTCCTTTGTAATGCCAACGTAAAATTTTTTGTTTTCTATAAGAAAAATCGGATTGAAAGGAAAAAGCAAAGCAATGGTTTTTGCAGTATTAAAAGAAAAACCGGACTCTGATCTGTCAATTAAACTTTTGGGAAATCCCAATCTGAATTCATCTTGCTTTACCTGCGAGAAAAGATCTCCAAAGTTAAAAAAAATTAAAAAAATTAAGATAGGTTTTAATTTCACATGCAATATGAATTTCCAAATAAATTATATTCTTGTAAACTAATCAATTTTCAATCTATTTCAGCAGGATCATTTTCTTTTTATCCGTAAAATTGCCGGAAGTCAGAGCATAAAAATAAATTCCGCTTGATAAACCGCTGCCATCGAATTTTATTTTATAACTCCCTGCAGGCATTACTTCATTAACGAGGATATCAATTTCATTTCCAAGCAGATCATATACCTTTAAAGATACAAATTCCAAATTCGGAATTCCAAATTCCAGATTTGTAGACGGGTTAAAAGGATTTGGATAATTCTGTGATAATAAATATTTGACCGGTTCAGAATTATTAACTACATATACTCCTGTATTTCCAAGCTGACCATTAGCATTTATATTCTGTGCATAAATATCCGAGGCTCCGTTTCTTCCGTCAGACCAAACAATTTTAGTCATACCCTGACTGTTCATGGTTGCAACAGTTTTGGATTTCTCGCTTGATACGCTGCTTATATTTTTTACTGTTCCACTCCAGCCAATAACTCCGTTCCTTCCTGTTACAAATGCTTTCTGTATGTTATTATTGCTTCCGAATAATCCTTCGTTAAAAGCAACAACAGTGTTTGTATCGAATGTATAACATACCTGATTAATAAAAGAATTTGATCCGTACGGAATAAATTCCTTTGCATTATCTGTCCAGAGTCTTGCGCCAGAAGGTGAAAATCTTTGGCCGTAGATTGCGAACTGGCTTTGCAGACTGTTTGATTGCTTCCATACAAGATAAGTTTCATTGGCTGATGGCATATAAGAAGCCCATGCATCGAATTTATTAAAACCTGATTCAGAAGAGCCTTCGGATCCATTGACCGGAAATATTCTTGTTCCTGAAGAAGAATAATGCTGAACATATGAGCTCTGCAAATTAACAGAATTCCTGTCGTCCTGCCAGACATATAATGCACCGTTATTACCGTCAGAAAATATTTTGGGAACGAAAAATCCTGTGACTCTGCCAAGACTATATACTGTGTCCTTCCAGACGGAAGTTCCGGCAGAAGAAAATTTTTGTGTGTACAATTTATAATTTCCCGGATTTATAAATGAGCCCGTATAGCCTGACCATAAAGCGATCACAGATCCATTGTCAGATGTAACTAAAGAAGAGTAAGTGAAATTCTCAGCTCCGGTTCCTGATAAGTAAATTGGATCTGTTCCCCATTGTTTTGAGCCTCCGGGAGATATTTTCTGAAATGCAATTTTATTCGGAGTTGAACTGTATAACCAGGTTACGACTATACTGTTGTCTGAAGTTTTTGCAAGTCTTGGGTTTGCCTGAAAAGTACCTGCATCATTTGCTAGTGTGATGCCATTTGCTCCCCAGAGAAAATTTCCATTAAAACTAATCTTGTAAATGAAAGGATTTATCTCCGAACCGTTACGCGTATCAGTAAAAGCAATTATGGCATTATTACTGTCATCTGCGATCATATCATAATCCACCAGGGACGAACTCTGAGGATTTCCGCTAATGAGCATTCCTTCGACTGCAAATTGTTTGACTCCGAGATTATTCAGTCTCTGAAGATATATTGCATAGCTGCCGTTCCTGTTATCAAACCAGCAGATATATGTATCACCATTACTTAGATTAGCTATCTTCGGAAGCGCTTGCTCTCCGGATGCGCCGCATATCTGAGTGTTTACTTCCGGATCATTTGACCACTGAGCATAAGATTCAATATTGGATATTATTATTATTAGAAAAGCTACGATTAAAATTTTCATAATCCTATTAATAAAAATAAATTTAACTTTTTAAAAAAAATCGCAAATGTTTCGAACTTATTTATACAACCTTTGAAACTTTACCTCTTTTAATAAACTTACCGTAACCTTTTTTGATATTCACTTTTCCTTTATCAACAGCTGCAGACCCCCTAAGAATAACAGTCTCTACTTTTCCGGTAACATCCCAACCTTCATAGCCTGAATAATCAACATTCATATGATGTGTTTTTGCAGACAATGTATGCTTTTTTTCAGGATCAAATATTACAATATCAGCATCAGCTCCAATTCCAATTGTTCCTTTTTGCGGGAACATTCCGAAAATTTTTGCGGCATTAGTTGAAGTAACTTCAACATATTTATTCAGGCTTATCTTACCTTTATTTACTCCTTCGGAATAAAGTAATTCCATCCTGTGTTCAATTGCCGGATGACCGTTCGGAATTTTTGAAAAATCTTTTTCACCCATCAGTTTTTTCTTCCATTCAAACGGACAGTGATCGGTGCCGACTACCTGGACAAGCCCCTGATTAAGTCCTGCCCAAAGCGCTGCCTGATCTTTCTTTTCACGCAGAGGCGGACTCATTACCCATTTTGCACCTTCAAAATCTTTTTCATAAAGGGAAGCATCAAGGATAAGATACTGAATACACGTTTCAACAAAAACTTTTTGATCTCTTCTTGTTGCATCCCGAACCTGATTAAGCGCTCCTTCGCAGGTAAGATGTACAATATAGGAAGGAACATCCGTATGATATGCCATATCAACGAACCTTCCTGCTGCTTCAGATTCCGTGATTTCCGGCTGAGATAAATAATGATATAAAGGAGAAAGTTTCCCTTCGCTTCTGTGTTTGGCCACTAAGAAATCTATCATGTCACCGTTAGTAGCATGAACCGTTACAAGTCCTCCTCTGTCACGGACCTCATTCATAAGTCCGATCATCTGTCTATCATCTATCATCAGTGCCCCTTTGTATGCCATGAATGTTTTGAATGAAGTTATTCCTTCTTTATCTATGAGATCTTTTATTTCTTTTTTGGTCTCATCATTGAAATCCGTGACCGCCATATGAAAAGAATAATCGCCGAATGCATTGCCATCTGACCTGCCTCTCCATTCATCAAGCGCAGAATGAAGTGATTTGCCCTGAGTCTGCAGAATAAAATCAATGACCATTGTAGTTCCGCCATACAAAGCAGCAAGCGTTCCTGTTTCATAATTATCGCTTGAAAATGTTCCCATGAAGGGCATATCCAGATGAACGTGAGGATCTATTCCTCCCGGGAAGATCAGTTTTCCCTTTGCATCAATTTCTTCATCTGCTTTGACATTTAAATTATTTCCTATTGAAGAAATTTTTTCACCTTCAATGAAAATATCAGCAGTGTAATCCTCGGATGCTGTGATCACACGTCCGTTTTTTATTAATAATGACATTTTGATTTATAAGATTAAAGATTTATAAGATTTAAGATTTATAAGATTAAAGAATATTTAATTCAAAAAATAAATTTATGTTATGCAGGAATTACATACAAAGAAAGAATTCCTATTATTCCATGCTTTCCTCTATGACAGGGTTTACAGCCAATTTACTCCTCATCAAAAAATAATATACAGCAAACGAAACTCCAAACCCCACAAACCACGCATAATTATACAAATGAGAAAGCCATTCAGGGAATAAATCTTTGCTTACCAGTCCAACGGTTGTTAAAAATCCGGGTCCGTTAGGAAGTATTCCCAAGATCAATGCAATTACCGCACTCATGTTAAATCCATTTGTATAAGTGTAATCTCCGTTTCTTTCATAAAGGTCCTTCAGATTCAAAGTCTGTCTGCGGACAAAGTAATAATCAGCAATCATAATTCCTCCGACAGGACCAAGCAAGCTTGAATATGCTATAAGCCATGTAAAAATATATCCGCTCGGATCTGCTATGAGCTTCCAGGGAAGAATGATCACACCAATTACGCCTGTTATGTATCCTCCTATTCTGAAATCAATTTTAGAAGGAGAAAGATTTGCAAAATCATTAGCAGGACTGACTATGTTAGCTGCGATGTTTGTAGCAAGAGTTGAGATTGCTATAGCTATCATAGTTACGCTTACTAAAACTTTACTTTCGAATTTTCCTGCTAGCACGACCGGATCCCATATAGTATGACCGTAAATTAATGCTGTTGCAGAAGTAACTACCACACCTATGAATGCAAATAAAGTCATAGACGGAGGGAGACCGATTATCTGCCCGTTGACCTGCGCCTTCTGACTCTTTGCATATCTTGTAAAATCAGGAATGTTAAGTGATAATGTTGCCCAGAAGCCGACCATTCCTGTAAGCGCCGGGAAAAAATAATTCCAGAATTCAGAACTTGATGCAAACTTCGAAGGCTGTGCGAGTATCGGACCCAGCCCTTCTGTTGCAGAGATCGCCCAGAATAAAAGCGCAAGCGCTGCAGCAGGAAGGAAATATGCTTTGAACACTAATAATTTTTTTATGCTGTCAACCCCAAGATAGACGACATACATATTGATCAACCAGAATAAAAAAAATGTTATTGCCGGACCTGTTTGTAATCCGAATAGTTCCGGAAATACCTGAGGTAAATTATCGAGTGAAGGAAACCAGACCCTGAGCATCTGATAAACTGCAAATCCTCCTATCCACGTCTGAATGCCGAACCATCCGCATGCAACAATCGCACGAAGCATAGCCGGAATATTTGCACCTTTGACCCCAAAGCTAGCTCTTGCAAAGACCGGAAAAGGAATGCCGTACTTTGTTCCTGCTCTTCCGTTAAGGATCATCGGAATCAATACAACTGTATTGCCAAGGAAGATAGTCAGTATCGCCTGCCACCAGTTCATCCCGCCTTCGATCAGCGAACTGGCTAGCATATAGGTCGGAATGCACAGACTCATGCTGATCCATAATGCTGCATAGTTCCATGTACCCCATGTCCGTTTTGATTTCTCAATCGGCGCAAGATCCTCACTGTATAAAGACGAAGATATATTATCTTCTAGAATATCAGCTGTTATTTCATCTTTGTCAGACAATAAATAATTACTTATAAATTATTAATTAATTTATTCAAAAAAATTGGATTCAAAGAATTATAAAAGAATTTCTTATTCAGCCATGCCGTTTCGTATCCAGGCATTAAATCCGGCTAGCTCACATCCTTCAAGCTTCGGAGCTTTTCTGGGCATGGGTTTGAATCCGGGTAAGTGATTTATTGCACCGAATAGTTTTCCTTCATCTCCTTTTTCTTTCACCTGAGAATAAGTTTCAAGGTTGAATAATTCTGATGGTGCGTTTCCTGAATGACACTTGTAACAATTTTTCTCTAATACCGGCTGAATATCTTTATATGTTAAATTTAAAGTATCGCAATTGCTTACCGTACTTTCAGATATAACTGCAGAATCACTGTTAGTGCTGATATCTTCATTTATCTTTCCTGCATCACCGCATTTAGAATTCGGAGCTCCCGCCATGATCCATTTATTTATTATTGATATCTCAGCTCCTGTTAAAGGAGGGTTTGGAGGAGGGGGCATTCTGTCTTCACTTGTATCCTCTGTGATCTTCTTGTAAACCTTGCTTTTCTTAAGATTATAAGGAATGATCGAACGGCCTTTATTACTGTTCATAATATTATCATAAGAATCAAACACGTTTCCGTGTTTCCTTGATTCTGAATTATGACAGCCGCTTAAGGCGCAGTTTTCCAGAAAGATCGGAAGCACATCCCGCTCAAAACAAATATCATCTCCGGTATTATTTGCTTCATACTCTGCCGTCCAGCTTGTGACAAAGAGAGTTATTACAAACAAAGTACAAACAATTCTGCTTCTCATTCGCTAAGAAAATTAATTAATATTAGATTCTATTTCATCTGACGCAGAAACATTTCCTTCAGTAAATACCCATTCGATTTTTTTGTAAATGAAACTTACTTCTTCATTTTCAGGAAATATTTTTGTCTCCGGATCAATTGTATTTGGCTGTTGAAATTTTATATCAACAATTTTTGCATCAGTTAATTTTACAGTATAAAAATTCACTTCCGTTCCTGCGGTTTTCTTCTGGAAGAACCTGCATTCCCATAATGTAAATTTCTCATTACCAGTCATTGCCTTATAAAGCTTTGGTGTTGACTTGTCAACTTCCTTTACAATTGTAAACGGCTTATGTATTCTTTTGCCTGTTGTGTTTCCCGATACTATATCTATCGGCTGATTTAATTCATGGTCGGCTTCAAATACTTTAATAGTTTTTTCCCTGCCTTTTTGTGTGACGGAACCGTCTATGTTTCCTTGTATCTCACCCTTGAGTTTCAGAAATGCGTTTAAAGACATATAAGATTTGTTTTAAATTTTAATGATTATTTAATTTAGAAATAAATTGAAATTCTAATTCCTAATTCCTAATTCTAAATTCCTAATTCTTAATTCGTT